>Ga0214545_1001129_pt1 | contig 48427 bp, 24 predicted proteins | sample CNSS4metaG_FD_160064 | JGI IMG/M metagenome (GOLD analysis project Ga0214545, IMG submission 160064) | Root nodule microbial communities from cowpea collected in UCLA plant growth center, Los Angeles, California, USA - CNSS4 | ecosystem: Host-associated > Plants > Roots > Nodule | place: USA... | reverse complement strand
TATATATATATATATATATATATATATATATATATATATATATATATATATATATATACTTTCTATTTTTTATTTCTTCTCATTATTTGGTTTGTCATAAAACTCATTTGCATCTCTAATATATTTTTCATTTTATCATAACTTTTATGTAATTATGTTAAAAGAAATTATGTCTTACATTTGAATATTTGTATTAATTTTTTTTATTTATTGTATATTTTTCTTTCACATCAGAATATTTAATACTCTCAATTTAAGTATTTAATAGCATAAACATTTCATTTAATAGGTAATATAAAAAAAACATTTTTACTTATTATTAATAATTTTTGTTTCATTTTAATAACTCTTTTGTTTCGCTAAAAATTTTTCGTTATTTCTCAACCATTGAATATATATGTTGATATTTGAAATTTTTTCTTAGATCTCTAAGGTATTTTTCATTTTATCATACACTTAATTATACATTTGTTTTCCTTTGTGAGATTTATTTTAATAGTCTTTAAAATTGTTTCTAAGACACACATTTTTTAATTTTTTAATATTTTTATTTGTTGTTTATTTTCATCATGTAGAATACTATTTCGATATATTTTATCTAATTATTGTTTATTTTCTAACTCATTATCAATCATATTGTAATCTTTTCACTATAATTGTATAAATAACTTTTATTTACTACAATACAAAAATTTAATGTAATTTTTGTGAATATTTTTTTTATCACCATTTAACATATATTGGAGTTCAAAAGATACAAGATCTAAGTCAAAATTTTATTATTATGTTTATTATTTGTTCCTTGCGTTATTTTGATCAAGTGATGTATTATAACTTTTATTAGTGTATAAAAAAAGATTCATTAGAATTTAAAAAATTGAAGTAAAAAAACATTTAAAATATATTTTAATTTGAATATTTGTTTTTCTTTTATACTTTTTTTAAAAATATTTTTAAATTTTATCAACTAGGTTTCATTAATGTTTGCAAATTTAATAAATGTTTTGGTTCTCATGAAATTTTATTTGGTATTCTAATTTAAAATGTAAACAATTATAATTTATTTAAAAGTATTTGATATCGAAGAAAGAACTATACTCCTAATATTGAATATTTGATAATATTATGTTTCCTTTACCGTAATTTTTATTATTTTATAAAAATTAATTAAAATTAATACTGAAATAGTAAAACGGGTACGGGTATTGGTACAAGATTATATCTGTTACCCGGTGGGGATGGAGACGAGACAACAGTTCGATACCCGTTGGGTTTGGGAATGGGGATATGGATGAATTTTTTCTACGGGGATGGGTATGGGATAACGAAACTCGTCCCCGCTAGGGATGTCAACGGGGCGGGTAAGGTACGGGTAGTAGCTCCCCCGTACCCTACCCACTAGATAAATATTTGTCACGTACCCGTACCCATAGGGTATCTGTTATGCGGGTATCCATCTATTTTTTTTCATATCCGCGGGTATCCACGGGTACCCGCGGTTATTTATAAAATTATTTAAAAAAATAAATATTTAATCATAAATTTAAATAGATAAAACAAAATACATCATTGTCATAAGTTTTAAATAAAATTCAAATAAACTCAAGTTCATACAAGTCTAAATAATTATAAAAGTAAATATAAAATGACGTTCAACATAATGGAAATTCTTTAATTAGTGATATGATCAACCAACACACTTTCTTCGATTGATTCTTGAAAAATAAACAAAATAAACAAATAATAAACCTCAACTGCCACATGCCAAGTATTCTTATTTTGATTCCATCATTTGACAACAAACATACCATAAACGCAACTGTCTATATATTGTTTGATGTATATGCTCAATTTCAAAGAAAGGAAAAAGAAGAATGTTAATGGGTGTACTTGAAAGAAGACAACGTACCAATACTTGAATACTTGAAGATGGAAGAATGAAGACAGAAGACAAGACAACATGTGCAGAGTCAGAATGTTTTTTACTAATATATATATATATATATATATATATATATATGAGGGTATTTTTATGAATTAAAGTTTAGCGGGTATAGGTATCCACGGGTACGGATACTATGATACTCGTACCCGCCCCGTTAACATGCGAGTATCAAAAATACCCGTACCCGCGGGTAGCGGGTATTCATTTTTAATATCCGTTTCCTACCCGTTGCGGGTTTTATCTGCGGATACCCACGGGTACATATTTTTTTTACATTCTTAGTCCTCGTCCCGCCCCCTTGCCATCCCTATTCCGAGGAATTAATGTAAGATGAAAAATAAAAACATAAAAATTCGATAAAATTTTAAAACGTTAGTAGAATATCATGAAGCTAGTTTGGACCAACTTTTTAATACATACTTTTAGAAAATAATAATAATAATAATAAACGATAGTTCCATCCGTAAAAATTGGAATTAGTTTCTTTTTTTAAACTTTAATCCAATTTAGTCCTCTAACTTGAAAAGTGTGTAAATTTATTCCTTTTAACCAAATTTTGTAAAGTTTATTTAAGATTTCAAATGTATTTCATGATAATGTCTAAATTATTTACACGTTTTGACACACTTTCGTTTCAAGGTTATCTAAGATAATAGCATTTGAAACGTCAAATAAACTCAACAAAATTTGATTAAAAATACTAAATTCACGCATTTGTAAAATTGGAGGACTTTGAACCAAAGTGTTTCAAAAAGAGACTAATCTCAATTTTCACTTACACTTAAGAGATCAAAATCATATTTAACCCTATTTTTTATAGTTAAAATTATAATAAAAATAATATAAATAAAAATATTTTTTTTATTATAAATAATTATTTTAATTTAAAAAATATTAAATGAAAAAACAGTTAAATTTACTAAAATGTTAAATGTAAAAATATATCACTTAATAAATATTTTGTTAATGTTATAGATAAATTAAAACTGTAAGAAATTGATATATAAAAACCTTGTTTTAAGTAGAAGATAAAGAAGAAAAGAGACAGAGCCATATGAGAGTATTGTCCTGGAATTGCCGCATGGGTCCAATTCATAAGCAGAAATGGTATTGACGTGCTTCTAAATGAGGAAGCTTTTGTGTGGTAAGAAGTGCTTATATACATTAAAGTTCTCGTGACAACTGACCCTACTCTTCTATTTCTAGTTGGCACATAATAAAATTTTCGCAAAATAATAATAACAAGCACCAACTGACATAATTTTCGATTATAATTAATAAAATATAGCTTTTGGTTTCCTATCTTTTGAATTACTGATTTTTTAATCCTACTATCTAAGACATTCACAAATAAATATGAATATTATGTGAATTTAATTAATTTTTATGTTTTCAAATTTAGAATAAAAATCACGATTTGAAAAAAAAAAAACTAACATGTATTTTAATCAAAGATATGTTTAATGTAACATTAAAATATACTTTTTTTTTAATCCCTACATACTTTATTTTTTAAGTTTTAGTCATAGAAATTAGTCTAGATTAAAATAGTACTGTAGGAACTAAAAAAATAAAAAAATTATATCTGCAAGGGCAGAACGAGATTTTTTTTGGTGAAGATCCAAATGAGAAATTTTTATAATTTTTAGAGATCAATTTTTTTTTTAATTAAAACTCATATATAGTTACATGTTATATATATATATATATATATATATATATATATATATATTCTCAAAAAACATAAAATTGAATATTTAATAAATTATTTACTTACTGATTGTTTTGAAAAAAAAAATCTTACAAGAATAAGAAAAAAATCAAAGCATTTTTTTTTCACAAACTAAAATTAATTTGTGTTTGTAAGTGGCTTTGAATAATTTTTACACATTTTACTTTTAACTTATACATAAACTCATTTTAATTTAAAATAAATTTCTTTCACGTCTCTTTTTTATTTTTCTTCCTTGTGAAACTTAATAATACATAGTCGTTTAATAATATTAATAAGAATTTAGAATAAGTTAAAGACGGGTAGTTAATTTTTCTCATAACCAGTTATTTTATTTCCATGGTTGGCTTGTTTTAAGCCAAACCTTTACCGACAAATATTCAAGTCTAACATAATTGCAAGATCCGTGATTGGGGTTCTTTTAAGGGTTTAACTTTTTTCCATAAAATGGTTAATTTTACACCAAAATTAGGAGAATGGACATGTTTTAAAAATTTTACTATGAATAAATATCATTGCAACGAGTCTTTTCAAACTAGTTAAAAAATATATATATTTATGTCGAACCAACTACCGTCGACATAAAAACTTGTTGCGGTGGTTACAGCAGTGGTGGACCTTTTAAGGAAGAACAATGGTTTCCAAATTATTTTAAAATTTATTAAATTTATATATTAGATATTTTTAAAGTTTTTTTTTAATTTTTAAATTATATATAATATATATTAGAAATTGATGAAAATTAAATTAATTATTTTTTTTATAAATATTGTTAATAAATAATAAAATATGTTTTAGGATGTGTTTTTATTTTAATTTTTATTGTTTATTTTAATTTTTTAGATATTGTACTTATTTTTCACTCTCATATATTTTCTATTTTCTTTTTATTTTTGAAGAAACAAAGAAAGTTAGACACAAACTCACTATCTTTGTTTTCATTTTTTGTATGTTCACTCTTCTATTCTTGAAGAAAAAAAATGAAACTCTCTCTTGTCTCACTTAATAATAAAATATTAGTTTAATAGTTACTATTATTTTTTAATCATAAGTCTTTGTATATTCAATTTTTATGAATATAGAAGAAAAAAATAGTGTAATATATATTTTTTCATAATCAGATTTTAATTGTAACTTGATTATCATAGAATTTTTTTTAGTTATTACGTCTTTGAACTTTCGATTAGATTATGATGAATTAATTTTTAATTAAACTTAAAAAAATATGTATATTGACAAAGAATTAAAGAATAGATTTATTTTTTTAAATGATTAAAGGGAAGCTACCCATGAAGATCAAAACAAGACAATTCAACTTCTTTATATATTTTGAAGCATGATACTAATAATCTAATTGTTCAATTAGAGAAGCCCTTTAAAAAAGGTTCAAAGAATTATAGGTGATGAGTTTGAAATATCCTCAAATATGGTATTATCCAAAGAGTAAAAGAAATAAAATTAAAAGAGTTTATTTGAAATGGGGTCCATGTCAAATACAACTTCAAAACTATAAATTTTTAGTGTATGATTTTGGCTCCCCCAAAATTTTGGGTTCTAGAACAACCATCATAGAGATTTCGTATGCCTTTTCTTCATTCCATCATCACATCATATTCAGATCCACTCTCATTTGATTCCCAAATTCTCCATGAAACCTTAATTCCATCATTGCTCGTTACCTTCAAACCCTTAACAATGGTGCACGATCTCAAACTTTCCATCAACTCCTTCCTGTCGCTGGTATTCACTTCTTACTCTGCTTGCTCCACCTCTTCGTTCACTCTGTGAGGTTTGAGTTCTCACCGTCCCTTTCTTCTCCTCCAATACCACTCTCATCACGTACTTCTTCGCCAAGGAGGTTTGGGACTTTGGGGTCGGAATAACAAACATAGTAAACACATTATTACACCTGCATTGATCTTAATAGGCTTGAAGAAACCCCTAAATGATAGGAAAACACCCACTTACCCAATGAGAGAGCTGCAAGAGTGAGAGTGACGACCACCGGAACAAGATGTTAGAATCGCATAGCGGAATGTTCACGTGTGGACAAAACCAAGAGGGGTGAACTGGTTTGATTAATAAAAATTAATACTTTAAATTTTTTTCCAAAATTTAACATTTCAATTAAAAATTGTTTCCTTTAGTGTAAATATAGAGAATAAAGTAGAGTAAGGAAAAAGAAGATTGACATAGTGTATTTATATTGGTTCATATCAAAAGTTTGTACGTCTAGTTGTTAATCTCTCAAAAGCGAGATTAACTTATTAAAATAAACCACAAACACAATGGTAGATAAGAAATTTTAGGGTTTAAAAAACATCTCTCTTGAAGACACAAGAGATAATAACACTTCCTTTGAATCACACAAATGAATAACAACTTTCCTAGCAGCAACAACAACACTCAATACCAAGAACTTACTTGGCAAAAGTTATCACTCTACTCACACTAGGTTTTTCAAAACCCTTTTTCAAACATGAAAAGTTTCTTTGCAAGCTTAGCACTAAACTTCTGATTCACAAAAAGGTTATTTTTCAGAAAGGTAAAATATAGAATTTCGAAAATTAGATTAAGAATTTGAAAAATCAAGTTTACAATTGCCAATGATAATTGATTATCACTTAGGATTATCAATTATTCCATAAGCTTTTTCTAGATCACTTTTTCTCAATGACAATTGATTATCATCTAAGATAATCAATTATTCCAGAACCATTTATGAAAACTTCAACTCAATTGTGATAATCAATTATCATAAGTGTTAATCGATTATCACAAAGCGTTTTGTGAAAATCAAAACTTCCCAAATTGATTTTGTCCAAGCTGCTAATTGGACTCTCTAAGCTAAGTGTAAGACCCGCTAAATTTAAATAATTAATTATTTCATTAATGTGAGTGGGAGGAGTCTTATGGCATTAAATACTAAGCTTCATGACGTGGAAAAGTGCTAGCTCATATGGTTGAGAGTACTTTGATTGTGTGTGAAGACTTGGGTTCGAGTCCTAAGTATGCCATTTTGTGTTATTATTCATTATTATTTTAAATATATGGTGATCGTGTTGTGAAATAGTATGTTTATTGGATGATGATTGTTAACATGAAACATGAATTGGCATAATGGTTTGATATTGATTTGGCAATTGCATGGTTGTGTGTTCGAGTCTTGGAGAGCTCAAATTAAACTTTATATATATATTATGGTAGATTTGGGTGGAATGGGAAGGGTTAGAGGAAACCCTAGCTAACTTAGAAGCCAAGGGAGGCTAAAAAACAATGGAGGGGTCATGAATGGACACTAATAATTAATTAAAGGAGAAATCCATTTTTTTTACCCTATTAACTTAGATTTAGACAAATTGAGCAAGGAATCCATGTTAGGGGAGTTCCTATTTGTGTGTTTTAATTCTGATTGAACTGCATAATCTGTAAAACTCTTGTTCTGTTCGTGTTTTTTGGATTTTCCAGAAACCGCCAGGCGGCACATGACCTGCCGCCAGGTGGCACCTAGTTTTCACAGTTTTGGTCATTTTTGATATTTTGGGGTATCTGTTATGTGACCGTGATGTTTGTATGCTCGAATGTGAATTTTTCATGTTTTGATAGTCTATGCATATGCTAATTATGTTGGAAGGCATGACTTTTGATTTGAAATTGAGGGATTGGGGTTTATGATGAAAACAACGAGAAATAACGCATATTATGTCAATGGTTGATGGGTTGGTTTTACAGAGTTGAGATCAATATGTAGGATGTATGAATGCGGGATGATGTTGTGATATAAAATTATGTTCGTATGAAAAGGGGGAGCTAGGATGAAGGTTTTGGTGTGTTTCGGTGCAGGAGAAATCTGGAAATTTCCAGATATGTATGCACCGCCTGACGATGCATGAATTGTCGTCAGGCGGTCTGACGGTGCAGTGGGTGTTATGCAGGTCTGTTTGGGTTTCTGGCCATTGGGTGTTTAACAGGCAAGTTGTGCGTGTATAATATAAAGAAAATGTAATAGATAAGAAGACTTAGACTTAAACGAGACTAAAGGGGGGGGGAATTGAAATAAACGAAAGTGTGAAGTATGATATAGTTAGTATTGATTTCTTTTAATGTTTGGGTGTATGTGGTGAGTCTGATCCAGGAAATATGTAAATTTGATAGTAAGAGTGAGGTGGAGGTATATGAAATGGCATGGTTGGTGTAAACTTTCCTTTGACATATTTTGTGATTGTGAATTGTTGTTGTGGCACGTATGCAATATGGATCAAAGTGTAGTGCCATGATTTAATAAAAAACACCAGAATGTATGATTATATGAATAGGGGTATGTGGAATGTATGAGGTATGAATTATATGGTCCTTGAATGGTATGACCAAAGGAATGTGAGCATGTGTGCATGGTGATGAGCAAATTGGTAGTGTTTTGAATGGATGTGATGTAATCTAGTTAAAGATTTATGTTTGGAAAATCATATTATGTTGTGATTCCATATGCTGAATGGTTTGGGATCCTTAAGGATCTGTTTTAGTGCCAAAAACCAGTAGCCTTGTGCTACTAGTATAGCGCCTGGCGGCGTGGGCGAGCCCCCAGGCGGACGAGAATTAAATCAGTGACAATGGTCATAGCTGAAGCAGTGCGCCTGGCGGTGGGTGATGGTGGCGCAATGCGGTGACGGTGGAAAAGGGCGCCTGGCGGTGGCGGTACTATGAGTGTACTGTGGGCACGTGGCACTTGACGATGTGTGATGCCCGCCAGGCGGTCTGGAGCCAAGTTCCGCCTAGCGGCGTGTGATGCGCACCAGGCAGTTTTGGTCCAGTGATGGTGCGCGAGGAAAGTTTTCTGCACCGCTTTAAGGGAGGTTCATGATGCGATGCTTTGGCTGGGGGCCCAGTTACGAGTATATCTTGTATTGGGGTAACACGTGACCACTCTAGGTTGTAGCCTGGTGGTTTAGGAAGTCCAGTGGGGTGTGCGAGTGGTGGCTCGTACGACGAGGTTCGGGTGATTGCCCTCTTCAGAGTGATTCTGATATAGATTTGGTAGTCTGGAACAGCTACAAACTTTATGTTTGTTTCGGGGAGCTCCACTTGGTGTCACGGTGAGATGATGTGGCAAAGTTATTCCCACGTGTGGACTAACAGGTGGTGGCCTGTAGTCGGAGGGGCGAGTAGACACTCGTGCAACAAAGATCGATCATTGTTCTCACTTAAAGGGTATAGAATTGATAGACGTCTGAAGGCAAATGTAGGGGGTGAAGTTGTGAAAAGAAAAGGGGGAAAATATACTAACCCGGGTTTACATTGTTAATATAGTATTTAACTATTATACTGTTGATTTTATTTTAATGAGCTCACCCTATCTGTGTGTGTGTGGCGATGATCATGTAACTTGTTACATAGGAGCAGATGTTGATGCAGGTGAACAGGCATATGCTTGAGACGGAGTGGGGATATTCTCTGGGATTTTATTACTAGTTATTATGTTACTCTATGGAATAAATTGTAAAATTTTTTGACATTTTGTTGATAATATGAACGATGAGACTCATTTACCTTATTTTGTATTGGCGCGTTGAAGTTTTAAATTTTATTTTTCCCGCGTTTTTGGGAATCGGATATAAATAAATGAGGTTGTTAATTTATTTATATTTTTATTTATTCAAATAAGTAATTTCCGGCTAGGACGTTACACTAAGTCCTACATGCAACTTATTCACTAATATATGACTATTTACAAAGGCTTAATCAACTTCACAAAATAAAGTATAAATCTTCCAATATTTGTTTGAAGTTTCTTGCTTTTATCATCATCGAAATCTTGCAACTAACTTCATCTTCTTACTTTGCCAACATAAGAAGGCAAGGAGTAAACGAGGGTGCAATGAGGAGGAAAGTTGGGAGTTTGGTGTAGAGAGGAGGAAATTGTGAGTGCAACACAAGAATGATGGGGAGAAGAAGGAAATTAAACATATTATGTTGGTTATAATGAAGAACCGATATAGTATATTTATTTTAGATTTAAAATAATATAATATCCCATTTTCTATGTCGGTTATAGATATAACTTACATAGGAAGTTTCATCATATTTATAATTTTCCCACCGCTTCACTTATTATGGTGGATGGATTACAACCATCATAAAATCCAATTTTTGCACTAGTAAAGTTATGTTAGTGCAAGACGGTTTTAGAAGAGGGTTGAATACAACTTGTAGACGATTTAAACATTTTGTGCAAATATAGAACAATTAAATAAAAATATAAAGGATAGATAATGCATACAAAATTTATATTGGTTCACCCTCAAAGCAAGGGCTACGTCTTATCTTTTAAGTACCTAGTTTTAGAAGTTTCACTAATAAAATATCCCAATTTGATTATAACACAAATGCAATCTCTCTAGACACCAAAAGTACTAACCTCTTCGAGTATCATGAGTATCAACCTCTTCAAATTACAAGTATAAAGTTCTCCAAGTATAACAATTTTTCTCTTCTTGAGATTAAGAACTCTTATTGAATAATGAAAAACACTCTCAAAGAGAGAAAGTACAATTAGGCTCATAGGGCATACTTCATTATGTGAAGGATTTTACAATAGTTTAGCTTACACAACTCAATTTGTTTTATACACAAGACTTTTATCTATATTTGGCTTTAAACACTCAATATCCTTTTCTCTATATTGCTTCTATATCTTTTTCTTCAATGTATTTGCTTTGTATTAGATCACTTGTCTTCTCGTTTTTTCTTATTATTGTTCATGTATCTCATCTTGTTACTTTTAGGACTGGCAAAACGGGTCAGCCCAACCCGTTTTGGCTCAGCTCGTCTGTGGCTCGTCAAAAACGGGTCGGGCCAGGCTGACCCGTCAAACAAAAACGGAGCAACAATCACAACCTATCCCGCATAAGACGGGTTAACGGGACGGGATGGGCTGGCTCGTTCTCTTTTTTTTCTTTTTTTTTCTTTTTTAAAACTTTTTTAATTTGTTTTTAATTTTTTAATTTTTAAAATTTGTTTATATTTACATATAAATTATTATTAAAGGAATATTTAATCAAATAAAATATTTTTAAAATTTTTAATTGATTAGTTAATATTTTTAATTAGATAAATTAAAATAATTATTAAATTTATTAAGAGTCTTCATATGTTTAGGTGTCATCAAACTTGTTGCCTTCATGAGTGAGTCGGGGGTCTACAAACCCATATAAATCATTCAGCCCCATAGTTTTAGTGACACCAAACATATACCTAAACATAAAATTGATTTGATATAAGTAAATAGATAATTATAATAAAAAACTATATATAATGACTAAAAGACTTACATCATCCATAACTGAATAATGGTAATATACCTCTTGTCCCCATGCAAGCTCCAAGACATCTTGGGAATGCAAGTAAAATGGGATCTCAAGGTCTCTCCCAAAAATGTTAGAATCCCAAGGAACCTGCATCGGCTTATCATCTATGATTTCAGCTAGTTGGAGTAATGCACCAAGAGGATCTTTCAAAGAAAGAGAAATCTTCTCTGGTTGAGGATTTTCCTATATCAATGCAATTTCAGTTAAAATGGAATATAATTTAAATTTGAATATAATAAACATGTGTCAGAAACCATAGATATATTAAGAGTCTGTACTGGGGGGTCAAAAACAACCAAATCTCTAGGCCAGGCGAGGAAACATTGGAATGCCTGAGCTACAATATATACCTCATCTGTTGGCACAAGAACTAAAACAAACGGCACAAGAACCTCCTCTACCGTGACCTTAACCTCATCCTCTGATAACTCCATCCCATGAAGAATTGTGGCTGCCTCAAATACTTTTCCACAAGCCACTAGTGTCTTCTCTGTACCATCCCAAATATATAGCTGACATGGATGAGTGTCATACATCTCATCCCCAAGTGGAGCTAAACAACTCCCTTTTCCGCTTCTACCTATTAGAGTCAACGATTTATTAATGTTATTCAATTATTTTATTAAATATCATTTATTCAATTCATAACTTATAGAAAACAGATTTACCCGTGGGAGGCACAAATGGGTCTAGTTTTAGCGGAGGATCCACTGACGAACGAATGTCATAATGCTCAAATTGGCGCATAAGTTCTTCTCTCACCCTCATAGTGATTCTTTCCGTCATTCTTTCTTCATAAGAAACACCATGACTGCATGAAGACTGACGAGAGGAGGAACTAAAAAATTGGCGTATGTTGACTCCTGATCTAGCACCACACACACGTTCAGGGTGCTCAGACCATCCAATTGCAACAACAAGTATGTCATGATGACCTTCTAGAGTGAATCCTCCTTGGGAGCTCTGCTCAACCAACGAATCTTGCAATGTAACAAAAAAAGTTATAAAAAATAATACAATATAAAACATGAACGAGCTATTTAGATAAGAATTGTATCTTACAATTTTCTCATAGATTTTTTGTGCAAATTCAGAAGTGTAGTTGCCCGATGTGTGTAGATGAGCTAACTTCCACTTTTGATGATGTGATGGTGGTGAAGGAGGTTCAATATCTTCACCCTCAGAAGGTGGGGGGCTAGATTTTTTCTTTTCTGACATTATCTTCTCTTCAAGTTTTCTATACCCACCAAGAGACAATATGTGCGAGTTTTTATTTGAGCACTTATACTTTGAGCCTTTTTTCTCTTTTCCTATAACATATAAAACCCACTTTATGAATTAGTTCAAATTGTACATAATTATCAATTGAGCAATTGATGATTTCAAATAAACATACCTGTCATCCATCAAATTTCTGAAGCTCAACAAATTGACGCTAGGTGTCTTCATCAATCCATGTGATTTCAGCAATGGATTTTCATTCCTTTTAGATCCAAACACATACCTAAACGTCAACTTGGTCTTAAAACCATGAAATTGCTAACAATTGATGACAAACGCTTGTGTTTAAGCGTCGCCACATTTGGAATATCAAATGTTAGCTACAATATAAAAAATGAAATCAATAATATTTAACATATTATCATCAAAACCAAACTATAAGGTTAATAACATTAATATTAGTTACCAATAAATCCTGCCATATAATGTCCCGATCAACTTCACTGACATGATCAAAAGATGGAGTAAGAATTGATATTCTCTCTCGTGCTAATATTCCTAAATAGCTTTTGAAGACGTCCGTATAACGACCTCTAGGCATTCCAATGTCGACGTTAATATCAATTGGTGTTTTCTAACCTTTAGCTCTTCTAATTAAGAGTTGTCTCAACCTAGTGGCTCCTCTGGTGGGTCTCTTAGTAGGTGCTTCATCCTCTGATGAAGTATGATGTTCAGCCATATATCTATGAAATGAAAACATAGAAAAACATTAATAAGCAACATATAAAATAACATATAAAACATTATTTAACAAAACACCTAAATTTTAACAAGAATAGGAAATTTATACATAAAGTTATTGATTGGTCATATGTATATTCCTTCATCGTGATCTTCTCGAATTGCATGTACATCATCAATTAGATAGATTTCATCAACATTTATCGTTCTTCTAAATGGGTGGGTGACAACAATATTAAGATCACTCAAATTCGCTTCATTAAGATCAATCTGTTTTGTTTTTCATGAAGAGTGACAAACCAATGTTCAGATGCAAGATCTTTAACATAGAAAACCTGAGGTGCTTATTGCGCCATGATAAATGGGTTGTCTCGATAATCCACCTTTCGAAAATCAACTAATGTCATTCCTGATTCATCCATTTTGACACAACTCTTATTGTCAACCCACTTACATTTGAATAGTGGAATAGTAAACATGGTATAATCAACCTCCCATATCTCTTGTATTACACCATAGTATGTCATTGATCTTACTATAGGATTTTGATTTTTAGATGTAGAAAATTATAGTGACTCAACTTCAAGACTGACTCCACTATTTTGTACTGTGCTTTTATCATTCAAAGACTTCCTATAGAATGTGCAATTATTAATTTCATAACTTGTACAACAGATGACATCAAATTTCAACCCATTCACTAACCACATCAAAGTCTCAGAACATTGCGAATCTTTCAAAACCTTAGATTTAAACCAAGCCATGAATGTTTTGTTATGCTCCATCAAATGTCATTTCTCCGATTGTCTTGGATTGTTCTCTTTCACAATGACTTTGTGTGCAGATAAGTAAGGCATTACCTCATCTGTATTGTTCAATATGTATAGGTGTGCTTGCAACAACTCTCTGCGATCTTTACTAACCACACTCACACCTCGGATGTTGTTACTTATAGAACACATGTTCAACTATGATCTTTGAGGAACTCCTATCGGTTTTGCTTTTGTCATGTAATCTGAACAAAACTCGATGTTTTCTTCAAAAATATATCTTTCGGTCATTGAAGCTTTTGGACGATATTGATTTTTCACATACCTTTTCAAAATCTTCATGTAACGTTCAATAAGATAAATAAGATGAGCGGGAGAGAAAGCAAAGAAAGCTTCAAGATATCATCCCACAAAACCCAAATACGAAATAACAACCAAAATCTGAAAAAAAAAACATAAATTCCTCAGTAAAATTATAAAAAAGCAAAACCTATGGAAGACAAACGGAATGTCATACCTTGAAACTGAAGAAACTCAAAAGAAATAACAACTGAAAACTACAATCTTCCATGTAGTGAAAAGAAAAAAAAAAATAGTAAGTTATTCAAAAGATGGTTCAAATTCATTGGTGATATTTATTCTTCTATTTTTCTATTTGAAAGAGTAAGTTATTGCATTAAATGATCTTAAATAGTAATTTATGTTTCTCATGCTATTAAATGGTCTTGAATAGTAATTTATGTTTCGCATGTTATTAAATGATCTTGAATAGTAATTTATGTTTCTCATGCTATTAATTGGTCTTGAACAGTAATTTATATTTCCCATGCTACCGATATGAAGAGATAGAAATATCCAGGAGTTTCATTGAAGAAACTTGACCATTTGGTTAACTAAGATAGTCATTCATCTATTCAAAAAATGGAAAAATAATTAAAATCAAACCTTTTAAAAATAAAACCTCTTAATAATGATATTTCATCCTTCTTCTTGAGAACTTCATTTTGGATCTTTAAAAATCTTCGATATTCTCTTTAATAGAAGAAGAAAACATGAAAGAACAAAGGAAAAAAATAAGAAACGATAGAAAACTCTAGAACACAAGTACTTAAAAACACTGAAAAACATAACATTAAAATACATACCTAGTAAAACATACAAAACCAAACACCAAACACCAACATACGAAACTCAAAATACATAAACACGAAATCTAAAATGGTATCATAAAAACCGAGATAGAGAATCCAACCAAAAACTCAGACACACAAACAAAGAAAAAAAATGGCATACCTCAGGAAACCGGGGGAACGAAGAAGGAATGCAGACAACGAAACCACCCAACACTACTTTATTTAAGATGCAGATCATCTCAAAGTAATTGAGTTTAGATTATTAATGCATGCAACATCAATCAACTCATGCACAGTACTCCCTCCATCTAACCCTCAAACAAACGGCCTTTTTAATCGTAGAAGAAGACCAAAGTCGAGACCATAATTCCAATAAAAAAATGTTGTTTAATCGTGTAAAAGAAAAGCTTTGGCCTTTTTTGTGTTCTTCATTCTTCTCATGAAACTCAAAGAAAAACCTTCATCAAATAGAGGAGTAGTACAAAGAAAAGTAGTTAAATATGGTAGAAACATAAAAGATCGGAAAGAAGAAAAAAAGCTTAGACCTTTTTGATGTTCTTTAATCAGTTCATTCAACCATTTCACAGAAAATCTACATGGATGTCCCATAAATCATTTATCCATCGAAGAGAAGAACAAAACCTTCGAACTTTTTTTGTGTTCTTCAATCTATTCACCAATCTCACAGAAAAATACCAGTCATCAATCACCAAGAAACAAAAAAAAAATTGAGTCAAAGAAAAAGAAAAGTTTTTACCTTTTTGTTGTTCTTCATTCTTTTCATGGATAAAAAAAAAACCTTCATCCACAAAGAAAAGTAGTTACATATGGTAGAAGTAGAAAAGATCGGAGCCAAGAAAAAAAGCTTACACCTTTTAGGCATTCTTCAATCAGTTCATTCAACTATTTCGCAGAAAATCTTCATGGATGTCCCATAAATAATTGATCCTTCAAAGAGAAGAGCAAAAGTTTTGGTCTTTTTTGTGTTATGTAGTTTGTTCATCAATCTCACTGAAAAAACATCATTCGTTAGCTACTAAGAAACAAAATACATACTTGGTAAAACATACAAAAAACCAAGCCCCAAACACCAACAAACAAAACTCAGAAAACACAAATACAAAAAACTTAAACACAAAAACCAAAGAAATGGCATACCCTGATAAACTGGGGGGACAAAGAAGAAGAAATGCAGAAGAATGGAACCATCCAACTCAACCCATATTTAAAATGCAGACGACGAAATCATCCCAAAGTAATTGAGCTAAAATGGTCTCAAAACAATTGAGATAGAGAATCCAACCAAAAATTTAGACACACAAACAAAGAAAAAAAAATGACATACCTCAGGAAACTGGGGAACGAAGAAGAAGGAATGCAAACAACGGAACCACCCAACACTACTTTATTTAAAATACAGATCATCTCAAAGTAACTGAGCTCAAATCATTAATGCATGCAACATCAATCAAATCATGCACAATACTTCCTCCATCCAACACTCAAACAGGCGGAAAAGTGGATATTACTTTTATGGCCACACAATTAGACAAAATGAATGCTTCATAACCTTGTTAGATTGGTCAAAAACTAGAATGGAAATAGGTAGAACACGGGCCATCCAGAACAAAAATGGAATTTACCAAAAAACCTGTAAAATGAATATGTGTTACTCGCTTAAGTTGAGGTATTTGGATAATATCCCGGAATCATTGTTTTCTTATATTTTAGATTAATCTGACATCAAATTGTTACAAAATTATAACTAAACACACTGAATCTCTTTAACACCTCCATCGCATACCTTTAATGCATCACCAAATTACAATCTTTCATAATTAAAAAAAAATGTTGTAATTTTAACCGTGACTTCTCTGCACGAAGTGATACTATGAAATACCACTTATCCAATATTTATAATTAATTCAACTTTATGTATATGCTCTACTTATATTTAAAAAATATGAATTCTATATTTATCATCAACATTTTATAAATTATTTTGGCTTAATTATATTTTTGGTTTTCAAAATGGAAGTAATTCTGATTTTGTTTTTCCAAATCCAACACCAATTTTATTTCATGAATACTAAATAAAAAAATAAAAAAATTCTTTTAGAGATTATAATTTAAGATTAATGATTTAAATTTCAAAATTTAGAATTTAAAATTATTTTTAATTTCATAAATTTTGTATTTAACTACTAAATATATATATTTTTTAATTTTCGAAGTTTTCTTAATTTAATAGTCCATTGAATTGTCTCACTTTTTTAAATTGAAAACATAATTCAACCGAATATTTTTAACTTTAGACATCAAAAGGTGGAAGGAACCAATTGTATTGTATTTTGGAATTTGGAAAGAAGAGTTTGAATTTTAAGTCCTACGCGCTGCTGAGTATTAATCACATAACGGCTATCCCAGCCTAGATATACTCTTATGTAGCCGTTGCCAAAGCAACACAACACTTCATTCACTTCAAAGTTTTTTTCAAACTCCTCTCTCTCTTCAAAAACACCAAAACAACGCCAAAAGCATAAGCACAAAAGCTTCCCCTTTCCACCCACATTCTTTTCTTAGATTCTCCGATCAAGTACGCGCTCTCCGTAATTTTGCATGTTCATATCGAATCGATGCAAAGATTAGAATCTGTTTTCAATTTTTATGTTATATACTCTCTTTTTTTTTTTCACGGTGGGCTTCATTTGATTTAGGGTTCGTAATTTTGAAGTGCGAAAATGATGCCATTGACGCCTGATCAGTCTAACAAGAAAGTTGGGTCCGGTATGACGGCTTCTCCGTCGCCGTTTCTCACTCCTCGCCCGGAACGACGCCGTCCTGATTCACGAGGTTCTGATCGGTGCCCCAACCGTCAGGACAAGGACAAAGAGACTAACGTCCAAGTTTTGCTTCGATGCAGGTTTCAATTTTACTTCATGACGAGCTGAAGCTATAAAATGGAACCAGATTTTTTATTAAACTTTGAATAATTGTTTTTTTATGCATAATGTCAGGCCATTTAGTGAAGATGAGCTCAGATCCAACGTTCCCAGGGTAGTGACATGTAGTGAAAACAAAAGGGAAGTTACTGTTATGCAGACTCTAGGTAACAAGCAAGTAGATAGAGTTTTCACCTTTGATAAGGTAGAGCTATATGAATCTTATGACCATTTACAAGTAAAAATAATAATATCTTGATACGATCTTATAGTTAACATTTTTTAATTTACATTTCTAAAGGTTTTTGGACCTAAAGCACAGCAAAGATCAATATACGAGCAAGCAATTGCCCCAATTGTGAATGAAGTTCTCGATGGTTTCAATTGCACTGTTTTCGCATATGGCCAGACAGGTACTGGCAAAACTTATACAATGGAAGGTGGCATGAGAAATAAGGTATGTACAATTTTGTCACACATTGTGTAGCAATGTGCATTTTTTTTTTTTGTGCACAGAAAGTGTGTTAGTGTCATTAAATGAGATTGCTTTATATAGGGTGGTGATTTACCTGCTGAGGCTGGTGTAATTCCAAGAGCAGTGCGTCAAATTTTTGATATTTTAGAAGCGCAGAATGCCGACTATAACATGAAAGTGACGTTCCTTGAGCTTTATAATGAAGAGATAACCGATTTGTTGTCCCCAGACGAGAATTCTAGGCCTACAGATGAAAAACAGAAGAAACCTATAACCCTTATGGAAGATGGAAAGGGCTGTGTGTTTGTGAGAGGCCTTGAAGAAGAATCAGTTTACAGCGTCAGTGAAATTTACACTCTATTGGAACGAGGAGCGTCGAAAAGGCGCACTGCAGAAACTTTGCTAAACAAGAGAAGCAGGTCTTTTTTTTATTGAAGTTGTAGAAGTATTTCATGTTTGTAGAAGTATGTTTCGCTAAATGAAATGTTACTTTGGTGCAGCCGTTCTCATTCAGTCTTCACCATCACTGTGTATGTCAAGGAGACAGTGATTGGTGACGAGGAGTTGATTAAATGTGGCAAGCTCAATCTTGTCGATTTGGCAGGATCAGAAAATATAATGCGTTCAGGAGCGCGTGAGGTAAAAGAAAAATTTCTACTTGACTCTATTTTAGTTGACTAATTGTGGTTGGTAGTTTGTCATTTGGTCGAAATGCATTGTGATCAAAATATAGGTAATTTGATATATCATCTTCTCTGAACATTCTTTTTAATTACTTGAACTTTTAAATGATTGTGACAACTTATTGATTATAGTTGTAAGATTAGCAGTGTTCAGGAAGCTATTTTTCTACTGATTGTTCATGGTCTCCCTTTCTTTTTTTTCTTTTTTTTTTCGGGATTGTTTTCTGAAGCCTGACTAGGATCTATTTTTGAATTGACATTAAGTTTGCTCCCCTGTTATTTTATTATATGCATTTACAACCAGGATATATTATTATGCCGTCTAATAAAATTACAGGGGCGTGCTAGAGAAGCAGGTGAGATAAACAAGAGCTTACTCACCCTGGGACGTGTCATAAATGCACTTGTGGAACATTCTGCTCATGTGCCTTACAGGTTCATGTTAACAACATGTTCAATTACTATTGTTTAATTAAAACTTGAAAACGTTTGCCTTATTATCAATGTCATGTTCGTTGTTTCAGGGACAGTAAGCTTACAAGGATTTTGCGTGACTCCCTAGGAGGGAAAACAAAGACATGCATAATTGCTACTATTTCTCCTTCTGCTTATTGTATGGATGAAACACTAAGTACACTAGACTATGCTAGTCGAGCAAAAAGCATAAAGAATAAGCCTGAGGTCTGTTGCCACTGCTCTTATTGTCATTTACGTACAATTCTTCTAAAAGCAGTTTTAAAGCTTCGTGTGTTTTTAATAGGCAAACCAAAAGGTTTCAAAGGCCGTTTTGCTGAAGGACTTGTACATAGAAATTGAGAGGATGAAAGAAGGTACATTCATAACCATTTTTTAAGTTTAGGAATGTAGAGAATAGTTTGTATCTCATCTTTGCCTGTGAATATGGAACGCAGATATTCGAGCAGCAAGGGAAAAGAACGGTGTATATATTTCTCATGAAAGATTTGCCAAGGAAGAAACAGAAAAGAAGGTCTTACATTTGTTTTCAAAAAAATCCATAATGTAACAATAATACGATAAAGAAGTTTGTGAATGATGGCATCATAAGGAAAAACAAAAACACTTGTTTCAAAATTTTATTTTAATATTCATATGACTGAATATGGTGCTTTTGTCTTTTCCTGCAATACCGCATTTTCTGATTGAAAACTATATTTATATGTATATTGCATTTTTCATGATATTTGTTTAAATTTATCTAGCCTAATTTTTCTTATAACCTCTTCATTCAGGAAAGGAATGAGAAGATAGAACAGTTAGAGAATGACCTTAGCCTAAGTGAGAAGGTACTCCCTGACATTTCTTTGGTTGACATTTCTATTATTGTCTATGGAGAACTTTGTGGATAAGTTAATTCTTTCTCTCATATTTGCAGCAAGTGGAGAGCTTTCGAGAGCTCTATTTAACAGAGCAAGAACAGAAACTGGATTTAGAAAGCGAGCTTAAGGATTGCAAGGTTCTCTAAATACCTAGAATGTTTTCCTTCAGAAATTATTCTTGAAAAATATTGTCTCTCAATTTAAATTACTCTTTCAGGGGAATTTGGAAAAAACCAGAAACACCTTACATGATCTCCAAGAGAATTACAAGCAAGTTGTTTCAACCTTGAAGGAGAAGGAATACACCATTTCCAAGCTAATGAAGTCAGGTAATCAATTGATGGTTATGGAGGCACATATATTTTGTTTTTATTCAATTTACTCTGATTTTATTTACTTTGTTGTAAACAGAAACTGCCTTGATTGATCGTGCGAAGGAAATGTGCACTGATCTGAAGAATGCATCTGATGATATTAATTCACTGTCCTCGAATTTGGGTATGTTTTAATCTATAGAGATTTGAAATGCTTCCACAAGAAATCTGCTACATCACATGTGAAAAATGAAATTAAGGATATATCTTCCATTGCTCCTTATTTTTAGAAATTGATATGTTTCTGAATGGAACTATCAAGATCATCTATTAATTTGAAAATAATGATACACCCTGTTCCTGGGATTAGGAATGTGATGTGTTTGTGCACTTCCTAGATGTTTTATTAATGTATTATTATCCTTTTTTGCAGATCACAAAGAAAGATTGGAGGCAGAAAATCAAAAAATAATTTTGAATTTTGGGTCTCTCCTAAATGAGAGCTTAAAGGACTTGCATACGACCATTATGGGATCAGTTTCTCAACAACAGAAACAACTTAAAAGCATGGAAGACCATGTCAGCTCCTATCTTGCCAGTAAAAGTGATGTAAGACAAATGAAAACATCTAGTTGCAGTTGCAAATTATGTTTGCCACGTGTCCACCGTAGTTGATTTATGATAATCTTTTTTCAGGCTGCACAAACTCTAGAATCAAGGATCAAGAAAATGACAGGAATTTACACTTCAGGGGTAGAAACCATGAAGGAGCTAAGTAATACATTGCACATGAAAGCTACATCGGATATGGAACTGATACAATCTAAAGTGTCATCACAAACATTGGCAGTTGAAAATGTAAAAATACAAGAAATAAGTTGATTGATCTTTAATTTCAACATTTATCTGCTCTAATTTTTAGTTCTATTCTCCTATCTTATCTAAAGTTGATTACACTGTGCCTCCTTACAGTTTCTTGCCACTGCTGTTTCTGAAGCCAAGGATGTTATATGCAACATCCAGAATTCTATTGATGAGCAAAAGCAGCTGCTAGCATTCTCACTTCAACAGCAAGAGCAAGTACGTTTCATTTGTAACTATTCTTTTGGTTAAGTTTATTTTTTGTATACAAATATAAGAGCTATAGTTTTAATCGTGCCATTGAAAACTTCATGGACCAACGTAGGGATTACAACGAAGTATAACTTCAGCACGAGTAGCTTCAGAGGCAGCTATAAACTTTTTTGATGACATTCATCTACGTTCTTCAAGTGTCATGAAAGTTCTTGAAGAAACTCAAAATGAGAGGTTCGAGCAGTTAGCGAACTTTGAGAAGAAGTTTAAGGTATGCGGATACTGAGCCACTTATACACCGCGATCTCTAACGTCAGACTCATGAGGGTTGGTTTTTTCCTTTAACCTGAAACAGGAAGAGGTCGAGAGAGAGGAGGCGCAGGCCTTACAGAAAATTGCAGTGATTTTGGCAACCTTGACATCTAATAGGACTGCTATGGTCAGTAGAGTGCACTATTGTTTTAACTCCTTGGTGTTGTACATGTTATAATAAGTACAGGATCACTGACTTCTGAAGAATATGTATTAGGTCTCAGAGGCATCAACAAATATTAAGGACGCAAGCATGCAACAGTCTAAGAGATTACAGCTAGAGATGCTCAACATGCAGCAAGTTTCAAAAGATGGTACCAAGGAAGTTAGTGGGTATGTAGAGAATGTGAAAAGTCATTTTGTGGAGCAAATATTCTCGGCCAGTGATATTAATGCTACCATGGAGAATTGCCTACTGGACTGGTGAGCTTTCGTTTGTTCTGTTCTGCTATTTTTTCTTCATTATTTCTCTTTGGTTTAGAGGATAGTATAGACAAACACAGGGTTTGTCTATCTATAGAGAACTATAGAACTATGCCAGTGATTTGAATGAATTTTCTAAAACTAGCGGAAATTTCAAACTTACATATTTTTATAATGTTATGCAGCTCAAAGACCGTAGAGTGTTCTAGGAAGCAGTGGGAAAATGTCAACTCGTCCTCCTGTAATCTCCTCAAGAACAATCTTGCAGAGATAGAATTCACAGTGAAGTAAGTTTTGCTGGTTCATGTCAGACTTGATCTTAATGAGCCACAGGAAGTTAAAATTTATAATATTTTCAACTTTTATTAATGCATGACAGGGAAAACGTCTTATCAAATCATGCTCTTAAGCAAGAAATTGTGTCTGCATCACTATCTGTGGATTCAGATTACGATGCAGTAACACACACTCTGCTGGCAGATGTAAATGGTAAATTCTAGTCCTTACATTTATATTTTATTCCCATTCTTTCGTTTATGTCTCAAATTGGATCGAGTCGAACAAACTTCAATAACTCCAGGTGCACTGATGCTGGACCATGAGAATAAGAAGGCAATTGATTCCATGACCACAACATGGTTGGAGCAACTTAACTCATTACAAGATAAGCATGGCGAAGATGTATCAAATATCCATGTTCAAGCAGAAAAAAGCCTGGTTAAAGATTACTTGGTACATATTTTCTTATATTCTGTTGAGACTTTGCGTAACTCTTTAGTTTTTACTATTTGTCTTGTGAAATAAATTTTAAAAAGTTATTTTCTCTTCTTTATGTGAAAAGGTTGATCAGAATGAAAGATCTCAGAAAAGAATTATATCAGTTCCCAGCCCGGCTTCCTTTGAGGAGATGAGGACATTGATCTCAGAAGACAAGTGCGCTGAGAACCCTCTAAAATCGATTCATGCAGAAAGCAAAACTCCAAATCGAACTCCTTTTGCAGACGTGAATTCAGTCAATTGACAATTGTTAGAAAGTTATATGAAAATGAAACTCCACAAAGCTCATCACTTGATGAGCACTCTCTCTAACATGGACCCATAGAGACTGTTTTGCATGTTCTTTGCATCGTATTTTTCACTGTTTTTCAAAATCTTCTGCTCCTTTTTCCCTTGTGAGAAGTGTGAAAAGAAACTTCACTTCCGCGTGAAGCCCACCTTGCGTCTCTTTCTCCCACTCCCTTAAAGCATGTTCCAACACTGATCTTTCGTCCATTCTAGAAACTCGGTGCTTTTCAACACAAACATCGGATCTAACCGGTGACTCAACGCAAACAACTTTCAAACTTATGTTTTTTCATCCTCTTTTTATGAAATCCGTTTTCCTATACACTGAGAAAACCATGTTTTATTACACTAAATTGGCCTACTGCGCCGTAGTCTGTGTTCATTGAAGACTTAAAATTATAAGTAACATGCATGAGCGTTTACATAGAACCAACTTTCTAATTAGGATCTTCATTACATCAAATAACAATGTCATCTTATCCTAAAATATCACTATTAACTTTGCTACAACAAATTTATTTATTTTTTAATATCTATTACATTAAACTAAGAATACAAAAACAAAATACATTTTAAAGATTTATCTTATAAGTTTATTATTACGATTGGTGTTTTTGATACACATTTTTGCACTTTTTATTTCAATTTTACCTTCTTAATTACTATTTTTTAAATTTAAATAATAATTTATAATAAAAAAAATAATTTTTCAATTTTCATTTCAATAATTTACTTTTTAAATTCAAATAATTACTCATTACAAAAGAAATATTTACTCTTCTATCATTTTAGTAACTATTTTTTCAAATTTAAATAATTACTCATAATATTATTCACACAACTTGTAATATCTTTTATTTTAATAACTAAAATTTATTTTATCTATTATATTTTCAATTTTGCTCTTTTAATTATTACTTTTAAAATTTAATAATTTATAAATATTTAAAAAATATAGTTTTTTGTGTTTACTAGTTATTAATATAAATTATTTTATCCTTATCGGTATAAACTATTTTAATAATTGATTACTTTTTAAATTTTGTAACTGTATTTTTACAACTATTTTCTGAAAATATAATTTTTTATAAATTTAACATTTTTTATTTCAATAATATTTAAAAAATTACTTTTATTTTTTATTATCATAAAGTAAAAATACACACGTGTGCGTCTAAACACATGTTTTTCGCTAGTAAAAGTAATAATAATAATATGATTATTATTGAACTTATTCTATATTATATCAACCCAAATATGAATTTTAGAAATACTATTGTTTTTCAGATATCAAATGGTATATATACTATTATATAACACAGATGATCTCATTTGGTGTATATATACCTTAATTTTAATTTTATCCTTTCGGTAACTTCCTTTCTAAATTAAAATATATCTTTTTACTAATTTTACTTTTTAATCAACTTTTTTTTATTTGTTATTTTTATTAATTTGACATTTTTAAACAAATAATTATTTACAGAATAAAAAAATATCAACGGATAATAAATTTATTGTTTCTATTATTATAGAAAAAAAGTAAAGCCACTAGTATTTTTTTAAAGTTATTATAGAACAGAAAAAAAAATATAATATACAAAATATTATTTTTATTAAATTAAATGATAATAAATATGAGATAAGAAGTAACTTGGCTTTTTCTTCGCCAACTTAACACTACTACTAGAAGTGGAATATTCTAAGCAACGGAAGCTTCATGGAAGTGTTATGTATATCCTTTATTACCTCAGTGCTCATGGACCTTTCACTCGGTGGTCCCTCCCACGTCGCTCAGTATTCTGCGTGCTCCTCAAGTCAAAGACTCGACTCGTCCGATCAACCGTAAAATATCTTAAATTTAGTTCCAATTTAATATATTTTTAGTTATACTCCCTCTGGTAAAGGAAACTTTTTTATTTAAACTCTTTCTCTTGATAATATTTAGTATTCTTTATCTCTATATTAGATGATATGTAGTATTCGTGAGAAAAAAAAATAAAAACAGACTATAAAGTTTCATAAATATTTTATTAGATTGAACATAATTTATTTCACTTCTTAATTCTTCTAATAGGAGCTTAAGTGAGCCGTTACGGAAACAGAAAGGCGTAGTGACGTAATTGCAGGAAAGTCAAAGTTATTATTGATGTAACCGAGTATCTTAACTAGGTGAACAAAACGGACTTTTGTCCCAATCTCACTTTTTGACTCATCAACAATGGCCTATAAATACTCCGTTACAGCCTCAAGTGTTTTGCCACATAACACAACCACATTCAATTAAACATGGTAGTCATTCTGAAGAGACAGGGAGAAAAGGAATCACAAGAGATTAAGGATTTGGTGAAGAGTTTTACGCCACAGGAGTTCCAGTGCAAGACGTGTAACCGCAAATTCTCGTCGTTCCAAGCGCTCGGCGGCCACCGGGCCAGCCACAAAAAGCCCAAGTTGGAGGGAGATCTGAGTCAGGACCGGAAGCCCAAAACCCACGAGTGTTCCATTTGCGGGCGGGGATTCTCGTTGGGCCAGGCCCTGGGAGGGCACATGAGAAAACACAGGGATGCCGTGAACGAAGGGTTTTCTTCAGTTATCGCGGAAGCACCGCTTCTGAAACGTTCGAATAGCAGCAAGAGGGTGATGTGCTTGGAGTTGGATCTGAACCTAACGCCGTTGGAAAATGACTTGAAGTTGCTGTTCGGAAACAAGGCTCCTACGGTGCATCTTTCCTTGTAGATTTTTCTCATTCTTTCATTATTTTTTGTACAAATTTTTCGTTATTCACTAATTGAATTCAGCTGTGTGCTGCTTCTGTAAGATGATAGTGTGTGTTTATATCAGTAACTGATCGGAAATTCTGACGGTGGATTTGTGTTTCGCGTGCGTTCTGAGGAAGAAGCGTGAAAGATAGATAAATTGGCGTTGCGTTTTCGTAAGGTGTTCGTTTTGATGTTGCTTAACGCGTATCGGGTAGTAACGTGGATCATTACTATAACCTTAGAAACGTGAATTTTTTATCTAAATAGTATATTAATCTTTTCTTATATTTATGAATATAAATAAATCTTAATATTTTATAAATAAAGAAAATTGAAAGTTCGTTTGTTATATTTTTTTAACATATAATAAATTTAAAATAGTGACTAAAAAACGATTTGAATGTTTAATTATTTGAGTAATTGAAAATGAGTTGCATCAAATTCGATGAACATAAACTTAAAAAAAGATAAACATTTAGTTAAGTTAAATGTGTATCATGTGATGTTATGGTTCTTCTAATCACAAATATTTTTTTAAGGATTTATTTATGTCGATATTTGATTTAGATAAATAGTTCAATATACATCTCATGATTCTTCACCTTGCACGTTTGGGTGTAAAAAGTTAAGCCATATTTTTGTAATCGATCATTTTGTGAAATGTCGAAGTTAGATTTAAATTTGTATTTAATCATACACAATCTTTTGATTAACAACTTTAACTGAACATTGGTCAACAGTTGATTTGGGTGACTTCTTTACCGTCTTTGTATTGTAATAATTAGATTATGTTGTATAATAGTTGATGAAAAAACTAGTTGTCTTAGATTCTCAGTTGTAACATTTGTAACATTTGTAGGTGATACCATAGTAGACTTTCCATTATGGTGGTGTTCGTGTGTGGAAAAAATCGAGAGTGGTGAATTGGTTTGTTAATGAAAATTGTATTTTTAAATTTTTTCCCTTTTGATATCAAATTTAATTAAAATCATTTTCTCTTAAGTCTTCGATGTATCTCTTGAATACAAACATTGTTTATTTCCTCAACATTTCAACATGTATCATCATTAAGTTTTTCACACTTCTCCATAAGTCATCATCATCATCAAAACTCTTTATTGAAGCAAGATGTCCATCTTCTTCTTTTTGTCAACAATCCCCCCCTTTTATATGATGATAAAAATTGTTAAGGACTTAAGTAGTTAATCTAGAAGAGAGATAAATAACTTTTCTCTCACTTTTTAAATCACACGGTAGTATAGTATAAGATATCAATATAATCATATATATCCCCATCAAAGAGGTACAAGTTATCACAAGATATTAACACAAGTATATCTCCCCCGTTTTTTTATCATAATAAAAAAAATTAACTCTTTAGATAACTCTCCCTAAAAAAAGAGAAGTTAATAAAATTGAACTCCCTCTTAATTAAGGATTTCATAATAAAATACTTATATTTTCTACCCCTTTTTATAGTCAAAAAGAATAGTATAAGAGATAAACTCCCCCTACATGTAATATTCTACCTTTTCAATAAAACAAAACTTTCCATAGTGATTGTGCAAGCTACTATTGTGACTTACTAAACTAGGCCCTACATACCCATTTTCACTATTTTGGACATTTTACAAAGGCTTAATCAACTTCATAATATAAAGTACAAATCTTCCAATATTTGCTTGAAGTTCCTTGCTTTTATCATCACCAAAATCTTGTAATTCATCTTCTTGTTTTGACAACAATAAGTGCTTTAAAGTAAAATATCTCTTAGGTAGAATTGATAAGTTTGGGATGTGTGGAAGATGTTGTAATGGGTGAATATAGAAGTTTCATAAACAAGTTCCATGTAATGAACCAACACACTTTGATGAGTGAAAATTTATGCCTTCATTTAGCCTTTAATCTTGGTTTCTTAATTGGTTTTTGTGCTTAAAATGTTTTTTAATTGTGATTTATTCTAAGATATCTAAATGAGCTTAAAATATTATATGTTAAAATTAGTTTTTTAGTTGCACAAAATACTCTTTGGATATTCTGAAGTGTTTTGATGTAGTTGAAGTTAAGTTTAAGCTCATGGATTAACTAAGCTATAAGAAACCAAGCCCAGCATTGCATGAATAAGGCAAGAAAAATATGAAAAAAAAGTGAAGAAATGGTGCTTGCTAAAAAACTAAATTTGGCTAAACCAAGAAGAGGGAATGAGCAACAAAATTTAGACCTTTCGATTTTCTCTATCTTTTTCAACAAAAAGGGCCTTGATAATTCAATAATGTTTATGATAAAAGGTAATTAGGACAAATATATCTTTACATATTTTATTTGATAATAACTATATAAACTACCAATTTTTTTTTTAATTATATAAAAACAATATTAAAAGATAATAACTACCAATTTTTTTTTTTGAATCTAGCAAGATCTTCTTAAATATTTTTAAATCTCCATAACAATCAAATATTTTTTGAAGATATCGGATTTATTTAAAAAATAATTGGAGGAGATTACATTATCAGAAAGAAGATTACAACAACAGAAAAACTAGAAACAAAATTAGTCTAACTTTTATATAAAGAGACTTATAGAAACCCATAAAAAGATCTTAGAAACCCTTTGGTGGTCTAGTCTCATCCTTTCCACCATCTTTCATATCCTCCCATTTATTCTCTTTTATTTTTATGTTACTTTTACGTTCCATGGAGTGCTAAACCTCCAAGATCGATTATGTTGTAATTTCTTAACTAGATTTTGAGGTTAGGTGAATAAATTTATTTGTTCTTTTTATTCTTGTGAGTTATTTTTATCTATCTCTTTTTCTCTTAATCAAGTAAAAATGATGATTTTTACATTGTAACAAGTTAACACGATGTTAAATTATACATAACATAACAATCATATAAGTCCAAGAATTTTTAATTTTAATTGAGAAGTTACTTTGATTAAAGTTATAAAATTTCATATGATTGAATGTGTTTTGCCAATAATTGAGAAGTTACTTTGATTAAAGATGAAAACTTTAATTAGAATTAATCAACAAATTTACTTTGGTTAATTATATTTTTACTATATATAAGAGGTAAACGAATATACATGATTATGCATAGTACAATTTAATTGAGAAGTTACTTTGGTTAAATTTGCTATGAGTAATCTAAAAGTTGTTGCTTTTGATTGAGATGTTACTTTGGTTAAAAGTGAGGAAGCCAACACATTAATTAAGAAGTTTCATGGATTAATTTGAAATCTTAGACAAAAAATCAATAATAATAATCTTTAGAAAATCAATGAAGAATCATATCTTTAAAAAGCAATGAAATCAACCTATTTTCTTTACAATTGTTATATATATATATATATATATATCTTTTTCAATTTTATTTATTTTATCATTTATTTTTTATTCAATCTTTTATTTATTTGATTTATCTTTATTTTCTTGTACTATTTCTATTTTATTCGATTAACTCTTTTATATAGTTTTTATAAGAATGAATTTGTTAGGAATCAACATTTTGTTTGTTGGGAAATGGCTTTAGGGTTACTTTACCTTTAGTAATCTTTTTGGTTGCTTTTCTTACAATATTGAAATTGTTATTGATAATTAGTATTCATTTGATCACTTCAATGACAATGTTATCACACTTTCATAGCCACACATTACAACCAAACAAGATTAAAAGCGCAGTGTTTTCACTAACATTGTAATTGGAAGTATCAATCAGGCAATCTTGTGTACTATAAACAATTGAGATATAAGAATAGTTTAGGGTCACACATAATTTCACAACATATTTATGAAATTGTGGATATTGACCCATCTACCCTAATGGCCACCATAATTGGACCTATCAAGTCCTCTATGGGGTACACTTTCAATATATAAAGACTTAGTTAACAAAACAACAAGTTATTGAAAATGTGTATGACAATTAGGGGTTTTCAAACAGTCAGACCCAACAGGCTTGGCTCGCCATCCCTCCAAAGAAAAGGTGGTCGGGTTGAAATTTTTAACTTACCAACCCATTTTGATTTGATCTACCTATCTCGCCAAATTGGCATGCCAAAGGTGGGCCACCTTATCCCAACCCACTAACCCGTTTTTTATTTTAATTTAAAAATTAAAATAAAAAATAATTTAAAAAAAGAATTTTCTATATATGATTAAATTCAAATTTTTACACTTACATAATAAGTTCCAATTTTTAGTTATACTATAGTAATATAACATGTAAATTTAATAATTATTTTAATTTACCTAATTAAAAATATCAGTTATTCAATTAAAGCGTAGAAAATATTAATATGATTAAATATATTGGAGATGTGAATGAATTTCATAAAAAAAATAAACAATTAGAAGAAATATAAATATAAAGTGTATAATATATATATATATATATATATATATATATATATATATATATATAAAAATATTTTTTTAAAAAGTGGTGTCTGCCGTATGGTAGGACGAGTTACAATTGTTAGCCTATTTTTGTCCAGTAGACCATCTCGGTCCCGCCATTTTTAGCAGGCCAAAATAGGCCAAGCTAACCCATTTTGCCACCCATAATGGCAATTGGTAAGAATTGTCCCACAAATTCTCCAACCTATTGCAAGTCCTGTCTGAATTTATTTATGGTTTAAAGTATTGAATGGCCACACAATTGACATATTATGGCAAATAGTTACTATAAGTCAAAGTCTACTTTAAAATATTGTTCTAGACCAATAAGTCATGCATTGATGAGTTTCAATTTGGCAAACCACTAGTACAAGTGGATGACACATTCTTATATGATAAATATAAAGCCACCTTTGTGGTTGCAATTTGATACTTTGAAAAAGGCGCTCACCACTACTCCTATCATCCAGTCATCCGACTGGACATTACCATTCAAGTTGATGTGTGATGCATCAAACTTTGCAGTAGAAGCAATGCACAAAGAGGTATTTTAGAAACTTTGATTAATTTTAGAAACTTTCATATGATTGCATGAGTTTTTGCTAATAATTGAGAAGTTACTTTGATTAAAGGTGAAAACTTATATTAGAATTAATCAAGAAGTTACTTTGGTTAATTAGCTTTTTACTAGATATAAGAGGTAAAAGAATGGACATGATTAGGATTAGTAATATTTAATTGAGAAGTTACTTTGGTTAAATTTACTAGGATTAATTTACAAAGTTCTTGCTTTTAATTGAGAAGTTACTTTAGTTAAAAGTGAGGACGTCAACAAATTAATTAAGAAGTTACATTGATTAATTTGAAATCTTCAACAAGAAATCAATAACAATAATCTTTAGAAAACCAATAATGAATCCTATTTTGAAAGAGTAATGGAATTGACCTATTTACTATTATTGTGTTTACAATATTTTATTTGCGTGCATTTATTCTTTGCATATCAAAACACCATATTTTTATAGTTACTAGTTTTAATTGCATTTTTATAAGAATAAAATATTTGAAATCAATTCCGTATTCATTGAGAAACGACTCGAGGTTAACTTAACCCTAACTAGTTTGTTCACTACTAATTTGGCAATACTAAAGTTGCTAAAGTTAAGTAGTGGTAATTTGATCGCTTCACGACAATGATATCAAATTTGGCCTCGTTGCTGGGGAGGGTGGCAACTGAGAGAGGAAAAAGATTAGGGTTAAGGTTTTTGTTTGGGAAGGAAATGATGACATGACAAGTTTTGATTGGTAAGTTTAGTGGGTGGAGGATTGCCACATGACATGATCTGGTTGAGTGAAGTTTAAGTGGTAGGATGGGTGCAACTTAGTAAAAACTATGGGTGCAAAACAGGTTTTTAGGTGGTCCACTTGTAGGAGGAGTGTGTAAAATAAAAACTAGGGGTGCATTTAGCTCCTGAATTATTTCTTTCCATAATTTTCTAATTTTGGACTTATTTTGTAACTTTGAATATTTCAAATCCACACTTTTAATGACCCAAATTAAATTCTAGCTACATTAACAAACGTTAGAATATCCAATAATATTTTATGCAACTAAAATCAATTTTTACGCCATTTTAAACTTACGTACTCAATAAATCCAATAATCACAAATCCTAATTAAATCAATCCTTAAGCACAAAAATTCTATTAAATCCCCAAATTTAAACATTAAATGAGGAAAAAAAGTTGAACTCATCACAATTGTACAAGAGGGGAGAAACAACATACTTCCAATTATCTCTTGTTGTTTTTTATGTGAGATGACTAATGTTTTTTTTTTCTTAAAAAACCTAAAGAGGTACATCACACCTCAAGAGTATTTCTACTTAATTATGGACTATCACACCTCCATTCATGGGCATACACATTAAAGGAGAGTGAATGGATTGTAGATAACCTTGTGTCTGTCTATACATTTGACACATTGCACATAATTTCATGAGGCAGTTCAAACACACAACACTTAAAAAAAGATCTTGTACATATGGATAAGCATTTTTTTTCAAAATGAAAATTTTAATTAAAAATGTGTACTCCTTTCTACCTTAACTTGTTTTATTGGATATGCAACATATGCAATGATTAAGCCTCAAACAAACTACTATTAAAACATAATAAGGGAAGTGAATCCAAAAACAACACATTGAATTGGCGAAATTCTTAAAAATAAGTGGCCACTTGCATAGGACGATAATAGATGATGGGGTCACTTGACAACCAACTTAGTTGAATCCAAAAATTCAGCAACATAAAAGGAATCTTCCATAATCATTGCCACATATACCAAGTGAAGCAATTTTTCACAAAAAAAAAAGGAAAGTGGTTGCAATGATTTGGTCTTGTCTATTCCGAAGTTGCATCAAAGGTACTAAAGGATGCATATATTTTGTCAAACACTCATAAGGTACTTGAATTTGATAGAAGCGTTACAAGGTTCTTGGTGAAAGAGATGACCAACCTAAGAGAATTTAGATTAGCTAAAAAGCTTTGTCGTTTGACTAAATGAAAGTGGTGCAATTGTTAAAAGTTTAAGAAGCTTCACCTCTATGTGTTTTATATGCTTCCAACATGCAAACATGTCCACCACAATTTTGAGGTTCGATAAAATCAATTATATGACAATTTGTTTAAGGAGCTTGAACACGAAGATTATTAGCCAACACATGAAAGTCCACAACTTTACCTCATTACAACAACAAAAAGAAGTTCCAAATGTTGTCCCAAATTAATAAAAGTTAGTGTAAAATGAATAATAGGTAACAAATTTGTCCAAAGTAATACTCTTATTATCAAACTTCATGATACACATCACTGATTCGACAATTCTGAACTTAAGAGTCTCAACTTTCCTTCCCTTCAATAATTCACTAGTGCATTTTACGCTTTTTAACTCAGACTTTATGCCTCGGTCATAGTGGAAACGAGGCATATAAACACACTGTGGCAGTTTTGTAATTTATGCAACATTTTATGTCCCGGTTACTAGTTGACCCGAGGCATAAACTGGTCTTATGCCTCGGTTCTAAGGGACCCGAGGCCTAAAGCCACTCCAAAATTTCCCTCCTCCCACCACTTGGATTTTTAAACTTAAAACAAAAATTTTATGCACCGGTTGATAATGACCCGAGGCAGTATAGCTAGTTAAAATGGTCAGCCTTAGGCCTAAATCCCTTTCTTCAATCCTTTGCAGGAAACCCTAGACGCAGACGAACATCTCCCCCACCAAGCTTCTTCTTCATCCTTCATGCGGGAACGTCACCCCACCAAGAACTACCGCAAACGAACCTTCCTGCTGCCAACCAAAGCCGTCGCTGGAGCAATCGTCAGAACCGACGACGTCACTAGTGTTTTCAGCGCTTTCCATCTTCTTCTCTACGCTAGAGTTGGACGACTTCTTCCTTGCACGACTAGCCTCCATGCTGCAATCGCACTAGCCGCACCGTGGCAGCCGCACCGCACCATTGTCGCCAAAGACAACATCGGCAACATCATTTCCTACGCTTTAGGGTTTTTCGCTCCATCTTCTTCTCCAAATGCGTAGCCACCGAGCTTTCAACCCCTCTCTTTGTTTCCGTTCTTTTTTTTTAATGGTTATTTGTCTTTGTTCTTCTTTTACAGAGGAGAAGAAAGGAGGAGAATGTTGGGACTGCTAGATATGGCTCTATGTATTGGCACGAATTAATTGGTAAAGATGAATATGTGATGGTTTGATAGCCTCTGTTTTGGTGATTTTGTTCAGGTGATTGAGATTGGGGGGTGAGGTTTGTGAGGAACCATAATCGGTGATGGAAGGATGTATTTATGAAGTGTTTCGTGATGTTGGAAAGATTAATCTTTCTGCAAAGGAAAAATGGAGTGGAAGATGGTGTTAGGTCGTGGAATGGTTCCAAAGTGGGGATCAACATTGTGAGGGATGACAGAGGAATGAAGAGAATTCCAGAACCCCATCTGAATTTGTTTTTTTAATTTTGAATGTCTTAGGCCTCGGTTCCATCAGAACGAGACAATAATAGAGAGATACAGCTTCGGTTCTCAGTAGAACCGAGGCATAAAATGGGTGTTTTGCCTCGGGTAACACTCGAGACCAAAAGCTAACCATTTTTGACCTCGGTCTTATATGTCTCGATTCTAAAACTGGGGCAGAATAGTAACAATAACTGTGACCAAATACCCTTCTTGCACTCATGATTATGTTGTAGTATATAATATGTCATTATCGTTAATGTATTAATAAATGATTTAATTATATACATTCTTTTAATTAAAATCAAAATTTCTCTGTTTCTTTATTTGTTGTTTTATATATTTTTATTTAAATTCTTACGTATTTTATTATTTTGACTAAATATAAAATCATCGTAATTTCCTTATTAAATATTTTACATTTACATTTTTCAAAAACATATTGTAATCTCTTTTCGATGTATTCACTTTTATTTAATTATTCATTTAGAAATATTTATTTTTCAAAGAAATACTGTTCAATGTTCACCTTAAAATTTTTAAATTATTTTCTTTACTTTTGAATAAAAAACAAAAAAAAAATTAAAATTCAATTTGGATTCTGAAATCGAATTTCAATTATTTTGTACTCGACGTTCAGAATTCAACTCATCTACATTAAAATTCGACCGACAGTTACATTAAACTGTTATGTTTGAATAAATATTTAAGACAATACGTCATGGAAGAAAATAAGAAATATATATATATATATATATATATATATATATATATATTTATTTCAAAGTTTCTGTTCTCACACATTTTTACGATTCGAAGTAACTTTGATATTTAAAAAAATTAAATGTATTTTTTTTATACTTTAAACTAAATTGTATATCTATTTTATTATTATTTATATCATATATATATATATATATATATAAATAAAGATTCTTCTTTTTATATTTACTTTTAAATCTTATCTTTTAAATTAATTTTTTATTAAAATAATTATTTTATCTATTTTACTCTTTAAATAACTCTATCTTTAAATTTAATCTTTTTATTTGATTCATTTATTTATTATTAATCATGTTTGATTTAATTAATCAATTACGTACAAAATAAATTAAAATTATTTATATTAAAATTTATAAAAAACTATTTATATTTACAATAATAATACCAAATATACCAAGATCAAGAAATACATACCAAATAGAGTTTCTCATGGTGACAAGACCCAAACACCCCAACAATTTTACTTACGAGAAGCTTTTTAGATAATCGATCCAAATAAGAAAGCACATATCTATCTTCGAGAATCATACATGTTCTCAGTCAAACATGGTACTTAGTGTGATTTGGACTCCTATACAAAGGAAATTTAGGTTTCCTGTTATCAAAGTAAAAGTGTTTAACTCCTACTGGCATTATTGCCACCTTGAAGAACCCATACTTGAACTATTTGAAGGATTGGATATATGACATCAATATACATTAGTGGGTTTGGCTTATCAACGACAACCAACTTATCACAATACCTGGCCGATTACAATATTAATGCAAAAAGATTTGTGGAGTGGCTTTCAAATGGAATACTCGGCATATTAATCTAAACCCTTGTAAGGAAGCCCAACTATTCAGATGCAATTGTTTTGGGGCAACATTTAGTACTCTAAGGACTCGCATAGTGAATTCATCAAAGGGGAAGCATATGTGCAACTCAAACACCAAAGCCGGGTACAAGTAGAAAAAATCATAGGGTAACCCTCTTGGCCGAGGCACACACGTTCCCCAGGATGTACTCTCTTTGTACTTACAATATAATCTTTTATTGTGGTAGCTATCATCTCTACTTTAAGGGCTAATAAAGCTATAGAGGAAGCCTACCTAAACATGGACATCTGTGATCTAACTCGCAAGTCAACCTAATCGTATCGGGTGCGAGGTAGTGTCGACACCTCCTTGTACTATCACTTCGAACATTATCAATACTACTAGAATAAGGTAAGCATAACAAGGCATCATCCCTACTGCTACAACAATCCTTAGACTTACTAGAAGAAGTATAAGACGAGGAAGAGAATGACATACCTAATAGTGCACGACAACAACTCTCTTTAACGCTAACCCTCACAAGTCACGGCTAAGTGGTGGGGAAAAATTTGGTCCCCACCCCTATTCATACCAAGTAACCCCGCCCTCAAGGACATTTCTGCCAAGCATCCCCCACCGTTACATCTAGCATATCTAACGAACCACAATGGGTGACTCTTCATTGGCGCGCCTCCTTATGCAACGTCCTTCAAGTATCTCTCTTCATGGAAACCAACAAACTTGTACTACTCGGCCTAGGGTGGTTGGGTATTCCTCGGCCTATGGAGGACGTGCACTTCTTGGCATGATGAGGTAGAACACATATTGGCACAAGAAACATGCATGTGTAATGGTCTTCATGCATTCCACACACGCATGTGGCTTCCTCATGCGTCATGATCATTAATGCATGGTCATTAATTCATCAACATTAAGAAACATTGGCTTCCCAATCCAGCAAGGTCATTAATGCATCAACATTAAGACGTAGGTGGCTTCCCAATACGTCATTAATGCATGGTTGTTAATGCATCAGTATTAAGACGCAAATGGCTTCCCAATACCTCAAGGTCATTAATGCACCATGATGAGCAATATTTTCCCTTATTCCATTGCCATTTTGTGCCCATCTCGAAGGTTGTTTAGTACTTAATTGTCTTTTATTAGTGCATTTTCCTCAATTGGGCTTCATTGGGCAATTATTTCGAATTTTGAGTAATTGGTCTAATTTTTGTTTCTAATTGTTTTTAGGTATTTTATGGAGCAATTTTTGGAGCTTGGACATTAATCTTAAGATGAAGAGAGAGTTTCCCCATCATTGCAATGTTTGCGCCATGTCATTTAGCATGCCCATGTCACCAGACCACCATTTTTCAACCAATAGTGGCATTTTTGTAATTCTGAGTGGTAGAATGACAATTTTTTAATTATAGGTAACTGTGGTGATGTGACCACGTTTTTCGAGGGTTTCCTTAGTGTAAAGCACACTCTCTTTTTCCCCATTTAGTATTTGATTTCTAAGTGCAGCACCCACTTAGGGTTTTTCGTTTTTGATGATTTAAGACCATTGGAGCACCACCCAACTTAGGGTTTTCGTCCCCTTCAATAAAAATTCGTGTTTGTTCACTTTTTCCCTACTCTTTTAATGCAATTTTGTTTCTGTTTGATTTTTTTTTTCGAATTTCATGTCTAGCTAAGCTTTTGGTATTGATTCCTTGACAAAATTGAAATAAAACCATGAGGTTGTTGTTCGTTTTGAAATTTTGTTCTGGTTTGCCCTTTTTCAAGGTGCATTTTCATGGTAAAAATACGAAATTGATGGATGCTTTGTAACATCCCGACCGAATATTACAAATTTAAATAATAAAATAATGAAGTAAATAATAAAACTTCATTTATTATAACTGATATTCCCAAAACGCGGGAAAATTAAAAAACTTTTATTACTTTCACAATAAACCAAAATTCATAAGTATAAATAAGGTTGTAATTATCCAAAAGTCCGGAATATTCATAATTACAATTTATTTGAAAGCATAAAAAAAACTTCATAAAAGTTCTGATAAAATCTTCTCCCAAAACTAGCCCCGCTCCGTCTCTAGGCCTCACCAGATCCACCTGCAATAACATCTGCTCCCGTGTATCGCATACACGATCATCGCCAAACACAAGCAGATAGGGTGAGCTAACAAATTACCCATATATATATAATATTGCACAGTTATATATATATCACACAATCACACAATCACACCAATACTGCTACAGTAAAATCGCCTAGCTCTTATTCAATAATTAAATTTTGGGAATCTTAAAAATTGTATTTAGCTGCATATTACATTATTGGATATTCTTGAGTTTAATAATGCAATAATAATTTAATTTAGGTCCTTAAGAGTGTAAATAATGAATATTTTAATTCATTAATTAAGTCCCAAAATAGAAATACTAAGCACCCTCAATTCTCATGTTTACACCCTTTTTTTTCAATTGGATTATCTATTTTTGAACAAAGACATTTTTGGCTGCACCCCATGTTTTCGTGATATTTAATATAATTCTATGATTATATTATCACTCAACATGATCAAGCATATTATTAAAAATAATAATAAATTAAATAACACACAATTGACATATGTAGGACTTGAACCCAAGTCCTCTAACACAATTAAAGTACTCTCAACCAATTAAGCTAGTATTTTTCCACATCATATAAATCAATAATTAATTCCTTAAAGGCTCCCACTACCCGCATTTATTAATTAATTATTTATTTAATTATTTAATTTTCACGGATCTTACATGCTTAATCTTAATTTCGTTTTTCTGCACCTAAAGCGACTTATAATCATGCTTAATGAGTGTGGGTCGTTCATAGTATGCTTAATTTGTGGGTGTTAATTGCTTGAAGTATGCTTGGCTTAATGGCATATGTAACTCGTGTTAATTATTGCTTAGTTGATTAATTTGGGGTTTCATGGGAGCAAGTTGGATAGAACAATTAATTGTGTAATCTGTGATTGGTGAAATTTAGTTGAATCAAGGAATCAATATGTTTTGAAATCTGTTTAATTAAGCTTTGCAATTACATTTTGTTAATTTTGTGTTTAAAATTGAATCTGCCAAACCAACCCCCCCCCCTTATGTTGAACTGCAACATGGAACCTTTGACTGAAAATAATGGTTAGTAGGAGATGACCTTGGGTTAACTCCTGAGTACTGCATTTACATTGTTTTATTTGGTTGGGTACGACCTCGATCACACCAACATTAACACACATTTGGTTTCCCAACGCAAAGTGGTCTGCAAGAATCCTCACCGAATTAAGAGGGATGTACTCCCTAGTTCCAACACGACACGACCTGCAAAGTTGGGATAGTCAAGCTTCATGTTTTAACTTAGTGGGGTTCAATCTTTCCCAACACATCTTGGCTCAAGGGGTCCTGATACTACAAGGCATGCCACATTACCAATACACCACGACCCATATGGTTCTAATACGACAAGGCATGCTACGTTCCCAACACATTTTGACCAAAGGAGTAGGAACGTTGCAAGGACCACCACGTTCTCGGCTTAGGCGAACCAATACAGCAAGGACAACCATGTTGGCCTACATCTCGACCTCCTATCTTATATTGATCAAGACTCTTGTTTACACTTCATTCAACTACGAGCCTGAGGGGGCTAGTGTATAGGGTGAGTTCTTAGCCCAGGATGGCTAAACACATCATGGCCAATATCACCATTTATCAATGGGTTGAGTACGTTTCGACCATGTGGAGTTATGATAGGAATCACGTAGTTAAAGCTTGCAATGATTATTGTTTAAGACATTATGAAAGTTATGATAAGGTATTTACGAGTACTTATGGAGAAGATCTAGACATTACTGAAGGAAATCAAGCATATAATAGGGATTACAGGACAGGTAAAAGGTATCTAAGAATTATTCCACTATTATCTGATATCATTGCATGCTCATTTCTTAGTTATTAACTTTGACTTTAGCGTCGGAGTACTTGCAGGTAACTACCTCCTACGTGTCCAAGTGGAGGAGTTCTAGGAGCAGCAAAAATCTTGTGGAACGAGAAGAGCGAAGTGTTCTATAATAATTCGGTTCCATACAAGAATAATATTATTGTTATAAAACATTTTTTATCGTATAAAGGATATTTGACGTAACGTTTAATGAAAAAGATAATTTACATAATTCTCTATAATTTAATTTAAAAATAACATAAATTTTTGAAAGTAATTAAAAGAAACATATTTATGTCTTCAAAAATTGAATCAGAGATATTATTAGTCAAAGAGTTGAATCCCGATTTGAAGTCATATCATGGTTTGTTTTTAGTTACTCTGATGATTAACTTTTTGTTTAATACTGAGCCAACCAAGATGGAATGAATGACCTATGCATCATCATCCATTGTCAAAATGTCAACGCACCACATTTATCTTCAACACAGACAAAAACAAAACTTCTTCGTTCTCATAATACTAAACTAAGTAACCGAGAATAAGCAAATAAATCTAATTTTTATTAGTATTAAAAATGTTATTTTATAAATTAAACAATATTTTAAATAAATCATAATTTTTATTTAAAAATATTAATTATAAATAATGTCTCAACAAAAATTAAATAAATTTTATTATAAGTAAAAAATATTAAATAAAATTAATTATATAAATTTAATAGATAATTTTATTTTAAATTTTTTTTAAAAATTAATCTAAAAATAATTGTAACATATTTTATATTTAGTCTATTAATAAATAAAAAAAAAATCTTTTAAATTTACTTTACACCTCCCGATCCATAAACCAACCTTCTTATGAACTTGCCTACTCTTTTCTTCCTATTGCTGCCATGTTTTCCACAACAACAATATTCCCTTTTTCCGTACCAATTCGAAGTTTCAAGGAACATAGAATCTTAGTGGCCCCACTTTCTAGGTTGGTTCCTAGTTATACTATCTCATTACTTTGGCTTTGGCATCGCTTACGTGTTTGTGCACCTCAACCGAACACCACCGCGTGCACCCAAAATCCTATACTTATCAAAGTCAAAGTCCTATACTCTTCTCTCTCTCTATATATATAAACCAATTTCAAAATTCACAACACAACAACTTCACAATCTCAAAGAATATTTTCCTGTAACTACTTAAAGAGCCATGAAGAGACAGAGAGAAAGTGAAGGAGCAACACTAGAAAGCTGGGACATCACAAACTGTTTAACCATGACAGATAAAACTGTTTCCGCCACATTCCCAGAAGAAGCATTTGAGTGCAGAACGTGCAACCGCAAGTTCTCTTCATTTCAAGCCCTGGGTGGCCACAAGAAAGTGAAAGTTGTTGAAGAGAAAGAGAAACATCTGAAACGAACACGGAGTGATCCCAAAACTCACATGAGAAGACGCAGAGCTATAAACCAGGTTGTTGCCAAAGTTTCTGTCATGAAAAGATCGTCTAATGCTAAGCCTTTCTGCTTCGACCTCAACTTAACTCCTCTCCAGAATCACTTCAACTTCTTCTTCTTCACAAAACTGTCACCTAAACTTAATTCTCATTAGTCTTTCTTTTTCCCCTTTCCCTTCACACCATTCATCATATTCTTTCAATTCTTTATGTAAAACGATGCCTTCTTCCTATTCTTTAAAAAGCGAGTTGCATTAGACAACTAGTGTCACTGTAACGCGTGCAAGTGTATTAAAAATATCTTCAAGTCGTGATTCTTAGTTCTCTAATGGTCATATCATATTATTACAGTAACAATCGTACTTAGTTATGCGTTAAGGTCAAGAGAAGTTAAGAAATATATATACAAATAAATATATATTTAAGTTATTATCGGTTTAATTGTGTTGGTGTAATTTGCTTTTAATTTAATTTGACTTAGATGATGTAATATAATATATGATAAAGTTATTGTTGATTACTGTTGATCGATTCCACCCCACCCAATTCCAGACAAATTTCAACACTTTGAGTTACTTTACAACTAAAAGAAATAAGTGACTAGTTGTTTCTTGATGTAACCCACAAATAACACACATTTCTGCCCAATTGGACCCTCTTTGAGTAGATTTTCTCTGGTAAATGTGCATCATTTTGCAAATTTGCAGAACTTATGGTAAATCCTTAATTCTCCACAAATATGGTGAGTGATTTTAAAAAAGAATTAAGTTTCTTTAAAATTTGCAGAACATAACATAGATCGATAAAAAAAACAGATAAAATTGTGTTCAATCTTTAATATTAATTTTTTACAAATTAATTTGGGAATTTAGGTTTGAAAAAAGAAAACACAAATCGATATTGAAATCAAGAAATCAAATACATTAAAATGCTAGAATATTAAAGTGTTAGAATCTTAAATTGCAATGAAAGTGCAAGAACATTAAAGAATAGAAAATTAAATTAGAAAAACTAGAACAAAACATGCACAAACAAAAAAGTAAAGAGACCAATCATAAATTATAGAGCATCACCTATGATTAAAATTTCTCGATCATATAACTAACTGTCAAAGTCTTTATATAATTATCTCTCAGAAAATATCCATTAATATTTACAGGACAAAGATAAATATTGTGATTTGGTTCTTCCTCCTTCTCTACTTTATTACCATTGCTGATACTGCCTTCATCGTCACAACCTTCGACTCCTCCTTCTCCTAATCCATTATTGCTACTATGGCCTCGGTCACTATAGCCTTCGTGTGCACTGCTCCTATCGCCACCACCTCTGATTCCTATTCCTCCCTCTCCTCCTTTTTTTCTACTTTCACCCACCACCAATTAATTTATACCAAATATTTTGTCTAATTTTACTGAAAAATGAATACCCATTTTACTAGCAGTTTTTTAAAAAAATTTAATTACTAATGAATTGTTAAATATTCAATTATTGATGGATTCTAAAAAAATTCAATTATTAACGAATTTAACTACAATTTTATTACCACAAAAATGGTCAAAACCTAAAATGAAAACTTTGGTACCCATCTTAATAATGTAATTTACTAACGAAAACATAATAAAATTCTAAATTATCGTCCAATTTTATTCACAAATACATTACTAAAGGGTATTTATTATCAACGGATTTATTATCAATGAGTATTTATGTCGGTGATTAAAATTTCACAATTCGTCGATAAAACAAAATTTACCAAGGAATTTTTAATATTAGTAAAATTTTGTCAATAACTTAAAGTTCTTGTAGTTATATGTAACATCCCATTTAATAAATGAACTTAATTAAATGAAACATCACATAGAATATTATATAAAGACCACACAATGAAGTATATTTGTATCCACTGTTACAATAATCCAAAAGTATACTTAGAAAAGGTATCTAAGGCACACAAAGATGGCATGAACAGAATAAGAACAAAAGTTTGACAGCTATCCAAAAATACGTGCTCATAGAGCAAGATAGTACATAGGCCACAATGCCTTAAAGAAATACTCGGAGCAAGGGAATCCAACCCAAGATTAGTTACGTTGCGGAGTTTCCATCACCCTTATGACCACTAGGGGTTCCCGCATCTGCTTACATCAATAAATTGATGATCATCGCAAAAGGAGAAAACCACACACAAAACACACAAGCAAATAGAAAGGGTAAGCTAGGGTAAAAAGGTTTTATCATACAATTGAGCATGCAATGTAAAAGTCAAGAATACATGAATCAACCAAACATGTGATAGCAAATAAGCAAGACTCTAAGACTCAATTATCTGAATACATATAATTAGTCGGATTCACTGGATGCTTGCACTTGTGGTGGCCTCTACTGCTTTGTAGAGCCATTGCCAATGGGTTTCACCCTACCACGCACAAGGTTAGCCTTCAAACATCTAAGGTCATTATCCTGCCAAAGACTAGGGCCTCCTGCTACTCTCATCACTTGAGTCAGAAAGCTCTACGTGAGACTAACTGACTCTTTAGAGCTTTATGATGCAATCCTTACTTGAATCCTTACTTAATTGTATATTGAGGCACCACCACGAAACCTTACTAAGAGGTTCATGAAATTACCCATTACTTGAGGCACCACCATGATTTCTCACCAAGAGGGTCATGAAATTACGCCCATTACATGAGACACCACCATGAGCTCTCACCAAGAGGATCATGGAATTATGTCCATTACATGAGGCACCACCATGAATCTTACCAAAAAGGTTCATGGAATTATGTCCAACTCATACCATGGCCATGCTTTACCAATCAACCATAGATTTATCATGCATACCAATCTCATGCCCATATTCAACCAATTCATCCAATCATGTTTCATATGCATAATCATACCCAAATCATCAATTCAAATCCCAATATATCACATAGAACATACATGGCATCATACTTGAAATTGTTTAAAGCACAAATCATCCAATCATGTGAAACATCCATAAATACAATCAACTCTGTCAATCTCGTTCAGGCTAAAGAGCTCTCGCTCAGACGAGAGGAATCCCTCACTCAAGCTATCAACTCTCCCTTGGGCAACATTGCACATAGGGGGCGTGTCGAGGTCTCGCTCAAGCTAGCCCATCTCGCTCAGGAGAGACTACTCTCACTCAGGCGAGTGGCCTTCGCTTAGGCAAGCCCTCGAAACAGAGAGAGGGATGGGTTGCAGCTGTTCTCGCTCAGGCGAGAGCCCTTGGCTTAAGCGAGAGCTTTACGTTTGAGTGGCCACACGCTCTCCTGGGCAAGTTCAGCAGATCCCACCAGTTCTCCCTTGTGCGAATGCCATATTCGAATCACACCCACAACACAAGCAATGTATTTTCACACAATAAACAACATGAATCAAGCATCCATAACGTAAAACAGACTAAGCATGCAAAGGTAACTTAAAAACAATGAAACCCTAGCTTCCCTTACATGAACAGAGGCTAGTAGACAACGATAAACACCAAACAGTGAGCACTACAGCTCCGGGAACAACTTTGTGGGCTAAAAATACAACACCAGAACCAAAACGGGGTTACTATGATGAACCTAGTTGGAAACACGAAAGTAAAACTAGAGAAGAGAATATATGGGTTGAAGGCCAACTTACGTGGAATAGAAATGGAGTTCAACTAGCTTGATGAAAAACAAAGCCAAACTCTAGTAGAGCTCTGAAAAGAGAGAAAAGTGAGTGAGGAAAAAGGGTTGTCTTGCGAAATGAGGGCAGAATGAGAGGGATTAGGGCTGGAAAAGGGTTTTGGAGCACCCTATGGGCTGGCATTAGGCCTAACCGATAAGGCCAAGCCCTTAAACATTAAGAGTAGAAAAAATGGGTCTTATATTATAGGTCTAATATAACCTTTAAAGCTAATTTGGGTCCAAACTAAGCTCTAACTTAAGCTCAATTACAAAAGGCAAGCTAATGCACATGAGAGTTTCCTAATCTCTTTCATTGTCTTAGCTTTGATTATGTTTAAATTTTCTAAAGTTTACTGAACTTAGTTGACTTATTGACCTTTAACTAGGTTTGACTTGTTGACTAGAGTTGACTTAACCTAAGTCAATATGCTAATCCATGTTTATGTGTTTTGTAGGTTTAATTAAGTTTAAGTATGATGGATGATGTGGTGCACGAAAGGTGGAAAGTAGAGGTGACTAGACACCTAGGTGGAGAAGAGAGGAAAACATAAAGGAAATGTACCTTTGTACCACTTGGTCTTTAGCACCTTTTTGGGCTTTTGTGAGACATTTGAGACACATTTTTTAGAGACCTTTGTTGACATGCGAAGCCTGGATGGTGTGTTACTTGAAGATTTGATGAGGCTTTGTTGAAGTAACTTGAAGCCATTGCATTCAAGTTACTCAAGTTGATCAAGCCTTATATGCATGCATTCCATATGGATCAATCATTAGGAAAACAAGCTTGAAGATTGTAATTCACTTTGTAGAGCATTTAGCATTTATTAGATGTATAGAGTATTTATTGTCTTTTAATTTATTGGAATATTTTTCAATAGGTTAAAAAATGTCTTTTAATCTGTTGAATAAATTTTTAACAGGTTAAAAGATTAGTTGTAGTAGTCTTAAATTGTGACTTATTCAATCAGTTGATTTATTTTTTAATTGACTGATTTCACTTAAGTTTAGTGAAATCAATTGATTGATTTGAAAATCAACCTGTTGAATTTCGTAACAATTTGACTATAAGGGCTGTATTTTTCAAAAAGAGAGGTAAGAAGACCAATTTTGAGCGTGAAATCATTCTGGAAACCTGAGAATTCTCTCTCTTTAGTGATCATACATATTGCAGCTGGTGAAGATTGATCTTGGATAAATTCTTAGAGCATTTTGCTTGGTGTTTGAAGCATGGAGAAGGTGTTTGTGGTAGGCAAGATTGTGCTACCACTGAGGTTTGATCTTTCTCAAGCTTTGTGTGTGTGCCTGGTAGTTTTCCAAGTCTGTAAGACGTGTCTTGTTGTGCTGCTGTGATTCTTGTGTGATTTTGTAAATCTTTTGAAATAGTGTAAAGTCAGGCTCGGGTTTTCTTGAGTGTTTTGGCATCATCTGCAGGATTGATCATGTTTGTATAATTTATTGGAACCTGTCTTGATTAATATTTTATATTATAATTTGGTCTCTAACACTACTAAAAAAATACAATTTAGCAACCGAAATTAGCGACCGAAATAATTTGGTCGCAAATTATAACTGAAATAGCCACCGAATAGTAGTAATCGCAAATTAGTGACCGAAATAGCGACTGAATTAGTGTATATCACTATTTATTGCTATAGGGACTAAAATAGCGACCGAAATAATATTGTTTTAGCTACCGAAAATTTAATGGTCGCTAAGATATGCTTAATATGGTAATTAGCGACTGAAAATGTTTGGTCGCAAAAGATAATGTTTCATCGTATTAGCGACCGGAATAATATTGTGTTAGCTACCAAAAATTTATTGGTTGCTACAATATGCTTAATAAGGTAGTTAGCGACCGAAAAATTTTAGTCGCTAAATGTAATACTTTAGCCACTGAATTAGCGACCGAATTAATATTGTGTTAGCTACCGAAAATTTTGTTGGTCACTGAAATATGCCTAATATGATCATTAGTGACCAAATATGTTTGGTCGCAAAAGATAATATTTTTCCTTCTGCTTCTTGCTGGAACTTGTTCACTTGGGATCCAGAAAAATATTGAAATAGAGCTTTTTCTTCTTTTTTGTCTTGTAAGGCATAAGAGTATGGGTGTGGAAAAGATGGTTAAATTATAGGAACTAATTTCGTTGTTTACATAGGCTCATTCTCCCATATTAAGCTCTTGGACTTTCAAGAAGTTCATTTCCTCTGTTTCCTGTCTAAAGATTTTTTTTTTTTTGTTTACAGTTCAATATGTTATTTTATTAGTTTGGAGATAATGTGTTGACTGCAATGAAGAATTTTTGTTAGTGTGTTAGGTTGATACATAATGTTCAAATGCACTGTTAGGACTGGGAAAATAGAGGAACATGTATCATTAATTTGAAATTGTTTATATAATAATTTAATAAGGTAATGAATGACATGTTTATATACGTTTTTGAATATAAGATTTGAGAAGGTAGTAGCTAGAGTGGTACAAAAGTTGAGGTTTTATGTGCAAACTTTATCATCACAAAAGTTGAGGTTTTACTGCATCTCCTCCTTCATTCACGTGTGGTGGATGATGCATAATTAATATGATGCAAGTAAGAAGAAGCATCCTGACTAGGAACAAATTAAATTTAGTTTTAGCCATAACAATCCATGAAAATATTTTAGTTTTAGCCATAACAACCCATGAAAATATTTTAGTTTTAGCAACAGAGGTACAAATATGTGGCCATAAGAGGAATAAACAAATATATTAGTTAAAGAACTATTGGTTACAACAATAAATAATTTTCAAATAGTAAATCCACATTGTTTTTGGTCTTATGTCAAATATATGTTATAGTTTTTAAATTCTTTTCTTTTTAGGAAACCCGTGGCTACCAAGTAGCTTAAGACACATTGGCCAATGATATATATATATATATATATATATATATATATATATATATATATATATATATATATATATATATATATATATATATATATATATATATATATTATATACATATATT
>Ga0214545_1001123_pt1 | contig 48571 bp, 23 predicted proteins | sample CNSS4metaG_FD_160064 | JGI IMG/M metagenome (GOLD analysis project Ga0214545, IMG submission 160064) | Root nodule microbial communities from cowpea collected in UCLA plant growth center, Los Angeles, California, USA - CNSS4 | ecosystem: Host-associated > Plants > Roots > Nodule | place: USA... | reverse complement strand
TGTGTGTGTGTGTGTGTGTGTGTGTGTATGTATGTATATAGATGTATTTCTTTTTCTTTTTGCAATTAGCTTACCCTTTCTCTCAGTGTTTGTGTTCTCTGTTTGGCTTTTCCTTTTTGCAATGATCACCTTATACTTGGTGTGAGCAGACATGGAGATTATTGGGGGTTGTTTAGATGGTGGTGATGTTGTTGTCTAGTTTTGAGCGAGTTAGGTAATGCTCTTTTGAGTACCTTTTTGTCTAACTGTTTTATTTTGTAAGTTTCTTGCTCTGTGAACAAATTTCCAGTCTAATCTAATATGTGTTTAGATTTTGGTTATGGCATATGTTATGTGCCTTAGTTTATTGTTCAGTATATTAAGGATATTTATAAAGGTTGATTCTTATATACTTTATGTTGGTACTTTATTTTATACTATAAACATGTGAAATTCTATTTACTAGAATTATTTTATTAAATTGGGACGTTGCATGTAATTTCATAATTAAAAGTTATGATATAAATTTAGTATCTTATCTATTTTTATATACATTTGGTGTGTGTTTATATTTATTTTTCAATTTTATTCTTTAAATAAAAAATTTGTTTTAATTTAAAATAGTTATTTATAAATTTTATTTGTAAGTAATCATTCATTTTTTATATTTGACTATCTTTTCAAATTTACATTTTTTTATTATAAAATATCTATAAAATAAATGAATAATATTTATGATAAAATTATATAAATTTTATAACTAAAATAATAATAATAATTTTTATTTTTTATTATCATAAGATAAGTGAACAAATATACATGTGTGATTTCACTAGTTTTAATAAATATAACTAACCATAAGTAAAATATAACTAAACCCAAAAATAACATTTTTAATAAATGTTCATATATATATATTTGGTAAGTTACCATTAACTTTAAATATATAATATTATATGTAAATATAATAAACGTTTTGATCTGGATTATTTATTATCTGAAATACAATTTAACTGAATGTAGATAAAATTCTCTTAAAACATGAATTTTATATTTTTTTTTTCTGGTTAGGTTTAATACACATGTCCCAAACTACCTCTGAGACCACCCACAAGAAAATAGATATCCAATGGAGAATTATGTGGGTCCATCAAGAAATGTAGACAAGAATAATATTGGTGATGACTATTCCGAAAAGGGAAAATAAAAGAGACACACTTATATAAATCATTGAAATAAAAGTTAACAACTTTCCCCATCTGTTAAAAGCTATTTTGAAGGTAAGTAAATGGGATAAAGGGAAAGGGAAAGAATATAAGGGTAGAAGTGGAATTTTAAAAATGACGGGTACATCACTTTTTCTACGAAGGGTGCAGGAAGCAATTGTTAACTTCGTACTAAGGAGACCAAAGAGGTTACATTTTTTTTCTTCTAAGAATAATTATTTTATCCCAACTTCTTGATGATGGTGGCTTATTGGAGATTCAAACTAATAGAGATAGTTTTACATCACATTATACTCATATCAAGTTATAGTCCTTGTTACAAAGTTAGATAAAGGCCTAGTTACTAGGTAATTTGCATAAGAGGACTAGGTCATTGAATTTCTTTGTTGTTTACGTTCATTTTACAGTATTTTTTTTTGTAAGACAGTGAACTACCCTAACTAAAGGATAATTTTGGTAAGCAGAGACGTAAGAAAATAGTCAAAGAATAATATATTATACATAGCTGGTTTATCATATTTTCATATAATCTTAAACTATCATATCATGTCATATATATGTATTTTACCTCAATTCAAACTTATCTCATAGTATCAATTACCTATTATTTATTTCAACTTACATGTTAATAATTCATCGTTTATTTTCTATTACATTAACATAATATTCAATTACAATATTTCCCTTAAATATATTAAAACGATGAAAAATATTTCTCTAACCACAAACCTATTATTGACAATTCCAACTGTCAAAATGAAGAAACATATTTTAAGAAATCATTTATTAAAATTTTAGCCTGATCCAACTGTTTATGAATCAAGAATCAAATTTTATCCAAACAACCCAAAATCCAAAATATGGTGGCATTCAACGCCCTGCACTTGGCACTTAGCAATCCTAGTGCGCTCGATGCTTTGGACCATTGGAACTCACTCCCCTTGAGTCATGTGAGTGGTGTCCAATGATTATGTGGTATTGTCCAACACTATATCAAAGTTTTAACTCCCAAATTGACTTCAGTAGACTATCCAACTTGACTATCTATGCAACTTTAGTTCTTTCTTAGTTTAAAATACCTTATTTAAGTTCAAAATAACCATAAGATAGATCAAATTGGACAATCATAACCAAATTAAATTAGTTCCACATACAATAATACTAAAACAACCCAAAAATAATAACCCATACAATAAAATCACAATTAAATTTCATCATTATACTCGAACAATTTATCACTACATTTAACATACTACAAATTAATAAAAGTTAAATATATTTGTAGTCTCTAAACTCTGACACGAAATTGAAATTCGTCCTTATTTTAAACTTTAAAAATTAATAGATATAATTCTTCTAACCCAATTGTATTAATTTTTTTTTACGTGTCAAGTGGTGTTTCAAGCTAGAGTTTTAATTGTTTACATCATTTAAGACTTTTAAGTCCAAGTGCTAGCTTGGAACACCAACATGTAAAAGAAATTTAATGTTGTTAGATGCTAGGTTAAGAGGACTATATTGATTCATTTTTAAGGTTTGAGAACCAAAATGTATCAAAGTTTGAGATAAAAAAATTTTCAATTTTGCATTCAAGTTTAAGAACTATAAACTTATTTTAGCTTCCCTTACATGGATATACACTCCTAAACTTAAAAGGTGCTCCTCACAAACTTTACCTCATACAAGTTGCTCTACTTATAAAAAACTATGATCAACGATCAGAACATATCCTATCAATCCTAACAATCCTAACCGAACAAAGATTCATCTTAAGTTCTTAAACACCACATGCAAGTCCAAAACACTCCACAAGCAACAATTTTTTTACAAGACAAAAAATAAAAGGTGAAAAATAAACTTACTTTATTCCAGATTTTGATCACATATGATGTGTTCACAACGATCAGAACACATCCTATCAATTCTAACCAAACAAACATCTTAAGTTCTTAAACACCACATGCAAGCCCAAAACACTCTACAAGTAACAAATTTCTTAGAAGACAAAAAATAAAAGGTGAAAAATAAACTTACTTTGTTCAAGATTTTGATCACATATGATTGTAGACCTTGACTCTAAAGATCTTATGACGTACTCCGATTTTCAAAAGATGAAGGATAGAGTCAGAAATCTAGAAAAAATATAGAAAAATATTTAAAAAATGTTGATTCTTATGAAATGAAACTCGATTAATAAAAAATTTATTCATAATTAAGTTCTTTTTATAAATAAAATAATTGAGTGTTATCTCTTAAATTAAAAAAAAGTAGTAGTTAAATATTTTTAATAGTTTATAATAATAATAATTTGATAAGAAAAATTCATTATAAATAGTTGAGAAAGAGATATACATAACCCAAACTCCCAGGATAAACCATTATAAAAACAATGTGTTGATTGTCACTCCCATCTTAACTTTTTTTAAAACATTTATAAAAACCTTTGCAGAGTTATTTAAAAAACCACCTTACAACATTATGAAATTTATTAAAAAAAAAATCTAAATAGGTTTGACATTCTATTCATATATTCTTTTTAGAGTTAACTTTTCTTTTCGCTAAGATTTGTATAGAGATGACAGAAAAAAAAAAGTTGTGATTATAAAGAAAATCCAAAAGACTCATAAGATTCCAATAACAATTTTTGTCGTGTGACAATGTCATGACCCGAAAATGGTAACAAAAGATTATGACAATGCAGCAACCAAAGTGAGCAGCCAAATAGCAAGGAGCAGGCCCAAATGTAACAACACCAAACCCAAACATCTAAATGACTATGACTGCAATGTTAAAGGCAGAAGGAAGTAAATGTTTTGAGTCTAAGGGCAAACTAGTATTTTCTCAGGTTGTTAAAATCTTTCATAGATGTCTTTCTCTATTTTGGAGGCATATGGAGATCGCTATATGTATGATAGGTTCTTCGTAAATAAAGCAGAGAATTATCCAGCATTGTTTTTTTTTCCTTGTTCTATTTTCTGCAGGAGGAAGCCTAACCTGTAAAATAGGCATTGCATTGGCGCTTTCATTGAGAGATCATGGCATCATCAAAGAGCGAGGAAAAAATGGATGTCATTCTTCAACTGCTTGAGAGTCAGAAAGCATTCTAGGAAGCAATGAATATTCGTAAGGCCAATTTGGAAGCACAACTGGCGATTCATAACACATATGGAGATTTTGCAACAAATGACTCTACCCTTCAACCCTTTACTTGAACCTCCATGAAATTAGATATGCCCCGATTTGATGGCTCTGAACCATTAGCTTGGATCTTCAAAATCAAACAGTTTTTTGACTATCATAGGACTCCAGAAGATCAAAGACTTCAAATGGTTGGTTTTTTCATGGAAGGAGAAGCCCTTACTTGGTTCCAATGGATACATGATAACAAACTCATCTCAACTTGGCGGAATTTTCTTCCATCTCTTACATCACATCAACACCAACACTTTCTCCATCACATCAATCAAAAAATAAGATATAAAATTAGTAATGCGACACTAGAATATAATTTCAAATGAGAAAATATCAAAAATGAAAATTTATGTAAAATAACAATTAAATTACGTAATAATTATTAATTTAGCCACAATTCCAATAAAAATACCTTAACTCAAGAAGCTTTGTGAGTTATTCATGTATTACATCAAACTTCTATGATTATGCTAAGCGCTACTCAAGAATGTCACATTAATCTTGTATTTATTTTTCAACCAAAACACAATGAATGAACACAAGTAAAGAATGTTAAAAAAAATATCGATGCACTAAAACACCAAAATCAAAATGCATTTTTTCGTTTAAATTTCTGTAATGATTTACAAAAAAATTTATTGATAATTTGAAAATATTTTATTATTCATGAATGTTAATAAAATATTTACAACTTCTGTAAATATAATGAATTATAAATAAATATTTTTTTATTTATATAAAAGTAATTTATTATTATCGATTATATTTAGGCAAATATAATAAAATATTACATTTTTATTATAATATAATAACAAATAAAATAAATAATATTTTAGTAAAAAATACATAATTTAAATTTTAATGTTACGTAAAATAAATTATCTTAATATTTAGTAATTAATTTTTTTTAAAGAGAAATTTAATAATAAATTAATTTTATTATATTTTGTTATCATGAATGGATTTCTTATCATCAACCATATTCACTATAGTGCATAATGCATTGACCTTTCGATTTAACAACACTGTTATTTGAATCATACACTCATAATTTAACATTTTCAAATTGACAGCTACTTGAGATGATCTTCGTACGTATACTCCACTCTTCATTTAATGCGGATCGAACAAATCAAATTTAATTTATTTTCCTTTTTCATATTATCCTATGTGTATTATTCCTTTAATAGAAAACAAAAATTGAATAATGATCAACATGAAAGTTTGTGGTAAATCGATGATATGAGCTTAATAGGGAGGAAGAAGATTATCTGATGTTTCTCTTTATAAAAAGAAATAAAAACGTAATTATGATATGACTATAGAAAGGGTTTGTTGGTGATTTGATATCTAGTACTCAGTACATCATGATATTTTATGTTATTAATATACATTTTATAGCATCACATTTTAACTCATTTCTTTTACTTATTTTTAATCTATTATTTTTATCATTTTTAAATTATTTTTTTTTATTTTTTTAATAATATAATATAATGTGATAATATAAAAATATTAAAGTAAAAGATTAAAAGTAGATAAAGAAAAAGTTAAAATATCATTGTTCTTATAATGTTTGATGTAATTAAAAGAATAATATTAATATATATATATATATATATATATATATATATATATATATATATATATATATATATATAACTGTTTATTGAGCATTTTAATAGATTCATTTACAAATATACAAATATACAGGAAACAAGCATATTTAAGATTTAAGATATTGTTTCATGTGAAATAGTATTAATAATATAACTACTGGCAAACAAGTGACAAAGGTATTGTTTTTAAGTTGATGATATTTGAATAGTTTGAATGTTTAATTAATTTGTTTGTCAAGTTATATACATTGATACTTTAATCTTTAATTATTATCTTTATAATAATATTTTAAGAATTAGTTAAACACTTTAATTTCACTATTATAAAAAATAAATTAGGTCAATTCACTCTCATTGTAATGCAATAAATATATAAAATAAATTGCAAAAAGAAAAAACGTAAGTGAGCCAACCACTAACTCACCAACTCATGGTGGGTTGGGTTGGGTTGCAAATTTTCTGACTCATCAAAAAGTGAGTCGAGTTGAGCTGACCATTTTTTAGCTCAACCTGTAGTAAGCCAACCTGTGTGAGCCGCATTGGCTCACTTTGAAACCTTTAACTTTAGAATTGAGTGGATTTGGTTGTTTTAACAAAATTTTGTTAAGTTTATTTGATGTTTCAAACACGTTTCATAATAGCATTTGATTTGTTTACAACATTTCATATATTTCTGGTCCAATGTTAACTAAGAAATGCCTTAACAAAATTTTGTTAAAGGACTAAATCTACGCAGTTCTAAAATTGAGGGACTAAATTGGGCTAAAGTTTCTAAGGTGGACTAATTCCAATTTTCTCTAAAAGTTGAGAGACCAAAAACATATTTAGCCATGTTGCTGTTTGTTTGTAGTTTTGACACATTATAAGAAAAGTTGAGATTAGAGTCCCAATTAAACCCTTTCAAAATATGAATGCTAGTGTGTTCACCTTGCGTGAGTAGAAAGTACACTCTCCAAACAAGGAAGTTATGCTAATTTTTTGTGCGCTCTCAAATCTGACTCAAACAAGGAAGTTATTCTTGTCCTCGATATGCTTCTTGGTGTTGAGCTTGTTGTTTCGATCAATAATTGCTCTCGATTTGCGTTTACCTCCGATGTATTCTAGTAAGGGATAAGTAACTAACCTCTATTGAGTTAGATGCCCTTATCATGGCATTCATCTCATAAAGAAACACTTGGTAAAATTGTCCTTCACTTACCCCATCCCTTGTAGAATATAATCCTTTCTGGTTTACGACCAGTGAGGTCTGAAAGGCACGAAATAATTTCCAACGATTATTGAAGACACTTTTGTCCTTTACTTACACCATCCTTATATTATACACTATGACCCTTTATTCTTTGACTCCCATAAGGCTTAACTTTTGATTGATTGAACGACATAATTCAACCTTCGATCAATTGTACGTAATTTACCTTATTAACCTTTAGCCTTATAGAGACTCTTGATCCTGCCTCTCAATGCCCCCCGAAATATAGGTATTAAGATGAAAATCTCTTTCTTAATTATTTATTTAATAAATTTAATTAAGTTATAAGTTTTCTGTAAATTTTGATATTTTTGTTTGAGTTTCTATTAAATTTTTTAATTTTCTTAAGTATTTAAATTTTTCATATTTTTTTAATTGAGTTCTATTATTGAATTTTTTTAAGTAGTAGATGTTATTTTTGTTCTATCATTTTTTTCTTTAGTTTCAATAAGTCAAGAAATATGAGGTTTTATAATTAATATTAAACAATATTACAGTTGATGTAAAACCACAAATAACTTTTATTGCTTTCTTTAAAAACTGCATCGTCACTTATCAATTGTGGTGGCGACAATATTCTTTTGATTATTGTAAATGATGACATTGAAGTCATCACAAAGCATGTTCATGTCGTTATCCAATGTGTTCTCAATAAAAACAATAAAATTCATAACCTCAAATTATTTTATATTAACAACAAAACATCACATTTCTTAACATGTGAAGACAAGTATACAACACGAAAAGAGGAGTACCATATCACCTAGTGAAAGGAAACATTAAACAACATGATTCAATTGAAAAATACTTTTTTTTTAGTATTCAATAGAAAAAAATCAATATCTTTTATCTTTGTAATCATAATTAGATTATATGTTTGTTTGTTAGTTCTAAACCATTTATGTATTCTTTGTAAACTTAAAAATAGATATTGTATATTGTTTGGCATAATGAGATTTGAACAAAGATTAAATCTTCTTTCCTCCACTTACAAGTTTGTTTTCTTGTTTTTGAATTGTGTTTCTTCTTTTTGCTTTAACCATAGTCACCTCAAATGGTAGGTGTATCACTCTTGCTCAAAACGTAATAAGAGTAATCACGCAATTGATTCTTGTTTTGAAATTTGTGGATAACATGTTGGATACAAAAATAAAAGCAAAAGTAACACCATTTCAATTTTTTTTTTCTGTAACAAATTGCAAAGATTCATCTCTATTGAAGTATGAGTTATCCATATAAGAGACCTAAACCACATTCAACACAAAACTTTAAGACTCAACCAATGACATATCTTAAAAAAAAAATTGGAGATACCAAATATGTTTTGTAAGTGTATTATTTTGGGAGTGTCAAAATATACCCTAAAATATATTATAGGTGTATGAAATTCTCTTATACTCTTTTTCAATACCAATTGTCACACTGTGCAAAAGTTCACCTTGAAGATGATTGGATTAACCAATAAAAAGCAAGGCCTATTCTATCTTTTGAACACTGTTGAGAATGACTTGATTGCATATACTTTAGTTAATATTCATTATTTTTTCAATTAATGTTCTTCCATTGTTAATAATATTACTTGATACATTGGTTCTAAAATTTTCTTCTTTTCAACTTACATAATAATTATTTTTTATGTTACTAAAAATATATTTTCTTATTCTACACATGTGGTTTCTCTACTAGCCTTTGATTTTTTATTACCAAATGTTGACAAGAATAACACTCCCACAAATTTTTTCTAATATTTTTCAAACAACTAATTTCTCACACAATCCACCTCCATATCTTTGTACACACCTTTACCTTTATTCGAGAAGGTTATTCCTATAACTAATGATGCATGTTGATGAGTACATTTTTAATCACATTTAGAACACTTAATCTTAATTTTCTTGAATTGTGATTGAGTTTAAATTTATTATTTTAACTATAATTTTTCCAATTGAAATTAATTAAGCTTAAACTAAAATCACGGATTAAAATAAGCTTTTAAAGTTGTGGAAAGGGTTAGGCATTCTAGACAGACGACCTTTATTAGACAATCTAGACAGTCGACCTTCATTGGACAGTCTAGACAAACAAGTTTAATTAAATAGTCCAATTTTTTGAACTTCACCAGACAATGTGATGGGGCATTTAAGTTTTTGAAGATATAATGTACTACATAGGCGCTTCCTAAACGTTCTAACTTCTGTTTTGTGCAACTAAAGAACTATAAACAAGCTTATATGTCGTTTATAGCTGGTATAGTGATATATGGTCTAATGGACTTCTGGGAATGCTACTAGACTAATTTTCTAGTGATTGTGTGATGTTTCGATTATAAGTTTAATGAAGAAATAGAGTGCTTTGAAGATTGAAAAGTTTGATTCATGGGATGTTCATTGGAGTAGACGTCTAATTAGTGAACTGTTAAGATGTTTACTTTGTGAAACTTCTAAAGGCTTGTTTGAGATAGGCACCATTGGTTCATCTGACAATTGACTCGTCTTACCTTGTCTAATATGCATACAATACACACATTTGAAAGTTGGACTAGGGATTACTCTAAGTATGGACAACAAACTCATATGATTTGTGTACTAGTAGATGTTGGCACAAGCAAGCTTGAAACAAATAATTGATAAAGCCATGCACAAGAAGATCATAGGTGTTTGATGAAGATTGATGAAGATCCATTTGAAGATTCTGTTTTAGTGTGTTAAATATGAAAATAACATGTTAAATGTAATGTGTTAGTGTTATAACTTGTTGGTAGGCTATATGACATAGGTTAGATGTCTTGTGTGCCTTAGTGTGTCTCTTTTAATTTGTTAAAATGAGTTTTAACAGGTTAAAATGCTTGTTGTATATAGTTTCTAATATGAATGCATTCAGTCAATTGAATTATTTTTCAATCGACTGATTTCACTTAAGTTAAGTGAAATCAGTTGATTGTACGAAGAATTCAATCGACTGTTTTCACTTAAACCAGACTATATAAGCTATTTTTCGCGAGCAGAGGTGCGAATCTAAGTTTTTGAGCATGAAACTTTGTCATTCATCTCTAAAAAGCTCTCTTTCTCTGCAATACACAGTTGTAACTCGTGTTTTGTTGATCTTGGAGGCATTTGGCTTATGAGTAGCTTGGAGAACACATGTATGGTTGGCTAGGGACAGCCACCATCAGGTTTGGATGTTCTTGTGCCTCTGCTTGGTTTGCCTGATGTGATTTCAAGTCTATAAGTGTGATTCTTGCAGGGTGTGTGTCTAGATTTTTGTGTGAGTCAAAAATCTTGTGAGTTTTGTTGTTCAAAAGTATAATCTTGGTGTGTGATTTGTAAAATTTTTGAATATAGTGGAAACTAGGCTCGGGTTGTCCTAGTAAACTGGATGTAGCTCTGTGATTGAGTGAACCAGTATAAAAATAGTTGTGCATTTCTCTTTCCCTCATCTCACTCTCTTTGAAACTCTTTAAAAACTCAAGAAAACCAAGCAATTTGTTCTTTGGTGTGATTTAATGCGCTCTTGTGTAATCTGAGGCTTTATACTTGTTATAAATACTGTTTGGAACAAGTCTTGTATGTAAAAGATTGTTGTTTAAGTTGAATTTACGAATTCTGCATTTTGCATAAGTCTCCAATATTTTAGCCGACTGATTTATCTTTTTAATCGACTGTTTCATAACATCAAGAACAATTTAGTCTGCTATTTTATATTTTAATCGACTGAAAGTGTATTGGTATGCTGCATTTACATCCAAACTTTCCAGTCCATTAGATTCAATTGAAAAGAGGTTTAAACTTTCGAAAAAGTTTTATAAAGCCAATTCAACCCCTCTTTCTTGGCTAAAATCACCATTTCAAGACTACAACAGTAGGAAGTTTACTTTGTAGATCAATGGGTCTTCTGATATGTTAATAATTGGATCATCTAATGCTTTGAAGGTCCATTAGGTCATTTGTCACGTTTAGACCTTCTAGAAAAAATTAATTACCTTGGAGTATCTTCTATACTAACTCTTTTTGCAATATAATATGTTACTTTGGATGGTCTGTCATGTTGAAATCTCTATAACAAAATTGGTCACTCTGGATCAAATGAATCATAGCCCAAAGATTGTGTCTTTGCGAAACAAATTCAGTTCGCCAGAGATTCACATAAATGTCCATCAATATTAAATCAATCATCACTTATCACTCATCACATGATGTTCTATTTTGTTATTTATATTGTTTTTTATCATCGCATGGAAGGCTAATACTTTCTGGGTTGATTATGTAACATCTTGGACGAATATTACCAATTTAAATAAAATAGAAATAATACAAGCAATAAATTCGCATTAAATAAACTCTTTCCCAAGACGCGAAAAAATTTAAACTTTATTAAAATGCCCTATAATTCAAAATAAAGTTTAACTCCACATTTACATAACCAAAAACTGATTAGAAAAACTGTTTACAAAAATAGATGTAAATCATGACAATAAAACTCCATAAAAGCTTCCCTAAGCTAGCCCCTCTTAGACTCTAAGCGTCACTAGCTCTACCTACAACATCATCTGCTCCTGTGCATCGATTTACATGATCATCGCCAATCACAAACAAATAGGGTGAGCTAACAATATAATCATTTTAGAACCAAGATCAAAAGATGCACACACGTGCTCGTTGGAGAACCACAATTCTCCAATCTAGAAAACATGGCCATCACCATGCCCATCCACGTTCTACATCTTTAGATGATAACCTTAAGATGACCTTTGCTGCCATAAGCCATAACTCGTGGTTCCACCATCTACAAGCCATAACTCGTAGGTACATGTGCGGGACTATCCTGTTACGAACCATAATCCGTAACGCTAGGTGGAGTTTCCAATACGAACCATGATTCATACTTAAGTAATCATCCAAAGCCTTGTGGACCACACACTCATCCATAGAAACAAGCCTTTGTCCTCTACGTTATCGCCTGACATTGCCTAAGTGCCGCTAGGCGAAAACCCGTTGTAGACCACCTGACAGAAATCTTTTACCGCTAGACGCCACACACTCTAGAGGGCTTTAACTTTGCAAGTATTGCCTAGCGAGATGAACCTCATCGCCAGGCGCTACGCATTCCACTGGCCTATGTCCACACAAGTATTGCGTGGCAGACACACCCCTTCTGCCTGGCGCCAAAAGCTTCAAACCTTCTCTGAGTTTGTAGCTACCACTTCATAGTTCGTACCTCACCGACAGGCGCTACACCAATATAGCAAGTTTACTGGTTTAGGCATAATAGAGCAAATTTTAATCCCATTTAAGGCATCCAAAATACACAACATAATTACCAATTACATACAGTCCATTCAACGATCTTGAAACCCACACTTCATATGCCTTGTTATCATACCCATTCCCTTATATATAATCACTCTCTTGACTATGCCAATCCTTTAGAATCAACTAAGCCAAAACCATAATACTCAACCATATGTCACAATCACCAACATACATGAATCCCATCACTCTACCCAAAACATCACTATAATTCCCCTTAATCCAATGCCACATATCAACTACACATTTATATCACCACTAGTTCATGCACCTGTAAATAGAACCTCATTAACTACCATTCCATCTCTAGGAAAAGAAGAACCAGATTTATGATTAGTCCTTAGACCTGTTACTGCAACAAGACTCATGCCACCCCATACTGATATTAGCCATCCTGCACTAATTTTCCCCACTTATTTTCACCTTCCATTTTCAATTACTCCACTTTGCCAATCACTTTTATGACCTAAGATATACCAGTTACCAATAACTCCATTCACACCTATTTCCCCTATTTAATTTCGTTTGAACCCCCCAAAGAAACCGCTAAACTCGAGACCCAAAAAATCACCTCTAGGCTGTTGTCTCCAGGTATCGCCTAATGGCAAGCTACGAGCCGCCAGGCGGTGCATCACTTTCTGGAAAAATTCCAGATTGGTTCTACACCTGCGTGAACCCTAACTCTCAAGAATTTATTTTACTTGCCCAATCTCCCTTTTCCACCGTTCTTTAACACTGTCGACTCCACACAACATTGATTATTAGTCAATTACACATAAAATCACCACCAATTACAGTCCAAAACATGCTACCCAAAATTCCCCAAATTAATACAACCCTAACATCCATGAACTATCCAATTCAATCAGTCGTAGTAATTACAGTTTCACTCTCACAATTTGTATATCAACCCTGTATTCCATGTTACAAAGACTCCCATGAGTCCCTAAAATTCCCCAAAAATCAAAGAGCATAAAAAATATTGCACACTTGCGTACGTCACTTGGCGTCAGTTTTGCACCGCCAGGCGGTTAAAGGCAGAAACCCAGAAATTGGGTTTAATCAGCATGAGTTGCCTGACGGCTTTAAAGGCTCGCCAAGCAGTTTCTGGAAAATTTCCAGAAACGCAAAACAATCCAGAATTAAAATGCACAACAATCATTCTAGCTTCTCATACAATCCACATTTACGTAATCAAAATGTAAATACGAGGTGCAATTCTCCTAACCTGGATTCCTTGCTCGATTTGAAGAATTCTAGAGTTCTTGGTCCCAAATCCGCCCTAGCCCTTGCTTTCCACTCCAAAATTATGCTCAACTCTCAACTCACTCTTTTCTGGTGCACTCAAACCTTTTTCTCAAACCTCAAATGTATTCCTTCTATTTGCCCACTCAAAATTATTACCCATATGCACTTTTCAGACCCAAATTAAGTGAATTGATTAATAATAAATTTAATTGCCATTACTAGGTGGTTTTCCTGCCCTTCCATATGCTCCTTAAGACAACTAAGGTTTTCTAATCCCTCTCATTTATGAGAAAAAGAATTTTGACAAAAATGAGCCTATTTAGGGTCAACCAAAGTTCGAACACACAACCACACAATTTCAAAGCAAGTGCACAACCAAATCAACCAATTCATGTTTCGTGATAATTCCTACACATCTAGGATTTTATTATCACACACCATGATCACACAGATTCCCAAAAGAAATCAAACAATTAATTTAATACACAAATGACATTCACAAGACTCAAATCCAAGTCCTTTCAACATAACTAAGTACTCATAACCACTTGAGCTACCATTGCTCCTTGTCATAACTCTCCATATTAAAGGCCATAAATATTCAATTACCCGCATTTATATTAAATAATTATTTATTTAATTATTTAATTTTCTTGGGTCTTACATATTCTCTTGTCAATTCATTGTTAATTTTGAGGTTATGTGCAAGTAAAATATTGTTCTTCAATTTCTATAAACAAAATGTACTTCATTTATTCATTTTTAATTGTGAATTTTACTATTAGGATTGTTTTAGAACACTCGTTGATAATTCAATTATGTTAAGTAATTAATATTTCTTTTTAGTTTGTTTAATTCTAATAACTTTTTGCTTGCTTAATTTGAGAGGTAAAAGAATAAAACCACACACGTATAGGCTTGTAATAAAACCACACTTGGTCTCTTGTTAGACTTCCTATGGGGAAAAAGTTTTGGAAGCTATAAATGGGTTTACAATCAAGTATAACGTTGAGGGTAGTGTGGAACGTTACAAGGCTAGATTAGTGGTTAAGGGATTCACTCAAATAGAAGTGATGGATTATTTTTAGAACTTTTTTCCTGTGATCAAACTCACTATTGTTCAATTTCTAATCTCTTTAGCAATTGCTCATAATTGATTTATTCACTAATTAGATATTAATAGTTCTTTTTTTTTGTATAGATCTATTTGAGGAAGTATATGAATCCTCCACCATTTTTTGAGGTATCTCAACTATATCTTATTTGCAAGCTACAAAGATCTCTTTCCAACCTTAAACAAGCCAATATATAGTGGAACTAAAAATTAACTAAGTCTTATATTCCTCGTTATTTGATTCAGAGTTATACATATCACTACCTCATTATTAAAAAGTCTCAATCTCCTATTGCATATCTTCTAGTTTATGTTGACGATGTAATATTATGCTACCATAGCACACTTGCATACTCAATTTCACAACAAGGATCACAACCCTATCAGTTTTTTTTTTTTTGGGTCTTATTCAATAAAAATATTGTTTGGAGCTTCTCTTTGAACATGGAATAATAGATTGTAAAATTGTGAGCACTCCTATTAAAGCCTTTATTAAACGTTATGCTTTTAAAGGTCTTTCTTTAAACGATCATACTACTTTTTGAAAGCTTATTGGTCGCCTTCTCTACTTTACAAATACTAGAATGATATTCATTTTTCTATCCAACAACTAAGTGCATTTATTGAGTTTCCAAGGGTCATTCACTCATAAGTTTCCTTTTGTATTTAAAGATATATGAAGTTTTCCACAACACCATAATCTAAAATGATCAAGCGTTTCATTTCTGATTGAGCTTCTCTTGTCCTAATACACTAGACACTTTGTTACAAGTATTCTTTTGTATATTTTATGATGTGTAACTTTAATCTCTTGAAAATCTAAGAAACAACACATTGTTTTTGCATCCTATTATAATGTTAAGTAGAGAGTCTCGTGACTTCTATTATTTATGAGCTTCAATGACTGAAGTTTTGTGTGAAAATTTGTCTATTTCTACCTACATTCTTGCTCCTTTTTCTATTTTTTGTACTAGTCAATCCAATTTATAAAAAAAAAATTATTTTTCATTAATGGATAAAACATATCAAAATGGATTACCACCCAACAAATTAAAAATTCAACAAGACTTGATCATTTGTTTTTGGAGCATTCAACTTTCAACTAGTATATACTTTCACCAAAACTTTATATTTGTATAATTTTATAGAAGACATATCTAAGTTGTGTCTCCTCGATATATACCGCCAAACTTAAAAAATGGGAATTAAGAAGATGTAATTGAAATTAGGTTGTTAAAACTTTGTTATTAATAAATTTTCTATTCTTTGTAAATATGAATACATATTGTATACTGCTTTGCACAATAAAATTTGAACAAAGATTAAATCTTCTTTAAAGTTACAAGTTTTTTTTTTTTTTTTAATTTTGTTTTTTATTTTAACTTAGATTTATCTCGTCACATTTATATCTACAATAGAAGTGGATTTCAAGTTTTTGTTCTATCATAATTTTTTCAAACTCACTAAACCAAAGTCTAATTTTGTCTAATAACTTTATATATATATATATTATATCGCATTCATTATATATATTATAGTTGAAGATAGAAGGAGAATTGACTAAAAAAAGTATAAAATAAACAAAATAACTGTGTGTGAGACCATGGGAGCACACAAATTTGAGAAGCAAACCACAGTTTTGTAAGTTGAATTGGAATGATGTAATGTAAACGATAAAATAAAATGTGGAATAGGACAGAGAACAATGCCTCCACCAGAAAACATAGGAAAGTCTAAGTTATTGTTCTGCAGAATATGCGTACAACATTATTTTTTTCTCAAGTTTGGACCAAATCAATTGACTTATTGTTTGAGTTATAATTATTTTATCATCCTCTCACCAAAATTTTCTATCATTTTCTTTAAATATAAACAATTGGAGCTGCTGTTGCTGTAGCAAGTGACATGGCCTTGAAGAATTCGAATCGTGTATCTATAATAATTAGATTAGTTGATAATGAGATTATTGTATATCCTTAGAGAAAAAAATTGCTCGTTATCTATAATAATTAATTATAAGATTGGTTTTTAGTTGTTTTTATAATTTTTTACTTTTACTCTTTTTTTTTATGTTTGCTAATCAACTTTTTAATTCCTGTAACTTACATGAAATTACTGTTGTCCTCATAACTTAAAGATTAAACATATATTTTTCGTGTAACAATAATAATTAATAAAAGTTAAATTATTTTTATAACTAAATTATAGTTTACTATTAATAGAAAGAGAGGAATTTATATTTAAAATTTTTGAATAGTTGAATATGAAAAAGTGTTATGTAGCATTTTGTGTGGGACCCATAAAATCAGGGAAGGGATAATGCAGCTGAAAACAGAAGACTGAGCTAAGAAGTTTGAATATGATATGACAGATGTCATGTGAGGGTCGGCACCACCAAACCTAATAAACACATACTTCATTCATCATCATGCAAATCCAAACAATATCCCACGTTTATTTCATGCCTCACTGTGCTTATCTAATAAATCTTACTTTAATCAATTGCTTACCAATCCTTCACAATCATATTTTTGGATTTGTCAGACAAATTCATCCGAGTTTCAAAAAGATAATTGGGTTGTCAGGGAAAAATCAAACCTACAGTCTTTCATCCTTTATCTCCACAGTTTTTATTTTCTATAATATCATTCTCATCCTCGATTTCTTTTCCCTACCAATAACAAAGTATTTAAGAAGATTATTTTTGGATGATTAGAGAAAATTATTTTTATCTTATATAATACTTGTTCTCTATTCACTTTATACCCATTTCCTCTTCAACTTTATATCTTTCAACTTACTACTTATTATATTCTTGGCATCATTATGTTATTCTGACATGACTTGAAATTCAAAAGTATCAATTTTTAAATATTTTATAAAATTGTGTCATAAATAAAAAAAATATATGTAATAACACTGCAACTGATTTTACATTTTATATATTCAAAATAAAATCTAATTTTACTTTTACCTACATTTACTTTTCTTATTTTACTTTGAATAATAGTTGCTATTGTTGTTGGTAGTTGAAATTAACTTGCTATTGATGTTATTTTTACTCAAAAACATTAAGACAATGTAGTTATGAGTCTTTGATCTTATATAGTGTTTAACTTTGTCAATTCTATCTAATGTGGGACTTTGACTCACACTCAACAATCTCCCTTCAAGGGTGATTTTTTTTTTTTTTTTTCATATGGTATATTTCCCCTTAGGTATATGGTAACTCCTTTTTATTATGGTTATGCGGTCAGTCACTCCGAACCATCGACTCTGATACCATTGTTGGGTTATGTCTCATATGAGGGTTATAGTCATCGAGAGATTGTGGTTTTATATATATATGACATTGGTCTTACACATATAAGACATTTGACACCACTTTTACCCAAAAACCTTAAGACAATGTGGTTATGGGCCTTTGATTTTATATAGTGTTTAACTTTATCAATTCTATTCAATGTGAAACTTTGACTCACACTTGGACCATTTCCAACACTTGCTAGAGTCCAACGACAAAATGTTTGTCCATATAACTTGAAGAAGAAACTATGAACTTTTAGAAACATAATTAGTCACCCATTTATTTAATGTCTAACAAAACAATCAATATGTTTTTGTTGGACCCATGAGGGCTAACATGTACTTATGAACTAAAGGAGATATTGTCAATGGAGTTGAGTGCATAACTTTTTTGGTTTATTTGTTATCGACTTAGGTTCTTCACTTTATTTTCATACAAAATTCTTCTATTATTTTAATTTTCCATATTTACTTCACAAAGGATGCCCTCTGATTTTCCTTATCATACTCCTCTTTGTCCACATCTATGTTTCTCTACACAAAGCTTCTAATTCACTTACTTATAAAAGCCTAGTGACAATCTCTAGGGTCCTATGTAATTCTTTAAGCTTGGATCAGGCCTAGGTAGAACTGAGTCCATATAAGCCTAAGTCAAGTTAAGTCGGGGTGAGCTCACATTCATCTAAGTTAGAGCCGATCCACATTCAACTGAGTTGAGCTAGGTTCAGGTGGGTCCTAATTTAATCAAGACCAGGTTAGACCTAGGCAAGTAAAGTGTACCTTAGGTTAAGGAGAGTCAATCCTAACCTTAATCAAATCGAGTCAACTTGGCTCAAGTCGAGTTGAGTCAACCTGGGCTCAGATCGAGTTGAGTCAACCTGGGCTTAGGTCGAGCCAGTCAACTCAAGTCCAAGTCAAATTGAGTCGGGACTAGATTACGTTTATTCGAGTTGGATGCGATCCATGTCGAGTCAAGTTCGGCCGGATCGATTCTAAGTTGAGATGGACCTAGGTAGCATCGAGACAAATAAGATAAATTTTGACTAAGTTAAGTTGGGCCAAGACATTTTGTCATGGTCATGTTGAATTAAGTTGGATTGATGAGTTGAGTCTATCCAGACCCAGGTTGAGTCGAATCAACTCAGTCTAATTTGATTCAAACTATGAATTTGAAAATATGAAGAATTTTTAATTCTTACTTTTTTTAGGTGGAATTTGAAATTTTATAATTTTAAGTAACTTAGAAAACTCTAATAGAATTCTAAAATTTTAATTTTCTTCTAATTATCTCATCGAGAAACTTATTTTACTTCAAAATAATTTAAGTTCATTTTAAATAAATCGTTTCATCCAAACATCCTATTAACATGCAAGAAAAAAAAGGTAAAAGAGAGAGGATAATCATAAGGTCTTTCTCGCGAGCAAAGAAAATTTTCAAAGATACATCTTCTTTTGCAACCATATCTTCCATACTTATAACATCATAATGTTATTAAAAAGAAGAAGTTAAATCTATCTTTCATGTAAGAATAACACATGGACCCATTAGATAACATCTCCTCTATGCTACTCAACAAACTAAGGTCTAACATGGATTAAAGTAGTTTTTCTTATCTCTCTTTCATAAAAAAAGAAAAAATTGGAATCAACACAAAATATGTCGAAGTTAGCTAGATAGATAAGAAAACCTAATACGTTTCCATCAACATCATTTATCTTTGCTTCTTTCTTTTCATGACCCACAGTACCAGAAATGTAGTGAATATAATAATAATACTTACAGAGTTAGAAAAAAGGCCATGATGGTCATGTTAGAAAAAAGGTCATGATGGTCACGGTTGTGACTAGAGACGACTCAAGAGTTTGGAATACCTAAAGCAAATTTAAAAAATGATACTTTTTATTTAAAATTTATTTTTTGAGTTTTTTTATGCAAAAATTATTTATTAAATTGTTATAATTAATTTCATTTCACATTTTTTCTTCGATAGATATTATCCATTTAGTTTTTCTTGAGACATTGCTGACACTAACATTATTTTATAAATTCTATCGGTTATATATGGATTTGGAGAAGTATATAATTTTTTTTATATAATTAAGAATCTCAATTGGTTTATCATTTTTCAAACCTATAATTTTTCTTAAGATATTTAATTATGAAAATAAATCAAATCCATCATTATCTAACAAATTATCATGTTTTAAATATTTTTCAAGATTTAAGCATTTTTCTTTCAAAAATGCACAATCTAATGAGTTTTATTTTTAACACCACATAAATAACAAGAAATATCTTCATATATTTTTTAAATTGTTCAAATCTACTATGAAGTGTGGTAATTTCTTTATCTACAATATACAAAAAGTAATCAATTTTAAATGATTCTTGAAGAGCTTTTACAATTTCATTCTCAATGTTTTAATCAAATTGTTTCTTTTTGCGTCTAATACGTTTTTCACAAAAACTTAGGTTCTTCTCAATCGATAAGTCTTTTTTTCCCTAAACTTGAATTATATTTTTACATAAAACATAACTTGTAATTATGCTCCAATTAATCTATTATCCACAAAAAGACTAACCCCTAATCTAATTAACAATTTTGTAGAAAAATTTCAGTTCATCGTCAAAATATACACAAAAAACTATTAAAATTTGTAAATCGAAAAGTACAAAAAAACAAAACTAGGCAAAAGAAATGCATTTCTAATTTTAGTACAAATACAAAATAGAATAAAAGTACAACAATACAACCAACTAGAAAGAAAAAAAAAACATATTAACCATAAATAAGAATGAAAATTGGTACACACAAATAATATGAGATTGAAGAAATGTAGTCTGTCAAGACCCTAAAAAAGACTCTTAGAAAAGAAGAAAATAAGGAGAAGCAAGAGAAGTCACAAAGAGATGAAAATAGAATTATAAGTTAATGAAAATAACTAATCATTCTCTTCGTAAACAAGATTATAATTTATTAAATAAATGTTTTAACTCATTGATTATCATTTTTAATACCAATAAAAATTAACATACACTAATAATAATTTAATTAAAATTTATTTTGCAAACATAAACTTATAATTAATGTAATAGAACTATATTAGTAATAAAATATTCTTTTGAGGTCTTTTTATTTTAAACATAATTTTATAATTAATTTAATAGATGTATATTAGTACAAAAATATTTTTTTGAGACTTTTTTTTCTTAAAAATAATTCTGTAACTAATTAATTAATAGGAAAATATTAGTAGAAAAAACAACTTGTCATACCAATGTCATGGATATTCAAGATTATGTGAAACTAATATAAAAGAAAATATAATAATAACGAGCAATAGGTGTGTTCCAAAGGTGGTCCTTTTATTTCCTATTTGTGTCTCTCGTAAGGCAAATGAAAATGAATTGCATTTATTGTATAAATGTGGGTTTGGTTATTTTTTTTCTTTTTTGCCAATATATATTTCACTATAGATTGAAGATGAGCCAAAGATTGTTAAAGAATAAAAGTACAAAAAAGATGTTTTCAGCCTCTTGCAAACATGGTGGAATGATTTTAAGCTTCGTAATGTTCATATAATTGTATTCATATAATACACCATCCACTAGTCCATTTCTCATGACTCTTCCTTATTTATTGGTTTTCTACATATGCACCCGGATCCTCTTTTATTGGTCTTTTTTGAAACCTTTCTCTTTCCACCTTTATCCCTTCAATTATCTTAATCTTATCACAACTAATAGTGTCATGTCTTTAAGTGCTTGGTTAACTAGCTTTATTCTTATAAAAAATTCTAACTTTGTTGTTGCTCCAATAATTCATTCGTATTCAAAAATTTAAGTAAAACATCTTGATTTTAATTGTCTAGATCTATTGAAAGAGTTGTCAAATTTTCTCTATTTAATATATATATATATATATTTTATATTTGAGTATCAAATTTGAAAAATTTCTCATGAAAATTTCTTTTCACGAGTCAAATTATAGATTTAATTAGGAATTAAAATTGTGAACTAAGTAATAGCATTTTTACTCAATGAACTACAAAAATGTTTTATTTTTACATTTTCATTTAATTTAAGGTCACACACTCAATTTCATTGCTACATGTTCTATTTGTTGGCTCAAAGCAAATAAGGCCAATAAGAGGTTTAATTGGTTTTGTTAAACTGTATTTTAATTCTAAAATTTTGCAAAAAAGTACTTTTAAAATGTGCGACCTAAGTGCATTTTTTTTATGCTTTATAAATGAGTAGAATTTTTTATGGTTTTTTTAAATGAGTAGCAACATTTAAATAAAAAAAAATTGTTGACTGCAGAAATGACAAACAAAAATTAAACTTTTTTTTTCAGTCTTACAAAGTTACTCTTGTTAGGCCAAACAACACATCGACATTATCAGTTGTTTGATTATTTAATTTTGTGCTCCTAGAATGTCTTACACAATTGTTACATAGAAAAATCAAAGAAGGTTAAAAATGTGAGCAAGATTGTAAAATACAAATTTTTTATACCAGTTTAATCTTGTGAGTTACATCTAGTTATAATAAGCAACTTGAGCATAACTTTTCGCTATAGAAATATTCAAACTTTTACAACATACAATCTTGCAAAATCAATACACCCTACTTGAAATTTACAAGAACTGCTAACCCAAGCAACCCTTTGTTAAACTTCAGACTCAAGCCAGAACCAAATAACACATAATCAAAACAACAATGAAGATGAGAAACAACAACATTTGAATGCTTTCTCTGCTTTTCACACACTCACACTTACATCTTACATCAATGGAAATAGTGAAGATGAATTGCTTTCTCCATGAACATGAACACCTCCCTAAGGACTATGTGATCTCATAAGAGAGTAGAAATGATTTTTCAAAAGTGTTTCTTAAAACGACCTTCCACTTTCGTGGATTACAGGTCTTGATATAAAATGGATGTGTATACTAACATATTTAGTCGATTGATACTAATTGTCAATTGACTTATTTCACTTAATTAGTGAAAGTAATTGATTTTCAATAAATTTTAATCGACTAACGTGTCAATACATATCCTTTGTAGAGGAGTTAATTAATCTGTTCAAAATATCTTTTAAACAAGTTAACAAACTTAGACACATTATCATAATCCTAAACTAGTTTATGTTGAAATTCTTCATTGTTCTTCATCAAGTCTTCAAGAGCCACACTTTGGATGCATCAAATCATGACAACATCATTTCTTCCAAGTAACAATCCCTCTATGATTTGATGAAGACAATAATCCCACACACCTTTGAAGAAAAACAAACAAACACATAAATGACAAGAACAAATAGAATAATTATTCATGCATATGAACTAATAATCATGCAAGCTCCCTATATCAACAGAACACATTTAACAAAATACACATACTTTTCTCCCCTTTTGAATTCATTAAACAACGTATATGCAGAAACATAGAAATTTAGAAGGTACTAAGCTGACAAGAATGGAAATAAGAATGCTTATAATGCAATGCATGTCCTATTTAGCCAGCTTAGTCACTAGGAAAATCCTTGTGGTACAATTATGGTGCTCATCTTGAGCCACATTTAATTCATGGATTTGATCTAGTACAACACGTTTGAAGGAAGAGTAAGCATGACCGCTGTCCTCTAGTGGATTGTATGGAATAAGATCTATAATCATAGGACTAACTTGGTCTTAGTCAACAACATTACTCAGGCATGGTTCATCATCATTTGCACCGACAACAACACCCTCACTTATTCAGTCGCTATTTTCTTTGGTGAATCCCATCTTTTGTAAGGTGAGACAAGATATACGATTAGTTGTTTCCTTAGATTCTTGAAGTTCATCATCTAGTTCAAAACTAAAATGCTCTATGAATTTAAAGATTAAAACAACATAGGGAAACCTAAAGTCAGCCAGTCTTTTAGCTTTCATCATATGGTCTCTAATCACAAAGGTCCATTCCACTTGTAATTTGTTTTGGATATAGTACATATGAGCCAAATCCTTTTCATTGAAGCTTGAGTGATTGCTTCCTATAGGTGTGAGCTTTTAAGTGACTATGAATGCAAGTAATTGCTCTTTAATCTTAAGATTTCATACATGGAAGACTTTAATTTCTCTTGGCCGTAGAAGACATTGACGATAATACTAAACTTTATCGAAGTCATCAACAACTTGTGTATTGCCCTTGCTTACCTGAATGCCCTTTTGCTTGAGATCAACCACATGCTTATAAACATTTGATGTGATTTCCATTTCAACACCTTCGTGACTTGACTTGAGGATTTCACCAGAAAACTACAAATATTTGTAGAAGACTTTCACCAAGTCAGTATATATGTTTCATTACAACTCCAAGAAGGACTTCATGCATTGGTGTTTGAGTAGTTTTTACACATTGTTAAGATTTTCAACCTTGAGCCATGAGAACCTTAAAACTTTGGGAATGTTGATCTGCTTCCTAGTCCTCTCTAGCAGAAAAACTTTGATTTTTACTTCATTTCCAGCAAGCCACGATTCCAATCGACTAATTATGGAATTTTGTGATCTAGAAGGAGTAATGAATCAATCTTTCTCTTGTTCAAAGATGTAGCAACAACTGCGTCTTGGCGTAGTTTTTCAAATGGCTAAATTTCAAAAATAATTGATGCAGATGAACATGCACCAATGTATTTTTATAATGTAATGCATTAAATGCACAAAGTAATCAGCGTAATTAAAACAAATGTGACCATTTTGAATTAGAAAAGATGAAACATTACTTTTGGTCAAAGATGATTAGAAAAGAGTTAGTTTTAATAACACCACAATTGTACTTGGTCACATGCAACACCTTTTTGACTTTGTCAAAACAAAAATCAACTTTTGAAATAAAAGAATGAATGCAAAATACCATGTGTGATGATAAATATGACTCACTGATTTATTTAAACAATATTAGTTAAATCCAAGATACCCAAATAAGTTATTAGCCTATTAAATCTATCACGTGATAAGGGTTGGGTAAACAAATCAACCAATTATTTTTCTATTTCAACAAATTGAATTTTGTAGTTATTCTTATTTACATGACCCCTTATGAAATAATGTCTAATTTCTATTTGTTTAGTGCATGAATATTAAATGGAATTTTTTGTAAGATTGATAGCAATAGTATTATCATAGAAAATGGGTACCTTTACAAAATTTAAGCCACGATAAAGGAGTTGATGATTGAGCCATTAATTTATGCACAACAACTTCCAGTTGTTATGTATTCGGCCTTTAAAAGACAACACAAGCATGCTTTTTGTTGTTCATTGAGATAAGACTTGGTCCAAGCAAGTGGAATGTTCCCTTTGTTCTTATGCGATCCATTTTGCATGCAACAAAATCAGAATTAGAATACCCAGATAAACTTGTCAAAGACTTACCTAGATACCATAGTCCAACATTTATCGTCCCTTCAAGATACTTCAATATTTTCTACGTTAGAGTGGGATTCTTTGGGATTTGATTGACATCTAGCACACATACACACACTGAACATAATGTTAGGTATACTTGCTATCAATTATAGAAAAGATCCAATCAATCCTCTATTTTCGTAGCATAAACTAGTTTACCCTTTTCATCTGAGTCCATATAACAATTTGGTGTTATAGGACTAGCAACTTCTTTACACTTATCGATCTGAAACTTTTTCAGTAGGTCAAAACAATATTTTGACTAACTAAAAAATGTCCCATGATCAAGTTGTTTAACTCACCTATCATAGACATCTCAAATTTGCCTTGCATAGCGGAAACAAAATTTTCACACAGAGAGTTATTATTTTATCCAAATATAATATCATCAACATAAACTTGGACAAGAATCATGTCATTTTTAAGCTTTTTGATGAATTGAGTTTTATCTACAACACCCCTAACATATCCTTTTGATAAAAGGGAAGTTACTCAATCTTTCATACCACTATCATGGGACTTGTTTTAAACTATATAAAGCCTTTCTCAATTTGAAAACATGATAAGGATATATATATATATATATATATATATATATATATGATCTTAAAATCCAGGGGGGTGTGAGACAAATACTTCCTCATTTAAAAAATCATTTTAAAAGGCGCTTATAATAATAATCTCACAACCTTAAATCTAGCCACAAGAGCATATGTCTCATCAAAATCTATTATTTTTTCTTGATTATAGCCTTTTGCACAAGCCTAGCCTTGTTTCTAATGATATTTCCAGTTTCATCTGTTTTATTCCTAAAAGCCTATTTTGTCCCAATCGCATTCATGTAATTGCTTCTAGGAACAAATCACCACCTCATCATTTTGTGAAAATTAATTTAGTTCTTTTTGCATAGATAAAATCTAGTTGCTATATTTCAATGCATCAATTATATTTTAAGGTTTATTTTGTGATACAAATGCAACAATTTTCACTAATTGTTGAGTTTAAGTCTAATAGAGACTCCCTTATCTATTTTTTCGATGATGTTGTCTCTTGATAGCCCTTTTGGAGTCTTCCAATATTTAGATCAATTCTTGTGAATCACAGTTTCTAGTTTAGGAACTTTTTCATTGATCTTTTCTACCTCGGGCTCAATCTTGCTTTCCTGAAATACTTTTTCGTCATCTGTATCATGAACCTTTATGTTATAGCAAAGATGGTCAGTTTCATCAAATACAACATGCATAAATTCTTCAATAGTCATAAGTATTTTATTATACACTTTATATGCATGACTATTTGAAGCATATCGAAGGAAGACACCTTCATCAGCTTTGGTTCTTTAAACAATTCATTTGGAATTTTCTTCAAAATAGGTCTAATTAACACAGTTTAAAACATAATAGGTTGTGTTGATAACATCTATCCAAAAGTAGTTAGAAAAAGTAGTCTCATTCAATATGGTTCTAGTTAATTCCTCTAAAGATATGCCTTTTCTTTCAACTACCCCATTTTGTTGAGGAGTTTCAGGAGCAGAAAAATTATGTTTTATCACTACAAAAAAAATTGATTTTTTCTATGGACAAAATTTGTATGTAATGAACAAAATCCGTATGTAATTAGATATTATCTATGAATTACATACGAAAACAAATTCGTATGTAAACCGGGCGTCGAAAAACTTACATACGAAAAATATTTCGTATGTAAGTTTACATACGAAATTTTTCGTAAGTAATAAAATCTGTATGTAATTTACATACAGATTATTTCGTATGTAATTCTCGGTGAATTACATACGGAAAATTCCGTATGTAACTTACGTACGAAAAAATATGTATGTAATTGATCAAGATACATGTGTAAATTACATACGGAATAATCCGTATGTAAATTATATACAAACAAAATCCATATATAATGTGGAATGTATTACATACGAAATGATCCGTATATAATAATGGTGCAATTTTATACAACTTATTCCGTATGTAAATCTGTATGTAATAATATACTTTTTAAATTAAAAACTATATTTTTTCATTTTCAATTTTTTTTAACATTTCCTGTCAATTGCAATGAAATTTCACCATCAAGCAATATTTACTTAATCCAAATCCAAGTTAATTATAAACAATATAAAATCCAAATCAACGTAACATAATCAAAATCGAAGTTATAAACAAAATAAGTGTCAACAATTCAGTGCTAATATAGTTCTAATAAAAGTGCTAACATAACATAATCTAATGTAGTCCCCAAAAAGTGTTCACAGATATAATGGTAATCAAACTCTAACAAAACATAACCTAAAAGTGCTAACATAATGAAGAAGTACAAACATTTTAAAGGCCTATTATTCAGAGTAGTCATGTCGTTCTTGTTGATTGTTTAGTTGTGGTTGCTCCTGGTCTTGTTGAGGTTGGCTTTGCTGTGGTTGGTGTTATTGCTCTTGCTGCTGTTGTTGTTGTAATGTAGTTTGTGCATCTGGTGAAAGGAAAGGGAGGACAACACTAATAAAGGATTGAAATTGTTGTTGTTGTTGTTGTAATTGTTGGCTTAACCTCTCATTGTTCTCCGTATAATTCAAAACTTCTTGTTTTAGCTGGACAATCTCTTCTGAAGAGTGATTTGAACTTCCATGATATGTGAGTTTGTCCACATGTTTGGTACGAGTAACCGCTCCAACAAGAATAAGGCCTGGCAGATGCTTGAATATATGGATTAAATCCATCAGAGCATAGACCAAGTCGTACATTACGCGGTTCAACGACAAAATTTGCATGTACTCGATCAAAATGTTTCCAGGCTTGACCATCACATGGATGACGTAAGACATTTGAATCCTTTCTATTATCATAGTGCCATGTCATTTGATCTACTGTCTCCATGGATGCAAATAATCTCTTTAACCTCGAAATTATAGGCAAATAGAACATTGACTTAATTGGGATTGGTTTGTTTCTATGTTTTCCAGCTTTTGGGGCATGATACCTCAGTTTGTTACAATATTTGCATTGAATTAGACCTCCTTCATTTTTCCCATATTCATTGTCATAGAAAAAGCATACAACCCTTCACACAACAATCAATCCTTTTAGCTTTTAATCCCAACTTTGACACTAACTTCTTAGCATCATAATAACTTTTTGGAAAATTCTCATTCATGGGTGTTACATCTAAAAGCATTTTTGTAATAAAATCCAAACATTGATTAGGGACATTCCAATTAGACTTGCAAGCTAATAATTTCACACATATTGATAATTTTAATTCAGATGCCCCTTCAAATAATGGCTTATTAGCCTCTAACAACAAATTATAAAATAGTTGAGCTTCTTCATTTGGAGGCTCTTCCTCATTATTCAACTTTGATGATTGAAATGTTGTTTGTTGCCTAAGAGCATCATACACCATGTCATTCATTGCCATAAAATGTTCACCTTTGACCACATCTATACCACTATTTGAAGCACCCACACGATTGTCATTAGCATTTGGGACTTGTTCTCCATGATCAATCCAAGCAAAGTAGTTAGAATAAACCCATTTTTGTAAAGGTGAAGCTTAACTGTTTCAATTGGAAAAATACGCGTAGAATGACATTTATTGCATGGACATCTAGTCTTCCTTTCATTCATGTAAGACTCTTGTTGACAAGCTTTGATGACAAACTCCTCAACCCAAAAACTTTCTTTCAAACCTCTTCTACCAATATAACATCTATCATACATCCAATCCCGATTGGTATGAAACCCATTCCATATTCTGTGTATTTAAACCATAAAGCTTAAATTACACATTAGTTATGCACACAAGTAACATAAATTTAATGATATTGTACATAAAAGTTGGTACTAAAATATCATCTTATTTAAAGTTCATATAAGTCAAACAAGATATATAAATTTGAGTCATTGTACTCATATTATGAATTTTAATGCTAAAGATTATTTGACATAAACAAGAAAATACTTAAACATTGTAAATTAAATCAAACTCTTGAGAAGTTAACATACCGTGGGAAGAAAAGATGAATTATGGTGAACTGTTGTGATTTGAAGGCAAAAAGAATTTAGATTGAGAACATGCCTTGATTGTTTCGTATATGAGTGTTCCACCTCCCACCAAATCTACTGTAATGACAAATTTACAAAATGCAATTAAAAGTCAAATTAGTCCACTTCAAAAAGTGTGCAAAAGAATGAATTAAAACTATTCATAATTGTGTATTTTAAACTACTCTTTTGGTTAAGTTCAAGTACCTATATAGGAGCAAAAATTGTCGGTGCTAGTTGATCCAGTGCTGGTGGAGGAAAAGATAAGAGGTGCAATTTAACTCAAAGTCAACCTTGAGGAAATGGATGAACCAACCTGAATTCTTAGCTATTGTGCAAGTCCCTAATGTTTGTTTGACTGTTTAATCCCTTTGTATGATTAAAACCCATAATAATAATACAAAATTTAAATATAGAGCACAAAAAGATCCAACACAGCCACCAAATCAAAGTCATGAAAAATCATTTCAAATGCAAGCTATAAGTTCTTCGACCTCTTAAAGGTATGCAAAGCAAATTCTCTTGCCTCTCAACATACCACACTAGTGACTTTCGGTTATATGAATCAATAAAGCATGCACAAATATGCCTCTTTCCATGGTTTTCCATTGCCCACAGGAGGTTATGGTTACCCTTTCCAATAGCTTTTATGAACCCAACACTTCCTTCTTTTGCTGCATCTAACATGGCGTCATACATAGAAGCTTCCTGGATCTGTGAACTATCAAACTTTCCACTAAAGTGGCTATCATCTTATATTCTTTTCTTAGAAAAAGAAAAGTGAATAATGTTGTGTTGTAGAATATTGTATTTATATACGCTAATGCTTAATTATCCTTAACATTTTGTTATCATTAATACGCTAAAACTACATCACTATATGTGTATATTACACTATAATTTTTCCTATTGTAATCTAAAAAATATGTTTTTATTTTAACTGGCATTTTTTTAATTGTAATCCGCATACTAGTTCTTAATAGTTCTCATGGTAAAAAGTTTTTCATTTATACATTCATACATGTTCGAAATGTTTTATATATATATATATATATATATATATATATATATATATATATATATATATATATATATATATATATATATATATTTGCCATCTTTGCCAACTCCCGCGGTAGAGTTCATCAAACATTAAGATGTTAAATTACATCAAAGTTATGAAGACCTTTCTTATGCCAAATCATGGAACAAAAACAGTTGTAAACGCAAAGTTTGGTTGCACGCATTTTTTACACAATAAAATAGAATCCTCACCCTGAACATTTAATTGGAAACAACTTTATACACTTCCCCTGCACATTGTCATGTTTACTAACACCATCTTCATTCAAATTGATACGCTTGTCCATGACAACACTAGATATGCTTGTCCATGACAACACTTGTTTAATTAAAATATAAAAGAATTGAATAATAATAATAACATATGATTTTTTTACATTTACGATAACTATTTAGGATGAAGAATCATTTCACTAATTAAAGTGACTCTGAAAAATGATTTAAATGATAGATTCAAGGTTATAATGCATTAAAGATATTCATGATACTGCTTAATAAATTTATAATTCTTAAAATTCCAAAAGTTAGAATAAGTGTCACTTGTAGTAATCTGAGAAGAAGTGAATGGATTGTAATGTTCATTTTGACTCACTCTATAATCTTCATTTTATTCATAAATTGTGCTTCCATTAATCAAAATCAAAGGTCCCTAAGTTGGTCTTGCATACCAAACCTCAAATAAATTAACAAAGAAATTTAGAATTTTAAGAGATGAAATCTGAATCCACTAAGACTATTTTGCATTATTTCATTACACTGTAGCGCGACAAGTAGCAAGCCATTAGGAATCATTTTAGTGTTAAACTATGTGTTGGCATTAAAGGTGAATTCAGGATTTTCACTGTTTTTTCTTTTAGCAGCATTTTATCATTTTATCTACAAGTCTATGTCTCCTACAAACCCCTTTTTTTCTTCCTCACATCACAACACAACTTTCCATTCTACACTTTCCTCACCAACACTTCAATCCCTTCGCCAGACCTCCAAATTCCTATATGTTAATGTATATATATACAACTCTTGTTCGCAAAAATATTATATATGCCACAAGAATCAAGGAATGATAAAATTTAAAATAAATTTGGAACCAGTTATATAAAAATTCATTATATAAAAGACTTTTCTCTTCCTGAAAAATTATGTAGAACTAGTTATATAAAAATTCGTTATATACAACATTAACAGTAGCTCCATTGGCTAAGTGTTGCTCTTGCAGCATATTACGAAGCCAAATGCATCTTTTTTTTCATCTATCATTTTCTTGATTTCTAGGTTTTGCATATCAATATATTTAAACCAAAACATGCATTTTAGAGTCCAGCATTCAACTTCAAAAAAATACTTGTACCAGCCCAATGTACCTTTTGTTTATCTGCAACTCTGGATCGAGGAGTTCAACGGAGTTCAAATCTTATCATAATTGCCCTTCCACTTTGCCTTGGTCTGGTGGATGTCAATTTTGATTTTTTCCCTGAACCACAAAATGGTATCTAGCATTAGAAGTGGAGAACAAGAATTCATATGGAAAGTGAAAATCCAAAATGGATTTTACATTAGAGGAACCACATACGATACCTTTAAGAATCGAACCCTTTGGATAACAAACTCATTCGTGGATTGACCTTGTTTCTGCAAGAGATGCGCTCATTAGAGGAATTTATTGTGTCCAACAATCAAATAGGTAGAGATATCAGCGCCCTAGGTTTGGAAATTGGGGATTTCCAGAACTACTGATACAACTTACGAATAACAATTTCTGATTGATACAAATAAAGAACAACAACATTGTTCGACATAAACAAATTTTTGGAACTGAAATTGGGTTCGATTCACGTACCTCTACATAATGAAAAAAGAAAAAAACGAACCATTACCAAGATTCATCTCCTTCAATTGAAGTTCAATGACTGTGAGAGCGTGGAAGGAATTATTGTAGAGTGGCACGAGAAAAAAGGTTTCAATGTTAAAAGAAAAATATTTTCCAAATTTAATTTTTTAATATTTTATTATTTAAAATCCGTATATAAAATTTATATGTAATGTATGTGTTACATATTCATATATTCTTACATACAAAATTTATCCTTCACAAAATACTCCTTCATTACATACCAAAACTATCCATATGTAATTTTATTTTACATACGAATACTAATTCATAGATAATATCCGTATGTAAAGTCTAATTTACATACGTATCTAAATTTGTATGTAACTATCCGTATGTAATTATGACTTTTTTTGTAGTGTATACCATGTTTATTACAAAATTTTCAAACTTCTCATTTTGGAAAGCTTCTCCATGATCACTTCCTAAGAACAAATTTTATAGTCTTTTTCATTTTGCAAAACATTGGCAAGTCTTTTGAAAGCAAGAAAGTGCCACAAAGACTCATGGTTTGTGATGGACTAAACAAATTCATGTGTAGCAATTCATAAGGTCTAGTAGTAGAAACACAATTCTTCGGTTTAAAGGAATTTTTTTCGCTTTCCCTTTTGGCATGCTACACAAATTTTGTCCTTCACAAAATTGTGTTTTGGCAACCATTCAACCAACTCCCTTCTATTTAATCGATTCAAATGATCCATTGATAAACCTCTAGTCGCATAAAGATTTAGTCAAACTTGATTTCCTCACTACCTAATATAATATACTAAGAAAACTAAGGTTCACATATGATGTTTGATGAAATGCCTAAGCTACTAATGCATGGTAGCCAATCAATATTGTGAAATTATGAACAGACTGATCAAAATGTGATTTCTAATGCATGAATTACAAAATGTAATGGCTGGAAAGGGAATTGGATGATGATATGCAGAGAATGTAATAATGAATGAATGTTCATGGATGTGTTCGTGAGCAAGAAACAAGAATCATGTGAAATGATTAAGTAGAGTAAATCCCAAATTATGAACTTTATCCAAGGAACTTAACGAACAAATACGCAAATGGAAAATTGAACACAACGAATCACGAATTGGATGTGGAAATGAATCGAAAACATCACATATAGCATCAACATGGAGTTTTGAACAAGAAACAAGCATGAGAAACACTAGAAAATGACTTTTGAAATGGAAATGGGATGAAATAATGTGTGTAAGTGTGTTCTGCAGAACTAAGAACATGAATCAATTTGTTTGATTGAACATGCAATTACACTCAAAAGACATTTGAGAGAAGTCAGATGACTTTGCATATGCTTGAATTCATCATTTTCACTGATTGAATCCAAGATTATAGCAAATCATGCATCTCAACCATTCAAAATTCAATCATAAACTCAATTTTGGTAGAAAAAAAAAGCTTTGGAAAAAGGAAGGAACGATAGCACAGTAATGAAAAACACAAATTCATTCAGAAGTAACTATGAAAATATGTCTACAATTGGTGGAATAGTCTGAAACTCACAAACAAACGTGAACTAGGAATGATCTTGATCAAATGTTGACTATGTAGTCATTGAGAAAGTGGTTTTCTATGGTAGTATGGATGAGTGGTTCTAGCGTGAATGTGATGACATGAATGACGTTGGGTGATGTATTCGAATGAGTGAATGGTGCCTAATATCTATCATTTTCTAGTCCCTAAGACTGTCTATTACAAGTGATGAGGCCGTAGATGCCGTGAATAGGTGGGAACTTGCTCCAATTGACGGTGAATCATCGGAACGACCTCCTGACGTTGACTCCTTCTGTGGAATCAACTAAGAATGCAGCGAAAACTTACAATCAGAACAAATCACTCTCGTTCTCTCACGGATCCTCACAACACTCACGATTTTGGAACCCTAGGAGGAGAAACCTCTACTAGGAAGGTGAACTCTGAAAAAGGGTAAAAACCACACTCTATTTTCAAAGCTAATTACAATGAGTTGGCCTGCACCTTTTATAGATCAAAGGCAGCCGAGAAGATTAAACAAAAGAAAAGAAGGAAACCCTAACCTAAGGTGTGATACACGTGAAGGGAGATGTCGATAATAGAACCCTGAACGCGTGAAAGGTTGTGGCACACGTGAGAGAGTGGGCTGCGTAGGTGATGTTGATCTGCCGAAGGAAACCCTAGCCCCCAATGGAGACACTCCTTCACGTGAGACAAGCTGGAACAAACCCTAACAGAGGGTTGACTTTTGGAAATGAGTAAGCAGCTCGTGCTGCGCGTCAAAGGAAATGAAGTGGGTTGGATGCGGACTTTGGTTGATCTGCAGAAAAAAAAAAACAAGTGATGAGGCTTGGAGCAATTGGGCTGGCAGGTTTCAAAGTGTGAGCACGTGCTTTGTTGTAGATTGGATATAAGCCCAATCTCTTTAAACGCTGAATCATGCAGCTGAAACGCATGTTCAAATGGTGGTGCGCTGGTCAACATTGTGCCGCATGTGGCTTCCAAAATTGATGCAGGCCCAACTAGGTTGTTCAGCATGAAAACATTGAATGGTGTTGCATTTGGTGTATAGAAGAATTGGGCCACATGCCCAATGCCAAATACTTTAATAATTGGTTTGGAAAATGGGCTGCAATTAACAAAACAAGCCCAATTAGAGTAACATTTATTTAATTAAAAACAAAAGAAAATAAAAGAAATGGGCCTAGGCGTTGGTCCAATGCTATAAGCCTTGTTGGGGTCACATCATCTCGTCCCTCTTGAAGAGGATCTGTCCTGAGATCAAGAGGGTTGTGAAAGGCTCACAACAACCAAATGAAGATTCCACCAGGATCAAAAACAAATATGCAATAATCATTAAACAAAATGGTAATGAAATCATAAAGACCATGCAGAAGATATGGAAATAATATGTGTGAAGATGGGCTTTTAAAGTTGTGAAAATGTGATATCCAGCCCAGTTCACAGAAAGAGTGTCACTTTGACTTAGATGATTTTTAAAAAGAATTTTAAAGTCAAAGTGTGTTTTGGCACAAGTTGTTGAGGAGTATGAAATATGTGAATGAGATGGAGAACAAAAAATTTGATAAGGAAACAAAAGAAAAGAGTTAATGAAAAAGTGAGAAGAGTTTAAAGATGGGAAAACTCCCTTTGAAAATTGGGACTTCATGGAAGGAATTGGTAAAAGATGGTACACCAAATCCCTAACAATGAGTTCCCTTTTTTCTTTTGAAATGGGCTCTAACTCTACCACTTTGGATTGTCTTTCAAGCTCACTCTTTTGTTTTATTTTCTCTCTTGCTTCAAATTCTTTTCTCTCATTCTCTTCTTTGGCTTTTCTAATACTCTCCTCTTTTGCCTCTCTTTCTTCTTCTCTTTTATCTCTTTTTCCTCTTGTTCTCTTTTAGCACAAAGTTTCTCAAGCTCTTCTTTTTCTCTTTTCTTTTCATACTCTCGAAGCTTTTTAAGTTTTGCTTGCTCTCTCGTATGCTTTTCTCATTGTGCTTAAAATCTTTTTCTAGTCTAGAAAACTTAGCAAGATTTTGGATGAATGCATCACCTATGTCAATGAAGTTTTCTATCCTAGCTTTTTGCTCTCTATTGATCCTAAATAAAGGGGGAATGAAATGTTTCCACATGCATGCTTTCAATTCGTAAAATGTATTAATGCATGATTCTATCCCTTTTTTCACTCTATACTGCCTCTCTTGCCACCACTCGCATGCACGCCCTATAAACCTAGAAGTAATATGCCTAAGAATGTCAATTTGACTATATTTACTAAACAATGAATGTTATGATGCAACTCATTACTATTATGCCTACCTAAATGCACACTACTCTGCCTACTTACATGCACACTACTATGCCTTGTTGAAATTAGGCTGCCACGTGCAGGCCCAATTGATGTTGAAGCTGCCGAAGAAAAATGTTGGCTGCACGTTACTGGATACAAAGGAATCCACACCGAAGATGTTAGTGGGCTGCTAGCAAATGCAGTGAGTCTCAGCCTAATAAGACGTGATGATGTTAAATGATGCGCTGGATCAGAAAGTTGAAAATGATGCACGGGTGCTTGCAGTAAAGTTGCCTCTTGGCTTGTTTGGGATGTAGGCTGCATTTAACAAAAAATACCCAATTTAGACAAACATTTATTTAATAAAAGAAATAAAGAAAATAAAAGAAAATTAAAAGAAATGGGCCTAGCCAATGGCCCAAGCTATGAGCCTTGTTGGGGTCACATCAACAAGTTCCATTAACCGTAAACAACTCCATCCTACACTAATTAACTAACTAATCTTGACCAGCCACCTAGGTAGCACGTTGCCATCTAAATTTACAACTGGAGCAGGTCAACATCCGTGAGTGTTTGTGTCCTTGAAGCTCCTTAACCTTCTATAACAAGTGATTCAACTAGCTCTATGACAACTCATCATTTGCCTCTAATTCGACTCCTTCACATATATCTTCCAAAGAGAGATTTGGCCCATCACAACACTTCATATAAACAACCTTCTTCTATTAGAATCACTTCTAACAGCTCAACACTCACCCCTTCCTGTATTCACAACTAAAGGAACAAGTTAGATTTCATAATCCAAAACTATGCTACAAACTAAGCTACATTAATGACCTACACAAGATAAAATTAGATTTACAATTTCCATGCAGTTTTTGATCATGTTTCAGCCCTTTCAAGGTTAGCAAAAATGTGAATGATTGCTCTTAAGATTTTTCCCACAAGTGTTAATTGGATTTGAAAGTGAAAAGTCAACTTTGAGTCAACTCTAGTCAATTCTTCAGCAAAAAGTCAACTCTAAGCATTTTCTTGCATTTTTGGTTGATTTAGATTTTCCCATGACTTTCTCTGATCACTTGAATGCTATTCTTGATCCTTTTATCTGCATTAAACTCAAAAATCTCGAAATGGATGTTAGTCACACTAAAATTTTCGTAATGACTTTGAAACTAGACTACAAACTCTACTCCTAAGCCTATGTATCTAAAATAAGAAGCTATGAACCTATTTATGAATATATCATATCTACTGAACTATACCATACTAATAGTACTTCTAAGGATTACAATAAAAATGTACTAAAATACCCCACTAATTTATTTATGTAAAACTAGACTAAAAACTTAACTAAACTAATTCTAAGCTAATAACTCCTAATTTACAACATAAACCTACCCAAAATAGTACAATTACCTAAGAAATACTCTATAGTTTAGGGGCTTATCACATCCCCACACTTAAACTATTGCACTTTTAGGCAAGATAAAGGAAAAAACAACTAGAATTTCTAAAAACATAAAACTCAAACCAACAAATATGCACCTATTAACTCTCTAAATATCCAAACTCTAACCTGCACATGCTATGAAAACAATCCAATTTAAGTTGTAGAACATTCAGTCATCAAAATCGACTGCAAACAAAGATTTCAAGTAGTGAATCATTCAAGATTTAATCGCAATCATAGCTTCAATCTCAGGGTGGTGTTTCCACTTTACATTCAAGTGTATGGGATCATATTTGCTCTCGCAATCCAATCACATGAATTCAAAATGAAGATCAATAAGAGTTATTTAATGGCTTGTAATGAGGTTGGGCTAAAAGTGTGGTATATGAAAGCGAAGCAAGGCTTAAATCCATAAATGTGAAGGGAATAAGGGTGGAAAGTGTTGAGTTCAAGTGTAGAACTGATTGGATATGCAAATGGTGTTCCAACAGCGTTCTCGCTTAACTTCTTTGCTTTTGTTTTCATTTTTGTTTTCATCTTTTCTTTTTTGTTTTTCAATTTTTTATAGCTTTTCACATGATTTTTCTATTATTCTCAATTGTTCCAGCCAATTTTTTCATATTTCTAGGCCTTCAAAGATCACACTTTCCAACAATTGAACTCAACATTATCCTATAATTCAGCCCAAATCACTTCACATCCCCAAGTAAGGTGTAAACTTGGTTTTTTCAGAGAAAGGGATATTGTCAAGGTAATAATTGTAAGGAAAGGTCATTGCTGACTCAAAATTTGGGTGCAAAGGTGATTTTTCAAGGCAAATCTTATTTGGCAATTGTCTGCATAAAAAATGTCCTATATCACATCAACAAATCACATTCGATGATCAATTATGCAAAGAAACAAAGTAAAGCCTAGAATGCCAGTTTCATGAATAAATGCACACAAGAAAATGAATTTATGCTCAATGCTCTCGATGGTCAAATATGTCAAAACTGCTCATGCCACTAATATTTCATGCAAAAACCAGTTGAATCATTGGATTGAAGTAAAAGAAATTATTGAAATGCTAATTCACGCAAACTAAACCTTTTACTAAAACATACAAATCAAAAGCTAGGCTAGAAAGAGAGAAAAAAAATGCAAATATGTGAAAACTGGTAAAAACAAAATTAAAGACCTACTCAACAAGTATAACCATCTAAAGAAACCTAAGAAACAACTCTAAACTAGAATTCTACCTAGAACTACAAATTTCACTACCTAAAACTTTTAAAAAGACCCTAAAACTAGGCCAAACCTAAGGTTATGCTAAAGCACTACTGAAACTATAAAGGACCTCCTAAACAAGGTTAAAATGACTAAAGAAACCTTAAAACTAACTTAGAAACTCTATCCTAAAAAGACTTCTAAAAATCACTCCCTGAAACTAAGACTAATCTACCAAACTAACCCAAATGCATATGCATGTATTAACCTAGCCTATAGGATTGTAATCCAACTATCCTAACATGTTTCTAATGACAAAATATGACAAAGAAACAACTCAAACTATTGAAACTAGCTACAACTCAAAATCTAGCTACCTAGGACCTAAAAAAATTTTATACAGAACACACAATTTATACAAAACATAAAAAAAATTGACAGTAAAAGCAATAAAACAAAACTTAAAACAGAACCAGGGAGTGTGGTAGCTGCTACAACTAGTCTTCAATGTATGGATCTTGCAAATTGTTCCCTGCCTTTGTCATCCATCTTTACTTCTTGGAAAATATTCGGTTGATGGCCATTTACCTTAAAAGCATGGTAAATGTTAGGTCATTTAATTTCCATAGCTTCATGAGGAAAAGTGTTAACCACCACGTAGGGCCCTTCCCATTTTGATCGCAACTTCCCAACTATCAAATTCATCTTGGAGTTATACAAGAGGACTTTCTTCCCTACTTGGAAATCCTTTCATGATATCCTCTATTCATGAAACCTCTTAGTCTTCTCTTTATAAATTCTAAACTTATCATAAGCTACAAGTCTTATTTCCTCCAACTCCTATAACCGCAGTTTCCTAATATTTCCACTTTCTTCCAAATTTAAATTGCAACATTTAACTACCCACAAAGCTCTATATGCAATTTCTACAGGGAGATGACATGGATTCCCAAAAACTATTCTAAATGGTGACATCCCCAAGGAGTTCTGTAAGCAGTTCTCTAAGGCCATAATGTGTCATCTAGCCACTGGCTCCACTTTTTCCGATGAGGTTGCACCAACTTGATCAAGAGTTTTTTTACCTCTCTATTGAAGATTTTCGCTTGACCATTTGTTTGAGAATGATAAGGTGTAAAGACATTATGTGCAACCTTATATTTCTAAAGCAAGCCAGTAATGATCCTATTGCAAAAATGACTCCCAAATCTGCACAAAATATTAGTTTTCAAAAAATTTGCTACAGTTTTTGCATCATTCAACTTGGTTGCCTTTGCCTCTACCCATCTAAATACATAATCAGATGCAATCAAAATGTAACAGTATCCAGTAGAATTCGAAAGTGGACCCATGAAGTCTATTCCCCACACACCAAAAACCTCATAGAAGATCAAATTTTTCCTTGGCATCTCATTCCTTTTCGTGATATTTCCTCCAACTTTTTGACAAGCTTCTCACTGGTGCACAAAAGCTTATGCATCCTTGAAAATTGTTACCCAGAAGAAGCCACTATCCTAAATTTTTCGAGCAATTCTCTTTGCATCACGATGTCCTCCTACTGCAAAGTCATGGTAGAACTTCAATATACTCATTATCTCATCATTAGGCACACGTCTTATCATCAATTAATCACTAAAACTCCTCGACGAGAATGGATCATCCCAGATATAATATTTCACATTTGATTTTAGCTTTTTAGTTTGATTTGTACTCGAGTGCTTGGGTAACACTGATGTAGCCAAGTAATTCACCAAATTTACGTACCAAGGAGTTTCTCCGACAAGAGAAACACTAATAGTAGCCTGCATATCCCAAAAGAAACCTAAATTCTCTAATTGATGTGGGAAAAGGTAATATAGCTATGATATCCACTTTATCCTTATCCATCTGAATTCCTTCCTTAGATATTACATATCCCATAACAATCCCTTTATTCACTATAAAGTGGCACTTATCATAGTTCAAAACTAAATTCATTTCAACACACCTCATCAACACGTTTTCCTGGTTATTCAAGCATTCATCAAAGAATGATCCAAAGATAGTGAAGTCGTGCATGAATATCTCCATGCAACTTTCCATCAAAGACGATGAAGTTAGCCATCATTGTTTTTGCATGTAAGGGAAGTTGATTTGGACCATTCCAAGATAGCTACAATAAGACAAGGTTAACACATGAAAAACACCATATTCAAGACAACCTAAGCTCTAGATACCAAATGATGAAGGATTAAGTTGGTTCCTTTTAAAATTATGAATATAGTAAGGGTTAATTAAGAAAGTCTAGTGAAGATTCCCATTGGACATTAAGATAGCAAATTATCGATATGAGAAGGCGCATATGAAAACACTCTAGAGAAGAAGAGAAATAAATTGATTCAAGAAATAAAACATGATGATGAATTAAACATAAAAGCCGAATTGAAAGAAAGAAGAAACAAAAGATGAAAGTTTGTGAGTGAAGCGCGCCACTTCAAGGAAAGGCAAAAGCCATGGATCCTTGGAGATGTGCGGACGTGTGCCGCCACTTGAGTCTAGCTCGAGATAAGGCTTAAAAGTTTCACTCCCAAAGGAAGATACTCTCACAAAGGTTTAACACAGGGTGTATATTAAATTCCAAAATGATCAACCCTTTTACATTTAGTAGAGTACCCTTTATATAGAAAGGTTTAAAGGTCTCTTAGCAATAAACATAAGTTTAGAAAACCCTACAAGTAGGTTAAAATGGAGCAACAAATGGTCTCCTAAAGAGGATTTTCGTCCAAGACACGTGGTCCTCTATTCTAGATGCTTCTAGAACCTCTCAATGTGGATTCTTGACCAAGTCATGTGGTTTCCCTTATTCTAGAAGTTTCTAGAAGGTTTTATTTTCTCTCTCTCTCTTTCACATGGCCTCCACATCATCTCTACTCCGCCACTAAGGTTGCGCCACTTCATCCACCTTAACTAAACCTACAAAACACATAAACAAGGATTAACATGTTGACTTAAGTCAAATAAACTCTCGTCAATAAGTCAAACCTAGTGAAAGGTCAACAAGTCAACTAAGGTTGAGTTAACTAAGTCAACTTAGGGAAATTCAAACATAATGAAAAGAAAACAATGAAAGGGATTAAGGAACTTCCTTTCTCCTAAGCATGTGTTATAGACCATCATCCTTAGTAGGGGTCAAACCTTCATCAGTATATCATACCAGCCTTTAACAATTTTTTCAACTCATCTTTTACCATATCTAAAATTGTGGGTTCAAACGTCTTTGTCGTTGCCTTATTGGGCTACTATCATATTCAAGCAGAATTTTATGCATACAAATGGCAAGGTTTATCCCAAGAATATAAAACAGAGACCAACCAATCGCCCTCATATATCTATTCAACACTTCTAGAAGTCTCTCTTCATGATGTGGTTGTAATGCTACTAATATAATGACTAGAAACTTCCCTTCTTATTCCAAGTACACATTTTTTAAATGAGAAGGCAATAGTTTTAACTCCGATCTAGAGGCTTTGTTTTCCTTAGTTCTTTACTTGTTGTTAGTATCATCCTATCCTGGTTAAAGGTCATCATGTGTCATCAATTTTCTCTCTTCAATAACATTTCCTCTCCCTTATTCTTTAGACTTGTGTTGAACATTTCCATCATCTCTTCATGGTCATGAATATGGAGAAACTTTCCAACTTCAATTATGCTTTCACCTGATGTTCCAATGACCTCATCTCCCCTTCTGGAAACTGTTATCATATCACAAGTATCTTATAGCATCGTCTAGTTTAAACTGTTTCCAAATTCCATGGTTAAGGTTCCATTATACACATTAATGAATGTTTTTGTTTTCATAAGGAATGGTCTTCCTAAAATCAATGTATTCTTGTTCCTTGAGAGCTCATCCTGCATCTCTTTGCATAAAAATCTACTAGGAATATGAGCTTCCTTTCACGTACCAACACATCTTCAATTATTTTGAATGGTTGCAAATCTTTCATAATACTCACTCAGATTTTCACCATAATTATGAGTAATATCGCATATTTCCTTTCTTACTCCTGTAGTTCTACTAGTTGGGAAAAAAATTCACAAGAAGCATTTTCTTAGATCTTCCCGGTCTGTTATAAGTGTGGTATGCTTGAATAACCATTGCTTATCCATACCACCTAGAGAGAAAGAAAAAACTCCCAATTTCACTACATTTTCTGGCGCTTCAGTTGGCTTCATAAGCAAGCATACTAATGTAAATTGCGGTAGATGATCATAAGGATTTTCATTTGTTCTGCTCCAAAATTGTGGTAATTGACTGAAAAGACAATTTTTAATTCAAACCCGCACTCATCAATAATTGAATCAGAACTAAAATTTTCAGTCATTCCTTTTTCAATGTAAATAATCATACTTCCGGTAAGAAATTCATCTTTCATTTTATTTCGCAATCTTGTTTTGATAATCTTCATTGTAGAAAATGATACATGAAGAGTTAAAATAAGATGAATTAGACGATCAATCAAGTAAAATGTCTTTCATTTTTTTTCTTGTCAAAGATATACATAATTCAATAATGGTTGATAAATTCTTCAAATCTGGATGGTTAGGAGAATCAACAATGAAATGTTGGAGTGAAATTTTAAACTAATAATCTCTTTATCAATATACCTTTTTTTTTTAAGTTTAAGAAAAAAAAATATCATAATCTAATAGAAAATTGAGACATGATTACTAAAAAAAGTATGATAATCAAGCCACAATTAAAAATCAATTATGAAAAAAAACATAGTACATTATTTTTTCTCCTATATTCATAGAAAATGTGTTAGGATTCTAAGTATTGCAAAAGTAAATGTCAGAGAAATATTAGGTAGAGAGTGCGAGATGCATTCTGTCTTTTTTGGTAACAAACCCATGTATATGATCGTTGTGATCTTTATCCTCAAGTCATGGGATTCATCATCATATCATGGTGGGCATCTATGATATTTTGTGTTTTCTAAATGGGCCATGGGCTTTATCCATTTTTCAGCATCTATAAATAGACCCTTTTACTTCCTCCAAGAAAACACACATCTTAATTCTCTCATTCTTTTCTTTCTCTCTTTACCTTTTCTTTCTTATATTTTCTTCTATAATATCCTGGGAATAGTTACTCCTTTTAAAGGCTATCTTACTAGTTTCTGAGATCCTCAAGCAATTCTGAGAAGTTCCTGTTATATCCCAGGGGGCTTGCACAACACATTGTGGATAAGTCCTTAAGGGTAGTGAATCTACATGCCTTAGGAAGTCCATCTAGTTCGTGTTTTCGTCAACATTTACAACAATACTTTATACTTATCTAGTTGAAAATTATCCAGCAAGCTTTCTAGAGGCTACTAGTGTTCCTTATGCAAAACAATGGGATAAGGCCATTAAGAATGAAGTTGAATCAATTCAGAAAAATAATACTTGAACCTTAGTAGACTTGCCTAAAGGTGCAAAACCCATTGGTTGTAAGTGGATCTTTAAGAAAAAGCATCACCTTGATGGATCCATAGAAAAGTATAAGGCAAGGTTACCAGCTGAAGGCTTTATCCAAAAACCTACCATAGATTACTTTGATACCTTTTCCCTATGACTAGGATTTCCTCTATTCGAGTTTTGTTGGCTCTAGCAGCTATCCATACTTCGGATGTTAAAACTGTGTTTTTGAATGGTGATTTAGAGGAGGAAATTTATATGATTCAACTTGAGAGGTGTGTTATACCTGGTCAAGAGAATAAAGTGTGCAAACTTTTAAAATCCTTATATTGGTTGAAACAAGCACCAAAATAGTGGCATGAAAAACTTGATAATTTGTTGTTTTATGATGGTTTTTGACCTAATCATGCTGATAAATGTGTGTACTCTAAATATGAAAATGGTGAATGTGTCATTATATGTTTGTATGTGAATGACATGTTAATATTTAGTACATGCATTAATATAGTTTCTAGAACTAAATTGTTTCTAAGCTTTAATTTTGAAATGAAAGACATGGGGGAAGTCAATGTGATCTTAGGTGTTAGAATCATAAGGAATGGAGATAGTATATTACTATCCCAAGAATAATACATTGAGAAACTTCTAAGTAAGTTTGAATATTATGACTTCAAACTACTGAGTACCCCTTATGATGCTAACTCTAAATTAATGAAAAATAGTGGAGAATATGTTTCTCAACCTCAGTATGCCCAAATAATTGGGAGCTTACTACACTTAATGAGCTTTTTAAGACCTGATATTTCTTATGTAGTAGGTAGATAGAGTGGGTACACTCAATGTCCTAATCGAGAACATTGGGATGCACTTGCAAGACTTATGAGATACTTACAAGGTTTAATGACATGGATTATGCCATTGAATATAGTGGATTTCTCATTGTACTGGAAGGGTACAATGATGCTAACTGGACCTCTAATTTAGATGACACAAAATTCACTAGTGGTTCGTTATTCACACTTAGGGGTGGTGTGATTACATGGAGATCAACCAGGCAAACAATTATTGCAACATCAACAATGGAATCTGATTTTGTTGCTCTTGAACTAGCTGGTAAAGGTTGAGTGGTTGAAAAACTTCTTAGGAAACATTCCTTTATGAAAGAAATCAACCTCATTTGTGTCAATACATTGTGATTGCCAATTGACAATAGTTATAGATAAAAACAAGAATTATAATGGAAAGAATAAACATATACAATTGAGACATAATTTGGTGAAGTAGCTGCTAAAGAGTGGAACTATTTCCATTGATTATGTGATATCAGAACAAAATCTAGCAGATCCTTTGACAAAACCCCTATGATGTGAACCCCATTTGCAAAAGGGTTGACTTAGAGTCTTTAGGGTTAAAACCTGCAGAAAATTTGGAAATTAGTGAAAAGGTGGATTAGAAAGATGTTGAGATTCCAATATGGATAGTATATTGGAAATGTCGATATCTTGAGCTCTAGAAATACAATTGATGTGATTCTAAAACGAGGTGAAAGTTCACGTTCTGAACTTTAATTTAGGCTTAAGAAACACTAATTTTATATGTGTAGAACGAGAGTTATGACCACGTGATAAATTTGGACAGAGTTCTTAATTTTTGTTGAAAGAAGAAAATGTCAATATGAAAGGTGGAAGGAAAGAATCACTCTTTTTAAGGGGGACAACACACAAAGGAGGGGAAAGTCCTTTGATACAACCAAAGGTTCTTGAATCACTCAAGAACTTAGGAGAATCACTCTCACTAAGATAGAAGAGATACACTTTAATTTTCTGAATAAAACTCAACTTGTTTCATTGATGAAAATGGTTCAGCTTATATAAAAGCTTTAACCATCAGAATTACAAAAGACCCATAAATTACAATTAAATCCCACTTAGGCTATTAATGATCCCCTACTTAGTGGCTGATTGTAACTACAATTTTGGCAACCCAAAAGTCACCCCAAAATCATTCAACTATGCATCCTCTTGGTCTCCCAAAGGCTGATGACTAAGTTGCAATTGAACCATTATTATAACTTGAAATAAAACTAAACTAGAACCCATTAATTGATTAAACCAAAACATAATTTGGTAAGCCAATTTTACAAAGAATTGGACCATTATTTAAACAAACTAATAAATTAAAAAAAACTGTCGCAAAGTGGTGCATTAGTCCTTCTCCATTTAGGTCATGATGTCATTCATATCACCCTAGGAAGAAATATGGTTTTAGAAACATTGAGGGAAATGGGACTTAAGTCACTTGCAAACAAACAAGTGATGGTAACACAACCTTTGTGATTGGAGATCCCATGAATAAGGTTCATTTGGGTAAAAACAAGTCACTTGTAAGTTCTAATAGCACTAAATTGATTTTAAATTAATGTTGTCCATTCCTATGGTGTATATGAAAATGCTAGAGACTACATTATTGAAAGGTTAAACTTTGTAAGAATTATTCTCTATGGTATAAGAATTTTAGTTTAAACAAATTTTTTAATGATTTTCATATTTCTTACGGGTGGTATATGATCAATCAGTAATAAAATTATAAATAGAAGTGCTAGTATTATAAATTTGTATGTATAGTTGAAGTTGAAATGAGTTCAAATTAACTTACTTTTATTTCCGTATATTATTGTAATCATACATGAGAGATGAATAATCAAGCGTACATTGACAGCATAATCAATATTGCGTACATATTGATAGCATTTTTGTAAACTTTAAAAAAATATATTCAATTTTTCTTTTATGAAAACTTCCACAACATTTAAGATTAACATCATGACATCATCATATTTGAAAGTAGTAATCTACAATATTGCATTTGTAAAGACAATTTATTAAAAAAATGAATGATTATAAATAATAATAATAATAATTATTATTATAATAAATTAAAGATAAAGTAATAAATGTTAAAATCATAATATATATATATATATATATATATATATATATATATATATATATAGGTGTAATGAGTTGAACTATATAAAATTAGGGGAAGAAATACAAACACTGATAAATATTTTTATTTGGTTTTTTTTATTAGTGAAAGGTGACTAACATTTAGCATTTAGGTGTGCCAAAAGCTATAGTAGTGTGGTCCTCAATACAAAAGATCGAGCCACGACACTAACCAACCTCATCGCTCAGGGTCTCGGTGCATTTTTTCTATTTAAAAGTAATTATTAACATGTTATTTTTAATAATAATAATAATAATAATAAAAATAATAATAATAATAATAATAATAATAAGAGTTAAATATATTTTTGTCATTTATATTTAATAAAAATTAGAATTATTTTTTCTTTGAAATTTTGGTTTAATTTAGTTTTTCATTCTTAAAAATACATGAATTTAATTATTTTAATCAAATTTTGTTAAGTTTATTTGAAATTTCAAATATATTTCAAGATAAAATTTGAGTTGTTTATCTCGTTTGATACATTTTCGCTTCAGTATTAATTTAGAAACGTGTTTGAAACATGTTTGAAATATTAAATAAACTTAACAAAATTTAATTATAAAGACTAAATTCAATAATTTCTAAAATTTTAAGACTAAATTAAATCAAAATTTTACTGAAAGTTGATGGATAAAAATATATTATACTGAATTATTTGTAATTAAAAATAATAATTAATACTTAACGTAATTTATTCTATATTAAATTATTGATTCTATCTTAAAGTAAGAGAACATGGTTTACAACATGATAGGTGAAACAAAGATTATTTTTCTTTTTAAGAAAATGTTAAATGATCATAAAGTGTGTTTTACTATATTTACTGTGGTCTAATTAGGGATGGCAACGGGGCGGGGCGGGGACGGGTTTCGCTATCCCATATCCATCCCCGCATAAAAAATTCATCCCCATCCCCATACCCAAACCCAACGGGTATCAAACTTTTTTCCCA
>Ga0214545_1001122_pt1 | contig 48583 bp, 26 predicted proteins | sample CNSS4metaG_FD_160064 | JGI IMG/M metagenome (GOLD analysis project Ga0214545, IMG submission 160064) | Root nodule microbial communities from cowpea collected in UCLA plant growth center, Los Angeles, California, USA - CNSS4 | ecosystem: Host-associated > Plants > Roots > Nodule | place: USA... | reverse complement strand
CCAATGGGCTGAGGGCCCACAAAAGCAGCAGAGCTAGGAGGTGGGTGCCTCAGTAATCCTCTTGGAGGCATCCTTGGTTGAGGTACAAAAGTGTCTCTAGTATTCCCATAATTTCGGCGATCTTGATCATGCCTGCTACCGTAGCTATTATGATAGGAACCATCTCCTCGGGGATTATGCCCAAAATAACTCCTGTGAGATGAACCACGATATTCATTCATCCCAGGCACAAAACCCCCCACCATTGGTCTTGGGTCCCAATTACTGTTCCGGTAATGATCTCTTGGAGCAGGCTCAGGTACCACTGTTACCATACCATAGCTAACTGGTGGGAGATGGTATACAGGAAAAGGTGGCGGTGGCGGTGGTGGTGGAGGATTGGAGAAGTTGCTCTGGGAAGGACCTGACACAATGCCACTGCCACCTACCCGCTTCATCGATCTTTGTCTAGCAGGCACATTGTAATTTGTTGCAGGATTAGCTTTCGCATTAGTATTAGATTGCTTCTGAGGAGCCTGTGAAGTCATTGGCGCCTACAATATAACAGAAAGGGTCATTCCAACAGAAAATAACCAGTATCCACCATTTACCATTATTAATATGGATTTAACAAGACATACATACTCTCTTTGATACATAAAAAATAATATATAGGGTTTTATCTTCATAGATTCATGTAGATTGGAAGCATTATACATAGACAGAATTGTATAGTTGGGTATTGTTCTTGCTATATTTCATATAAAAAAAACGAAACGGAATTACAACGCACGGTATTTGAACAAATACAACAGAATTATAAATAAAGGAAAAAAAAAACTAAGCAGAGAATTAGGGAATGTATTTGAACCAAACCTGAGAAGTTGAGAGTGATCCATCAGCAACGGTCTTAGACGACGATTCAGCTGGCAATTTGGCAGAACCTTTGGTGGATGCAGACAACGCGGGCCACGATTCAGCGCCCATTACGGGCCCAGTCTCCAGGACGACACCGTTTGAGGGCTTATTCCAAACGGGTTTCTTAGAACGATCAGCATTGTCCTCGGCGACATCAAAGCTATCGGCAACAGCAACCGTGTTAGAATTGTCCATCGGCGGCGACGCCGGAATGATCTTGGGAGGAGAGTCAGAGGAGAAGACCTGGTCGGCAATCAGTGATGAGGAGGAGGATGACGTTGACGGCGGCGATTGATAAATGCCAGGCACAGATTCCGGTTCTCCGCCGCGAACCACTTGAGCCCAGGGAGAGGGAAGATTTTTCCGCGGAAACTTGGGACTGACATCGGCAGACTGCACCTGCGGTGGAGCAGTAGACGAAGAGTGATGATTGGGAGATTTGGCAGTGGTAACCATTGATTATTAGGGTTTCTAGTTTTGTTTTGTTTTTGTATTTTGTGAGTGAAAAAAAAGATTGATGAGTGAAGAAGGGTGAAAAAAATAATGCAATTCGATAATTACAAGACAGAAAAGGAAAAGTAGGAAATTGAAAATAAATAAGAGTTAGGGTTTTTCTGGAAAGAATGAGATGGGGAACGGATCTTAGGTGGGGAAGAACCCTCTCATCAGCATAAACAACTCTGATCTCTCTCCCTCTGCGTTTCTCACTGTTCTCTCTCCTTTTTTTTCCCTCAAATCAACTAACCCTATATCTTTCTTTCATCATTCTTTATCTTTATATTGGTAAAACAATGTAACTATTCTAATTTATCTTTCTTTAAAGATAAACATATATATTATTTAGTTTTATAAAAATAATTTGGAGATAAGTAAATATTAGGATAGTGATATATGGGTTTATTAGTTATTATCTTTTATTTGTTTATTTGTGTATTAACATTTTTTATGTATTTGTGACTAAAAAGTATAATAAATGTTTATAACACTTTTACTATCAAAAATGTATATATCGAATCTTTGTAATAAAATTATATTTTGTATTAATGTTATTTTTTTAGTGATAGATAATTTAGAAAGTTATCATTATATTTTGTATAAGGTTTGCTTCAAATTAAAAAAAAATAGAAAAAAAAAGTACATGCGTTTTAATAAATAATAAGTTGTATATAGAAGATGTATGTATACAAACATATAAGTTAAGTGTTACCGTATGAAAAAAAATAATTATTTGGTATAAAATATTTTTATTATACATTAATTCAAGTTATGTAAAAAAACTAGAAAAAAATACTATACTCAAAGTTATCATTTGCTCTCCCCTTTATAATCACTCTAAAATTATATAAAGTTATATATGAGTCTTTTAGTAAGATGTATGCAAAAATATTTATGATGTTTCTTCGAATTTTTTTCTCATCTTATTATTTTTTTTAATACAATTCAATCAATATTTTTTATCTTATTTATATTTTTTAAATTGAAATTTGTGATCTTAAACACACACCTAAGTCTAGAATGTAAGAAATCAAATCATTTTTACCAATGAGAAGAATATAATAGATTGTGTGTTGTGTGTGTCATGAAGGAATCGATGAACATTGAAATGGATAAAGTTGGAGCATGTTGATAAGTGTCACTTATTAGTTAAATTGCATATCATTTAAACACTCATCTTGTACTAAATCAATGTAAAAATCATTAGAATTATCCTAATTTTACATAATTACATAATGAGGTAGTAAGAAAATAGAAAAAGTGAAATTTAATACATTTTGTACTATTTTGTAGGAACAATGAAGGAAATTATAAAGTTGGTGTTGAGCCTCAAAAGTTGCAGCTCAAGCCAAAAAATGAATTGAGAAATTTAAATTTTAATCATGCAGCTGAGCAGTGAAATTTGACGCTTAAGCCATATTTTAAGAAAACTTCACTACAAAGAAACATGAAGCTCCAGATTTGAAGCTGAGCACGAATAGGAAACCTCTATGACAGGAAACCTCCATCGTTGACATGCAAAAGATGGATGTTCAAGCTTGGGAAGAAACTCACTTTGGAAAGAAACCTCCAAGGCTAAACTTCAAGATTTGGAAGCTTAAATTCTATAAATACAAGGCATGACCTCTGGGTTTTGTATGTTGATTTGAATGTTGATTCTATTTTAGTTCTATAGTATAGTCTAGAGAGAGAAAAACTTATATTAGTTAGTTTGTTGTAAATACTATGTAAAAGATATGGAAGGAAGGATGCTTCTCCATGCTCCTCTTGTATTCATCATCATGATTTCATATAGTTGGAATTAAATGTAACTTTTAAACTTTCTTTATATTACATCTTATTATATATGTATTGTTTTCTTCTTTCAATGTGTTGGTTACTTGATTTACGTTTCACTTTGTGTTGATTTGGCCAATCATCACACCTCATCAGCATTAGATGTAGACACATTTGGTCTAGTGTTTATATCCAATCAAGTCTCTTGACCCTTGACCCTTATGGCATATAATAGATATGGATATGCGGGATGAATTGGTTTAAAAAGTCTTGTTCTCAAAGGAAGGATTCCTCCACTTGGATTGGGAAATCCTACGTTTGACACCCTTAGGTTCAATATCACAGACATGTGGTTTAATCTACAAGTTAAGCCTACTTCCATGAACACTAGAAATAAAGAACATAATATATAAATAATTAAGGGTAGTACAATAAAGGCCAAGTTCAATCCTAACGTTTTTATCAACATCATCTCTCTCAAATATAGTTTTATTTATCTTGAACAATATAAAAAACAAAACTCATTTATTGTTCCATTGTCAAAATTTGAGTCAAAATTTGAGTCAAATTATAAACTATTGATCTAGTTACCAAATCCTCGTGAATACGACCTTGTTGCACTACAACACACCCTTGATCGGGCCATAAACAATCCTCCCTATAGAACCCGATTCTGCTCTCATATTTCATCAAACAACAACATTGACTTACAAATTACAAAACCAACATCATAATTCACCCACAATCTCAAAGCAATGTAAATCTAGATCCAAAAAACCCATTTTAAAAACTTGAAGTACACATAAATGAATTTACTTACCCTTCTTCACCAGTAGTAACTCCTCAATGCCACCAATAATCCTCACCAACTCTTTATTTCGAATTGAGAAAGCACTTCAATTCACATCTTTGAGATCTTCTTTAATTCTTTTTTTTTCATGAAACTCCCTTCATAAACACATTGCAGTGTTGGGTTATAAATTATATTCTTCATTTCACATGTGTGATAAAAAAAATAGGACAAATGTTCACAACAGAGGGGTGACGTGCCACAACGTTTGCCATGTAAAAAAAATAATAATGTCGTTGGGTATTAAGGATTGAATCCATGTATTTCTTAAGTATTGAGACCTGACAAAATCACACTTTGAAATAAGGACTAAAACCAAAAACGCATTATAGTTTAGGGACCAAAAACATAGCTAACCCTTGTTGAAAATTAGAATTGTTAATTTTTTATAGGTATAATTACTAATTTGGTCCCCTAATTGTTTTGTTTAGTTCAATTTGATCCATTTATTATTGGTTGGTTCAATTTATTCCCCCAACTATTTAAAAGGGTTCAATTTGGTCTTCTTCATTAAGTTAGAGTTAACATTGTGTCCATACAAGACACATGTCAAGCTGTGAAATTTTTAATTTTTAATTTTTAATTTGTTTTTCTAAAAATTAATAATCTGTCACATGTCAGGTTACTATCATGCCACGTGGCGGTTTACAGTCGTGACATGTGACAGTGGTAATAATTGTTTTCAATTTAGTCCTTTATTTAAATGTTTGGTTCAATTTAGTACCCTTATTTTTTAAAATGATTCAATTCAAGACCAAATTAGTAAATAAGCTTGATTACAACTTATATATATATATATATATATATATATATATATATATATATATATATATATATATATATATGTTGCAATAATGTTTTTTAATATATACATAAAATCATTTTACCTAACCTCAAATTATTTTATTTTTTACATTTTTATCTTTGTAATTTTTTACACTTGAAATTTTTTACACTTGTAAAAGATAAAATAATTTGAATATTTAGGTGTAGCGATTTGATGTATAAATTCAAAACAATTATTTTAACATGTATATATAAGTTATAATTAAACTTATTTACTAATATAGTCTTAAATTGGAAAGGACAAAATTGGATCATTTTAAAGTATTGGGGTACTAAACTGAACCAAAAATTTAAATAGATGACTAAATTGAAAACAACTATTACCACTATCATGTGTCATGATTATAAACTGTCATGTGGCACGATAGATTATAAATTTAAAAAAAATTAAAAACAAATCTAAAAAAATTAAAAAAAAAAATTAAAAATTTCACAATTTGACATGTGTCTTGTATGGACACGGTGTTAACTCTAACTTAACATAAATGACCAAATTGAACATTTTTAAATAATTGAGGTATTAAATTGAACCAACCAATAAAAAGATCAAATTGAACTAAACCAAAATATTAGAAGACCAAATGAGTAATTATACCTTTATTGTAACAAAATAACTTAAGTGATCTTTCTGTACCATTCACCATATCTGGTTTTATAACAATTTTTTTAGTCAAACCTTGTAATGAAATGTCTCATAACATTCAATTTCCATAATAAAATATGCTATAATATTTAACATTTTTCCACGAGATAACATCTTTAGAAATAATAATATATATTTATAGTATCTTGGTATCTAGCAAAATCTTAGTCAAAATACCGAATTATTTCAAGTTGATTCAACCTTCAATACGTGAGTATCTAGTGTTTTATTCTTCCTAAGTACCACATTTCACGTTTAATTATTTTTTAATGATACAATCCAAAATTACTCAAATATCTAGTTAATATTCCTATAATGTAAGGAATGCATGAACTTCATATTGTTGATGTATAATGAATATTTTACATTTCACTTTCTTCAAGTGAATTTTTAAGACACTAATCAAAACTAATTTGGTCTTCTTTAACCATAAAGGTATTACCTAGTTTACAATCTTGCATGTCATATCTTTTCATATAATTTTTGAAACAATTCAAGAATACCCGGAGAACGATCTTGATATACATGTATGTCTAATACAAAAAGTGCATTCAGACAAATTTTTATCTTAAAACTTTTAATTCTAAGATATCTTGGTTTATGCAATAATTTTTTATTGTGGTTGACAAGAAAAATATTACCAATATACCAAATCAGAAACACATACATGTTCCCACAAAACTTATGTTATAAATGAATTTTTTAAGTTAATTAACCAAATCCTTTGAATCTTTTGAAACAAACCTTCCGTATTTAACCATATAAATTGTCTCATTAATATTGTTATTAAAAAATATTGTCTTTAAACTCATATGATCTTAATCAAAATAAACATGTCAACTTTCATATTGTAAATCTGAATAATATAAAATGTCAATTTATATGTTTCGGGTGATAGAAAATCGAGGTCATAAACCTTTTATGCCTTAAATATTTGAAAATTGAGGCATAATCTGCAACGTCTAAATTAAAAACGTGAAAAAAAGCAAAAAATTTAAAATTTTATGAAGACTTTATACCTCGGTTGGATATGAATCGAAACATATAATATGGAAGTTGCATAAAAGAGTTTGGATTGCAATGTGTTTAGTTAGTGCTATAATGTCAAACTAGTGTATTAATGTATACAGGTTAACTTTTTTTATATAAGAGTTAGAGCACCTCTTAAGTGTTTTTTTTAATTTTAATTCATTATTTGCTGAAAAAAAATATATAAGATTTTATGCAATGATTATTAAATAAATCGAGACAAAAATTTGCTAGAATTTCAAAAATATCACTACATTTTAATACGTCTTATTTTTGGAAAAATGAAATATAATGACCTAGTTAAAATGACATAAATGTACTAGTGGTTCTTTTATATTCCATAGTTATTAAATTTATGTTTAATTCAAATTTTTAAAATAAATGTATAGAATTTACACTCACTTTTATATATTATAATTTAATCAATTTTACCATAAGTGGAGATATTATCTTATAATATTTTGTTTTGTTTTGATAGTCTCCACTGAAAAATTTAATATCATATTAACCAACAATTATTAAAAAAAAAAACAAGATTTGAGAAAACCGGTCCGCAATCAATTTAACCTTGTGTTTGGATGGAGCATTTCAACAATACTTAGAAATTGAAATATTTTGTATTTGAATTGCTTGTAATTAAATTCCATTCATTTTTTAAATAACTTGTTTGGATAAAGACATTAAAATACCTGACATTTCAATTTCTTGTTTGGAAAAAACAAATTGAATTTATTGTGAGATAAAATTTAATTTTAACAATATTTATTTTATGCTTAATTATGTTTTGAGTTCATGATAAATTTGGAAATATGCTCGACAACCCAGATGGGTCAGGCAGACCCAACTACGCAACCAGATTGGTTAGACCCGACGACCCACCCGAGCTGGACCGACTGGAAAGCCCAGACAGGCTGGGTGGCCCGATGATCTAGAGGCCAGATGGCCCATACTGCACATGTTCGACGACCCGGACAAGCTGGGAAGTCCAGACAGGCTGGGTGGCCCGACAACTCAGATGTGCCCAATGACTTGGACACGTTCGACGACCCGAACAGGCCCGATGACCTAGACGGGCCCGACAACTCGTACGGGTCCATTCAAACTGTCTGGTTCGTCGGGACCGTTCAGGTAGTCTGGCATGTATGAGTCGTCAGGCCCGTTTGGATCGTCGAGCCCGTCTGGGTCATCGTTCCCGTCTAGGTCGTTGGGCCCATCCGGGTCATCGGGCCTGTCCGCGTTGTCCCGCATTTCCGGGTCGTCGGGCACGTCCGAGTTGTCAGGCTCGTCCGGGTTGTCGGGCCCAATGATTTGGAAGGGCTAGTTTGGGTCGTCATGCTCGTTTGGATCGTCGGGTCTGTCCAGGTCGTCGGGCTCGTTCGGGTTGTTTAGGTCAGGCCCGTCCGGGTCATCGAGCCTGTCTGGATCGTCAGGCTCGTTTGGGTCGTCAGACCTGTCTAGGTCATCGGGCCCGTTTGGGTCATCTGAGTCGTCGGGCCCGTCCGGGTCATTGGGCCTGCCCGGGTCGTCAAGCCCGTCTGGGTCATCGGGCACGTTCTGGTCGTCTGGCCCGTCCGGGTCGTCGGGTACGTCCGAGTCGTCGTGCCCGTCCAGATCGTCTAGAATGTGAGGTTGAGTGAGAAAATTTTCAAATTTCACCTATTTTGAGGGTATTTGAATTTCTACTAATTTAACTAATTGAAATCCTTCAAAAAAATACTTGCATTTGAAACGTTTTTTAACTTTTCTATCCAAACAAAACAGTTGATTACAAAGAAATCTAAATTCTTCAAAAAAAAAATTATTTCATTAAAATAATCTATCCAAACACACTCTAAACCTATCTTGCATCAATTCAATTCGATTCATTCCCCCCGCAAATATGTCACCCCATCAGTAACCAAATATTCTGTCACTCCTCCACACACACCCTCACTGTCAAAACCTACCAACTTTCTCTCTCACATATTTTTTTCAAAACCTCCCTCGTTTATGTTAAACGTGACGAAATAAAAACCTAACACACAACATGCTCGATGAAATGTCTCGTAAAAACATGGTCTCCTGCTTCTACTCCAACTGTGTGGTTGTGGATAGGGGTTACACAATCTTTAAGATATCTAATTGTGTGGTTGCGGAAACGGGTTACAAAATTTTCAGGATATATACAACTGTGTGGTTCTTGTGGAAACAGGTTAAAATTTTTTTTGAAGGTAAAGATTAGGAACATTGTATGAGTTGTTTCAAGAGATAGGGGTGTCAGGGTGATGCCCATTTTTTTTCATATCTTCGTTTATCATTCAGTGTATTCACAATATTAAAAAATTAAGTTTCATACATTCGTTTCATGTTGTAAATATATCTTTTAATAATATTATTCATACATATTGTTTATTGTTCAAGTAATGATTGATGTAATTGGGACCTTCAATGCATATATATAAAATAAATATATCCTTTTACAACAGAGTTTATTCTATTATATAAAGTGACATCACCAAGATTTGAATCTTATTTGGCAAATTTTTCAAAAGAGAATATATAATAGAAGTAATATACAAGTTGAATTTTAAGATATTAAATAAATAACCCAGTGTTTGTTTTTTTAATATTCTAATAACCTATTTTTAAAAAAAAATATACAGATAAAAAATGGAAAAGAATTATTAATAAATAACAAATAGTGAATGACTAACCATATAAGTTAAATATACACTACAAATCATGCAGGTAGAATATCTCGTTAGCTTAAAAAATTAAGATCAAAGATTACTTAAAGGCAGAGGATTAATGAGACTAGGGAATTTCCAAGTATCAAAGTTAGACAAAGAATTATATATTAATCTTTCTCGTTTGACTTTTAGTAAACGGTATCAAAACTTGATCAGATTTATTGATTCGATTAGGATATGGAATCAATTAGAAAATATTTTAACTGTGTGAACTAATTTACGTTACACAGTACATACATAAAATATTTGTTAATAACAACGTACTTATTATTATTATTAAATACTAACAAAAATGAGTTTTAGAACGAATTTTCCATGGTTTGATAATAATAAAATTTTAACAAAGATATAATTTATAAAATCAGTTTTTTACTTTGAATGTTCTTGTTTTTATTTTATTATTTTGGATGCGCATGCTTGTTTCTTATTATTTGACAGTGTTTATGTATACTCTAATCTTATTTTGTTGTTCTAAAACTTTTGTCATTAGTTATATTATGTGTTCGACGTAACCATCACCACCAGCTACCATAGCTTTGTCGCCATGCCGTTAGTGGTGAAAGGACCACTGACAAATTTGTCTTCTTCATAAACCAAAATTAAAAATCTTTATTTCATTTTTATAATTTTAATTTCAATTACAGGACAGTAATTTCTAAACTCATATTATGTTTTATATATATATATATATATATATATATATATATATATATTTTTTTTTTTTTTTTCATAAAAGAAAAGGTTGATTTTTTATGTATTAAAATTATTGTATTAGGTTCATAGATTACGAGTCTTTCTTCCTACTCACCATTTAGCAATTTCTGGGTACTTTCTGTCAACTACCAGTTTACTAAGAACTGAGTCAAGGTCTTTTCTGACTTTTGTGATATAAATATATTGCAGACAACAACCAAGATTTTAAAGTTACTTAGAAAGCTTCCTAGTTTTTCCATGAAAGTGCTTTCTTTTACTTTTTTTTTTCTTAAAAAAAAAGGCTTATTTCTCTCCTTAAGAAAGTAGTAAAATATTTTTTTCTTTATTTCATGTCTTTCAGTACTTCATTTAACTACCCCACCATGCTTTTCTAGAGGATGACACACAAACAACTCTTGTAAATATAATTTTTTTTTGAAGATTAATATACTTTAAACTTCAGCAATGAAGGGTTGTTTATTTGATATTAAATAAAAAATAATATCCGGTATTAATTAAGAGCATGGGTAGCATGCAACAAATAATAACAAAGGGGCTGAGAAAGTGGTAGGGACACGACATGTGGTGAGATTTAACGGTAAAAAAAAATACTGTAACTTTTTTAATTTTACTTTTTTTGCGTCTATAAAATGCGAAGGTTCGCTGGCATTAAGTTCATCACTCTCTCTCGGCTACCAAACAGAGAAATTGTGCATTTTCTTTTTCCCATCAATGGCTGCAACAACACCGAATCACACAGTAACAGTATCTGGTTGGGCAGCACATGATACTTCGGGGAAGATTAGCCCCTACACCTTCAAAAGAAGGTAATGATGCTAAAGTTTAATAATTCTCAGTGTTTTTCTTCGTTCTGTTACATCATCGTTGACAGAGGAAGTTAATTTGACGCAGGGAGAACGGTGTAAACGATGTAACCATAAAGATCTTGTACTGTGGGATCTGCCACACCGACCTCCACTATGCTAAAGATGAATGGGGCATCACCAAGTACCCTGTGGTGCCTGGGTAAGTAATAAAAAATTAAACTTTCCACTGTTAATTAAGTGAGTGGTTAATTAAGAAAGGTTGTTTGATTGTGTGCAGGCACGAAATCATTGGGGTGGTAACTAAGACAGGAAGCGATGTGAAGGGGTTCAAGGAAGGAGACAGAGTGGGTGTGGGGTGTATGGCAGCTTCATGTTTGGAATGCGAACACTGCAAGACAGATCAGGAAAACTACTGTGATAAGATGGTGCTTATATACAACGGAGTCTTCTGGGATGGCAGCATAACCTACGGTGGCTACTCCAAACTCATTATTGCAGACTACAGGTTTTTTTCTTTTTTTTTTTACGAAAAGGAAACTTTTTTTTTTTATGAATTAATATCAGTTTATTTATTCATAAAACCTTTTGGAAAATCTGATGTGAAGGTATGTGGTACACATTCCGGAGAGCCTACCGATGGATGCGGCGGCTCCTCTACTGTGCGCCGGAATAACAGTGTTCACTCCGTTGAAAGACCACGATTTGGTGGCGACGCCGGGGAAAAAGATTGGGGTGGTTGGGTTGGGAGGGCTGGGACACTTGGCCGTTAAATTCGGAAAGGCGTTTGGGCACCATGTTACTGTCATCAGCACTTCTCCTTCCAAAGAAGCCGAAGCGAAGCAACGTTTGGGTGCTGATGATTTCATAATCAGCTCCAACCCTAAGCAATTACAGGTTTTTGTTTTTGTTTTTGTTTTTCCTAATCTGCTTCGTTTTTAGGCCATGGGAAGTAAGGAAATGACTTAGTTTTCGTGGTTATAGGATGCAAAGAGAAGCCTTGATTTCATATTGGACACTGTTTCTGGTGACCACCCTCTGTTACCCATCTTGGAATTGCTGAAAGTGAACGGAACCTTATTTCTGGTGGGAGCACCCGACAAGCCCCTCCAATTGCCGGCTTTCCCATTGATTTTTGGTAAGTTTAAGATTATTATTGTCGGAAATTCTAATTTAACAACGTGGGAAATTGGTTATTTATAAAGTATATATATATATATATATATATATATATATATATATATATATATTTTGGTTGTGACAGGAAAGAGAGCGGTAAAAGGTGGCATCATAGGGGGAATAAAAGAGACACAGGAAATGTTGGATCTGTGTGCGAAGTACAACATAACGAGTGACATTGAGGTAATAACACCAGACAAGATCAACGAGGCTATCGATCGTCTTGCGAGGAATGATGTTCGGTACCGTTTCGTGATTGACATTGGTGCTGCCTCCAGCGAGTAGAGTTGAATATGTGTGTGGTGTTTTGATGTAGAAGCAGTGATTCTATACCTTCAACTCCATCACTGAATCATTCATTTATGTTGATGCCATTTGGTAGCCTTCATGCTGTATTTTCATTTCAGTTTTTCAGTTATGAATAAGATATTGAGTTTTAGGTACAGCTACAAATAACTACCATCCTCATATTTAACATGTGTTCATTTCTTTTTTTCTTTACTCTGTCTTTTTGTCTCTTTCTTCTTTAATAATGCTATCCCTTTATAATAATAATAATAATTATTACAATTTTAATAATATTATGATATATTATCTAAGAAATTAAATATAATATTATTTAAGAGATATTTCTTTTCATAATTTTAATTTTAATTTTATTGTAATAATATTAATTATAATAGTTGTTATTATAAAATAATAGATATTATTGTTACTATAAAAATATTATTATTATTAATTTACTATAGTTGATCCATAACTATTTTTTAAATTAATATACTAGAACTTCTTTTAAAAATTTTAACTTGCTGAGAATATTAAGAAATAAATAAATAAAAAGACAGGGTAAAATAACAAGAGTAAGAAAACAGAGAAAAAACCTTAATAAATATTAAAAAAAAGTAGTTTGATACTATTTGACAACTCGTAAAAAAAATTAATCTGTTAATTTTTATATTTCTAGTAAAAAGATAATAATTATGAAGAATAATACAAAATAATAATAAAAAAATGTGATATAAAAATAGCAGTGTTTAAATATTATTATAACTCGCAATACCATATCTCACTGTATCAATTATTTTTATCTCAACATAATACCTTATTCGCAACATATAAAATAATATTAACTTTATTTACTAAACTAATATTTAGTGAAATATCATAAGATCTTCTTTGAAAAGTATAAATTAGCCTTAATCTATACTCTTTATTTCCTTTATGCAAATTCGAATAAAGAGAATTATGTTTTTATGATATTATCATGTCTATCATATAGTATCACATGTAAAAACTCCTCATTTTTGTCACCACCTTTTGGGGAATTCCATAGAAAAACAAGAACATGTTTGTTTTTTCGTAGAGACGACCCTTTTTTTCTCTCTTTCAAGACAATTATGTTTCTACAGTTTGCTCCAATCAAATTCAAAATAAACAGAGTATTTGATCTTTGATCCATTACCCCTATAGCATCCAATCAAATTCAAAATAAATAGGATCATGTACTCTTGAGTACTGAGTAGAAGCTAATGTTTGAGTTGAAAGAGAAACTACAAGATTGAGGTTAAAAAGTTTACTAACACTTCAATCAAACAACATTAATTTTTGGTGTGTTTCCACCTTCCTAGCTTTGAAAACTTCTTTTACTTTTCACCATTTTTGGAACAGTTTATACAAATCTAAATCTTCATATGTTTGTGGAAATTAAGAAAAAAGAAAGAAGAATGTTGTAATCTCCCACTCGCATCTTCTACTCCACTTGCTCTGTTTTTTTCTCACCTCCTCTGCTCCCATTATCTCTAATATGTCACTTTCTTCCATTTATAATATTCAGAAGGAAAATGTTGTGAATTTGTTTGGATTCCAAATATCATATTCTAGTTATAATTATCAGTTCCAATATTGTGATGTGTAATATTTTCATATTTTATGTGCATGGTTGAGATTTTTTTTTTGGACATATCATTGTAAAAAGAACTGAATTCTGACTTACTTTTCCAAATTTTCTAAAAATTATAATTATGTAATTTCTCTTAAATTATTATTTTGATAAATTTTATATAAAATATTCAATGATTAATATGTTTTTTATTATTCATTTGTTTTTTTTTCTCATTTAAATTTAATTTCAATTATTTAAAAAAAATCTAATACATTTAAATAAATACAAAATTACAATATTAACTTACACAATCCCATGTAATTAAAACCGGTCAGTCATAATGTTCATGTTAAAAAAAAAAGCCTTTAAAGTGAAGTCGTCAGTCATAAAGACGACTTCACCATGCACATTTTCGGAAACCGGACTCATTCTTGACGACATTGCTTTTTTTTAAAAAAAAAAAGGTAAAAACCGGTTAGGGAGAGAACGATTTCACTTTTAATGTCGTCCTCCCCATGACGACTTGACCTTGTTTCGCAAAAAATTTCAGGACCCTTTTCTACAAATTCAAATTAAAATGAACCCCCAATTACAAAAAAGCCCAACAACACATCATAACTCAATTCAATAAATTTACTAAACTCATTATTACAATACTTATTAATAAATTTGTAACCATATTTTTCCAAAACAAATTTGATCATCAAATTTTGATTACGATCAATAAATAGTACTATTTAGATAAATATTATATATTATACATTTTTTGGAAAAAAAATTGTATTAAAAACTTACTGAAAAACCGTAATACTGTAGAACAAAATTAACATAACTTAGATGTGAAAAAGATATTAAAAACCAATTAAAAATAAAAAGTTAGCCATACGGAACAACCTATTCGACCTCACTAAAATATCTGATTTTGTTTTCATTGAATGGCCCCATTTACGCACCAAGCCTTCGAATATCCGCTATATACATCCATCTTTGAATAACCTAAAACAAATGAAAACAAAAACTTGTAAGATCAATGTCTTTGTTTTTTCAATTATTTGCATTAACGTGTGTTCTTATTGTTAGATATTTTTATTTGATCAGAGAAGGAAAAAAATCGTCTTCTTTCATAAATCCTAATTCTAAATTAAGGTTTCCTTGCCGTGAACTGCCAAGAAACTTAAATTAGAAAGGTTCTATGCATCATACACTCATATGTATAATTTAAATCATTTTTTAAATTACTCAGATATGTATACAAATAGTTGATTTAAAAAATAAATGAAACCATACAGGTTAAATTAATAAAAAGTATATTTTATTTTTAAAAAAAAAACTTGAAATGAATATGTAAGTAGCCAAGACAAAATATGCTTTGATATTTAAGTGATTAATAATTTTAATTTTAAAATAAAATGATGGTAGTAACGTTATGTTACGAGATGAAAATTTAATATTTTAAGGAATATCTATTACCAAATACTCATAAAAGAAAATATGTCAAAATTTTGGAACCAAAAAAAGCTGATTTCAATATAAATAAAGACTTTATTTTTTAAAAATTTTATACTATCATCTATTTATTTGTAATTAAGAAGAACGTTGTTCGTTTGCTATTTATGAAAAAGAAAATATGGATTAAACAAATTGAAATATCTCTTTTTCCATAATTAAGAGCTTCTTGTATCAAATCTTGCTTGCAAAAATTGTGGCAGTTGCTAACAAGACGTGAGACACGAAGAAAATGAAGAATGTCATTATTGTAGGGAGAATTCTTCAATTAATAAATTTAATTTAGATAGCAACCTTTAACAAACCTATATCATTTTCTTTAAAACACTTTTTAAATATGAAATTTTGAGTTTCCAATGCTCGGTCTGCATCAATCCAATTAGCTTACCACAAAAAAATAATAAAAATAAATAGGCATTATTAGATCAAGCTTTTTTTGTTTTTTTTTTAGTTTGATAGAAATGTTAAATTTCTATGTTGTTTTTAAGTTTATAAAGTTATTGTTTGTTCCAAAATAAAGTAGATTTATGTATTATTGGTTATATATTAAAATAAAAATAATAAAATAAAGCCTAACCTAATCTTACTTTAGTAAGATAAGATTTGTGTCTCACCTTATGTAATTGGTATTATCTGAGGCTGAATCTTTAATTATTCATGGCTGGGCTTCAATATAGAAGAATCTTTTACCCTCCATCAAAACTGCTACGTAACATGTGCCATCATTACTAAGTCCACGTGGCAAACAGATATACATGGAAATGTAATCATAAGACCCCACGTTAATATCTTGCTTTGGCGACATCTGTGTTTCATATCTTACACACAAACGCGTTCCTATCATTTTGTCAATTATTATTATTATTATTAATATTATTATTTCCTCACTCTTTCACATACCATTCTTCTAATGTAATCACACATTAAAAATTAATTATTTTTAAAACATTATTAATATTTCTTATTCATAAAATTTGAAAAATTCTTTTTTTACCATTCATTATAAAAAAGGAAGAATAATTTCTGCTAAAAACGTGTTTTATGAGTAATTATTAATGTGGGGTGAAAACTTAACAAACATGATTCTTTGAAAATTTATCCACAATCTCTCTCTCCAACCACATAATAAAGCCTCCTTCAATGTATAAGCAAAAATTAATTATTTTTTTTCCAACCACATCATCCTTTACTAATCAATTAATGCTTGCAGATATTTGACCAAGAGACGACATAGAAGAAAGCTATGGTTGCAAGTAAATATACAAATACTGACATAGAATGTAGCATCATCAAGTAGTGATTTTTACTTTTTATTTTTGAACAAACACTATTAATGATTGTGGGGATATGGTAATGATTGAATAAGAATCGTATATTAATTAGATAGAGAAAATGATAGTTGAAATAATGGTTTTTGTAAAAGTAAAATAAATAGATAAGTAATGCTTAAATGTGATTGTGACGTAGTTATATAGTCTTGTATAAAGGGTGTGTGGTGTTGACGTGGGAGAACACACCGTGTGAGGTACACTAACGTGTGACCAAAGCCATTAACCTTTTGTGGTACTGCTAACTGCCAACTAGATTCCTTCTCTTCCTCAATTCACCAATACATACCACCTTTTCTCTCTCTTCCTCTCTCTCTCTATATATACTTCCTTTCAATTCATTCTATTACATTTCCAATGCACACAACATAACACTTTCATCTCTCTTTCTCTCTCATATTTTTCTTCTTTACATATATACCTACGACATGGCATGTACCAGGTGGCTTTCTTCTCTACCAAAAACAACAGGTAAATGAGTTTATGTGTAATTTCTGATTCAATTAGATGTTTGGTTTGATTGGTAAAGTGATATTATATATCCACAACTGGCTCCAATAATTTGATGACCAAGTTGCTGTGTGCAAATTAATTGAACAGGTAGATCACGGAAAGAATGTGAGGAAGATAGATTGTGTAAGAAGCGAAGCGTGAATGAAGAGTATTTGGAAGCATTCAGAACAAAGTCTTACATCGAAATATGCAACAAAGCAAAAGGGGGTCTTGGAAAAACAACCACCAAAATCTTAACTTCATCTTCATCTTCATCTCCGTCTTCGTCTTCATCTTCGTCTTCTTCTTCTTCTTCGGTTCCCTTGTGCATGCAGCTTACAGAGTACTTGCTCGAGCCGCGGCAAGAGATGATAGCGAACATAACGCAGAGGTTGAATGTTCATCGTCCTCTTGTGGACTACTTCGAAGCCACCTTGGAAGCGTGTCGTTGTTGTGACACGATCCTTGAAGCAATCCATTCAGTAAGACTTGCTTACCGACGAATCACGAGAGTTGCTAAGCTTAGAAAAATTGTTCTTGATGCCAACAATGACGAACAAATCCACAAGGATGCCATCTACAGAGAGCTTTCTTCATTTGCTTCGCAAAACAACCCTTTCTCTGCGGTTGGCACCGCGCAGTTCCGTGACATTCACGACAAGTGCGTGGAGCTTCTGGATAGACTGAAACAGACGAGAAGGAAGATCAGAAGGAGATTGAGAATGAAAAGTTGGTGCAAGAAGGTTGGTGGAATAGCTCTTGTTGCTTCACATTGTGTGGTTCTTGCTGGTTTGCTAGTGTTTGCTTTTCATAGTGTGGTTGGGGTGGTGGTGGCACCTGGTATTTTGGGTGGCTTGGTGGGTTTGTTGGTGAAGAGGGGTGGTGAAAGGGTAGGGTGCAGTTCTTATGAGAGGGTGTGTGAGGAACTTGATTTGGCTGCAAAAGGGGTTTATATTGTGATCAATGATTTGGACACGATGAGTAGGATGGTGAAGAGGTTAGAGGACGAGGTGGAGCATAGGAAAGTGGTTGCAGAGGTTTGTGTCAGGAATGGGAAATGGGAGATTCTGAAGCAGGTTATGAGAGAGTTTCATGAACGTGAGTCGAGCTTTATGGAGCAGTTGGAAGAGCTTGAGGGACATATCTACTTGTGTTTTCTCACCACAAACAGATCCAGGAGGCTTGTGCTGCAAACAATCACAGAGAAAAAGTAAAACATTGAAAAACAACACACTTCTCTATCTTCATTGATCATCAGTTCCACCTTGTTGTATATAGAAAAATGTTCACAGAGTTAGTAGTAGCTTAGTTATGTTCATGTATATGAAGCTTCTGTAGCTGTCACAGAGCAATGGAGGAACTAAGGTTTCTCATGCAGGACTTGATCTATTTTTATGGCATGGTGCTTTTGATGAGAGCTTAGTGATGCCTCAAATGGTTTTGTTTTGTTCAATTTTGAGACCATAACATGTATTATAGATTGTCTTTGTTTTGGTTAACTTTGAAAGTTTATTCCTAGTACATACATATATATTGTTCGGTTGGTTGAGTAGTGCATATTTTTAAATATTACACATGTATGTATATGTATATTTTGTAACATTTCTGGATGAGTTTTTTTTTTTTTTTTTTAAAAAGCTTCTGGAGAAAAATACATATTTCTTTTCATAAATTAAAATGTACTTAAGTATAAAATAATTTGTTTTTGGAAAAATAATATGTAAAAACTTTGTACATAGTTTTAAAGTTGACAGTTAATGCTTTGTTTCCTTCTCAAAAATTCATAAACGGATAAACTTGTTTAATCATACTCTTCATTATTAATGATTGACAATTATTTACCGGTTTAATGATTGATATTCTAAATCTAATTGATATAAGTAGCAGAATTATGTAGAGAGAGAATGATTGAATTTAAATAAATAAGTAGAAAATAAGAGATAAGCGACTTAATTGCTTCACTTCCAATTTGAGTGCAGAAATAAGTCAACTTTTATAGGATTTTTATTTTTTTAAATACAAAAATAGATAAGTTTAAAAAGTTGTGGTTTAAAAGATATCTTTTAACAACAATAAAAAAAAGTTATATTATATGAATTTTAAGACACAAGTTTACCTTTTATTTTAATTTTAGAAAAGTTGCGATTTCAAAATATACAACTTCAATTTAGAAAATAAAAAATAAATTCCTGAAAAAGTCATAATTTAAACTGCTATCCTTCTAGTATTATCATATGAACAAACAAAATTCTTAGGATTCGAATAGAAAGCCCACAACATCAAAACAAAGACTGAAATTTCAAAGAAAAATTGAACACTTGCTTTGGCCACTAGTCATGGATTACCATAAACATTTTCCTTTTATATTTCATCGCCCTTGCTTCCTCAATGCATTGATACAGCACAAACACAATTGATTCAAATACAAACTATGAATTAATCATCTAACGAATTTACAATCGAGCCTGATTTGTTGTTGTCCATCGTTGGTGATGCTGCTCATCTTGATCATGGACTTCACGAAGGCCCTTTCAAATTCCTCTTGAGAATAAGCAAACTTTGAAACCAAAGCTTTAGTGGTGGGATGAGTTAGCAGAGCTTGATCAGAAGAGAATATGCTCTCTCCTTGGAGGAGCAACTTGTAATAAGCATTGTCAAACAAGGTGGAACTGGAATCCAATGAGGTTCCTGCATTTTTCACCTTGTTATGAGAGGGACAAATGCTTCTGAGTCTGCTTCCAAATGAAGGGTTCAGAGAAGGGTCGATGTCTTGTTTTGGGCTGAATCTATGGATTCTGTTCTGAAAAGATGAACAGTGAGCGAATCCAAGTGTGTGTCCTCCTGCACATCACATAACATCATCATCTCATCATATATTACGTACAAAACCTTATACCAACAAATTTTCAACAAAAAATGATAATAACTAAGTGACTGTAAAGGAGTTTCAAAAGTACCTGAGAGGGCTACAAGATCCTCCAAGGAAAGACCTCTCTGAGAGAAGCTTTGCTGTAATTGGGAGATGTTGAATGTAGGAGCTGGCAATTGTCTGGTTTCAGTGGCCATTGATATCCTTCCATCCTTTCTTCCTTTTGGAACATCCCAAGTGGGACCACCGGACTAACCCAACAAAGCCAATAAGTAAATATAACTTACAAATGGTTTTGTTGAAGTTAGATTGACGAAAAAAAAGAAAAAACCTTAATCTTCAGGAAACAACCGTTTTGTAGGAATAGATTTTAAGTCTAATTCAACTTTACAAAATTAGTTTGTAAGGTAAAGTTTGCATCTCACTTATATATTATGAAATTATATATTATAAAATTGTCTTATCTCTAATCGATGTAAGATTTCTAATATTATCATCCAATCATGAATTAATGAATAAAATGTGGTTAGTGTAAGTTATTGTTTGATTGAGACACTAACCAGAGTAACAGCATCCCTAGCAGCAAGAGCCAAAATATCAGCACAAGAAACCACTCCGGGGCATACTTCTTCAAGTGCTTTCTTAGCATTGTCAATGACATAAAATGCATGCAATGAAATGTTAGGAGGTCCATCCTTTTCTGCTATGGTTTTTCCCTTTGATTCCAGAAGAACAGAGGCATCACAACCCTTGAAAAAAAAAGAGAAAATATCATCACTTTCAGACGTGTGTATATAATGTTAGTGCATGCAAGTTATGAAGAGAATTCTTGTAATAATTTTCCCTTTTAAAACTTATGCATTGAACCAACACGCAAAGGAAGGTTACTTGCTCCATACGAATATTATTTGAATTTTAGGAGAAGTACAAGGTTGCGTACCCTTATGAAACAATCGTGAAAATGCATTCGAAGGAGAGCAGCAGCAACAGTTTTGTCATTCATGGTGGCTTTGTGAACAGAAGCAGCTACAATGGAGTCCACATGAGGACACGTATTTTCATAGTAATTTACATTTAGTGCTCTCACAAGAGAAGCCAAGTGCAGAGTAGTTATGAACATCATCACTGTAGCAATACCTGCCATATTTCAAACCACAGATTAATTCAAAAACTTTGTATATGACTTGTGAGGAACATAACGAGAATAACTGCGGTATTTATAGGAGGTGGTGGTGACACGGGAACCTTGGAGTTGTTAATGATTTGTGGTTGTTAAGCGTATTTGGTGATCTACGACCCTTTTAGTGGAGCAGTAGTGTTTTCAACCACCTTCTCTTAAATAATCAAAGTTGCATTGCATTTGGTACTGTTGCCTTAAAAATCCAACGTTATTATTACAAAAGCAATCCCATAATATTTAGATTCAAATTTTTGCCAGCTACCTCTTTCCCTTTGAGTTTTTTCTTCTTAGTTTTCCATGTTCACGTAGTAACATAATTTTGAAAGTCTTTTTGTTGACTAGAAATAAGATAAATTTAGAATATATAAATAAGTGTAAACTTTTTCTTACAAATCATTTTGTAAGACTAAAATATGGTATCAGGATAATATCCAAGCCACATTTGTTCTTTGTTGAGCTTATTGTTTTACCTACTACTAAATCACTCATTAATAATCTCACGCTCAAAATGTATATCATGAGGAAAGTTTTGAAAGTCTCATATTAACTAGTGATAAGGTCAATTTATTATATATATATATATATATATATATATATATATATATATATATAAGTGAGTACAAATCTCACCTTACAAACTGATTTTGTAGAGTTAAGTTAGATTTAAAATCTAGTTCTTAGCATTTTTCATTTTAGTATGTCTAATAATTTATCAAAATTTGATTTAATGGCTATATTTATACAAGTCAACATTGAACATTTCCTGGTAAAGAAGTGTATATTTATACCGCATAAATTGTCCCTACATTGCATAAGGGGTCAACTTACCATTTCGAGCTATGAGGTTATTATAACGAATCATTTTCAATTGTTATAGCAGAGACGTAAATATATATATATATATATATTGTTGGAAGCAATTTCAATCTGTAAATTAAGTTTTAAAAGTTATATAAATTTGAATGAAGTTATAGTAGTAGTGCAGAAAGAGAAGGGTTGATGATGAGTTTGGGTTGGTCTAAAAGGATAAAGAAGTAAACATGTGTGACTGTCCAGATTCAGTTTGTGTGAGACATCAGTTGCGATGGTTCCAGCTAATGTCTTGTGTCTCACTTTTATTAACTCATGTCATGTGCATTTGCATCTGCTTTTATCAAACAAAAAAACACCTAGATTCTCTGCTAGCTGTAATAACACTTCTGCTCACTCCTATTGGCTCAGATTTACGCGCTATGCTTCACCCTTTTATTATCATTCTCATCTCTCTACAAACAAAAACTTAACAGCTTTTTCTTGCACTCTCGTTACTACAAGTGCACATAGAAACAAAATCAAACCAATTCAAACAAGAAACTTCAGGCATGTTCGGATAACTTATTAAAAGTGGATTCAAGTTACCCCATTGAATAGTATTTTTATTAAACATTTCACTTAATCCGAGAATACTTCAATCCGAATCAACTAAAATTAATCTATTGATGAAATAAACACACGACAGAGACAACATTACATCGAAAAAATTGAGGGAACTGATATTTTCCCAACTCGCGTAATACAGCTTCCATTTGAACTATAGTATTCATATTATAACAATTTATTTATGGTATAAATATAAACCTGAAAGATGGTAATTTGATTTCTACAAGCTTGAGCTTCTTCCTATTGATAACAATTTATTTAAGGCATTATGGGGTTGGAGTTGATGGGTTGAGTTTTTGAGTCCACCAATTAATAAAAACCAGAAGAGAGAGGAGTGGCGGGCTGCTCCATTAAAATAAAAAGCACGCCTCTGCCGTTGAGTTTTGTGTGAAGCTTAGAACTGAACTGGGCTGGAGAAAGTTTGGCCAAAACTCCAACTTTCTGGAACAATGTTCTGGAAAACTCTGGTTTCTCCATCAGTGGTTGTGACCTTGAAGGACAAAGATTGACCATTCAAATATGCGTTGGATTGCCAATTAGAACCCCAGTTTCTTGACATAGCCATCCACTCAGTTTTCGATCCTTTGATGAACACAGATTGGATGGATCCGGCCCCACCCACATTGCTGATCAACACAAGCTCAAAGTAGTCCCTCCCATTCACACTGAACCTAACCCCTCCGTGCTTTTTGCATGGAACCCTGCACCGATCATATCAATGTCACAAAGTAATTCAAAGGATGTTTTTCACAAATATTAATGTTCTTGGTAGGGAAGAAATTGCAACCTTTGGAATAAGACGGGCACGATTCCTCCTCTGTAAATACCAATCTTTTCCCATGCAGGTTGGGCCATGTCAAAATGCTTGAGGGGTGGGTTGCACCAGCCTCCATTGTTGTTTGGAAGAGCAAAATTGGGAGGGCAAAAGTTTGTGGCGGTTATGGTGACAGATCTTCCTTTGATGCACCATCTGGAGTCTGCTTTGTAATCACATATGATTTTGTAGCACTGGCCACAGGAAGCTCCGTCATTAAATAAGGCTGTGCTTAAAGCTGCAGTTCTAGTTCCATAACCAGTTGCATACAGATTCCCATACCCACAAGCTCCACCTGCAGCCATACACAATTTATGTGTCAAATTTCGAATTTTAGTTTGAAGAATAGGGTACAAAACAGAATCTAGTATTCACATGTTTGGTTACAGTTGCTTACCCATAGTGCCTGAAGCATCACTACCCCCATAAAAAGTGGCATGGGCATTGGTCCATCCAGAAGGTGAGAAAGCAAAGGTAGTGATTGTGAAGCTGCATAATGCAATGAGGCTACTCAAAAGAAACATAACTTGGCCCATTTTTTTTAGCTTGGTGAATGCCTAAGACCCCGAGTGAGATGATGAGGTTGAAGGATATGAGAGTAGAAATTGTATTTGCAATTATTGACATTTCCAAGTACAAAAGATGTGTGTTTAAATAAGAGTCTAGAATGGCTTAGGCAACGATGCCACATGTGAGGTTCTGCAAGATAAGAGAAATCAAGAAACAATTTTTATTGTTTATGAGATTAAATCTATCTGTGCAAGTCTGAACACCATTCAATCATTCCCACGTTCTGTTTCAGTATTCCTCTTGTACATCCCTTCTAACCCACTCACACGCACATGCCCACATAAGAGCCGTGAATGTTTCAAAACCCACAAACCCCATTTGGTCGTCCAATTATTTAATTATAGCCCCTCACAGATCCCAATGTCTACTTCTCTCGTCTCACATGCATGGATCTCATGGTTTGTAACTCCATTTGTGGATAAAAAGACACAATGGTTATATATCAAATGGAACAAACGGTGCAGATCGTAACTTACAGGGTCACATGGAAATGATGACGGTGTCGTTTTTTGTGAGCTACATCCACATGTCCCATTTCGCCTATGCAGATTGTTGTCAGTCGTCTGTTAGCTAGCAACGCAAATGGTCACCGTTGGTTCAATCCGATAATACATGAGATGTTGAACATCTATAAAGTAAATAAGTTATCCAGTTGTACACTGGACACTGAATTTTTCTCATTTTTTAAGTCGATTGTTCATGAATTATAAAATTAATCACATCACACGGGCCATGCTACGCCATAATAGCACCGTCAAGCTATCAAAAGATGAAGAGAACAGGGGCAAGGCAGTTTGCCATGGGAATTAGAGTAAAGCAGACCAAAGAAAAGGGGCAAAGTAACAGCACCGTCAAGCAATCTGAAATTGCTGAATGCCTACAAACCCAGCCAAAGGCAAAGTTTTTTACATTATATAACCTTCCCTTGTCACTAATACAATTTTCTAAAAACATGACTAATTCCCCACCCCTTCCCCCATCTTTTGATAGGCTCCAAAATATCCAAGAAAAATAAATATAACAAGTGTTACGGCTTTAGATATGGCCTTCAATTCTACATCCGACTCAAACAACAAAAGAAGGCAGGGTGTAGTTTATCTGAGAAAACAGGGGAAAAAAAATACATATTTCCACTCCTGTAATAGCTCAATTATTACTCCACCATTTATATACCTCTTTTTTGGGGCCAATGACAGATCATTTTCAATAGTCAAACTTTTGAATTGAATCACTAAAATGGAAATGATAGATCAGTTTACTCAAATGCTAAAATAAAGTTCCCTGAACAAGGAAACAGATCATTGGTGTTGCCATGATTTGTAACTTCCAGTAAATATCTCAATATGGCAAAGGATTTCCAAATAAATTGGTGTACAAAATAAAACTTCATGGTCGAGAAAACAGATGGTAGAGAAAGTTTTCCCATAGAGATATAGGCAACTACGGGCAACAAAGAACCTCACACCCGGGCGGGTAATATTAAAAGAGCAAATCATTATAAGAAGTTGTCATCCTTTTCCTCTTCGATAGGCTTAGCCAAGATATCAGAAGTCATCATCATCTTCCTCTTCGATATGCTTAGCTAATTCTTGCTCTTGTTGATGTCTTTCTCTCCTCTTCTCGGCACTTTCCTTTTCCTTGTGGGTGTTTGGCGGAAAACGCAGTGCTCGAACAGCCTCATTGTGCATGTTAAGACAAAAGGCAATCCGAGAATTAAATGCAAACTGAGGCTCATTTGTAGAGTAAATATCTCCAGTTTCCTTCGATACCATCCACCCATCAGCATGATCCAATGAAGCCTCAACAGCCCCATCACGGATGGCCTTTGCTACAATGCTCTCAGCATCAGCAACAGGATTAGCAGAGTTCAACCTCAACTTTTTAGCTACATCAGCTAGCGATATGCGCGAATATGATATGCTGATGTTGCGTAAACCAGTCCTGATGACATTATGGCGCAGCCGAACAATCAAATTATGAGTTCCATCTCTATTGAAAGTTGTACCAAACTTCTCCGCAACATTCATAAACAAGTCCAAGTCACCAATCCGAACAGCCTGAAATTCCATAACATGATTCAACACTACCACAAAAAAGCACCACAACAACTTTATGGTTGACTTAACAGAACGAACTCTATTGGATTTGGAGGAGGGCTCAAAATCATGTGAAAAGCACTGGATCATGATTTAGAAACACGAAACAACTTCTAGCAAAGCATCAATTGAACATTTGCACATGCAAATGCATAAAACATTCTATATTATTGAATTTCAACAAAAGTAAACTTGCTTTAAGGTATTTCATAATTGTAAACTTTCTAAATCATCTGATAAGATACTTCTGAAAAGAACTGGAAGTTGAACAATGATCTTTTTTACTCAACACATTTGTAACTTCTGCTGTAAAAAAAAAAAAAAAAACATAAAAGAGTCATGGCATTCCAAACAGAACCTTAGCCTGCCATAGAATACAGAAATATTTATATATGGCTCCTTAGATAGTCATCAGTGTTCAACGCTAAATATAGTTTAACTAGTTAAAAGTAAAACCGCAAAGATCACGGCATTTTAAGTGCATTATTCATTTGAAGCTCTAATCAACACGGCATTTTCATTCCAAAGTTCATTGGATTTTTTCATGATAGGCAGTTGAATTGTTGATTACAGCTTATTCAAAAGTTTCGGTAGTTGTAGGTTACTTTGATGTAGAGACCCATCCAAGCTGCCAAAAAGTTTCCCCATGTCAGCTGTCAATTTTCTTTATTGTACATGATACTTTCCGCAGACATAGACTTTTCCTTTTTTTCAATAAAATCAAAGTAAAAGTAGTATATAACAATGGTTTGATATTTTTCTGTGTCAATTTCAGTTAAACAAAGCGTAAGTATATCATTTCCCTGGTGTATAATATAGTCAAATATTTCTCCATAGCAGAGCAAAGTGAACCCATACTGTTCAAAGCCAAAATTGCAGTTTTTCATGTGGTATAACAGCATTGCTGTGATGGGATTCAAAATCCATCGCCTCCCCCCCACCCAAACGTCTTGTTCAGGAATTCTGTGAGGTAAAAGTATGAATTCTCATCCATTTTCTAATGTATTTTAGCCTCAGAAACATGACAGGGTTTTAGACCCTTCTTCCTCAGTCATCTACAAAATAAAACGTTACTTTTGTTGACCTGTGTACCTTCACATTTTACAGGTGTATGTTCTTTTCTTTTTCTGTGTTTTGTGTTTCTACTTTCTTTAGACCTCACAGTTCATTTAGTTATAATGCAATTTTTTCTAATAGTTTAACTATTCTCTCCTCTTTTTTTTTCAATTCCTCTGTTCCTATCGCTCCTGGATTTATGGTTGTGAGTGTAGAGACTTATTATCTATCATAAATCCCTTCAAAAACATTTTTTTGGTAATTACACAGGTAATATAAGTTATTTAGTTTGTATTATGATATTTAAAATAGTGGCTATCCAGTCTCCTGCAATCTTATCATAACATTTTCCGGGCTAACTGCTACAAACTAATTGTCCTGGACTGATAACTATAGGGTCAGGTGTTAGTGTCAGTAATATAGCCACACAGAACCTACCATGTGTCAAGCATTTCATCTGCCACACCATAATTTTTAAAGAGTTATAACATAGGATGGTTGAATAAATAGACAAGACATCAAGGAACATAATTGGCATGCAACAAAAGTGTAGTAGTGCGCCTCCTACTTCATAAGAAGTGAAACTATAGGAACTTATCATACGATCAGATCTAGAATCAGAAAATCACTTTTAATGGACCTTAAAATATCAAATTCTGGTTTATAATTTGTGGACTTACATTTGTAAGCTCAAAGTAAGGTCTCAAAGCTTTCTCCATTCCTCTCTGCATAAAGACATTCCTCTCAGGTACTTCTCCCAATAATAAACGCACTATCAGAGCCCACTTGTTACATTGAATTCGAAAACCTCGTGCTGCACTGGGAGCTTTACGAGCAGCCTGCAGGAGAGACTCTTTTGCATCGGTATACTCCAGCTGAATTGTCCGAATTTTTCCTAGGTAGAAGAGATATCGACAAAACTAAAAAACACAACACACATGGATAAGATGGCAAATAAAAAGAATCTAAGAAACAAAAGGAAATTTAAACAGGACAACTGAATATATAAATCTCAGAATCATTGAGAAGGTTTAACATGAGGGCATCATTGCAAAAAATTCTCAGAGCCACAGGAAAAAATCCCCATACCTGCTGATTTGAATGGGCCTCAAAACGTGGAGCTTTGGACCTCAATTTCTCTGCCTGATCATATAGGTTGTAGTGTAGGTAGTTACGAAGTAACAGATTAAGAAGTGTTTCCTGCGACAAGTCACCGGGTAAGTACACTGTACGAGACATGACACACCTATAAAACAACACATAACAGAAAACAAACCTGACCCAGCTCGTCATGGCGCAGGGTAGCAATCCGATGCAATGCAAGGAGGTTGCTGAAATAAAAAAGATATTCAGTTTGAATAAAGGAAATATCAATTAGGTGTAAATCCCCTTAATGTTATAACAGTATAAAAATCTACACCTGAATATCCTTCTTTAATTGCATAGATAAGAACCAAACTCACCCTCTAATTTCAGCAAGATCTCCCGCAAGCTCATAGCTATACGAGTAATAAAAGTACAGTCTAGACGCAATAACATCGACAGTTCTTCTATTCAAGCTCTTCAGCCGAACAATGCTAGCTGAGGAACAAGCTTTGGCCTAGAAAGAAAATATAAACAACCTTAGCATATAAGGTGCAGCCTATTGGCATAGCCGGTAAAAATACAAACATACAGAAATAGGACTCAACTGCATCATATCTTTTCTGGTCAATTAGAAAAAGTAGGACAAGGAGGTAACAGTAGATTTCTAGCTCAGGCAACAAGTGCTTGGCCACCGGGTTTTGAATGGCAGATGTTGCACTGTCCACTTCCATCTCTCGATCACCCTCCTATACAGCAGTTTCAAACACAAAGACCATATTCCATTAAAATATTGCAAGAAAACTAGCATAAGTTGAAAGAAAATTGATATTAGCTTCTCCACAAGCTAAGCTTATGTACATGCTAGTTTATAGAGTCTTTCTCATCTAAATTTTCGTGTTTAACTTATGCTAGTTTATGTTGAAGCTCATTTCATTTTCTTCTTTTCTTATTTTTCTCTCCTACAAGTTCTTATGGAGAAATTCGTACAAGCGTGCTCTAATAATGTTTGCAATAGTATAGTTAATTGAAGTGAAGCTCAAAAACAAAAATAATTACCTTGGGACTAGGAAGATAAGAGGATAACTTCGCGTGAAGTTCAGAAGCGGGCACGAGAACGTAATCAAGAAAAGATGAGAGGAGCGGTGCCGTAAGTTTACGTCTCAACGCAAATGTAAGGCGCAGGGCACGAGCAATCCGACGAACTTCCTTTGAGTACGAACCGCTTTCAATGATTGATGATATTCCCTTCAAATCTGTTGGTGAGCTCAAAATTCAGTAGAATTAAATGGAATTAAGCTTCAGAGATAAAACTAGAGGAATAGTGCGGTTGGGAGAAGAAACTCACGCTGCAATGCAGATGGAAGAGCTGAAGAAACCGACTGTGAAGGCGTTGCCTGATCTTTCATTTCCACGTCTTCACTCATCTTCCTCAACCACACAATCTATCAGTGTCTGTCGATCTGAAAATTACGTAAACCCTAACACAGAGAGAAGAAGAAGAACTCAAGAGCACGATAAATAGATTCGATGAAGTAAGAAACTTCGATCACAAATTATCACCTCTTCTTCCGAAGTTGAACGCACCTAACTTTACTTCTTCTCCACACTTCTATTTTAAAAAAGAGAATTAATGCAAGTTTAATCTCAATAACAAAATGTACAATTATTTAATGAAGATAATATGGGAATTTTTGAATCCATTCAAACTGTAGTTTGGGTAGAAAAAAACCAAAGTACCAAGCCCCCTCAATGTCAAGCCACATCACCATTTTTTTTTCTGTCTATATTTTATCCATTTTTTTCAATTCATTATGCCAATTAGAGTTATTACAAGAACATATTAATCAAATTACATATGATGGATTTTTTTAAACGTAATTATACAATTTTAATTTTTAGTTCTGTTACTTTAACTGATTATTTAATTTGAATTTAATTATATAATTTTAGTAATTTGTTTTTATTTTATTTTAATTATGTAACTTTTAATGGATTGTTTTAATTTTAGCTTTAATTTAATTCTGAAATTTGAACTGAATCTGTTTTAATTTTATTTTAAATTTACATTTAAAAATTTAATTGATTCTGTTTCCATTTTATTTTAAATTTAATTTTGAAATTTTAATTGAATCCTTCTCAAAATCTTTTGAGAACATTTCGAGTTCAATTTATGCGTGTCCGTAGAAAAAGGAGTGATTAAATTGGTGCGGAATAACCTTTGTTATATAAAATGGTAAGTGATTTATTTAATAATGATGGCAATATGTCTTATAAATATAAAAATATATTTTTTTTTTGGTATCTATCAACCTTTATATCAAGAATACTTTCTATTTTACAACAAAGAACATTTTTAATGAAACTGAATTTAAATTATTTTTGTAATCAAATAATGTGACCACTTGAACAAGGTAATCGATTATCTATTACTGTAAAGGATGTAGTAAATTTATGAGGATTAGTGATAGGTAACAAGTAATCTCTTTCTATTAATGTTGGTCGTTGACTGATCAGATATACAAAAAGATATTAATGCTTAGGTATGGTCCAATAAATCTGTTATTGAATTCAAGAAGGCCAAATTAGTAGATAATTAGAGCTACATCTCGGACACGAAGTTCAAAAATCGGTCACCACAAATACTGCAGTGGACAGTAATAAAAGTTTGGACCAAACATATCAATTTAATTACGAATTACGCAAACCTATGTTAATAGAATGTTAACCAAGTCTTTCAACATCCCTGCTCATGAAATAGAAGTACCCAAACTAAGAAAATTGTCCAGGTAAAATCATAACACACATCCCCTGGAGCATGAAAAAAGCAAAAATATGAGAGAAGGAAAAGGCATGAATTTAAACACTTCTCTAGAAAATAAAAATAAAAGAATGAGATTCAGGGCCAAAACAGAAGTACAACTGACCAAGGTCTAAAACAAAGGGTGCCTTATGTGGCAGCAGTCTCAAAACTAAACGTCTACATAAAACTGTAAGAAGAAAATGCCCTACAGTTCTTCGGGCCCCAGAGAAAAAGAAGGGGGAAATGAAGAAAATTGAACAAATAAAAGAAAACATAAAATTAGACATGGCTTTGGCTTTGCTTCACTAATCAAGTCAACTGCACTGCACTAATGCCAGCCAACTAGTTGCCTCAGGCAGCTGCTTGGATTGGTCCATTTGATCTAAAGCCACGCCCTCTTCCACGATATCCACCCCTGCCGCGGCCACGACCTACAACAAAATTAAATTACAATTGTTAAATAAAATTAAATGCAAGCCTATTAATTAATTTAATACCCTCGTGACTAATTGTCAAAATATCAGTCACAAGTACACCTTTCATTAATCATAACACAAACTATTACCATATAGAGCACATCTCAATAAAGCTTAAACATTAAAAAGTACTGGGTGAAAAATATCAAAAGGTTGAATTGGGCAAGATGATAGAATATTTCCCCTTCCCAATCAGCTCTACAAAGCCTAAATAAAAAACAGAACATATCTCCCGGTCTTTAAGTGTACCCTTGAATGAACGAGTATGATATTGGAAATGAAGTAAAACATGAAGGTTAAAGCAACATATGAAACTGCACCAATGTCCAGATAACACAAGTTCAATCAATTCCAAAATATCAAGTAAAACTGTAAAAGCCAATAGCCTAATACTGGCAGACAGGCCATACATCCATCAACACTAACACAACCAGTTCAAACACTTCCAGAATATCAATAGCAAAATTTGATAGCCAATGTAAACAGATGTAACATAAATGAACAAACATAAAAAAGGAATTAATTATTTACCACGGCCTTGAGGAACATCTTGGTTGTATCCTCCATCTTGCTGCACATCAAATTGGGGCCCATTGTATCCTCCCCTTCCACGACCACGAAAACCGCGTCCTCTTCCTCTACCCCTGCCCCTGACACTTCCCCTATTACGATCCCAACCACCGTCCTCGTAATCAGCTGAAATAAAACCATTCCCTGAAATAAAATTCAGCAGCCATCTAAGAAAACAGGATAACAATTCTTCAACCTTTTCATTAGGGTTCAGATGGCCTACAAACAAGATTTTTTTTTTTTTATTGTGGAAAAGATGCCTTGCTAACTCTAAACACGTTGAAAGGGACTATGGACACATTTAAGTGGTTTCCTATTAAAAGGAATCAAGCAGCTATCAAATTAAAAATCTAAATGTATTCACATATCTGAATAGCATGAGGCAAAACTTTCTCAGAAGCGATCATCCATATCAATCAAAACAGAAAATTTATCCCGGTCACAACAAACACAGTCCATAGGAATAAACAATCACACACGTACCTCTGCCCCTTCCCCTTCCTCGACCACCACGACCTCGAACACGGCCATTAGGTGAACCATCTGCAGATCAGACAAGTTAAAACAGTTGTAAACTATTAACTGGGGGGAAGCAACTTACATGTACCCACCTCCTTCATAATCAAAATCTGTAGCAGCCTTCACCTGATCAGCTGGTAATGGAGGCTGATACCTAAGAGAACACAACAAATTATAGATTTCCTTAAATTCACATAATTTATAATATCCATAATAATGATATGACTTGCTTCTCCATTTTGATATCTAAAATCTTGAAACCTGCTAAAGTACATGTGTCGGTATATATACTCTCTAATTTCCTATCCCCATACAAAAGTTTCTTTTATTTTCCCTACTTGAGTTTACCTTTTAAAATTAAGATTTGCTATAATCATCATATCATCTATGATCTTCATGTCATTATCAAATGTGAAACAATATCAAATGCATACCTGTTATGAAAGATGGAATTATAAGGCCAGTTGTTTAAATTTATTTTGAAGAATAAGCGGTTTTTTAATTAACAGATGTTTCAATAAAAAATAAATAAAAACCGAAAAGGAAACAAAAATAGTTTTGGAGCTTTTTCTCACTCTCAATACTTCTGAAAAAAATTCAATAAAAGATGTATCACAGAATCACTAAGCAAAGATGCACTTACTGAGGGAACTACAAATCATTAAGATCACAAAGAAATCAATATCTCTTCATTGATATTCATATTCGGAAACAAAGCCTATAATTGTTCTTCCTTCTAACATTTTAATACAAATATCGCTGCATGTCTAGAAACTTAGCAACAAAAATGTAATACCAAACTCATCCAAATGGAAAAGAAAATCATTTGGGTAATGTAATCAAACCTCACATTCACTGAAATTCTAATTTGTGTGCACTTCGCTTCAATATTCCTTCCAATTCAAACAAAACTTTCTCCAACATATCAGACTTCGCAGGATTCACAGTACTAATTTACTATAATAGGTAATCTAAATACATATAAGAGAACTTATTTTCGTGTACTGAAGCAGGGGTTTGAACTTATTTTCAAAACTGAAACTCTCTTCATACTATAAAACTAGGAACCCTAACTCTGAGTCAGACTATAATATTGGTGATGAAATCGGCATAAAGGATAGAAAGTCAACTTACCCCACAGAAGATGTATCAAGTTCATTCTTTGAGAGGGTTATTGTTATCATTGACACATGCCTTGTTGTCTCCAAACTTCAAGACGGACAATGTTAAAAATTATGTTAGTGAGATCCAGCATCCACCTGATTGGAATGTTTAACACTTAATCCATTTAGAATTAAAATACAATTAGTCGAGACTCTTACGGAAGGAGGCCTTCTTCTAGGGGCTCCCAAGTATCAGTGATATCAGTGGATCCAATTGCTGTATTCTGGTGGAGGCCCACAATTCTCCTCTGCATTAACACCAAGCCATATACATAATATAAAATCCTCATTAAATGAAACAAAATACCAAAAAAGTGGTCAGCTCAGGTAACCAAAAGACCTTGATCAACTCCACGATAGTAACGGTTTTGTTGATAGCTCTCCCCATTGCTTTGAAAACAATTTCATTAGAACCTTTCTCCTGTGAAAACACATAGGCAAGTTAAGATGAGCTTTAAGAATTTGAACATAAGAAAGACTTCACACACAAACTGAAAATCCCAACCTAAGTTATTTGTCAATTATGAGGGAGATCTTCATGACTTAACTTCACTGAACTTTTACTTTACTAATTTATGATTCATAATATTCACTTTTTCAGCCACCAGAGAATGCTATCAGACAGAATAAAAGGAAACACACACTACTCCTTATTTGGGAGATTCCCTATTAAAAGAACAGTGGCACTGAACCCCACCACTCACACACAATTCCAATACAAACACTTAAAAAATGGAAGAGAAGGGGGAGATTAGAGAGGAGTTGTCACACCACAAGCTTTAAATTAAATTCTGATAATCAAAACCTTACATTAATCATAAATATACTCATCGTAATAAATCTAGTAGACACTATGTATTCTTTAATTTAAAAAAAATAAAAAAGTACACACAAAATGTAAAAAAAAGTACAAGCTAGTAGGGTAATATAGGCCACCTACCACACACTACTAATCCATTTCCATTCCCTCCAAATTTAGAATGATAAAATTGCAACATAAACAAATGCAAAAAGAGGTCTAAACAAACTACCAAATAAAAAGAGGTCAGACTCATTGTTATGAACATGTTCAAGACTTCAGTATAGAGGCATGGTAATTACCACAATATTCGCATGCACACAATCAGTAAGAATTTCCAAGTTTCCTCAGTCCTTGTAAGACCTCACGCAAATTTTAATTTAGGCTTTAAAAATCTTACCTGAAGCAAGCTCATGGCGTAAGTAATGTAGTTCCTCATTCTCCCCTGACTAGTAATACGGATCTCATTCTCATCGATTGGAGTTTCAGCTCTCGGCTTCTCCACCTTCTGGTACCGATCCATCTAGCCACCGAACAAATAACACAAAACACATCAAAAGCATCAGCAACAACATCGCGCATGCATAAAAACAATCAAAAAGAAAAAACCGCACAAAAACCACTGAAGTAGAGAAAAGAAAAATCAGTGAAAAGGAAAAAACAAGGAAGAATTGATCCACGAGTTACCGCTATATCTAAGGATAGAGTTTCCTTTGCGAACGAACACAAAGAACGAAGCCCTCTTCTACGGCTTGTATTTTCTATTGCGCCCTAACCTGGTTGCTGCGATGTGTTTCACTTTATATACCTCCTAACACCCGACACCCTCTCTCTCTCCAAACTACCCTAACCAACTCACTCTTTTTCCGACTCTTCTCCAAAACCCCTACCCAAACCTCTACTTAATGGGCCAAGAGCCCATTCCCAATGGATCATAATAATAAACCATCTTTCTCTAGTTCCGCGTAATCTTTCAATAGTGCACAACCTTGTACAGATATATTTCTTTTAATTAATAAGTGTTTTGTTGAATAATAGAACTCAACTGCTTAAATAATCTATTTTAAATTTAAAAATCAATGCAACTAACTTTTGATAAATATTTTATTTCCTTAAAAAAAAAAAAAAAACTAAAACAAGTTATCTGAAGTTATGACGAGGAATTTGAACTATGATTTACTTGATTCCAATCTGTGTTGATTTCTTATTTCTTATATTATTTTAACAAGTATAATAATTATTATGTTTTAAAAAATAAAATAAAAATTACATAACATGATATTGTATTAATAATTTTCTTGTTTATTTTAAAAATTATTTTAATTGAATTTCATGATTTAACTATATGTAACATTTTTATTATTACATATAAAATATACAACTTTATAGTTGTTATTTTTTCATTTTTATATAGAAAATTCTAACTTTTTAAATAAAAAACTTAATTATTTGATCAAATACATTATCATATCATCTCATTAACCAAATGTAATTGTGAAACTTCTCAGTTTAAAAACAACTACATATAAACGGATAATTCTTCAATCTTTATCTTTACAATACTATTTATATTTTATTTTTTGAATCATATCTTTTTAAATATAAAATTAAGATGTTTATTTAAGAACATAGATGATTTGATCTTATCACATGTAATTCAAGTAATTTATTCAATAAAAAAAATTGAATCAATCATTTTTAATATAATCATCGTATGTTTGTGTACTTAAAAATAATTAAAAACTAATTCATACAAATATTGGTTAAAAAATTATAATTTACAATAAAAAAATATATTCATCATTAAAAATATATTTTTAGGAGTGACAACAACCAGGAAAATTAAATTAATTTTAAGCAAAAAAAATATTTATCAATATTTATTAAAAAATATATTAGTACTTTACCCGGTTCTAGTTCTCAAAGGTTGGGTACATGGTATTGATTACTCTAAAGAATAAATTATTCTCATAGTACCTCTATCTGACCCTAACTCACCAATTGGTGATGGTTATTCCAAAGAAGATATTATTCCCAAAGTACCTGTATCTGGTCTTATCCCACCAAGGTTTTGTACTGGCTACTCCAAATAAGACATTATTCTCATAGTACTCATACTCGGTCCTATCCCACCAAGGTCATATACAGGGTACTGAATACTCCAAAAAAGATATATTATTCTCATAATACTCGTACCTGATCCTATTCCACCAAGATCGTGTACAGGTTACTGACTACTCCAAAGAAGACATAGTATTCTCATAGTACATGTACTTGACCCTACACTCCAAGACCATGTACTAGGTACATGTTACTCCAAAGAAGATATATTATAGTACCCAAACCCAGTCCTATCCCACTAAGGTCGAGTACTGCATACTAGTTACTTCAGAAGCTATACACATTAAGTCTTGAACCAATGCTTATTCAGGAGACCGAATGTTGAGGACCAACAACCAATAAGGGGTTTTGTGGTAATTTTAGCATTGTCACTGGATCCCAGAGACAACTAAAAAGGTTTCTTGGACCTAAAAGTCCATTCAAGTGGGACCTACAAGTAAAAAGATATAAATAATACATTGTTCTATGTATTCATCATATCATTATTATTTTTTGAAATTTTCTGACATCACTAGTGCTAACTTAGACATAAAAATGTCTTTTGCTAACACCTCTGCATCTTAGACAGCATCTATTGAAATTAGAGGATAATCAAACTAGAAGACCGGTTATCGAAAGAGTTAAAAACTAGGCAAAATACAATTTCATCCTACAATAATCATTTTTATTAGTTATTGATTCTACTTATGAATTAAAATCGTTGAATCTAAATTTAACAACCCTTCTTCCTGAAGTGTTTAGTATGACATGATTTTAGAATAATGGAATCTGTATGCTTTAGATTAAGACAATTTTTGTCATGAATTGTGTAGTTTTTATTTTTTCAATCCAAGTTGACTGTGGTCAAATCCTACGGCAATTCCTTGACCCTACCATCAATAAACCCACAGATTTTATGCTTGCAAATGGTATTATTTTGAAAATTCCTGGGCAGCCATAGCTAGCAACAAACAACCATTAATGGATCAAAACTGTCCTCATCCCATATTCAATGGCAAGTGGTGAAAAAGTGCATTTTTGGAGGGTAAAGTTGCTTACTTAAATACACACGATAAATATTATTCGATTGGTTTTAAAGGAACATAAGAAAAATTACGGTGAGAATATGATGCATGCATTGCAAGTTGCAAACTATCGAATGATGTTTGATAAAAGTAGATCTAATGCATAGAACACGGAAAAATATCTACCTGCAACTGTGGATGTTACTTTATTTTCATGGATTCTAATTCAATTGGTGAAGAAAAATTAAGTGAAGAACATGTTACTTCCAAGATTCATCTGGCTATCATAAGGTAGAAGAAAGGAAGATGAATAGAAATGAAATGAAAAAGTGTCTAATAAGCAATAATTAGCATTGGAGAAAGCATTGTGAAAGAGAAACTTCAAAGGAACCTCAGTGTTGACTGCAGAGAGATGATAGAGTAATACCAATATCTGGGAGTTAGGTTGGGACCTTAAATTCTAAAGCTTGACACGACGCTGACTCACACCGCATAACATAAAGTTCATAAATATTATTAAATTACTTTCGTGTATATATATAACAGATTTAACATGATTAGTGTAGAGGTTAAAAATATTGTATATAATTATTTCTAATTAGATAAATAAATTACTTCTAATTACAGTGTTCATAATGAAATCAAGATCGATCATGCTAATATATTATCATCTTGTACTTTGCTATTTTAATCCATTATTGGACTTCTTTTTTCAAAATAGATGCAACATTAGAACTTTTCTCAAAAGTACTATCCTAATGCATGTTGGCCTTTGACTTTTTAAAAAGTTATTTTGAGCTATATTATTCATAGAACAACTCATAATTTATATATATACGTAAAAAAATGCAAACATTTTATATAATATTTTTATGTCCAATCTATCTTTATGCATCGAAAAATTTAGTATATCACATACTCTACTATATACCCTTTCAAATGCAAATGAATCAATTCAATGACAAACACTTCTACAGGAAAAAAAAAAGTACAAGGAAGAATAGACAAGTCAGGTGAGATTTGGTGAAGTTAATGGGCCATCCAGCAGAAAGAAGATAATGTGATACAATTGCAATTTTTGTACATATATTATTATTATTATTATTATTATTATTTTAATTAAATAATTAGTCTAAAATAATAATGTGGCATATTTGATAAATTTATTGATTTTAAAAGAGTTATCTTAAAGATAATATCTAACATAATTTCTGATAATATTCAAATTTTATATCAATAATTAATGTATAAATATATTAAATGTTACTAAATTAAATTGGGTTAAATATGTTTTTGATCCCTTAACTTTCAGTGAATTTTGGAATTAGTCTATTCCGAAACTTTGGACCAATTTATTCCTTCATCTTTCAAAATACGTGGATTTAGTCATTTTAATCAAATTTTGTTATATTTATTTGACATTTCAATCGCGTTTCATAATTGTATTTAACTTAACATTAAAGCAAAAATGTGTCAAACAATATAAAAAAACAATATAAACAACTCAAACACAATCCTCAAATGATTAAATAAACCTAACAAAATTTGATTAAAAAATACTAAATACACGTATTTCAAAATATGAATAACTAAATTGGTCTAAAGTTTTGAAATTGACTAATTTAAAAATTCACTGAAAGTTATGGCACTAAAAACATATTTAACCAAATTTAATTTAATTTACTATTTTTTAATATGTTGAAATTTACTTTAGAAACCAAAAGAATTTGTGGAGATCAAATCTAACTTCTTTTTGTAAATTCTAATTATAATATGACTCACGAAAATACGTCTTTTGGTGAATTGGAATGGAAATGGTTGAGGTAAACTATTAATAAATTTGATAAGTGATGTCATATAAAGTTAAAGAAAAATAGAAAAATAAGATAATATATAAAATAGTAGGTAAGTGAAGGATTATAATTATTTTTTTTTCTAATTTAAATCCAAAGAAAGAAAAATGAGAATGAGATGCGTGGTGTACACTATTGTAATCTTATCCTTTTACATTTTTTGCTCTGTGTGGGGCCATTGAATATAGAGAGAATAACACTAAACATATTTATGTTTGTTGGTCTATGATCACAGTACCATAAATTATAATTCATTACCTTTGTGACCACTTTTGCTTTAGAATTAAATGAACTTGTTTTAACGTATTTGATTTTAAGATATTCAATAATCATGGAGATAAATACACATTTTTAATCTTTAATTTGGAGTTATATTTAAATAAGATTTTAAAATATATTTTTATAAAAAAATATTTTTTAAAGCCTCTTTTAGAAGACTTTTATGAATACAATTTTGTAACTTGGATTTTAAAATAAAAAAGTTATATTTTGAAAGGTTTTAGTAAATTTACAACAATTTGAAGATTCCGAGCATGTAAACAAAAAGATCATAATAAATACTATATATTTCTATGGTAATATGTTTATTTACATATTATCCTATCATATTAAAAAAATTAATAATTTTTGTTGCCAATTTTTATCTTGGCAAAAACAGAAATTATTGTTAAATAATAATATTATCATACAAAACTAATGTTGTGAACCGAAAATTTTAAAAATTACTAAAAAAATATATAGAGATAAATAAAAGCAAAGCCATGTACAATTGTTATAAAGCAAGAAGACAAAAGAAACATATATTTAAAGAGTCTCGTTATCTTTTTCATTCAAATTGATATAATTTATAAAAACACTTCCTCAATGATTTATGAAGAACGAATTTTACTAAGTCATAACTTTTTTATAAAGACAAATATAAAAAAAAAATACAGAAAATTGAATTTGTCTTATGCAATTAAAGGTAATATTTTTGTTAACTCCTCTATTGCATAGTATCTATTTTTACATAAATATCTAATGATTCTTTTTAATACTCTAACCTTGTTCAAAAATTCATTTTTTTAGTGTTTCTCTTCTATTTTGTCTTATTTTCACTTATTATTTTTTCACATATTAATAGTTGTTATTGAAACTTTTGATAAACGAAAATGTTTAAAAATATAGTAAATTATAATAATTTCATTAGCAGTGATAAGATGAGTATGAGAAATGTGATAAAAAGTAGTGAGTTAAAGTGTATATTTCATCGTTGTAAACCATTGGGGACTTGATCATGCTAACTCACACTTAAAAAAACTCTTTTTATTATTTAACTATGACAATGGCCTAAAAAATAATAGTAGAAAGTAAGAGTCTAGAAAAACATGATAAAAATAATTACTTTAAAACATTATAAATTTGATGAGAGGAACACTATTATTATATTTTACTAATATATTTAGATGAAATTGTTTTGTATATACAAATTAAAAGTTACACGTAATACAAAAAAAAAAATCAATAAGCAAAAATAATTCATTGAAATTTGTATAATTAAAAATATTATATTATTGTTTCTAAATTTTTAAAATCTCAATTAAAATATAAAAAAAATTCTTTTAATGTCATAAAAGACCTAAAATAGTTAAAGTAAAAATGTTCTTATAAACGAAACTTGAATATTCTATTATTAAAATCTTGAGTTTATAAATAGAAAAAAGTAATTATTTAAGTCTTATTTTATAAAGACTAACATTTTTTTTAAGATTCTCGTATATTTATTCACATTTTAGAATATTATAGTCCATCTTAAAGAATATATGGTAGAGTGTAATAATCTTATCAGGTCATGATCTTACTAATATTGTGGAAATATATTGTGAATTGTTGATTTGATATTTGTGTAATGTTAACATAATTATTTTCAAGGAGAAAACAATATGTTAAAACATTTTATAGATCGTATATTGAATGAGGATTTCGAAAAGAAATTATCTTTAACTTTACTAATATCAAAATACTGCATAGAAAAATATATTAGTTGATAAGAGTCAATTAAGGTTTTTGTAACCTAACTTGCAGTATAACAAAAATTGTCTTATAAGTCACAAAAAAATAATTTTACTAATATTTGAATTATATAGAAAAATATATTAGTTGATAAAAGTAAGTGAAAGTTTTTGTAACCAGACTTGGACTATAAAAAAATAATTTTATCTTTTAAGTCACAAGAAATCTAATTTATGTGTGAGTAAAAGTAGTATGATAAATGTAAAATTTTTAAGTCTAACTTAACGAATAAGTTTTTTATAAATAAATATTTTTTTTCTTATTAAATAATATTAATCAAATGATGGATGTGATTTTAAAAACGTGTGATTATAAGAATTGTGAATTAATAAATATATTATACTTTTAAAAAGAAACTTCCTCTTTATATATTTTTTTATTGTTTTAAATTGTGAAAATATTATGTTAGACAAGTGTAAAACATGCTTCAAGTGAAGATGGTCAACTTGAGGAAAGATTATAGAAACTTTTTTATCTGTAACATAGTAGTATAATCATATGTATATATTTATATTTTAAAATGTGTAATTATAAGAATTGTGACTTAATAAATATATTATACTTTTAAAAGAAACTTCCTCTTTATATTTTTTTTATTGTTTTAACTTGTGATAATATTATGTCAGACAAGTGTAAAACATATTTTAAGTGAAGATGATCAACCTGAGGAAAGATTATAAAAACTTTTTTATTTGTAACATATTAGTATAATCATATGTATATATTTATATTTTAAATTCTTCATAAAAAAGTTATATTTTATGAAATATTTTAAAAAATATATGTAATTAAATATATGCATAATGGAATGAACAATACTCATGTAAAAGTTATATGGGAAATTACAACGCAACCATCCTTTTCATAAAGAAAAAACCTTTAAAATTCTGTTTAAATTCCATCAGAATACATCGTACAACATGTCAAATAGGTATAGTATAGAATATAAATTTCGAGTCTGGTTTATGTATCTAAGTAAAAATGAACTCTCATAACATTTTTTATTTAATTATCATCACCAACGAAATGGAAATTACATTTATATTTCTTCAGAGAACTAGGGATGCGTAACTAACCCATATCCAAAACTAATATTATATTAATCAAATTGAGTTACTTGTTGAGGGTTACGAAAGAGACAAGTTATTAAAGGTAACAAAAAAAATAGTTATTTATGATTTAAAACAACACTACCAATGCTAATGTGTAAAGTAAGAAGAAAAAATGGTGAGGCTTTTATGAGAGCTTTCCTTGTCACATACGAAACAGTATACGATTTGAGGAAAAGTTTAAAACCCCACAGATCGCAACTTCATCATCAATCAAAAACCCTTTTCTTCTCCTCTCTCCCGTTACCGTTACAATCACCGTTAACGGTGTCTTCTCCACCCAAAGCTCAACAAGCTGGACATGCTCGACTCCGTTCTGCTGGCGCTGTTCTTGCCATGCCTTGGCATGACCGCCGTTTTCATCGTTTACATGTGTCTTCTATGGTACGCCACCACTCACCACACCGATCCCCCGCTACCGGCGAAGCCCGTCTCCGACGGCGGCCTCTCGCCGTCGCAGCTCCAGAAGCTTCCCTCGATCACCGGGAAAGACCTTCTCACGGGCTCCGAATGCGCCGTCTGTCTCGACGACATCGCCAGCGACCAACCCGCTCGACTGGTTCCCGGTTGCAACCACGCCTTCCACGTGGAATGCGCTGACACCTGGCTCTCCAAGCACCCTCTCTGCCCTCTCTGCAGAGCCAAACTCGACCCCACCGCGCTTTTCTCTTCCGAAGAAAATCCTTGCTGAGAGACAGAGCGAGTCTAAGCCTAAGCCTAAGCCTAAATCATGGTGTTTTTGTTTCCTTAATTAGATTCAAACTCTTCGCCACTGTACAGTTTCTCATCTCTCATCTCGCATTGTTGGATGGTAGATCCTTTTGGCTTTGTTTCTGAACACGCGAGTAGTGTGTTCCATGCAGCACCGGAGTGAGCCTTTCTTTCTTCTTCTTCTTCTTCTCTCTCTTTAATTATTACCAGTAATTTGGGGATGGGTGAAATGTGTTTGTTTGCTTCTTCTCAGAAGCATTCTCTGGAACCTTTTTTCGTAGATGAAAAGATGAATTTTCAATTTTTTATTGAGTGAGAGAGAAGAGTATGGGTTCTTGCTAGAAGCAATTGATTGAATCATGCAAGGGATGATGCTTTCCTTTTCTTGTGGGGTTGAATCATCTTTTCAGTGGTTTTTCCCAACACACAGTGACATAGAAAATTGAGTTATACACATATAGAGAAAGAGCACAAAGGGAAAGTGTTTTTTTTTTTTTCTTTTTCCTTAGAGAAATAAAATGAATAACTGTATAATTTTTAAACATTATTATTATTTATTGAGTATAACCTTATATTGTAACGAAAAGAATTAATGAACAGAAGCATTAATATCTGAAAATGGCGGTTTGTGGAGAGATTTTTTGTTTTGTGTTGATTAACAAACATTGGTCTTTCACGCATATTGAGACAGGTGGTGGTAATGAATGAATAGAACAACATTATTTTGTTGTCCTACTTATAATTAGAATGAAGCCATACCTTGAATGACATGACACATAAAAAATAATAACATAAACAAACAAATGAATATAAAATGTGGTTGGGACATTCTTATCTCAATCAACCCAGTGTCTCCTCTGGTCTTAAAGGAAACAACAACTCCCATGCCACCTTAACCCTTAATCACTGCTTTTTCACAATTAATTTAAAACAAAAATAAACACCTTTTCTATTTTAATTTTATCATCCAAATCAATTCAACGCATACTTTTTCTTTTTTTGGTTAATTTTATATAAAATTTTATTTCTCACAGAATCTCTGATCAGTACCCTAACTCTTTAATTCAAATTAGACATCCATTTTTAAACTTGATTTGTAAGATAAGATGAGTAAGAGGGTATGCATGTATATATAAATTAAAAGATTATCGCCTAATTACATTTATAATCAAAAGGGTGATTTTTTTTTTATGTAAAACAACTCTGTAATGAACCCTCATAATTTTTTTATCTTATCTACGATAAACTGACATTAAAAAAGCAATGCGATGAATGATATTAAACAATAATTGTGATGGTATGATTATCGATGAGAAGGTTTGGCAACAAATCCACTAATCAGTGACCCCTACCCTACACTGGAATGAGATAATGAATTTTCTGCTATGTGGTCCTCACAAATAGCATTTGGTTGATCACAAGTGGGGAAGGGAGGGAAAAAGAAAGAGATTTAAAAAAAATAAAAGAAAATTGTTTAGAGTGAAAGAGAAATGTATTAAAATTCTTCCTCGTTTGTTTTTGTTTCTCTTTCAAAAGTGGAGTGAATTAAATTAAATAATATTTGGTTAGTGATTTTATTTAATCATCTTAAGTTGCTAAATATCTTTCCTTTTTGTTAAAAAGTTGGTAGTTAATGTATAAGGAAGGATAAAGATGAGAAGTTGATGAGATCCAGCTATGAGCACACAAAACCAAATACAAACCGAGAAAGAGACAAATTTGAACTCAAAGTGCTTGCTTTCTTCTTTCTTCTTCCTCTTTCAAAATAATTACTATAGTTAATATTGACTTTAGATTGTTTACTGATTTTTTTATACTGTTATCTGCTTAACATTAAAAGTATATTGTATTAGTATTTTAAATATTTTTTTAATATATTTAAAAATGTCAAAATTAATGATAAACAGTGTATTATGAAGGTATAGTGGAGGAACAATACAAAAAAGACCTAAGAGAGAATTCAAATTCATTAATCTTCATATCCCTCCTTTTGTTTTAAAAAAAAAAAAAATAAAAACAAAAAATATGGTTTTTAGTTGGACATATAACTAGGCTCAACATTTTTTTGCAACATTGTTGTTCAAATTGTTTACAATGTTATAAACATAATTTAGGTTACGAAAACTTGTAAAAAAGTAATGAAATTATTAAACCTTTTCTAACTTATTAGTTCTTACAAAATTTTAACAATATAAAGTTGAAGATATAATATTTCGCAATTATAAAAAGATATTAAGTCAATATATATAAAAAAAAATAAAGACAAATACTGTTTTCTTTTGCCAACGTTTTTATAGTCATTCATGGATAACTCATCACGTCATCACTGTTTATATGCTTGGGTAAGATTTAATAAAATTGATTTTGAAGTGAAATAATCTATTTTAAAAGTAAGTTATAGTAATATTTTTATCAAATGAAAAAAAAAAAGATTCAATTCAAAGTTGATTCTAAATTATAATTATTTCTTCAGTGTGGAACATGTGAATTATCTGTCTAAATATACGTTAATTAATATTCCAATATAATTTTATTTGATATAATAACATGAGCTCAATTACCTATAATGTTTTTATACAGTACAGAGTCTATCAAAACTTATTTTAACTTAAAAAAAATTAATTTCTTAGGATCGAATATATTAACTTTTCAATTATATAATTAAAATAATAACAAAACTCCATTACTATAATAATAGCAAATTACATGTGTTATTTTGAATATTTTATATTGGCTGTGAAACTGTTGCTACTACTATAGAAAGTTGGAATAATTAATGTTTCTACGTTGTTAATAATTGATACAGAAAAGCAATACATTTTATGTCACCTAGAACAAGAATTAATGTAAAATAAAAATAAAAGAAAATATTATATTATGAATTTGGAAGAACTTCTACTGCATCAATTATGACTTGACATTGACGTGGAAAGATACACTATCTATAGTAGTAGCAACAGTTTCACAGATATAAAAGATATTTCCATTATTATGACATTGCTACCACATTTCATTTCATAACAAGCCTTTCCTTTTTTATACAATAAGCACAACGAGAAATATATTTTTCTTGGATTATATATATATGGGAGAAATTAAATTATATTAATATAATTTTTATCAAATATTAAAAGGTTTGGTGTCTTTTAATTGGATCATATTTGTTTAAAAATTTACTGTGACATTACAAAATTTTCAAAGATATATATACATAAATTTATTTAATATAATTTTTAGATGTTTCGTTTATATGTATGTATAATTTGATATTATGTATATTTTGTAAAATATAAAGAAATATAATTTGTATTACCACCTTGTTCATTTTTTAATTTTAATAAAGTTTAAATTACAATAAAATGATTTTTGTTTTTTTGTTTTTATATAAAGTAAGGTTTGACGATAGAAAGAGCAAGGGAGAAAGTTGTATTGTATCGTGCAGAGCTATGCAACAAGATTCTAACTATTCCCGACAACTTCACAACATGTTACTTTTATCAAAATGCGATGCTACTTGTTTCCAATAAAAAAAAATTCACTTTTGCATTTAACACATTTTTATTTTAAAGTATCCATTACCTTTATTTTTTATATTCTCATCATTTTTCTTAATATTTGTGGGAGAGATATAATCAAATTATAATTTTTATTTATTTTTTAATTAATGTGAAATCTCTACCACATTCTCATACTCTTGTATAATTAAGATGACCTAGTTACGAAAGTTGAGAGTTTTGTAACCAATTACAAAGTTGATGATAGTTTAATTAAAGAAATGTGAAATGGTTTACTAGCAACAGATGAGAATCTGTGGAGGGATGAGTGGGTTTAGAAGTGTGATTCCTATTTATGGCCCCATGCACCCAACTTTTTATCTTCTTCCAAATCCTAATTGAGTTTTGATGTGATTATGCTTTATATCACTCCCTTTTCCAGGATTAGGGTCAAATATTTTTCTTAAGCTTATATGAAGGATAATCTTAAGGAAATCCTTTCAATAAATCAACATAAATAGGACAATAATGTCTTGGATATTGAATTTATTATGAAGGTTTATTAGCATGAAAAACAACAAACACATTTGTAATCTATAACAATATATAAAGGGAATTTATCTTTTTGTGTCCACTTTTCAAAATACCGATTTTACCCTTTAAATATAACAATTTATTAAATTTTAAAAAATTGAGCGTTACTTCTACAAACTTTTTATAAAATCAGATGTCTCTGCTTCTTCTCTTCTTCTTTATTTATCAATGATTATTCTTTTATCTGTTCTGATATATTTCACTTTATTTTTAATAAATATAATTTTAAAATATATATTAACTTAATAACATTATAATATTATCACCTACTAATATAATATCCCGCATTTTAAAAAATACATACACACAGGTGCGATAGCGCCTGTGTTCTGCTAGTTATAGTTAATGTCGGAGTTGTTGTGCTTCTAATTTATTTAAAGGTTTGGGCACATTGATATTGATAAATTAAATAGAGGGATTATAAAAAAATTTGAAAGCATATATTTTTATATGCATATTATATGAATTTTTCTACTTGTAAATAGTTTAATGAAATTTTGTATGTACTTTATATGCCATTTATTGATGTGAGGTGATGCCAAAGACATAGATGTTAAAGTTTCACTCAAGGAAAAGAACAATTATTTGTTGACAAAAGAAATAGACGTTAGTGATGGTAGGTATATGAAACGTGATGTTTTATTCCATGTTAAAACACATCACTCGTATGATGATAGTTTAGAGTTTTATTTTACACATTTAGTCTCTAAGAATAAATTTGTTAAAAGAGTATTAATTTGGATGTGTAGATAATTATAATAAATATTTGAAAAATTGAAATAATATCAGAGTTTAGAGTTTGAATAGATTTGAAGAATTTTTTTTAGTAAGAGAAAAAAATATGAAGAATGATTATTTTCCGTTCTCCATTTTGCAGTCAAACAAAAGACATAATAGCCTGTTAGTAACATAACTAGTGCAAAGAAAAGGGAAAAAGAAAAGGATAATGTCTAATAGGATGTTTCCAAAATGAAACAGAATCTAATTACTCTCATATTTGAACTTATGATCAATGACCACAAAATCTTGCATCCATGGACTGCTTCTCCTTCCTATATA
>Ga0214545_1001118_pt1 | contig 48653 bp, 26 predicted proteins | sample CNSS4metaG_FD_160064 | JGI IMG/M metagenome (GOLD analysis project Ga0214545, IMG submission 160064) | Root nodule microbial communities from cowpea collected in UCLA plant growth center, Los Angeles, California, USA - CNSS4 | ecosystem: Host-associated > Plants > Roots > Nodule | place: USA... | reverse complement strand
GATATTTTTCATCTTATCATACCTTAATTATACATTTGATTTCCTTTGTGCGATTTCTTTCGATAGTCTCTCAAATTATTTCTAAAACACACATTTGTTAGTTTTTTAATATTTTTATTTATTGTTTATTTTCATCATGTAGAAAAATATTTCGATATATTCTATCTAATTATTTTTTATTTTATAACTCATTATTAATCATACTGTAATTTTTTCACTTTAAATTATGTTTGAAGTGGTTAAAGTTACACATATATATATATATATATATATATATATATATATATATATATAATGATATTTAGGAATTGTATATGATAATTCACTACAAGAAAAATATGAAATAGTGACTGATTTAGTCATTAGTCCATATCAGTCACTATTTTTCGTCATTGGTGGTAGTAATTGATTTATTGTCTGAATCAGTGATTAAATTATTGACTGATTTAATGATCGAATCGGTACTTGATTTAGCGACCAATTCAATTACTAATTTATTTGTAATTTAATGACAAATTTTTTTGTCACTAATGATATTTCTATTTAATTTTAACCACTTCAAACATAATTTAATAATTAGTTCTCTAATGTATTTTTCATCTTATCATACCTTAATTATACATGATTTTCTTTGTGCAATTTCTTTCAATAGTCTCTCAAATTATTTCTAAAACACACATTTGTTAGTTTTTTAATATTTTTATTTATTTTTTATTTTCATCATGTAGAATAATATTTTGATATATTCTATCTAATTATTTGTTATTTTATAACTCATTATTAATCATATTGTAATTTTTTCACTTTAATTGTATAAATAAATTTTATTTACTACAATATAAAAATTTAATGTAATTGCTATGAATATTTATTTGTCACTATCCAACATATATTGAAGTTCAAAAGATACAAAATCTATGTCAAAATTTTATTATTATGTTTATTATTTGTTCTTTGTGTCATTTTGATCAAGTGATGTATTATAATTTTTATTAGTGTATAAAAAAAATATTCATTAGAATTTAAAAAATTGAAGTAAACAAACATTTAAAATATATTTTAATTTGAATATTTGTTTCCTTTTATATTTTTTTGAAATATTTTTTAATTTTATCAACTAAGTTTCATCAATGTTGTAGTTTGCAAATTTAATAAATGTTTTGGTTGTCATGAAATTTTATTTAGTATTCTAATCTAAAATGTAGACAATTATAATTTATTTCAAAGTATTTGATATGGAAGAAACAATCATCCTCCTAATATTGAATATTTGATAATATTATGTTTTCTTTACCATAATTTTTTTTTATAAAAATTAATATTGAAATAGTTAGAACACGAGTACGGGTATGAGTACGAGATTATACCCGTTACCCGTGGGGATGAGGATGAGACAAAAGTTTGATACCCGTTGGATTTAGGTATGGGGATGGTGATGAATTTTTTATGCGGGAATGGGTATGAGATAGCGAAACACGTCCCCGCCCCGCCCTGCCCCGTTGCCATCCTTAAGTATATTTTTGTTTCTTTACCATTTTTTTTTCTTTTATGTAAGATATGTACTCTTTTTTTTTTAGGAGATGGAGTCATATATTTCTTTTTTTGTGTAGTACATTTTGAGAATATTTTAATATATCCTCGAGTATTTATTATTTTATAGTATGATATGATATATTATATTTTTCTTTGTAAAAATATTTATTTTATTTTATCAACAATTCTTGTGTATGAAATTTATTGTTTTAGTTTCTTATATCTATTAACAATTATTCCATTCATAACTATTTGATATTGTAAGATTTATTTTATTTTAAGTAATTAATTTTGATAAATAATTTTGTGCAGGAACTCTGTGACACATGAAATTCTGCATAATTGTTGGATCTGATTGCATTGTGAAATGGTATTTCAACACATGTGCCTGTATTCAGTGCAAATGGAAATGTGATAAACAACTTTTTTCTTGCAAAACCATGTATCAAACAACTTCTTTTTTTCCTATTTCCTCTTTTTGTGTCTTACTTTTAAACCTATAAGCACCAATTTTCCTCAGAGTTTCTTTATTTTTCTTCTTCCTCCAAACACAGTCATGATTTGTCATTAAAATATTGGAAATTTGGAAGTTTAAAATATTTGCAGTCTCAATCCAACATTTTTTCTTCAGCCATCTCACAAAAAAAATGCAAATATTTGACTTCAAAATTAGTGGAAGAAGAACAAAGTTTAATATTTGTCTGCACTCTGACTTGGTGATTTGATACACAAAATAAATCCAATCTGACACTACGATTTCATATTTATTAGTCATTAGTCAAGTGGCTCCTATTATTAATCAAGTGTGCGGGTTAAGGGGAAAACGGAATTTTCTAAAGAAGATAAAAATATTTTAATTCTTACAAATATTTAAAAGTTAAAGGATTAAATATGTTTTCGTACTTTTAACTTTCAGTAAATTTTGGAATTAGTCTATTTCAAAATTTTGGACCAATTTAGTTTTTCATCTTTCGATATACATGGATTTAGTCATTTTAATAAAATTTTATTAAGTTTATTTGACATTTCAAGTGTGTTTCGTAATAGTATTTGACTAAACATTACAGCAAAAATGTGTCAAACAATATAAACAACTCAAATACAATTCTGAAATGCGTACAAAACATCAAACAAACCTAACAAAATTTGATTAAAAGGACTAAATTCATGTATCTCGAAAGATGAAGGACTAAATTAGTCCAAAGTTTCGAAATGGACTAATTCCAAAATTCACTGAGAGTTAAGGGACCAAAAACATATTTAATCCAAAGTTAAATACTTAAAATTTAATATATATATATATATATATATATATATATATATATATATAAATATATGAGTTTAATTTATCTTTTTAAATGTGTATTTTGGTGGAATCATATTCATGAAAGTAGTTTGAAAACCTAACCACCAAAATATATATTTTGGCACAAGGGCGGCTCCTCCTCAAATTCTTTTACAATTTCATGTATATATAACTACCAATGTCTCTTCAATTTATTGGTAGGATAACATTTTTGTTTAATTTTGATGATGTAAAAAATTAATACAGTGAACTAACAAAAACCATTTAAATACAAATTTTAAAATAATTATTATAACAATTGATGCATTTATCATAACAATGCGATTGGGTGCCTTGTTAGCACATTTTAATTAAATTATTTTCTCTATTATTTACTTTGATTTTGTAGATTTGGATTCCGTTACGTTGTTTCTCTTACGACTATTCTTATTGAATGAATTTATTTGAATGAACTATATAATAATATGACGTAAGGTTTTCATGATAGAATCTAAATTAAGTTTTTTTTGACTAATTCTCATTAAGTTGCCTTATCTTAATATCACTTATGAAAGTCGTATTACTACATTAAACTTGTTTTACTGATTATTTTTAAGAAAAAAAAATCATCACTCTGTAGTATTAAACCGATGGCGAACGGCTACGACTAAAATTGAATAATATAGGCAAAAATATCAATTTTCACGTTTTTCACGAATGATAATAATATGAAAAGAAGTATAAATAATTTGAATACAAAAATTTTAATAGAATATTTTCCAACCAGCACGTTTCGGTTTTATCATCTATTTTCTTCTCGCCATTTTTTAAAACTGTTGAAACAAATTTATCTGTGGTACTGTTGAAACATAGTTACATCAGAAAACATACTTTCTAAACACTCACTAAATTTTACAGTAACAGTCATCTTTAATTTTCAGAGGTGCATTGGTTACTGCAGATTATATGATGTAAAGTTGTTTTAGTTTACCTGAAATATTTGAATTTGACTGTGGTTTCTGAAAGAAGTAAAAATGGTACATATGTTCCGAATAATTTTAACTCATTCTAAGTTTCAGTCTAACACTTATCTTTAAACCCAAAGTTATATTTATTAGTCAGAAGTAATTCTTTTTACTTAAAAATGTAACAGTTCAAATATCACAGTTTGATTGTGATCCGATCTACTTGATCTCTGTTTCGGAATAATTGATATTACGTACAACTTTACTTATTTCACATTTATATAGTTTCTGACCCAAAAAAATTTCATCAAGCTTGCACTACCTTCTAAGAAAGGAGTAGCATAACTCCAAAAAGTTAATGGGAAAATGCTAGGAAAGTTGGGTATGCATTAGCCACCACAAGTGTCCAACGTATGCCAAAATAGAAAATTCAACCACGTAAACTGTTTTTGGCGTATAATGATTGTCCTTACTAACTACTCAACATGCATCTCATGATTCATGATCAACACACCAAAATTCACTTCTTTTAGTGTCCTTCTTCTACTCTTTGCTTTCCACTATAAATACCACACACCTGGCTTCTCAATATGCATAAACACACACACACTTACACACTCGCAAACATTAAGATAAAGAGCCAAGAGATTGAAGAAGTGAGAGATGGAGAACTTCCCAGTGATCAACCTTGAGAGTATCAATGGTGAGGAGAGAAAGGCTGTTCTTGAGAAAATTGAAGATGCTTGTGAAAACTGGGGATTTTTTGAGGTACCCCACACAAATATATTTGCTACCTAAACTTTTCTTCATGTTCATTTTAACCAAACTGATGATGATGATGATGTTGCTTTCTTTCCTGCTTGTATAGTTGTTAAATCATGGAATACCCCTTGAACTTTTGGATACTGTGGAAAGGTTAACGAAAGAGCATTATAGGAAAAGCATGGAGCAAAGGTTCAAGGAGGCAGTGGCAAGCAAGGGGTTGGAGGGTGCACAAGGTGAAATAAAGGACATGGACTGGGAGAGCACCTTCTTCTTGCGCCATCTTCCACATTCCAACATCTCTGAAATTCCTGATCTTAGTGAAGACTACAGGTAAGGCAAATTCAAAACTAAGATATAGATATGCATAGAGTAACATAACAATGTGTGATCTGGGTGATGAATTTGATAATGTGATAATGCAGGAAGGCAATGAAGGAATTTGCAGAAAAATTGGAGAAACTTGCAGAGAAGCTGCTCGACCTTTTGTGTGAAAATCTTGGATTAGAGAAGGGGTACCTGAAGAAAGCCTTCTATGGATCAAAGGGTCCAAATTTTGGGACAAAGGTAGCAAACTACCCTCCATGTCCGAAGCCAGAGCTGGTGAAGGGTCTTCGTGCTCACACAGATGCAGGTGGGATTATCCTTCTCTTGCAAGATGACAAGGTCAGTGGCCTGCAGCTTCTCAAAGATGGTAACTGGGTGGATGTGCCTCCAATGCGCCACTCCATTGTTGTTAACCTTGGTGACCAGCTTGAGGTACATTCTTTCACTACTGTAAAATAATTCTCTAATAATAGTCCTCAATTGTGGTTATTACGATTCTAAGAACATTTTGATGAAACAGGTTATCACCAATGGGAAATACAAAAGTGTGGAGCACCGTGTGATTACTAGAACTGATGGGACTAGAATGTCCATAGCCTCATTCTACAACCCTGCTGGTGATGCTGTTATCTATCCTGCACCATCATTGCTGGAGAAAAAAACAGAAGTGATAGACAAAGTATACCCAAAATTTGTGTTTGAGGATTACATGAGGCTCTACGCTACACTGAAGTTCCAACCAAAGGAACCAAGATTTGAAGCTATGAAAAGCGTGAACACAGTTTAGTTAATTCCAACTCAAACAGCTCAATTGGAGCTGTGCTATACTATACTGCTAGAAGAAATTTTATTGATTTGGAAGAAGTGGGGAAATAACCTGCAATTAAGCAAGAGATATTGGTTGTTATTACAGTGGATTGTTTATTTGTACTTCAGAACTGTTGAAATAATATGCAACATTTTCTACTCTTTTATCTTAACCTTGCTGGGTCCACTTTACCCAATTTGCAAATATAGTTATGACATGAACGATCGAGGAAATGAAATGATTAATAACTCATTCTGAATGTAATACTGGAATTCCCGAAAGTTCATACATAATAGTATCTATGTTCCTTTAAGATTTAAAGATAAGTACAGTAAACATGAAGTCAATATAGATAGTACACCCAAACCCAACACCAGCACATGAAAAATAGAAATAGTAACTACCAGAATAGGCAAGACAACTGCATTATTTATGTTGGTCCACCAACTTAATAATGCTCAAGATCAGATTACAACGCTATTTAATTCACCAAAAAAAACTATGGAAACAGTATTCTGTGACATGTTTTCAACCAAAAGAATGAGTGATAACAAAACTTGCCGATTTTCATCTAAATAGTTACCAGACCATGTAATTTTAACCTGCATGATTATGAAATTACTAGTTCGTGAACAGAGTTTTCATTTCCTGTATTGATTTCTTTCTCTATTAATATAGCTTCTTTCTCGTCAAAGTCAACAAACTCTTCCATCAATCACTGTTTCTCTAATTGGATGTTGTTTCTTTTAGAGATTTTTGTTATCAAAAAATACATTTTAGAGTGTACAACAACTGATGTATTTTTTTATTCAGTATTTTAGAATGTCCATAATACAAATTTGCATTATAAATTATATTTTCTTGAATACAAAAATTGTAATGCTTAATGTCATGAACTAAATGGAACTCAAACTGAAAATCACCCATCATAAAATAAATTTGAAAATTTTAAATCTAAGGGGTGCAGTTTGAAATTATGGGGTTGTAGGAAGAAATGTTTGAATCGTGGTTGAATCTCAAAAGAGCATGCATTTCTTATGGGTCAGGCTTTGGAAACCTATATTATACTATAAGGGTCATTGTCTCCTGCACCCCATGTTTTCTGGTGACATCCCCGTATTATCTGAAAATACCTATTACACACTTAATGAAATAAATAAAATGGTTAAATACGTTTTTTGTTTCTCAAGTTTCAGTTAATCTTGAAATTAGTCGTTCTTCAAAAATTTATATCAATTTAGTCTTTCATCTTTAGAAATATGTGAATTTAGTCATTCTTACCAAATTTTGTTAAGTTTATTTGATATTTTAAACGCATTTTATGATAATATTTGAGTTAACATTGAAACGAAAATGTGTCAAACAGTGTTACCAATTCAAATACTATAATAAAATATGTTTGGAACGTCAGATAAACTTAACAAAATTTGGTTAAAATGACTAAATTCACACATTTTTAAAGATGATGTACTAAATTGGTCAAATTTAAAGAAAAACTAATTCCAAATTTCACTAAAACTTGAGGAACTAAAAACATATTTAATCCTAAATAAAATCGATGAACTATGTTTTTTAACTTAAGTTTCACACTATGTAATTCATAAATCTTCTAGATTACACAATTCAAAGAAAAATATTAGTATGCTATAGACACCAACGTCACACACCAGTATACATAGGATATACAGCCTAAATAAATTATAATTTTCATTCTTTTTAATATTTCATATGCATTTTTACATTTTAAAATTTAATCCTCGTATTGTAATTTGTAGTCGAATCTTTAATTTTACATATGTTTATTTATTTTATTTTTTTAATAAATTAAAATATTCAACGAAAATATTATAATGAGGCAAAGGTTGCAGAGCATAGAACATGCATCGCACGCACCGTACATATTAATCACTCACACATATTATCCGTCCTAATCCCACAATTTTCTACCTAACATTGACTTCTAAACATCAAAATTTTAAGGTCAAGGATTTGTTGAGTGTTCCGATTATTCTCATTCACAGTAACTCCTAAACGTTTTCAAATTTTACGTGTTTGTGTGAGTGAAAGAAACAGAACGCGAAAGAGAAACATGAACGTTATTTTATGATCATGTCTCAAACCTGCTAGGGTTGTTGCATTTTCGACGTCATTAAATCCATTAATAATTACTACTTTTAGAACTACCTCTTTCTATAATCAAATATTTAAATTATATCTCAATAAGTGATCAAACATATAATACAAAGACTCTATAACTATACACTCATCATGCACCCCACCAAAAACTACAACAACAACAACAAAAAAATACTCGTATTGTTAAAGTGTCTTGCTCTGTGCTACCAAACGACTTGTTTGAATATGCTTTTCTTACTAGAATTTGCTTCGTTAAACTCAGCTTCTTGCCGACAATTTTCTTCCTCTTTCACCTTATTTCTTCTTCTCAATTTTATTTTTGTCGTATAAAAGAAGAATGTTTGACACAAGTTGATACCAAAGTCGATTTATATATTCTTTCTTTTTACTAAGTTCTGAAATATCTTTTAATACCTTTTAAGAATAAAATCGTGACCTGTGTGAATTTAAGTTCCACATTGATTATAAATGAGAAAGTAGAGCCCATAAGAATAAAGACTCATAATCCCTTGTCTTAAGGTTTTGGATTGAGAATAATATCAATATGTTACGTAGTTGGGCTGAGGTCTCATTGGTGCTGTATCTTTCCAATGAAACCTCCTCCTTTGTAAACCTAACCGTGACAAGTAAAAGAATAAATTCAATCATCAACCTCTAAGAATGTGGCCTATTTTACACTTCAATGCAATGACTTTTTGATACTAATCAACCACATTACAGTTCAAACTGATTGCTAATCTGTCCTATGTTTTTTGTTCATCAAGTTAACCAAACTGCTATTTTTGGTTAATTTGTGACTTGAGCCACATTTGTGTGTGCATGTAAGGTAATGCAATAATTGATATCAGCATTCTAAGCAAGGTTTAGTTGGTTAATACTTTTCAAAGATGGGTTCCACGGTTGGCAGTTTCATACTTGATACGTGAAAAAATATGATCTAACCAAATACCGATCATTAAAAAGGTTTCTTCGTCGTAACAGTCAACCAAAAGTCCTTTTCATTGTCCATTAAATATTAGTTTTGGAGAATCCTCTTGATTCAAGATATAACAACAACTTCGTGGAGAGCAACATTGAATACAAAATTCGCCTCAACCTTCCTCCATTTGTCATATAGAACTGTCTCAAAATCTTCCTTAGCCGACTCCTACAATATAATTCATGGTGATCCACTAAAGAGGTGTTACTTAAAACAAAACTACTTCTATTTGTTAGATGGTATTGTGATCTTGAGTGATAAAAAAAATGATTTACGACACAGTGTTAGCCAAAAGCTTTAGTCGTTATGAGCAGAAAAAGTTGGGATATGGAGCATTTCTGAGCTGCTTGTTCATAGTTTTCAGTCTTTGCACTGTGTTTAAGCCTTACTTGGGTCCTGTGCATGCGTGTGAGTGCTTAACTTCTTGCTTTGTAACCACTTGCATTTCTTACACATTGTGCTTTGAAATGGCATGAAATGCAGATATATGTTCCACCATTTCGTATTATGAACATTTTTTGTATCCATTAAGTTTGACTTTGATTTCCTTTGTTTCTTTTCTATACAGTGAACCTGAAGCTCTTCATAGGTGTTGACACCAAAATGCTGATCACCAGAAGCTCTTCACAAATAGCTCAACAAGGTAAGATTCTGAATCTCAACAAGGTTAACACAAGTACAGTTCAATTGAGATAACTTCACCAGAACATTAAATACATAAGTGAATCCTTAAACTATGATTATACAGTGTTGAGGTAAATGTTTCATACAACATGTGATTCTGTAATGATTCTCAGGCCTGCAGTTAATGATACTAGCTAGACCTTTGAAATAATGATTCAATTAAAGAGCCTTTTAAAGTTTCTATTCTTTATTTTTCAGTTGAAGGGAAAGAAACAAAGAAAGAGGAGCTACTGTGCACATCAGAAGAAAGAACAGAATTTTGCCAAGCAAAGGGGGATATCAGAATCCAAGGAAAATCCTCCACTGTATACATTGCTTCATCTGAGGCAACAACGTTGGAGAAAAACATGTCACGGAGTTTAAAGCCTTATGCAAGAAGGGATGATGTAGATGCAATGATTCTTGTACGAGAATGGACATTGAAGGCGGAGAATGTTGTTAACCAGAAAGTTCCTGAATGCACCCAAAATCACAGCATTCCAGCTGTACTGTTTTCTACAGGAGGGTACACTGGTAACCACTTCCATGAATTCACTGACATTGTTATTCCGTTGTTTTTGACTGCTAGAAAGTTCAATGGAGAAGTGCAGTTTATCATAGCAGATAAGCGTCCATGGTGGATTTCAAAGCACAAACCTTTTCTTAAGAAGCTGTCCCATTATAAGATTATGGACATTGATGAAGATGAAGGAGTTCATTGCTTCCCAAGTGTGAATGTGGGTCTCAAACGGCACCATAAAGAACTAAGCATTGACCCTCAAAAATACTCATACTCCATGAAGGACTTCAGAGCTTTTTTGAGAAGCTCCTATGCATTGAAGAGATTCCAAGCAATCAAAGTCAGAAACGGTCAACATAGGAAGCCAAGGCTCATGATTCTGTCAAGAAAAAGATCAAGATCTTTCATTAACACTGATGAAATAGAAAAAATGGCCAAGAGTTTCGGTTTTGATGTCATTGTTAAGGAAGCAGGGAACAGCATGTGGGGGTTTGCTCATGTTGTGAATTCCTGTGATGTGTTATTGGGAGTTCATGGAGCAGGTCTCACCAACATACTTTTCCTTCCGGAAAATGCAGTTTTCATACAGGTTGTGCCTTATGGTGGGTATGCATTGGACTGGCTTGCCACAAATGACTTTGGAAAGCCATCAAAGGATATGAACATAAAGTACTTGGAATATAAAATAAGCTTGGAAGAAAGCACCCTTGTAGAACAATACCCTCTAGATCACATGTTTCTAAAGGATCCTCCATTGATTGGGAAAATAGGGTGGCAAGAATTTAAGTCTGTGTATTTGGACAAGCAAAATGTAAAGCTTGATGTTCATAGGTTTAAGCCTACATTGCAGAGAGCTCTTGAGCTATTGCATAAATAAGTATGATATGTGTCACGGTTAGGATTTGATCAAAGTTTTCATCGTAGTATTTTTCTTTCTTGCTGATATATTTATCTGTTGTTTCTCAACAAACATCTTACAGAATGAAGAACAAAGAGGTTATCATCTGAAACGAAATTTCTGTATTGAAAGGAAAATGGTGTGTGATATACATACCTGAAAGCTAAAGCGTTTAAGGTATCACTTTTGAGACATCATGCAATGACAAAAAGTTTAGGCTATGTCCTATGTTTGGGTAAAGGTTTATTTTAGGAAATAATTGTTTTCTTTTTTCAAAACAATGATAATGATAAAAGTTATATTAAGTAGTTTTTTGCTGCCTTTTTGTTTTACTTTAAGATGTTTCAAAGGCAAGTGAGTGATAGTTAATTTTACTAGGAGGTGAATTTGTAATTGTAAATGTAAAAATTGTTGCTTGCACTTAAGTAGAAGAGATCAACATGAATTCAATTTAAACTTTATGTGGGACATCATGCACCTGCTACTTCAGAAAGTGGGGTTGGTGAGATAGATTGATAAATTGGTTTACTTCTTACTTTGAATTTTACCCGAGACAATTATGTGGAGTGTTTTAAAAATAAAAAATCAAAAAATCAAAACCTACTCTTCAGATAACACTAGAGCTTCCAAGGCCGCTACAGGTATATCGTCGTTACTGTTCCACACGTAAATTCTTTTTGGGTAATGGTAGGGAACTTTTCAGCTTGTAAAATGGGGAATGATTGTAATGTTCTTATAGCTGCAATTTTATGCGACATTGACAGTTAAGGGTTCATTGTTATATCTATGATGACAATAATAATTTTGTACAAGGGTTGTGATACCCCTAGTATCTCATATCTCATGTATATATATACAGATATAACATTATTTGCTGATAAAAATTGTGCGATAAACATAGAAATGAGACAATTTTCTTTCCTTTTAATATATTCTGATAGGCATCTAAGACTATGAATCTGATGTAGTCATACTGAGCTTTCCTTTTTTTCCAATCCCATCAGCATCGTCTTAAAGTCGTCGCTGTTGATTGTTTTAGGTTCTAAAATTATACAACTTATTCATTCTTTGATTTTCTAATCAGAGGTTAGTAAATCAAAATTGATTCGTACTAACTTACCTCTCACAGTTTACAATGTCTGCAGGAAAAAAAAAAATCCATCTCAGGTGTAGCAATTACCAAGCCTCATGATAGGCTTTTAAGAGTATAACTCATCTTAAACACATTCCTAATCAGCAAATTTGATTAACTTAATTCGGTTCCCTGAGCAACTACCACATCTATCTTAGACACATTCCTAATATAGTACACATGTTCTTCAATTAAATGACGGGTCTTAAATATGGAAAATCAGTTGTCCCCCAATGAATTGTTGCGTTTGAATCCACCGCAACAGCCGTGCAAAAAGAATGCATCATCACCATATGGATACAATATGCAAGCTCTGAAAGCTGGTCAGTCAGCAATTATGGAAATGCTGGTGTTGAATTGTGCCCCAATTCTAGATAGACTGGATGCAATCACCCTTTACAAAAACACGGGCTCTGATCTGTACCTGTCCTACTCAAGTTTTCTCAATTGCTCTGTACATTCACTATTGAAATTATGACTGGAAAGATCCATGGATCAATTGCACCATAGCCTTCAAATGGACAAGTTCTTCCTCGGTATATAATCCTATTAACAAATCCATCCAATGTACCCTTTTAAAGGCAGCTCAACTCCACTTAGCGCCACTAAACGATTTCTTCCTACTTTTCTTGTTGCTCTTCTTCAAAAGAACTGATGCATGATCAATACCATCAGATGAATGGCTATCCCCTTTCAACCATAGAAGAGCCTCAGCAGCAGCAGATTTTTCTGCTAATTTCTTGCTGCCGCAAGGCTTACCAATAAAATTCAACCCATTAAATATGACAGTAGAACGGAATTGGCTGTTTTTCAGCTGCGTTGTTTTGTAAGTTGGTGAGTCATGTCCAGCCCTGTTAAGAAATGACTGAAGTTGATTTTTAAAATTTTCAGCCTCGACTCCACTCTTGGAGTTTGTTTCCTTCTTTACCTGTGATAGGACTTGGCGACCAAAGACAAACCTACCATCACAATGGTCTTCTGAAACCAACAATCTGACAGCTGAAAGAAGCTGACTATGCGATTGTGTTTCCTGCTTGGGATCCAGAAGCTGGAAAAACATGCAAATCATAAAGTCAATATCCAAAAGACTTGAAGAGAAACCAAAAATTGATGGAAGAATGTGGTTACACAAATAAATAATTCCCAAAAAGAAAATGTTAATTATGGGTCGAACTTACCTTTTTCTGTATCAATTCTTCCAGTTCCATCTTTAAGCTTAAGTAAGTCTTGGCTAATTCTGGTTTCATGAAAAACTCCAAATAGCCCCCCAACATTTTCAGGTGACCATCCTGTCAAATGAATTATATGCAAGAGCACAAATAAGTAGCAAAAAAGGAAGCCCAGAACATACAACCAAGAATAACAGATCTAGGTGGGAAGTGAAGAGAAAATATGGTAGGAACTTACTAGTCCACCTCTGGATACATTCCCACCAAACAAGAGAAGCACCGAATCAGATATACCAGTTGAATCTCTGAGGAATACTGAATTCACTTTCACCTTTTCATTAAACACTAACCATGGGTATGGAATTCGAGGTACACAGCCATTTACAGAGCTCTACAAGATGCAGCACCAACATTAAACTTCGATGGATTATATATATTCCCCCAATTAAAACTGAGTCATAATACAAGGATTGAAGAAAAATCAGATATTTGAAGAGAAGCTTACAGAATACAAAAGAACCTGACCATCCTCCATGGTCTTCAGTGCTATTGACTTATCTTTGTTCTGCAAAACAAAAGTTGTACAACCTCACATAAAAAGGTACACAATGAAACTACTACATAATAATTAAAACATGACACTATTCCCAATAATTTGATGAACCGGTAGAATAATATACATATAACAAAACCCCATGAAGAAGCATGGATAAAAAAAAAAACTATCCAGGTTATTACCAACACCATTGTAGAGAAGAAACAAAATACAAACAATTTTGACAAAAAGACCAACTTACAGTTTTGGTTGTCCTATTTCTACAAAGATTGATTTATTACACTTAATCGCCATGTTATGGTTACCTCCATGAGCCCCCCACGCAACTCCTTCCCGAGGTCAATCCTGATGTTGATATGACAATGCTCTTTTTTTTTTGTTGATGTAACATTAGATTTTATGAAATGATTTTGTTTTTTTGGTTGTTGATGATGATTAGAGGATATCATTTGCGTTGATAGAAAAGTGTCACATCATCAACAAATCATTAAGGGAACTCAATTCCCTTTGGAAACAGACAGCATAGATAAAATAAATAAAAATCAAAAATTGAATTTTGGAAAAACAAAGGGGAGAAAAATTGTAAAGTTCATGTTGTTCATACTTGTCCTTGTGTTTGTGGTACACATCTGTTACTTAAATGAAGATGCCACAAATAGAAACAGAAAGAGGGTTCTACAAACATACAATAGATGTAGGGGCACACATAGCCGAAAGTAAATAAATAAAAGTGAAAAGTAAACATTTTGGAAACAACATAGTTGAAAGGACTAGCAGTGTTGATTACCATAACAGAAGATATTCCGGGAAACAAACCCGCACAGATGACTGCTCGGATGAGATGCATTTCATGACTCCATGCATTGTAGGTTTCAGGCTTGTCATTGACCAGACCAATATCTTTGAGCAAGTAAAGGAATTGCTTTCTAAGAGACTCAATGGCCTTAAGTGTTTGAGAAGAAAGAAAATTTCGCCAACAGTACTCATAACCAGCCTGCTGTGTCTCAGCATCTTTCCAACCCTCATAAGCCCGGACAAGTGCAAGATGATCACTATAGTCACGAGCAGCAAATTGGGCTTTGGCAGACTCTGCAAGCTGCATAGAGCATACACAGTAAATAATTGAATATAAAGCCAGGGCCCTCTCTACCTAACAGACTTTTAACATACGAATTATGTATATGGATAATGAAGGCAGAGCACTGACAATTTCAATATGAAAAGTGAACCATTATAATAAGCACCAAAAATGCCGATACAAAATCATATTTACTCCATGATATCAACCTAATCAACCAAGACAGTGTACATGCTTGATAGGTCTATTAATTTGCTCTAGTTTGCTTCCAGTTATTATACTCTTGAAAACAACTGGTCTCACTTGCGACCATCAAAACCAATAAAATTTACCACCATTTCTATCCAGAGGAACATCCAAGTTCAACAAAAGAAGAGTCAGGAAGCAGGATATATCAGCAATAGTCAAAACAAAAACTTACGTCCTTCTTGTCAGATGGCGTCACAAATGGATCTCTTACACTTAGACCAGCAACAACAGTCATTATAGGATCCAAACACTTGAAGATGGTTCCTAAAATGAGCATCTTGCCAAGTTTGGGTTCTACAGGAAGCATTGCCAATTTGTGCCCTGAAAATTAACAATCCAATCAACAGTAACTCTAGAATAAATCAAGATAACACTTTGAAAAACCAATGTCAGGAGAATATTCTTTTACTTGACAGTGGAAAGAAGAAATAAAGACCATGGTGCAGTAGTTCTTTTACCTAAAACTGTTAAATTTTCATTCCCGTCTAAGGCCCCAATAATCTTCAAATACTCAACAGCATTTTCAACCTGCAGAATAAAAGTAATTGATTACATAATAAATTGAGTAAAAAAACACGGATGCAGGATACAGAATGTCATAAGTTCCACACATACAATTCATTGGAAATATAAACACCGATGCAGGATGCAGAATGTCATAAGTTCTACACATACAATTCATGTAAAATACAAATAACAACCCTCGTATTTGAAAGCAAGTTCCAGAAACATGTTCAATGAATTTTACCGATAGAGGCTCCGGTGGCTGTAGAGCTTTAGATAAAAACTCAGAGATGCTTCCAAGTTGTAGAGTTTTGATTTGCAGGCACAAGGATTGCAAAGGTGTTCTCAAAAGCTCTGGCAATTGATAATCAGCAAAAGCATCATAAACACATCTGGGATAAAGATGGTAGCATTCACCAGGCTGAACACGGCCGGCCCTTCCTCTCCTCTAAAAAGTTATGAAAACTTTCTAAGAAACCAGACAGTCTAAATAATATAGAAAAGCATAATCTGAGAAAGAAAACATTAAGAAGCTGAACACATACATGGGAGTCATACAATGGAAGTTTAACTACTTATAAACATGTAGTTCAACTTGATTGAGATAACAACTATAAGTGAACTGCATAGTCTAACTTCACAAATCCATCAAAAAGCATTGAGGATGAGCATCTGACTTCAATTGAAACATAAGTACAATCAAAAATTACTAAAGAAAATATTTTATCAAGACAGGATATATTACAAAAAACTTCTTGTTGTATATGTTCTGTGGAGCATGTATGACAAACAAAAACAACATATCACGTGTAACACAAGAGACAAACCACAATTTGCCCCTTCACATTTCTTACTAACTCAATTAAATTGCTCAGGTTCTCTATATGGAAAAAACTTCAGCCTATTATTAAAAAAAACGATTTTTACAATGAAACAACAGCCAAGCCTGATCTTATCAGGCTATATCAAAAACTGAATTTCCTGTAGTAAAAGTATTTGGAGCAATGTCTTCTCTAATTTTTTGCCTTTAAGTTTTCTAAGGTATTTCTCTAAACCCTTTAGTAGGAATGTATTCCATTCAAACAGAAAAAAGACAAATAAATTCTTTAATCCAAAATACCTGCCGGGCTGAAGCTTTTGAGATCCAAGATGGAAGCAAACAAGGAGTGTTATTTAATGCGTCATATGATGTTTCTTTTGCTTTTCCAGAGTCAACCACAAAGACAACATCATTGATGGTAATACTAGTCTCAGCCATGTTAGTTGCCAAAACAATTTTCCTCACCCCTCCTTCAGGATTTTCAAATATCAACCTCTGCAGAATAGTAAGTAAAATGGGAACAAAAAAAATATTATTATATAACTTATGGCAATGATTAACTTACAACGACCAGAAACATATGATCAATGAAATAGAGATGTGATTTATTATATCAATTAGAGCATGGAAATTTAATTGCTTCAAGGCAAAAAGAAATCCCCTCCCACAGGAAAAAAAAAATTGCATTAGCTTCTTTATATAATCAATTACTGCACCAAATATCAGTACCACATGACAAGACTTCCTAAAATATTGTTACAACTTCTATATTAGAATTATGTCTTTCATTTTCTCAAACAAACTTGAGAAATTTTCCCAAAAACTATTTCCGAAGCACCCATTTTTAGTAGAATGTACTTAATTTTAATCACTTCAGAGCTATTATTTCTGATATTTGCAGTTAAATTTACTATTAGATGTCTTGAATTAAATTGTAATCTAGACAACAAGCATTATTTTATGGTTAATAAGATAATATAGCAAGATCACCTGCTCAGAGCTGGCCATGGAGCCATGGCATGCAAGAAGCAATACTCGGCTCGGATCACCCAACAAAGGATGACCTTGAAGTTGATCCTTCAAAGAGTTTATATCATCCCAACCAGTCATAAAAACCAAAACAGCTCCTGGCCTTTCATTCTTAACAATGTGACAAAGCACATGTTCAGTAAGGTTAAAACCAATTGAATCAGGGCACCAACAGGACAATGAATCTTGGGTGTGCAGGCTATATCCCTTAAAGTCCGCAACTTCTAAAGCATCCTATGAAAAATCAGAGAGAAGTGAACAGAATTAGCAAAAGCTTAAGGACCTAAAATGAAAAATTTTCTGTCTCTACTTGTACCTCAACAGCAGAAGCAATTTGGCTCTTTCTTTTTCTGAAAGCTTGAGCTTGTTTCTGCATTTTCCATATTTTTTCTTGACCATAGTCATCAATTTGATTATAAGGTGTCAACCGATGTCTAGTTCTTTCCAGAATATCCTCAAGAAAATGTGCTCGAACTGGAAATGTAAAGCCCTAGAATATGCCCGGGTCCCAAAATGAACAAAAGGAAAACATGTTTATCATATCTCGCATATCATCTAATAAGCAAATGTATACAGATTTGCCAAAGCCGCCAAGTGTGAAATTTCTCCTAAAAATAACTTCAAGCTTTCTATCAGTGTACCATCTAGAAAAAAAAAAAAAAATTAATATGCAAAAGAATACCAACCAGAGTTTTCCAGTCAACAGCTAAGTGGTTCAACTGCTAAAATGCAGTTTTTATTATTTAAACATTAAACAATGTTTATTATGAGATAAAAATCATCATGTCCATTGAAGTGCCTTATCATTTGTCAATATCAAGCTATCATAAAATCACATCATAACTTCGAAAACTGATGATATGATAACACATTAGAGAGACAGTAACTGAACTTTAACACGGATTACAGCAATGACTATCCTGAACTTACAGGAATATGCATAGTTGGAGCACCATTAAAGTATGAAGAAAAAAGCTCAGCATTTAAGGTTGCACTCATCAAAACCAATCTCAAATCAGGACGATGAGGGAGAATTTCCTTCAGGACAATGAGAAGAAAATCTGACACGTGAAAACCAGTTGTAAGTATAACTTTAAATAGTCTTATTAAACATTAGATTAGAATAAAACAATTATTTAACTACCTTCATTCATTCCACGTTCATGAATTTCATCAACAATAACATGAGTTACACCTTTTAAATTCCTATCCACAAGCAGCCTCCGCAATAATACGCCAGTGGTGCAAAACAGAAGACGGGTATCTCTCCCTTTCAAACCCTCCAAGCGAACTTTGTATCCAACCTATCAGAAGGTAAAACAGGTAGAAAACTTAAGTTAAGCAGTCATGTGTGCATGCCAAGTAATTCAAGCTGAAAAAGTCCACAAACTAACAGATTCTCCTAACTTCTCCCCACGTTCTGCTGCAACTCTTTCAGAAACAGACATAGCAGATATTCTTCTGGGCTGAGTACAAATTATGTTACATACAGCTCCGCGGGCAGCCTCAGTCTCAGATTCTAATATGTATTGAGGAAGTTGTGTGGTCTTACCACAACCAGTTTCACCTGAGACAACAACGACCTGCAAATTTTCATTTATGATACCACTTAATATAAACTATCATTCCGCCAACAAACATATTGAGACTTAGTTTCCACAAAAAATAAATCTGAAAATATAGAAACCTGTATCAATTTATTTTATCCTTTATAAATAATTATTTGCTTTAGAAACTATAAGTTGTATCAATTTGATTGTTGGCTTCTGAATGCTCCAAATATGAAAGACCTATGTAGTTATAGGATTACATAATATGTTATATAACATTAAAAATATGTATTTAATTATCAATGATTTGACCACACTTAAACTATTGAATTATGAACAACAGTCTTCACTAGTACAATGATCAGTCTAATTTTAAAAGCATTGGACAAAAGTATAGTACATAGCACACAGCCCTGCCCACTTAAACAGAGAGACTGCTTCCAAAATCTGAACGTCAAGTTAAAAGAGCAGCAACCTAATCATTGTGGCAAAGCTCATCCTCACAAACCATGAAAAAGGGCATTAAAAAATTAGCTGCTGAGATATAAACAATCTTAGTCATATAAAATTTTGTTTAAGATGATAACATCCTGATTTGCCTACAATGAACAAAATTTTTGAAAAGTAAGAAAATTTTACTCTAGTCATAATAAAGGCTTAAATAGTCATTTGGTCCTAGTTTTGGTCGAGTTTTTTTACTTTAGTCCTACTTTTGAAATTGTTTTCAATTTGGTCCTACCTTTCGTTAATTTCATTCAACTAAATCATTTTCCTTAACTCCGTCTAAATAGTTAACGGAATTGTGGCCAGCGTGGTTCGTTTCTGTGATGTGGAGCACTGTTCAATGACATGTCCGTTATTTTACTGTGCTGCCTTTTAATTTTAATTAGAGAGTTTAGGGTTTATAATTTGTGGAATTGGGTTTAGGGATTCTTCATGGATTAGGGGATTTCTTCGTGGAATTGGGGATTTCTTTGAATTGGGAATTTCAGAGCAATTGCTGCCATCAAAGATTGAGGCCGATATGTGAAGATTTGTTCGCAGAGGGTTCAAGCTGTTCATCGCGGAGGTAGGGTATAATTTTTTGGTTTAGGGTTTGTTTAATTTTTGCTGACTAATGTGGTTTTTTTGGGACATTTAAGAAACCCAAATCAATGGCTGATTACAAGTGGGAAGTGGGGACAACTTTCGTGGATAAGACACAGTTTGTTAATGGTCACCATTAACAAACTGTGCCTTATCCACGAAAGTTGTCCCCACTTCCCACTTGTACAAACTGTGCCTTATCCACGAAAGTTGTCCCCACTTCCCACTTGTACCATTAACAATGCCTTATCCACGAAAGTTGTCCCCACTTCCCACTTGTAATTAGCCATTGATTTGGGTTTCTTAAATGTCCCAAAAAAAACCACAGTAGTCAGCAAAAATTAAACAAACCCTAAGCCAAAAAATTATACAAACCCTCAGCAAAAATTGAACAAACCCTAAGCCAAAAAATTATACAAACCCTACCTCCGCGATGAACAGCTAGAACCCTTCGCGAACAAATCTTCATAGATCGGCCTCAATCTTTGATGGCACCAATTGCTCTGAAATCCCCAATTCAAAGAAATCCCCAATTCCACGAAGAAATTCCCAAATCCACGAAGAATCCCTAAACCCAATTCCACAAATTATAAACCCTAAATTCTCTAATTAAAATTAAAAGGTCAGCACAGTAAAATAACAGACACGTCATTGAACAGTACTCCACGTCACAGAAACGAACCGCGCTGGTCACTATTCCGTTAACTATTTAAACGGAGTTAAGGAAAAGGATTTAATTGAATGAAATTAACGAAAGATAGGACCAAATTGAAAACAATTTCAAAAGTAGGACCAAAGTGAAAAAACTTAACCAAAACTAGGACCAAATGACTATTTAAGCCCATAATAAATTATAAATTATACTTTTGTGTCTTGCGTAAAAGATCATACATGAGCATCAAACTGAAAGCCGTTTTTTTGTTTTTCTCATGCGGAAGTGAAAAGTAAACATTGAAGGAAATAATACTAAATAAGAAATCTCAAAAGGCGTCATTTTCCCTTTATCACCTGATTCTCTGAAATAAGTCTCAAAAATGCATCCTTCTCTTTGAACGCGGGAAGACTTCTGCGAAATTCGAGCATCTTTTGCCCTTCATGAGACTCCTATAGGTAAACCAACATCTGTTACAACATTTATAAAGGATAAAATAACAAAAAAGGACATCTAACAAAGTACAGAATTTCATTGCTAGAGAAGATCAATAAACAGCTTTCATCATGATATGTCAATGTCAGAAACCAGATAACACGTAATCAACAATCAAAATCTCGGAAACTCAGTCATTACCCATTAATCACTAAGTTGGGATAACAACACTCAAATAAACATATTGCCATAAATGATTTAATAAGTCGATGTAGTTTTGTTATTCATTAAAAGTGTATGGCCAAAGTAAAAGATACCAGTGTTATGATAAAGCTAAGCCCTCTGTCCATTTTTAAAATTGATAGACACGGTATACATGGACTACAAATATGGATGCATTATAATTATTCACAATTTATAACATTCATAAATTTGCACCCACACTATGAATGGAACTAGAGTCAAAATACTAAAACACAAAATTAATGAAATACTAGCTAAGAAAATAAAAGCACTTTAATAAACCTGCCAATCTTGTTGCCGATGACGCAGTTGCAAACTTCTTCGTTGCAGGATTTTCTCCTTGACAACACTATTATGAGTCAAGGGCTCTGGCTGTTCATGCATTCCTTCATTGGCTGGAATGCTTATAGCATCACTTGATTTATGCAATGAATCATTCAAATAACTCCACTTGCTTGCAGTAGCCTTTTGTGAAAGATGGGCATGGAGACGAGCATCTACTTCTTTATGAACGTCAAATGGTAAGACTACCTGCACAAGCACAGAAAAATGGCCAATCAGGATACTTGTTATAGAGGTACCAAATATCACAAATTTATAGCATTTAAACTGTAAAGAAAATTGTTACCTATTGACAAACTTTTGGTTCTTGGAATTGTGCTCAAAATTAAACATTCGGGATTGGAATTGAAATTGGGACATTGAGGAACTATTTGACTTACAAAAATGTTTTCTATTTTCACTTGTAATTACAAAAATGTTATATTGTTTTTAATTTGCTTCTGGTTTTCAAATGATTGGGTTAGAAACAGTGAAACCAACCTCTTATTATTTTCTGTTTTCACTTTTGTAAATGTAAATAAAATAAGAAAAACATGTTATTAGTTAATTAGTTGGTGGCTGTCAGTTAAGATTTCTGGCTGTTGCATAGCTCCCTATATAAGGTAGGGATGTTGTATGTTGACAGACTGCAGGTAGATTGAGACTGAATGACAATAACAGAAGTGCAGTGGACAACTCTTTGTTTCTCTCATCTATCCTCTCTGTTTTGTTTACTTCTCTATACACTATCTCTCATACATGGTGGAGGGCATTTCTAATAAGCTTCAAGGGCTAATGTGCACAAGGGATGATGCCTCCATCAATTTTGGACATGACCAAGAAATGAACACCACTATACATGCCATAAAAATCACTTTCAAGATTTGAGGCATCTTTCACAGCTAGGCAGCTTAGCAGAATTTAATGAAAAGTTTGATGCAATTTTTTTTAATCTCTGCTCATATGAGCCCTCTTTCATTGTCTTTCTGTTTCTTACTCTTTTCCTAGATTCTATGTTATTTTCCTATACAAACATCCAAAAAATAAGAATCAAAGTGAAACAATATGATATTTTGTGTAATTAAAATATTAAATCAGAATTCTCAAATATAACAGCCCCTAAAGTCTTTTGTGTTTGTTTAAATCCCAATACCTCATATTCCAAGGAATTGAAAAACTATGAAGAATAGTCTTCCCAGCAGTAAAGAAAACAGCCGTAGCCACCTAAGTTCAATACCTTGAACACCATATTAGTCACCAAACTCTCTACTCTACTACCTTTGCATCAGTGTTAGACGTTATTTATTTACACTGCCACCAACCACACACCAATGCACCCCCCGCCCCCCATTTTCCCACTCCCACTACCACAAACAACAGTCTCCTTTGCCAGCATCGTGACCATGTATCGTGCCAACAACTGCAATTATAAAACTTAAGTCCGCTTACTTTGTTGGATAAGGCAACCTCCAAAAATGGTATCCCTAACCCAGAATTGCCGGTCACCAGTTTCACTTAGTTGATCAAGATTATCCCAAGAAATTAAAATCGATTACCATCCTTTACACAATAATCCAGACACAAAAAGCAACACCAACTCAGAAATTGCAAACAAATTATATACCTCTCTCTGCGGGCGTTTATCATCCAAATCAGGGCGGTAATTTGGCAAAGGCGCCTTGCTAAACACAACAACTCTTGCATATTGCCGGCTGCCAAAGTAAAATCCATTCAGAAATGTACCAAATAAATAACCAAACAAACAAACGCACGCTAAGGGGAAAATAGGTAGCTACCTATACAAACCCATCCTGGTAGCTAAAGTGGAAAGCTGCTCGAAATCGCGACGGTCCTTCTTCTCTCTGGACACCACTTCTTGTTCGTCTTTGGAGCGCATAAGCATGGTCAGCTTCCATCTCCACTCGTCAATGTTCTCGAGCGTTGAATCCCCCTAACAATAACAAACACATTAAAAAAGAACGAATGAAGCAACTGTGCGTGTGATAGGGAACGGAAAGTAACGAACCACTTGTTGGCTGTGAGAGGGATAAGACGCGAATTCGACATCGGACTCGTCACTGGACGCGTCCTGATACGCAAAACGGCCGTAGCTGGAGTTGCGCTGGTGCCAAAACGGCAACGCAACGGTCCCCTGGCGCGCGACGGTCCTCGGGCGCGTGACGTTGACAACTTGAAGCGCGTTGGAGGAGGAGCGGAGGCGAATGGCGGTGCGGTGAAGAGGAGTGGTGGAAATGGATGAAAAATAAGGTCTGAGAGGAGTGCAGCGAAGCCGCGACATGGTTTTGAATCTGATGAAGCCCTGAAATACGCCGGAATATGCCATAGGCATGGTGGTCACTGCTGAGAGAGGTTGCACTGCGCAGACACTCACGCTCTTCATCCCTAAACCCAAGCTATTTATATCTTATCTTTCCTTACATAAATCATGTTCAACGTTAATTCTTTCTAAATCTTTATAATTCTTTCTTAATCTTTATAATGAGTATTTCAAAATTATAGGTACCATAGTTCGTGAAAATATATTTTTATTCTATTTGCATAATTAGAGTGTTCAGAAAAATCATGTTCTTAGTTCTTTACAATATGACTTCTTTTATAAAGAAAAATCAAGAAAATATATTACATTTAACACAAGGAGAAGTAAAGACAAAATTAAGACCTAAAATAAACTACATTTATGGTATCTCCAAATAAAAATGTAACTAATATAATTCAATTACATGCATTGAGATTTGTGTAAAAATTCTAGTAGCATCTTTAAGGCGATGTTATAAAAACAGTTATGAAGTTTAGTTTTATTTAACTAGTTTTTGTTCTCACATCCTTTTTTACAATTTTTTTTTGTATGTTTTGCTTTAACATAAAGATTCAAGAACTCTTATTCTTTTATTTTTACTTCAATATTTTATTTATAATTTAATTATTATGTTAAGAATTAAGATAGATTATTATTATTATTATTATTATTATTATTATTATTGAGTCTGTTAATATGTTGTGATGAAAGTTTCTTGTAAGATATAAATTTTAAATTTGTGATTTAGTTACAATTAGAGTGATTGAAATATAATAACGAAATACAATTTCTTCAATTTAATATCATATATGTTCATGGGAGTATGAGTGTTTTGAATTTAAGATAATGTATCTTAAGAATTAATATAAAGAAATGTCAATCTTAACATAATAATTAAATTAATTTGTTAAGTTATAAAGATATGAAATGCAAATAAGAAAAATATAGGAGTGAGTATTGTAATTTTGTATATCAACACAAACAGATTTTAAAATTAGTACGATGATGTAAGACTTAGTTATACAGGTAAAATAAGATCACATAAGAGGATCTTAGGTCATCTCTAATATAAATTAATTTTATCATGCAATATTATTTTTAAAACATTCTTATTATTACTTTTGTTCCAATGCAAAAGTAGTATAAAATATATAAGATTTGATTTTGATATTTATGTTTTTTAATTTCATGAAATATTATACACGTATAAGACGTAAATATGGTTTGTGTTTTTGTATTTTAATATAGTGTTTTATTGAAAACAAATTGTTTGGTATTATAGAAAAGTAAAAAAAAATGAAATTATTCATTAGGACATAATATTGAATTGAAAAGTTGAGAATAAATACATGTATCGATAAAAATCCACAAATTGTTTTCTTATTTTGTTTGACTTTTTTATGTTAAAAATGAATATCGTGTAATTTTTATGTTTACTTCGGTTATATTTTTAATCAAAAATTAAACCAAACTATACTGGAAAACTAAAAAATAAATATCCTAAATATAAGATCATTTTTATGTCACATTAGCATTTTTAAACGACAATTGTTAGAAAACTCTTATCTTAAGGATAAGACGCGAATTCGACATCTTAGACTTGTAGTTTATTATCGATTTAAAACTTCAACGTATTTAAAGTTTATTCGCATTTTTAAAAATATATTTTGCAAAAATTAGACAAATTTTGTTTTTTACAAACTTGTATTAATACCCATTACATTTGATTAAGTATTTTTCCAATAAAATTTGCATTTTATTTACAACAATTGCATAAATTATTTTAATTAACATAAGATAAGTATAAAGCATCGACACTTTTATTAATTATTATCGTTATCATTTTACTACGAACATACAGGCGTTGTCGCGTATGTGTATTCGTATTTTTTAATTTTCAAGAAAGTTAAGATCAATAACAAATATATAATTTTTAAAATAATCGTTAAATATAAAATTATAAAAAAATAAGAAATGTAAAAAGAAAATTTAAATGATGATTTAAGACAAAAGAGAGTTGTAGAAAAATTATTAAAAGTAAATTATTTATAAAATAATTAATTTTTAAAATAATTAAGGGTAAAACGGGTATTATGAAATGTGGACACAAAAAGAGGAATCCTCTTTATTGTTAGAAAAATGATTAAAAGTAAATTATTTATAAAATAATTAATTTTTAAAATAACTAAGGGTAAAACGGGTATTGTGAAATATGGACACAAAAAGAGGAATCCCTTTATTGTTATAGATAGATATAGATAAAATAAAATAAAAAAGGTAAATAGGTACTTCAAAGATGTGTATTGGAATATATAGTAAAGTTTGCAAACACAACGTTTTCTCTACTTATATACTAGCGAACATGCAGGGCTATGTATTCGCATTTTTTTATTTTCAAGAAAGTTAAAATCAATAACAAATATATAATTTTTAAAATAGTTAATATAAAATTATAAAAAAATAAGATATGTAAAAAGAAAATTTAAATGATGATTTAAGACAAAAAAGATTTGTAGAAAAATGATTAAAAGTAAATTATTTATAAAATAATTAAATTTTAAAATAATTAAGGATAAAATGGGTATTATGAAATGTGGACACAAAAAGAGGAATCCTTTATTGTTAGAAAAATGATTAAAAGTAAATTATTTATAAAATAATTAATTTTTAAAATAACTAAGAGTAAAACTGGATATTATGAAATGTGGTCACAAAAAGAAGAATTCCCTTTATTATAATAGAATAGATAGATAGATAGAATAGATAGACTAGGGGACGAGATGAATTTTTTTTCGAAATTTTTTATTTTAGTCATACATTTTATAAGATTTAAGATTTTACTTAAAGAATTTGAATATAGTTGTATTCCATCGGTTACATGTGTAATTAATAATTACTTTAAATTAATTATTTTCTACTAATAATTTTATTTATTGTTTGGACTGGTAGTTTATTTTAACCTTATAAAAGAGAAAGACTCCCATCTTACAATTTAGATTTTCTTGAAAATCGTATTAAAGTATTTTGTATTAATTACATATTATATAAATTAAAAAATATTTAGAAAAAGAAAAAACGAAACTGAAAACCCCTAGGCTTCGCTAGAAAAGAAAAAATCTAACCGCAAAACCCCACTCCCAAAGTTACTCTGAAAGAACGCATCTTCACGCTTTCTTTCTTCTTCCCCCCACACCCTATTTTTTCAAATCTAGGGTTTCCTCTGCATCTAGGGTTTCTCGCTCAGCAATCACAAATGGCGGCAATCGCAGTTCCCCAACACCGATCCTCCAAGACGGAGTCCTATGTCGACAACAAGCGTAAGGAAGACATCCGCCATGCCAACATCGTGGCCGCTCGCGCCGTCGCCAACGCTGTGCGCACCAGTCTTGGCCCCAAGGGCATGGACAAGATGATATCCACCTCCTCCGACGAGGTTATCATTACCAACGACGGCGCCACCATCCTCAACAAGATGCAGGTCCTCCAGCCCGCAGCCAAGATGCTCGTCGAACTCTCCAAGTCGCAGGACTCCGCTGCCGGCGACGGCACTACCACGGTCGTCGTTATCGCCGGCGCCCTACTCGAGCAGTGCCTCCTCCTACTGTCCCATGGCATTCACCCCACCATCGTCTCCGACTCCCTCCACAAGGCCGCCGTAAAGGCAGTGGACGTTCTCACCGCCATGGCCGTCCCCGTGGAGCTCTCAGACCGTGACTCGCTCGTGAAGTCCGCCAGCACCTCTCTTAACAGCAAGGTCGTGAGCCAGTACTCCACGCTTCTCGCGCCCCTCGCCGTCGACGCTGTTCTCTCCGTCGTTGATGCGGCCAAGCCCGACATGGTTGACCTCCGCGATGTCAAGATCGTGAAAAAGCTTGGCGGCACCGTGGATGACACCGAGCTTGTGAAAGGACTCGTCTTCGACAAGAAGGTTAGCCACGCGGCGGGGGGACCCACCCGCATGGAGAACGCCAAGATCGCCGTCATCCAGTTCCAGATATCGCCACCGAAAACCGACATCGAACAGAGCATCGTGGTGAGTGATTACTCTCAGATGGATAGGATTTTGAAGGAAGAGCGTAGTTATATCCTTGGCATGATTAAGAAGATCAAGGCAACTGGTTGTAATGTGTTGTTGATTCAGAAGAGTATTTTGAGGGATGCTGTTACTGATTTGTCCTTGCACTACCTTGCAAAAGCTAAGATTTTAGTGATTAAGGACGTGGAGAGGGATGAGATTGAGTTTATTACCAAGACCTTGAATTGCTTGCCCATTGCTAACATTGAACATTTCCGCGCTGAGAAGTTGGGTTATGCCGATCTTGTGGAAGAGGTTTCTCTTGGGGATGGGAAGATTGTGAAGATTAATGGTATTAAGGAGATGGGGAAGACCACTACAGTGCTCGTTCGTGGGTCTAATCAGCTTGTGCTTGATGAGGCGGAGCGGAGTTTGCACGATGCTTTGTGTGTTGTTAGGTGTTTGGTTGCCAAGAGGTTTCTAATTGCTGGCGGTGGGGCGCCGGAGATCGAGCTTTCGAGGCAGTTGGGTGCCTGGGCTAAGGTGTTGCATGGAATGGAGGGTTACTGTGTGAGGGCATTTGCTGAGGCACTAGAAGTTATTCCCTATACTCTTGCAGAAAATGCTGGTTTGAACCCCATTGCCATTGTTACTGAGCTGAGGAATCGGCATGCGCAAGGTGAGATAAATGCTGGAATCAATGTGAGGAAGGGTCAGATCACCAATATCTTGGAGGAGAATGTGGTGCAACCGCTGCTTGTGAGCACAAGTGCGATTACCTTGGCAACTGAGTGTGTGCGGATGATTTTGAAGATTGATGATATTGTAACTGTGCGGTAGAGTTGATTGAACAATGAGACATTTGGTTGGAGAGAAACTGATTCATCCATTATCTATTTTGTCTTCCGTGCTTCATGTTGTTAGTTTATGTTCTTTCTAGTGACTTTTTGGTTAAGGTATTTTGGCTTACATTAGTTGCTGCTGTTGTTTTACAATTTTGAATGTCCTTATGGATGCTTTCTCGAGTCATCCGATTCAGAAGCCCTTCTTAATGTGTGTGGGAGTTTAGTTGATAATTTTTGTCTGAATGTCAGTTTCGATTGTGTTCGTGCTTTTTTCCTTACCTTAGCCATACTTGTATATCTTGCGTCTGTATGTGGCTTTGAGAGATTGATTGCTTATTGAAATACATAGTTTTAATATCTTGTAATTTTGTGGATTACGTATACTTAGGCTGTTCTAGAAAGCATCCCAAAACTTGTGATTGTTCATGTATTGATGAAATGTCAGATATATTTAAAATTTTAATTATCTGATGATGCGATGGGATCTGAATGTCTACGCGCCATGGAGAATTCATTAGTTGCTGAGTTTTCTCCAAGTGGTTTTGAATTTTTGCTGTTAATCTCACTGGAAATATTGTATTTAGCATGTAAATTTAGATATACCTGATCCTGTGTCATGTTATGCATATGGCCTGTTGCAACCAAATAGATTTGTGTCTTTAACGTGGATTTTTTTTTTAGTGTCGTACGTGCTTTTGTGCACTTTCCTAACGTGCTGTTGGACTTTCTTGTCACTGAAAGTTGGCTTTTCTTCTCTTGAACCTTCGTGTCTAATGTGTCTGTATTTGAATGAAATTGGAGGAAAATCACTTATCCCATACGCAAAAAGCAAACCATCCGTAATGTATCAATGGTTGTGCTGACACTTCTCGCAATAAGTGTAGGACGCGATAGTTTTATGAATTTCAGGAGCTGTATCAGCTTCTTTATTATTGATCCCTTCTGTTTTACGGAACTTCTTTTTTCTTTGGTTACGCAGCATGAGACTAGGCTCTGATAAAGCAACATATACATTTGAAAAAATGAGACATTGTATTGGTAAATACATGGTTTACACTTTATAGTTCATCTATAGTAATTAATTGTTAAATATATATATATATATATATATATATATATATATATATAAATGTTATACGATATATCAAATTATGAATTGATATAATTAATATAGAAAATTGTGTTCTATAAGATACCAATTCGTTTAGGAACTATGTTTTTATGTCTTAACAATTCTTTTTTATTAAATAATGATAGAAGGGTCAAACATTCTTTTGAAGGTAAAAACGTTACCAATTCAAACCATTCTTCGGAATCGTTTTGTATCAGTATTGTTATGGTTTTGTATCTTCCATTGATGGTTAACAAATTGTTTACATAACTCCCACAGTTTCAGAATGGTTTGTCATCTTAGAGTTTTACATTTATTTTTTGCATTATTCATTGATGGTTAACAAATGTTTTGCTATATTTCAGTAAGAATTAGGGCTGCCATGGCAGAAAATATGAAGGTTTGGAAAATTTCAACAAATTCAGAGCCACCATTTTTTATACATCGTGTTTTGACAGATCGACAATGCTGGAAAACCCAAATCCTTGGAAAATGGGTCACAGAAGGATGAATGAATTGACTTTATAATTGCATGCTGTGGGGAATTGATGTTTCATATTAATCAGATTTTGCATTCAGACAAATAATTTATGGTTTAAATACATTTTTCATCCTTATTTTGTAATATTTGTTGCGGATAATTCTTATTTTGACCAAATGTTTAAAATGATCTTCATTTTCGCAATTCCTATTTTACTTTATCCTTTTCTGTGACGCCGTTTAAATCAGTAACGGAGCACTGTACACTATTTGTACTACGTTGCATTAGGGTATGTTACGTGTACTCTCCAGTACTCCGTTACATTTTAAACATTTGATAAAAGTGATGACCATTTTAAACATTCTGTCAAAATGAGAACCATCCGCAACAAATACTACAAAAATGAGAACGAAAAAGGTATTTAAGCCAATAACTTTTCTTACAGCTACCTTAAAATTCAAGATTGAAAAAAAAAAATGTTCTCATTAAAAGTTGATGATGGAAAATGAGACAACATCTTTCGACCTTAACCTTCGGTCTTGAGCCTGATAAGTTTGTACTTGTATACCTTCATTAAATCGGTGAATTAAATTATAAGTGTCAAGTCAAAAGCTTCAAAATTTGGAGTTAAAAAAAATTAATATTGTCATGAACCCTACCAGCTTTGCGGTGTTAAAAAATTGAGCTCAAAGAATACAATCCTGTAAAGCTTTGACACCTAAAACCCTTGCATTAACTAAAGCATACAATTTGAAGTTGGCGATGATGCATAAGAAGATGAGACCGGATACCCTTCAACAAAACATTTCAGTTTTTCTATTTCACCAACCGCATTAAACCATTCAGTAAGAATCTCCATGGTTATATAATCAGGACTGCATGCGTCTTCAATCATTCTGTCCATAAGTTCAAATGCTTTTTGCAACATTTTCTTATCCCGAACTCCCTTGAAAATAGCATTATAAGTTGTTGTATTGGGTCGAACTCCCTTTGTTTTCATGTCATCCATCAAAGAAACAGCCCTTTCTACATTGCTATTCTTGCACAGAGCATCTATTAAGATACTGTAAATCACAGTGTTCGGGGGAACCTTAGATTTGGAACACATTTCCTCAAATATTTTCATGGCCTCATCAACATTCTCCTTTAAACAATATGCATGTATAATTGCTCCATACGTCACAACAGAAGGCTGAAGACCCTCTTTCATCATCCTTTTCATCACCTTACTGGCAGTTGCAAAATCTCCAATTTTACCGAGGTAGGAAACCAAAGTGTTATAAGTTACAATATCAGGCTTAACCCCAGTTTCTTCCATTTCATTAAGCATTTCATAAACTCTTTCCAGCTTCTTCTTCTTACAGAATCCATTGATGAGGACATTATAGCAGGCTACGTCAAGACCAAACCCAGCCCGCTTCAACCTTGACACAACTACACTGGCATCATCCATCCTTCCAGCAATGCTTAAACCATTTATTAAACTATAGTAAACAATTGCATCTGGAGAGCATCCAGAAGTCAGCATTTCATCGAAATATTGCATGGCTTTATCAATATTATTCACACCACAGAAGGCAGATATCAGCGCAGTATAAGTAACAGCATTTCCCTGCAACCCCTTTCCTTTCATCTCACTGAAAAACTCAACTGCGTTGTGGACCTTTCCATGTTTGCACAAACCATTAACCAATGTATTGAGGGTGACCACACTTGGTTGAACTCCTTCCTCAATCATCTGACTATATAGCATGCGAGCCTTGCCAATGTTACCAGCTTTACAGAACCCGTCAATCAAACAATTATATGTAATTGCATTTGGCCTACTTTGCTTCGTTGTTTTCATCTTTTCCAACAAACTCAAACCATGCTCTTCTCTACCAACTTTACAAAGTCCATCAATCAAAGTATTAAACAAGACCACATCAGGCTCAACATCAAACCTATTATTACCTTCTCCTTTGCCTCTCAATTTATCAAACACCTCCAGTGCCTCATCAATCCTCCTAGCTTTGCACAAATGATTAACAAGAATCCCAAAGGTCACAACACTGGGCTTTATCCCCATCTCTTCCATTTCTGCCATCAGTTTATTCATCCGCTGAGTGTCCCTTTCCCTTCCCAACCCAGCTAACAGAGCATTGCAGGACGCAGCTTTAACCGCAACTGCACCACCCAATCTCATCACAGCATGCAAAACCTCCCACGCCACGCCATTCTTCCGGTGCCGGCACATCTTCGTTATCATTTGGGTAAGCTTAAACGCATCAGGGAAAACCCCATGCTCACACAGCTTGGTAACCAACCCCACAACTTCTTTATCAGCAAATCTTCTTCCATGGTGCTCCTGCTTCCCCAATACCCCAAAAACAACTTCACCAGTGAAATCATCAGGAGGAAAGTTAGAATCCCGTTCAAGCATTTCGTCAAGCACGTGGAGCGCATCATCAATGCGACCAGATTTAAACAACCCCTTAAGCAATTCGTTGCAAAGTCCACAACTTTTGGAAGAAGAGTTAAGCTCCTTGAACAGAAGAAGCGAATCATCCACCATTTGGGCCTCCCCTAGGCACTTCAAAAGGAGGACAGCAGATCTGGAAGTGAGAGCAATGTTATCACCATTGGATTTTCTGTAACTATGAAGCATGAGAAGCTCTTTCTGCGAATTAGGGTGCTGCGTAGCGAGTTCAAGAGCGCCTTCGAACACACAAGAGAGGGCTTGGTGGTGCTCTGTTCTGCCTCTGAGGTAATTGATAAAATCGAGGGCTTTGGGAATGGAGTTTAAGCGAAGAGTGATAAGGAGGAGATAGTGTGAGGATTCGAAGAGAAAGGGGCGAAGTGTATCGTAGTCCCAATGATTGGGCGGGTTTTGAAGATGTTCCACAACTTGGGTCACTGTCAATTCGTGGTCTTTTCGCGAAGGAGAAGGTGAATCGCTGTGACAGCGCCGCAGAGAGGAAAACGTGGACGGAAGCAGCCGGTGGATGCGGCGGAGACGGAGGAGCTTTGATTGTATCAACATTGTTTAGAAATATTCCGGCGCCGGTGGCCGAACGCGGAGGAGTCTAGTTTATCCACTTCCAATCAAGAGCGACAGCAGACACAGTAAACAAAACTAAACAACAATTTAGAATATATAATTATCATTTAACACCTATTTATTTTTAGTTTTGAATAAAAACAATCAATTTCTTAATTTTTATAAAACTTTCATTTTTTTTTTGCAGTGAATTTTTCTTTTAAAATAAACTAAAAATCCCAATAGAAAAAAGAAGTCGGTGACCTTTTTTTTATGTAATTCTGTAATTAACACCAAAGTGTAACTCTTGTAATGACTATTTCTACATAATATAATAAATTGCAGTTTTTTAATCTCAGTATATTATTTGTCATATTATCTTATATTTAATATCAAAAAAAATTTATCCAATATTATTAGTCAAGTTTTTAATTAGTTTTATTAAATAACAAAACAAATTTCGTTGTATAAATATATAAGGAATTTAAGCTTTGTCAAAATTTAACTCTTATATTTAGTAAAGGAGATTCGTATGGTTTAAATATATATTTGATTTTTATTTTTATTGTTTTTATTTAATTTAATCATCATTTTTATTTTATGTTTAATTAGATCTTATTTTCATCAAATTTTGGTTAATTTGATTACTTTTATTAACGATATTTGAATAATTATCGTTTTTGAACAATACATATCGCGTGTCAATTTTTTTTTCTTTTTTTTAATTTTAAAAATATTGTTTACGTGTCAAATTACAATTATGTCACATGTCAATGTCAATGTCATGTGTCATTTTATGATTGTATTATCTTTTTGTTAAATTTAATCTTGATATTTATTATTTTGTTCGGTTTAATTTTTATAATTGTTATTTTTATTTAATTTAGTCTAAATTTTTATTAAAATAAAATAATTTTTCCTATCAAGTTGAGATCAAATTTAACTTTTTATAAATATTATATATTTTTTTAAATTGACATTATTATTATTATGAGTTATTATTGAAATTCAAATATAAAGTATTACATTTAATTATAAATCGAATATAATTCTTAATTCAATTATAAAATGAAATATAATTATTTAAAATATTATTAAAATATAATTATTAAATAATTTAATTTTTAAACAATTCAAATTTGTTTTCACTTAAACATATGTCAATTAATATTCATATAACACAATCTTTAATTAAATATGTAATTCCACTTTTGCATATCACTATTAGATTCGTGGGTTAAATCCAAAACAATTCTTTAACTTTCAAATATCAATAATTCTCGTCTAATAATATCAATAATAATTTATTCCAAGAGTATAAACAAAAAAATTTTAGGATCTGTGTTTTATCATGCATAGTCGGTGCGGCCCTACAAGCGCACGCGAATCATATGATCAGTGGAATTGACCTCTTCTTTTCAATGCTCCTCCAATGTATGTTAAACATTTTGATTTTTTTAAACCAGTTTATGTGATTAAATGACAAATAAATTCATAATTAATTTATCTAATCAGTACAGTAATTTAATTCACATAAGAGAACTTGATCCATAATTTAAATGTCTACTAATCATGAAATTCAAATTTAATATTTTATCTAAGAAATTTGACTTTAATTTTTCTCACACCAGCCCAATATTGGAATAGGTTTAATTTAGAGCGCATATATATATATATATATATATATATATATATATATATATATATATATATATATATATATCCGCGCGCGTTGATCTTAAACTCAGTAATCACTATTATCCCGCACCACCGACACACCAACAAAATAATAATAATAAATAAATGTAAATATTGCAGTATATAAGTATTTACCTATTTTTCTAGATAACTTTATTTTTTTCAGATTGTGTAATTGTGAAAACATGGTATGACTTTATAATATAAAAACAATTTTTGAATGAAAAAGAAAAAGAAGTGAAGGTGTTCCCATTGATCTATGAATCTTCCTATGCTATCGGTGACAACTGTAACTGAGCTGTCGGGGACATTACTCTTTCCCACACTCTAAATCCTAACAATTAATAAAGCAACCTTCTCATTTTTCACTTTTCTCTTTAACCTAAACCCTTAGCGTTAACATTAGTCAAGGCACATTTGTTTTTCTTCATCATTTTATAATTAATAATGTAATTCACCAATCAATCACTATCTACTACTTCCTTTCCATTAACTCATATATCATTGTTGGGTCCTCTCATATCATAGTAATCGATCCATCACAAAAACCAGACACAAACACATCAACAACAACATCATCAACGACATCAACGTTGTTTTATTAGATTCGTTAGGATGCATCATGCGAAGACAGACTCCGAGGTGACAAGCCTCGACGCGTCCTCCACCACCAGGTCTCCACGGCGAGCGGTGTACTACGTTCAGAGCCCTTCCCACGATGGAGAGAAAACAACGACGTCGTTGCATTCGACGCCGGTGCTCAGCCCCATGGGTTCTCCTCCTCATTCTCACTCCTCCTCCAGCCGTTTCTCCGGTTCACGCAAGATCAACAACAACCACCACCGCAACCACAAGCTGCCGTGGAACAAGGACATCGACGTCATCGAAGAGGAGGGCCTTCTCCAAAACGAAGATCGCCACCGCGCTCTCTCCCGCCGCTACTATTTCCTCGCCTTCGTTCTCGGCTTCTTCCTCCTCTTCTCTCTCTTCTCTCTCATCCTCTGGGGCGCCAGCAGACCCATGAAGCCCAATGTCCTCATCAAGGTTCGCTTCCTTCGCAATTCTTCATCTTTTTTCTCCCTCCCAAATGGGTTTTCCTCGCTTCTCGATTTCACCTTCTGGGTTTCAATACAGAGCATCAAATTCGACCATCTCAGAGTTCAAGCGGGCTCCGATTCCACCGGCGTCGCCACCGACATGATCACCTTGAATTCCACCGTCAGATTCACTTATCGCAACACCGGAACATTCTTCGGGGTCCATGTCACATCCACTCCTCTGGATCTGTCCTTTTCAGAAATTGTGATTGCCACAGGAAATGTAAGATTCATTCCTTTATCTTTATTATGCACATTAATTGATCTGTGAAGAAATGAATGAATTTGATTTGAATTGGTTATGTTATGCAGTTGAAGAAGTTTTATCAGTCAAGAAAGAGTCAGAGAGTAGTGAGTGTTGCAGTGATGGGGAACAAGATCCCTCTGTATGGAAGTGGTGCAAGCTTGAGCAGCACAACGGGTGTGCCTACGGTGCCTGTGCCATTGAGATTGAGCTTTGTGATTCGATCCAGAGCATACGTTCTTGGGAGATTGGTGAAGCCGAAGTACTACAAGAGTGTTGAATGTTCCATCAATTTGGATCCCAAGAAGATCAATGTTTCACTTTCGCTCAAGCATTCTTGCACCTATGATTGATTGATTCAGTGAGAATTCAGGAAAGAAGAAGAAGCAGCACATGGCAGAGAGTATACAAAATTAAAATAAAAATAATTTATTAGTACTTGTTTATGATTCGTTCGTTTTTTTTTGGTGAGGAAACTAATGTGGATACAGCTCACAGGGCAGCATGAGAATGACGTGTTCTTTTGGACTCTTTTTGGCTGCACAATACGGAAGATAATTTTGAATTCTTTTTTTTTTCAAATAATTTTGTCCCATCATGTAAAAGGTTGTGTACTGAATAATGTTGTAGTTTCATTTTTTTCAGGTAATTATAGCGTAATTATAGCCGCCGAGAAATTTGACCCTTTTTTAACTCATAATTGGTCTGAGATCTATTAGCTAAGCTCCATAAGCGCCACCTCATCATTTATTAAACTGGTACATAAAATGATTGATTCAATAAAAACATTATAAAATATTGTATAAAAGTAATCTTACAAAGCAAATGTTTGGATTTTATTACATATAAGATTGCACTAAAAAATATACTGTGTACGTTACATTACTTACACGTGTTAAGTATTTTTAATTTGTGCTAATCAGAAGTTGTAATAGATCTACTAGAACTTAGCAATAGCAGTAATTGATAAATTTATTTGTAATGATAATATAAGAGTCTTTGCAACCTAACTTTACGAACTGTCTTATTAGTTTCAAAATTAATTTTAAAACGATAGAAATATTGTTTTTGATTTTGTTTTTCAAATTGTAACATGTGAAATTAAAATCTTTGAAAGACATGAAATGGAATGTAAATTAAGAGATAATGGGTAAAATCCACTATTTGGGTCTTTAATGAGAAGCTAATGAATATTTGCATTTTAACGATAAATATGTAGCTTTTAGTTTAGGGGCACTTGAATATTATCGAGGGAAAATAAATTTATTCAATAAATAAATTATGAAAAATATTAAAGAATTATTTTTCCACAATAAATCTAATAAAAATAAAATTTTCTTTTAATAGTATATTCAATAAAAATGCATAAAACTTATAAAGGTACCCAAAACCAAATAAAATAAGAGTAGAGATAGACGCTAGTGAATAAATTAGTTAGTATCTTGTGACGTCCTTTTTTCGATATCAACTATCAATTATTAAACAAATTGTAAACTAAATTAATATAACATCTTCCAAGTGTCAGGATTTAATCACTTAAATCTTTCAATTATTAAACATGTTTTTCTCCCAACTTTATATGCTATATCATTAATACTTTTTACATGTTTATTAACCCTATTAAGTGACATTATTTAAATAGGCCCATTTAATAAAGTAATTTATTATAACCTATATAAAAGGTAATTTTTTTTCTATTAAAAGTAAAGTTAATCATTAATAATAACTAAATTTCAATTAAGAATTACATATCAAAATTTTCTAATAAATTTAATCTTTATCATTCACGAGATGTATTGATACTTCAATTTATGTTACATGTCCATGTTTAACATATATCCATATCTTACACGTATATGTGTATGATATTTTAAAATATTTACCAATATTTTTCAATAAAGTATGTAATTCATTCAGTAATAATATTACAATAATTTATAATATTATATTTTAAAGACGTTTAATAAGTATGATTTTAGTTTTGGATTCACATAATAACAATTGCATATTTATCGTATTTTTTAAGAAAATTTGTACATTTTTTTTATGCATATGTCATGTATCATATATTATTATTTTTTAGAATAAACATATTATCATATCCATACATACATCATATATAGATATATTTGATATTAATGTTTAATCATAATCATTTCAAATAACATCATTTAATTTAATTCTTATTATTTTTTTATTAATTAATAACTTTAAATATGACTTTTATTTATTAATAGATTAATTATTACATATTAAATAAATTAATTACTACTTATATATATTTAATAAAACAAAACAAAAAAATAATTTAAAATTTCTTTCAAATGTCAAAAAATTTATTAATTGAGTAAATACATTTAAGTTTTATCTAAAAGTATTAATTATTACTCATAAATATACGTAATATTAATTTTTAATATTAATCATAATTTTAAATAAAATAATAATAATACTTAACAAAACCACTTTAAATAAAATCATTTAATATTAATTATTATTAATCTTTTTATTAATTATTAAACTCATATATGGTTCTTATTAATTATATAAAATAGATTAATTATTAATTCTGTTAAATAGATTAGTTATTAGTGATATAAATAGAATGGATATTGATAATATTTAGTAGATAAAATTAAATAATTAAAAAACTATTTTAAATATTTAAATACGTAAAAACCGGGCCCGAGGAGTTAAAATCAATAAAAAATAAAACAAATTATGATAATCATGATGTGAAAAAAATAATTGACCGTGAAAAGTAAAAGAGTTTATTGGAATAATTTTTTGTGGTCTATCATTAGATTAAATGTTCATTGCTCACGCAATTTCTACATTCTGTCATCCATATTTCAATAGCATGTTCGAAATTTTTATTTAAATAATATTTTAAAAAATAGTTTATTAATATATTTTCAATCTCTCTATTTCTCTCCCTATATGCAATATCAACCAATAGTTTTCCTATTAACAAATTACTCTTTGTATTTTATTGAGTGAGTCATTCACTTTAGAAAATTCTTATCCAAATAAAATAGTAGTACCGCACTAGTTTAAAAAGAAGAGAAATTTTGTTTACTAACAACTCAATAATTTATACCAATCATTACACTGTACCATTGTGTCCATTAGATCATGCATAGGGACCAAATTAATTTATTCCCTATGTCATTCACCACAAAAAAAAATATATTTCCAATTTCATTCATCTATACTATTTAATTCAACAATAAGGTCAATGATGTGTTAGTTATATTATATTTGTGTAATTACCTAATTTTTTATTTATATTTCATTCGGTAGTTTTATTAATAAAAATATATTTAACTAATTTTTATAAAGACCCTTCTTTTACAACTCAAAGCTGTTGATCAGTATTCTTGAATTATATGTTAATTGTCCTTGAGAAACAAGTAAACATATATTGAATAGGTGTGTCGGATTGTATTAAACAAATTATTTTCATTAAAAAATTAAAAAGTTATCCAATTAATTATACATAGATAATTAACATTTTATTTATTTTACAAGATTTTTCTTTATAATTATATTAATAAAATATAATTAAATATTTTAATTCAATTTAATTTTTAATTTTAGAACCATATGATTTCTAACAAAAAAATATATCAAATATGATAAATAATTTAAATTTTTTCATAAAACTGCATTTAAAATATCAAATAAACATCAGTTATTTAAAATAACTAAATTCACGTAATTAAAAAGATTAAATTAGATAAAATTTTGAAAGAAAAATTAATTTTAATTTTTAATAAAATTAAATAAATAAAATCATATTTGAAAAAATAAAATATCGGCCTATATAACTTTGCAACTTTTAACCATTTTTCTGTATTGAGTGGATGCACATATCAACTTGTGAAGCGTGAACAGGTGTCAGTGGACACAGGTGAGTGACGACAACAGCATCATGATTCATGCGGCCATACATACATACATACTTTCTATCACCATTGATCTGATATGTTAGATTCAGATCCATCCGTGGCCACTGAGCGAAAGACTGTTACTTTTTACTTTCATCCTTTTTGTTTGGTGAGAATAAATGAGTTTTGTAATGAGATGATTATGTGTGCTTTCATCCTTTAAATTTCGGTTTAAGACCAGACAAGTCAGATATACTTATGAATCATTCATTATCGAAAGCCTTTTAAGTTCGAAATTCCTCGTACCAGAGCAAGTGTTGTCGGCGGCATGGAGAAGGAGCAGCTTGATTTTGTTCTGGTGCCGTTGGGTCTGCTGGTGTTCCTCATGTACCATATCTGGCTTGTCTATTCCATCGTGCACAACCCTCTTCGAACTGTTATTGGCCTTAATGCAGAGTCTCGTCATCAATGGGTTCTCGCCATCATGAGTGTGAGTTCTTCTTTACATCATCACTTTTTTTTCTCTCTCTTTCGATTCATGAAAAGTTTATGCTTTGAATATGTGCTTGCTTACAAAATTTTGATTACAAAAGGATCACCACATAACAATACAGGTGGGTCATTGATAGTTTTTGGAAAAGTTGTTTCTTTTGGATAAAATCAGTGTTTCATGATGTTTGAATTAGTGTACTCATTTGTGTTAGGCTTTTGTTGTTTGATATGAAATTTGCAATCGCACTTGAAGTTCACGTTTCCTTGTTATTACTGAGGAATCCATGAATGGTTATTTTATATGATTCTTGTAGACAGAGGTAAAAAAGAAAGAAAAAAACCAGAGATTTTCCCATTTCTCCTTTCTTTCACTGTCTGTTCAATTGTTGGATGAATCACAAAAATGATGGGTTTCTTACATAGGATTTACAGGGGAACTCAACTTCTTGCTGTATGTTTGGGCAATTTTTGACTTTAGTAATGACAGCATGTGGCAAGTTGTGATTCGTTGAATCCTTTTACGACAAATAGTTGAGGCCGGAGTGATAAGGTATTCAGAAAAATAGAGCCACATGCAGTTTTTTGGCCTTTTCACTCCAACCAAGCATGTCCTATGTTTCTTCCCATTTGGTTCTTTTTGTTCTTGTTTTTCTCTCTTGTTAAGGTTACAAAGCTTTCTTCTCTGACTCCACTACCCTTAGTTTGAAATGGTCAAGGCACCAAGTTGTGAAACTGAAAGAGATGGCTGAAAGTTGATAATAATATAATCAATCATCAAAACAATTGGTACCACTTTTTTTATACAACTCTCTTACAAAAAGCCATAATGAGGTCATGCTTACATTTAATAGAGATATATAGCCTAATTTCATGCCACATCCACTGTCTTAGAAGGTATGAAAATAAGTCATGGAATTGATCGTGCTGTTATATTTTCAGGAACCGATGAAAAATGGGGTTCTGGCAGTGCAAACTATTCGCAACAATATCATGGCATCTACTCTTCTATCTACAACAGCCATCACACTGAGTTCACTTATTGGCATTTTTGCTAGCAGTGCCTGGAACAGTGACGAGCCTTTCATACCTTATGGTAATACTTCACTCAAACATATTTCTGTCACCATTTGCTTCCTCATTGCATTCTTATGCAATGTGCAGTCCATAAGATACTATTGCCATGTAAGTTTCTTGATCACTGCACCAACACTCAGAGACAAAAGGGAGTACATGGAATACATTGCTGTGACTTTGAATCGTGGGAGCCATGCTTGGTCTATTGGGCTTCGAGCGTTTTACCTCTCATTTGCATTCTTCCTCTGGATCTATGGGCCAATAGCCATGTTTGCATGCTGCTGCTTGACGTCACTGGTTTTGTTCTTCTTGGATACAACAGCTAAAATCACGAGGAATCTTCATAGTAACTCATTCAGAAAAGAAAGGGGAACCCATGATGTAGAGTCTGTTGTGGAACCACATTATCATCCTTTACCTGCTGACAATTTGTATCAAAACTCAGATGTCAATCATGTATGAGCAATTATAAATGTAACAAATTTGTACTTTTCAATTGAGAAGTATGAACATGTTCCAATGCAGAGTAGCACTAGGTAGTCATTTTTGTTTACAGTAAAACAACAATTGAAGAATAGATGTTGATGTCTTTTTTCTACACAGGCAGCTATTAATTACTTAATTGTTATTGTAATGTTATATTTATGATGATTCAAGCATCACCGAGGGCTACGTGTGATCCACACACTACATGGACTTAAATTCAAACACTAAGAACATTTTCTTAAAGAGAAGATTATGTACGTGTATCTATCTATCTATATATATATATATATATATATATATATATATATATATATATATATATATATGCTGAAAGTGATGGGCTTAAGGGTAAGTTGTTTGTTGAAAATGCTTTGATTGACACGTATGCAAGATGTAGGGTGGTTATAGAAGAAAGCACTTAATTTTCCTTTGACTGAACTTTAATGGAGGCCATCTAAGAGGCCCTACACATGACAACTATGATGATTCATGCATCATTGAGGGATTATTTAATAGTAGCAATGTAGTTGTCCACAACACAATTATGTTAACACTATTATTACCAACGAAGAGTGATAACAAAAGCAACAAAAGAGGGTTAGTGTGAAACAAAATGGCACGTGGTTTGAGTTAGTGACAACAAGTATAAAGAAAACGACCACATGGAAGAACATGTTATCTTTATCTCAATTTCAGTTCTTTTTTAGTTTCTTCAGCTAAATTTAGTCAAATCAAATCATAATCGGGAAACATGGTGGAAAGCATATACTAATTATACTAACAGTGTCGGTGTCAATTTCTGTTTCCCAATTTTTCTTCAGTCAGAAAGAATGGATTCAATTTTAGTTTTTCTGACTTTACAAGTTAAAAGAGCAATGGGGAAGCTCTTTATCTTTACTTGCCATGGAGGAAAAGAGGAGAAGGTTTTGTGAGTGGAAAAGACAAGGGTAGGTATGAGTGAAAGGAAAGGAGAACCAATTTGAATTCACTAAGATTACAACTTTGGTGTTGGGTGTTGGGTGTTGGTTATGTTGTGAGGTAACATCGGTGATTTGTGAAAGTTAAAGTTTGCAATTTGAAGAGGAAGGATGGAAGTAGATGAACTGGACTACGTGTTGGTGCCTCTGGGTGTGTTGGTTTTGGGAATCTATCACGTTTGGCTTCTCTGCACTATAATTCGGTACCCATCTCACACAGTCATTGGCTTGAATGCTCAGTCTCGTCATCAATGGGTTCTTTCCATCATGGCTGTCAGTACTCTGTTTCTCTCATAAAGACCATTTATCTTCTCTACATAACTATCTGTTTTATGGAAATTTTTACTAGCTTTTGATGCTGAATTAGACTCAAACACAAATATGCAGAGGTTGTTCTTATTCATAAAGATAGTTTATCTTGTAAAATAACATTTTTGACTGTCAATAGAACTTTAGGCTAACTTTTGGAACTGAGTTAGGTCCAAGGCTAAGTGCTAAGATGTTGTTGTCTCTCTTACCGAGGTGTGAAACTGCACGTGTTGTTTCTCAAAAGAATGTTTATGATCTTGTACAATAACAGTTTTGATTATTTGTCTTTAGGAAAGTACCTGTTAGTAGAACTTCAGTTAAATTTTGGAATTGAGTTAGGTCAAAGCCTAAATGCTATGATGTTGTCTCTTACTGAGATGTGGAAATAAATGCACATGTGTTGTTTGTTCTTACTCGTATACTAGATTGTTTATCTTGTACAATATCAGTTCTGAATATTTGTCTTTAGGAAAGTACCTGTTAATAGAATTCTGGGGTATCTACCTTTAGAATAGAGTTGTGTTAAAACCCAAGTACTAATAAGACGTTGTCTTTCACTCTGACATGTGCAATTTTGCATGTGTTGTTCTTATTCACAAAGACAGTGTTTCTGTTAATAGAGTTTTAGTTTAGAACTTTTTGTCATTTACTGTGCAAATCCTTTCTATTCACTGAGACAGTGGTTTCTGAACAAACTACATTTGCATTGTTTTCAGGATCCTTTGAAAAACGGGGTTTTGGGAGTTCAAACAATCCGCAACAATATCATGGCATCTACCCTTCTTGCTACAACAGCAATAACTCTTAGTTCACTTATTGGCGTTTTTGCAAACTATGAATCAGATACAAAACTAGTTTATGGCAACAAAACTTCCCTTAATTCTTCAATCAAACGCCTCTGCATCTCACTGTGTTTCCTTGTTGCGTTTCTGTGTAATGTGCAATCTATCAGATACTATGCACAAGTGAGCTTCTTGATCACCACACACGCACTGAAAAGCCAAAGAGATTTTATAGAATATGCTGCAAGATCCTTAAACCGAGGGAGTTATTCTTGGTCTCTAGGGTTGCGTGCCTTCTACTTTTCATTTCCTCTTGTCCTTTGGATTTATGGGCCAATACCTATGTTTGCTTGTTCCTGTTTCACATCATTTATTTTGTACTTCTTGGACACAACCACTCAAATCACACGAGATCTTCACACCAAGTCATTCAATAAGAAGGAAACTGGGGACACCACAGAAGCAGCATAGTTTCATAATTCTACTGTCCTTCAACTTGATAATCTTTCAGTTCGTGGTAAAGTTCAATAGTTCATGTAATGATACCATTGTTGGTTAATTATTGTACAATAGTATATTGCAGTATTCTTTTCCCTGTTTTGGGAGTTCAAAAATCAAGTAACGGACAGTGCTGGTTTATTAGTATATCTATCAATCTTATGCTTGGTGAATAAAGAACATGAACTTGATTAGTGGCACAAGCATGTAATGGATGGTGCTGGTTTACCCATAATACAGTTATTATTACTCTCTTGAATCATTTCAGAAATGTCCTTTCATTGCATGACCAAACATATATAAATGGATGGCATAGCTTTGAAAAACCAAATCAGATTTGATTGGAGTATATAATTGGTTGTTTACATTAGATTAAGACATGGCATGTCATTTCAGGGCTATGAAACGAAGATAACATGTTCTCCAAGCAATGTGGACTGGCTCAATTGATTGTCAAAATGTGAAAAGAGTGATAATATTTGGAGATGCAGGATAAAAATCATATATATTTCATGTAAATTGTGTTGGGTTGTTCCAGAATCATCAGGGAGATTTAACACTAATTGAGCATAAGTTCAACTCACATATAAGATATTGACGCCACTTTTAACCCAAAATTTTAAAGCAAAGTTAACGAGCCTTGATCCTTATATAATGCTCAATTTTCTCATTTTTATTTAATGTAGGACTTAGACTTACACTTAAATTTCCAACAAGTTAGACTCGGATCTCGTTAGTACATATCTCCCGAATAAATTCTTATCTGGAAGAGACCCATCAATCAATTCATCTATCTGTAGGATGGAACATACATAATAAAATAGTGGCAAAAAATATCTACTACCAATTCTGGTAGTGGGAATTTCAACATATTAGATACCCTTATCAACACTATGGTATGCCAAATCTTTCTTACCATACTAAGACTTATCTGCTTTTGAAAGGTGTTTTTTTTTTTCATTCACTTTTAAAAAATCAACTCTCTTTTTTTCATTCCCAAATGTAAAAGGGTACATCTGAAATTACTTTTTAGGATTAAAGAAGTGTGGGAGTCGATTCGTTTAGCAGGAAACTGCTACTTATTGCGAGTCCACCAAAAGGTTGATGCTTTCACAATGATCAATCAAGTTTTTCACCAATTGAATAACTCCACAATGATTATTATATTTAAAAAAGTGAATAACTTTAAGAATTTAGGTAGAATGTTTCCAACACGTATTTATATTTATATGATAAAATTAGATTATTTGATGTGATATCGGTGAGTAGGTGTTAGAATATTAGAGGAAATTACCGGTGGTGGATGGTTACATGAAAAAAGGATATTCAAAGGTTTGAGAATGTGAAGAAGAGCATCATAGTTATCTCAACATCATATATCAAATAATAGCAACTTGGGTTGGCACCATCCAATACACGTAGAAGATGATAATATGGACCAACCAATCCCTAGCCGAAAGCTTCAAAATTCCACAATAAGATGCATCTTTCTCTGTTTGTTTTGTACTTTTTAAGTGACTTTCTACTCATAGTTTGCACATACAAAACAACGAACCTTGCTTCCCTCTTCTCTCAACTTTAAAAGCGAATTTTCAAAATGATGCTTCACTATGTGAATCTTGTTGCGAATGATCGTTCTTTTACTTTTTCTTTTTCTTAGTGATATTGTTTACTTACAATGAGTAATTATGATAAAAATTATTCATAAAATTAAGAAAATTTTTCTAAATAAAGTCAGATTACTACAAAAAAACGCTTATTATCGACGGTCAGAGTCCGTCGATAATTGCCATAATATGTCGATAATACTATTTTACCGACAAACTTTCGATGGCCAAATATCTGTCGGTAATACTAATATTCTAAAATTTATCAATCATTCGTTGTTGCATCAAAAATTATTAAAAAGTATCAAATAATACAAAATATGGTAGGATCATACTAAATTCATAATAAAAATTACGTTTTACAAAATCCTAAACCCTAACGAAACTAAATTGTGTTAGGTAAAAGAAAACATTATAACTTTTTCAATATATCTAGACAAAAAAATAAATGTTGGTAGGGCTTACCCACTAACTTCACCGGTGCCATGGACACAAGGACTTGAGCATTAATATTTTGAACCTCTTTAACTACCACTCTAATTAAATTGGGTGTCTAGGGTTGAATTCCCTCTTGAATTGTAAAAATGGTCACCAAAATTAATGTGGTTGAGTCATATCAATATCATCATCAACATGCAATCCCACTAATCTAGCTAAAAAAAATCAAATTCTTTATTGTACTCTTCATACGCAAGACTTGTATTTATCAAACATTGGTCAATTTTCTAAATAATTTAATAAATGTTTATCTCATTTGTTTATAAAATACCCTGTATCATTAAAAAATATATATATTCTTTTTGCATGAGAGTGTTTTAGATTTAAATCATATAGTTAATTAACGTTGGTGAGTGATGTATAGCTAGATTTGGAAGAATGTGAAAAGGAATCTTGGTTGATGAACCATTAGAAACTAAATATTCTTTAGACCAAAAACTGCATTCGATTTGACTAAACATGCAAAGCATATTACGACACTAGATTCTAGATCATTACTCGCATGCAACAAAGTAAGACACCACTCCACTTTTTGTTATGGTGTGATTTCATTTCAACAACAATAATAATAATAGACTACAAAGAAGATCATTCAAGATCTAGACCTATACTTTTGTATTTTTAATTATCATTATATTTTATGTTTTGAAGGTTTGTAGGGTTTTTTCTATTTTATTGTGGGATTTTTGAATGATAAAAAAATTATATAAGACAACACCAAACTACGTTTAATAAAAAATGTTAAAACAATATATTTATATATTATTTATTTTACTTATTTTTAATTCATTTTAAGTTTTTAACTTATTTTGAATTTCTAAAACATTTTAATCTTTTCTATATTGATAAAATACTTTAAAAAAAAAAAATCTTAGCCATAATATTTTAAAATTAAAATTATATTTTAATTAATTGTGCTCTATTATTTGGAAACTTAATTTTATATTTTAACTTATAACCTTTTACATAAATTAAAAATATTCATGCAATAAATTAAATAGTTTTTCGAGAATTTTGTCATTGGAAAATATTAGTTGAAATGTATTATACCCAAATAGAAAGACTAATTCCTCGACAAACATTGTACATACATACATATATATATATATATATATATATATATATATATATATATATATATATATATATACCAATTAATCTATGTTTATTTCTTGAGAAAAATATTAATATTTAATGTCTTAATTTTTTTCTGTTAAAAACTGACTTTATCGTTACCAACCAAATTGATATCAACATAAAAAATAATAAAATTTAAGTTTAATTTAACTTTATAAAGTTAAATTTATAAGATGAAATTTGTAGTTATTTTTATTCTATATCTATATCTAGATATAATTTCAACCGGAAGGGTATAACCTTATTTTTTACTTTTTTTTTATTAGGCACAGAAAATTACAGAGAAGATGTTATTATCATATTTAGTTCACTATAATATATATATATATATATATATATATATATATATATATATATATATAATAATATATATTTT
>Ga0214545_1001117_pt1:0-47500 | contig 48654 bp, 29 predicted proteins | sample CNSS4metaG_FD_160064 | JGI IMG/M metagenome (GOLD analysis project Ga0214545, IMG submission 160064) | Root nodule microbial communities from cowpea collected in UCLA plant growth center, Los Angeles, California, USA - CNSS4 | ecosystem: Host-associated > Plants > Roots > Nodule | place... | reverse complement strand
ATAGAGAATATTTTCCAATAATCTTGATTTCTACAATATTATATTATGAACGAATTTGTGTGCCACTATTTGGTATAAGATCAAGCCATGTACAATAAAATAGAAGAATATTTTTACTCAGTATATTTCAACTAAAAAATGTGGTGGATAATACCATAAAAGTCATCATCTCCTTTGTCTGGTAAACCTTTCACATAAACCTCACGGTTAGGGGCTTCCAAGTTCTTTTTATTAATATATGTCATAATTAGTAAAATTTAAAGTATTCAATTAACTTAAAAATTAATGTATTTCACATAAAATTAAAATTTTGGTACTGAAATAAATCGAAATATGATAATATCGTTATACTGAATAACTTTGTCCATACTAAAATTTGTTTATTAAAGACTTTAAAAGTAACATGGAATATATCAAGGGATGGAGATATTACATTACCAGAGAAAAAATTTCAAGAGAAAAAAGATCCAATCCAAGTTTTATATAAAGAGACATAGGGGAAGTAGAAAGGAAATCGTTAACAACTCTAATTTTGTTTGACTGTCATCTACCATATTTCTCATTTTCTTTCCACATCTCTCTTTCATTCATGATATATACCACCCCATGAATTTTGAGGTTAGAATTGAAATATTTTATTTGTTCTTTTTTATTATTATTGTGAATTTTCATTTATTCATGTTTTTTTTATTCTAAATCAAGTAGAAAGTAATGATTTTTGTATTATAGTTAATTAAAGAGGTATTTTTATTTATATGCATATTGATTATATGAATTTAAAGATTTTTAAATTTAATTAAGATTATATCATTTAATTTAAAAACTTTTATGTGATTAAATGAATTTTTTTATCAATAACTAAGATTTTACTTTAATTAAAAATAATTACTTTAACTAAAATTAGTCAAAACTTTACTTTGATTAGTTAACTTTTTTATTTAGTAAGGAAGTAAATGAGGAGACATGATTAAACATACTAAAATTTAATTGACACTATATATAATTAAATTTTCTGTAAATAATTTAAAAGTTTTCACTTTTAATTAAAACTCAATTTTAATGGAACACCAAATCAACTAGGACTACTATGTTTAATTTCATTTTGAATTGGTTGTTCAAAAATGTTACTTCACAATTCAAAATGTATACTTTTGAAATTTAACATGCTTTGGAGTATTTTTAGTCTCAATTGCAATTCAAGTTGCAAAAATTCTTCATGGTAAGAGTAATCTAAAATAAAAATTATATTTCAAATTACACAATATAAAACTTGAAATTGTATTCTGGATTGGGAAATTGAAAAGCGACGCATTATATAATACAAGTGTTAGATTGTGCAATCTAAAATATATTCCAAAATTTCATATATATTATAGATTGCAAAATTTATAAATCAAATTTAATTTATGAATTATATAATTTAAAATAAACTTAAACTCAGAAATTTTAATCTAAATTGTACAATTTAAAAATCAATTTTAACATCTAAATTAACAATCCAATCCTACTTCTAAATTAGATAATTTGGAAGTCAAAATGGTTCGCATATATCACATGATTCTGACTTCTAAATTAGATAATTTGGAACTGAAATGTTTTGCATATATCTTAGAGAACGTAAGATTGTACAATCTCAAATTATATAAAAAATTGGAAACTAAATAAAAACTGCAGATCGATATCCCAAACTTAAATGTTCCCTTCTTTTTCTATCTTTACTTCATCACGAATCCAAGAAGCCAATGTTCACTGTACACTCCAAGTATCACCCCCATGAAACTTGTCAGAAAAGCCACATTACAACACCAAAAGTAACAATCTCCATCCACTGTGATTTAATACAACAAAGAAAAATTTAAAATTTGAAGTTTTAGAAGTGCATTTGAAAACTGTGGCTCTTGAAAAAAATAACTCCAGACTAGACTTCCCCATTACGGAGAGCCCATACATATTCGAGATCTTAACAAAACCACCAATATGCCCCAATCAATGTTAATATTTCAATTAACCTGAAATCTATACAGTAGAATCACACAAGTTCACATTAAAATTTAACATCCTAGTTATCAAAATTCCTTATCAATATAATGATGAAATTAAGACGGGTATAATAAACAAACATTCGGCTAAATTAGCCTGTTTGTTTCCATTCTAACCTTACTATCAGCAACAATTTAGACAACATACACGAAAATTGCATCAAAATCAAGTGAAGCATACCAAGCTAACGCAGATAATCCACAAAACTTAAAGCATGGGCAAAGAAGAAACAATAAGAACCAAAAGCAAAAAAAAAAAGAGTACAAAGAAACTTTCTCCAATATTCCAAGTAGAGTCGTGGTGATTGCACCAAAAACAGGTTATCCAACTTGTAACCGGTTGTCTTGAAAACTTGGCGAGTGTCTTATAAAGCACCATCTGATGGCAGTGTACTCTGAATATTTGAAGGCATAAGTATGTTGAATCCATCTGCTGCTGTAGAAACAATCATTCCAGGAATCTGCGCGTGCCAATGTAATTCCTTCAGGTCTTTCTGTCCCTGTTTTAATTCAAGGAAAAATAAACGAATGAACAGTTAATCCGGGAGTTGATTCTACCATTCAGATAAACAGAGTTGAGCATTTGGACTTACCTGGTGAATAAACAATAGTTGGGGAGGCAGATCTTCAGGAGCATTAACTTGTTCTCTGGTTTTAGCTTTAAATTCAGCCTCCTCTTCTTCATCCTTTTCTAATGAAAGGTCCCATATTCTGTGTGAAAGGTAATAAAACTTCTTAAAGATTAAAAAAAAAACAACTAAGCATTTTACCACCAGATCTCTATCTCTCTAAGGGTGTGTTTGGTTCAGTTTGGAGAATTGATTCTACGAAGAAACAAAAATTAGTTACTTCTCATTCAACGTGAATTTTTTTCCCTTTAATTGATTTTGGAAACCAAACATGTACCAATTCTGCGTTAGAAAATCAATTATAATCAATTCTACATCAATTTGACCCAACCAAACACACACTAAATAGTATAATAAGTTGAACTTACGTAAGCTGATTATCAGCAGATGAAACAGCCAATGAAGAGGCTTCATGTGGACTCCATTCAATGGATGTGATTGGGTGCTTGTGGTATTCAAAATGTGCTACCAAAGAATCTCCTTCCTGCCCATAAATGAATGCTCCTTTCAAGTCAGCTTTAATAACAATAAAAAGTAAAACAATAAGCTGAAACAAATCAAACATCGTGAAAGTTACTTTCTAAATCATATTCCCACAATAATATTTCTATTCCATAATGCATCTTCCAGTCCTTCAGATGGATTTACAGGTATAAAAATGAAAGATAAAAGATGAATGTGATAACGAAAAAAGGGAAAAGAAAGTCAGATGACAGGTTTAGAAATAATGATTTAATATACCCACTGGAACACAAGGAAGCTGGGTATAACATAACATATAACATGAAACACCATCGACATAAGAAAACCATCGACATAAGAAAACATCTTTATAATCGTTATGATAAATACCTATACCTTGAGCAGTCTGAGATCACGAATAGAAATAGTCCCATCATCACTTCCCGAGGCCAACATACAACTAGCCAACCTGTTCAGTACAATAGCACACAAAATAAAGAAGAGAGCTAGAATGGCAATTCATGGAACACCATAGAATTATGTATTAATCAATACCTGTTCCATGATATGACATTCACATCAGCATTATGTGCCTTAAAAGATGCAGCGGGTGACTTCCCCAAACGGATATCCCATATAGCAATATTTCCATCCACAGAACAAGAAGCAAAAACGTGAGGTTCTGTAGGGCTCCACTGCAGGGATTAATTAAACATTACAACTATCAAATTTATAAATAAAAGCAAACTAGTAATGTGTGAGAGATTGTATTCACAATATATTATACTGAAAATACAAGAGCAACTATTCCCTTGCATATTAGTACACGTACTTGCAGATCTTCAACACTAGCAGAATGTCCAGTAAATGGAGCATTATCAACATTCCATGTTCCAGCAGATGTAGGCTCCCACAGATAAATGCTATTATCACAATCCCCTTAAAATGAAGATCATTGTCAAGGTTAATATCACAAATATCACAAAATATGACGACATACCAGGGGAAAATAAATAAAATATAGATAAACTGAAAAATATAGAACTAAAGATTACCAGATACAAGCCTTCCAGGAACAAGAAGACTCCAGTCTATAGCATAACCTTCATCTTTGTGTTTAAATTTATGCAATGGGTCCTGATTAAAAACTGCTGCAACTCCTTGAACACCTTCTGTTTCGGTCTCAGCTAGAGCGTTGAGATGAGAGCTTAGGTCCCAGACCTACAAATTGTTCTCAAGTATCAGACTATATACTAAAAAGAAGGCATCGCTGGGAACGGTACACACATTTTCTGATTAAAAGAGAAGATAGAAAATACACTCCAGAATGTTTAACCATATCTGCTAATAATAATTTAAGAATTTAAGAAATTTAATTATGTTAAAGTTAAAATAGGTATTTAATATAGATATTACCTCTCAAGGAATTGGTCAAATCTCCCTTTCTTCATCTTTGAACATAAAGCATGTTCTTTTTGTCCCTCACTGTCCTTTTAACCTAATTTCATTATGTCAATTAACTCAGTCTTTAAATTGTTCTATAACCTTCGATGCAAATTCTTTTATTATACAAGAGTGCAGTACAAGTCAACTGATTAGTGAAGGAATGAACAAAGGGTACTCTACTATCTATGCACTAGACCACCAATGTCATGTTTAGCATCCCCACCTCCAAAGTGTCTTTTAGGATATTCGAGTCTTCAAAAAGGTATTGATGTTATTTAACCAACACTAAAAGATATTACATGTCTGTAAGCATCATTCCTTCTACCATTGTTCAAAGTCTCCAAATAAATCAAATTCTTATGATTAGCCTAATTCACCTATACCATCTTTTATTATACAAGAGTGCAGTACAAGTCAACTGATTAGTGAAGGAATGAACAAAGGGTACTCTACTATCTATGCACTAGACCGCCAATGTCATGTTTAGCATCCCCGGACAAATCTCCTCGTGCATGGTATGGAAAATTTAGTCACGTTCAAACTTTTGGAATGAGCATAGTAAGTCAGATCATTCAACTTTTTATTGCCATACCTTGTGTGGAACACTTATGTAATCACTTTCGGACTAAAGATCTTGGGAGTCACATACTTTCTTGGCAATGAAGTGGCTCAATCAAAGAAAGGCATTGTAGTTTCTCAAAGGAAATATGCTTTAGATATCTTGGAAGAAACATGTGTGACTGATTGTAGATTGCCCTATAGATCCAAATCAAAAATTACTGGCAAACCAAGGTGAACCTCTCTCGGGTCCAGAGAGATGTAAAAGGCTTGTTAGGAAACTTATCTATCTCACTATTACTATACCTAATCTATCTTATGCAGTGGGTGTTGTTAGTCAGTTTATGCAAAATCCTTGTATTGATCATTTGAATGCTATCATTTACATCTTAAGATACCTCAAAAAGACGTTAGGGCAAGGTCTATTGAACAAATATAAAAAATATACCCAAATTTATGGATATTGTGCAGTTGATTCGACAAGATCTACTATGGATAGACACTCCACCAGAAGTTATTATGTTCTCATTGGTGGAAACATTATTTCTTGGAAAAGCAAGAAACAAAATGTGGTTGCCAAATCTAGTGCTCAAGTAGAATATAGAGTAATGATGTCTCCCACTTGTGAACTTGTATGGGTGAAACAATTTCTTCAAGAATTAAAAATTTGTGAGATTCAATTTTACCAAGTATTTCCTTAGTCAAGGTCCAATCAATACATCTCAGAAAACTAAAAACCGAATTTGTAGAGTAACTCAGAATAGCAACCAAAACCATAAAATACTAGGAGTTAAGATACTAGTCAATCATAGCCTTAGCCACATGTCATTTCGTGAACATTTAGCATTACACTGTCTTAAAACAAAGTCGATATGACTATGAAACAACAGTTCTCCATTAAATAGCAATTTTACTTTCATTCATTTTATCACATAACAAAATGAAAATTGCCAAATCACATGAATTTGCCCTAATTTTTAATTCCATAAACACAAGGAAACGTTTTCTTGAAATTTATGACAAATTAGAAAATCAAATCAAAGGGTTTAAAAGTCCAACCTGTACATGACCGGTATCAGCCCAAGCTGCACATATATGGGGATTTTGTGGCATTGAGCGTATACGGTTGATACATCCTTGGTGTCCAACCTTCCTTAGCTGTAGTTAACAAAAGCATGAAAAGGATAGAATAATCAAATCTATAGCAGTGAACAAATGAAACAATAAATACTAAAATGAAGAGAAATGTACCTGCAAACTGGGACCCTGAGCAACATCTTTATCTTCTTCCTCACTATCATCATCATCATCACTATCCTCACCATCCATTCCAGAGTCATCAGTTTCAACTTTAGGTACTGGTTCCCGTCTCTTTCCAGAAATATGTGATACTTTAAAAATTCCAATAGAATTCCAAGAAGGTTTCTCTGCCTGTGCTTCATGCATTGCCATAAAATGAGTTTCTCAATGAAAAGAAGCAAAATGAAAAAAGACAAAGGAAGCAAAGCAAGTGGACCAAATAACTATTAGTTGCTATGCATTAACTCTTCTTGAAATAATTACCTATTACAATAAAGAAAAATAATTGTTTTCAAAACTCAAGTCCTCTAAAGGAAAAGTTCTCTCATAACCACAAAGCCTAATATATGCTACCCCATGTGATATTGCTCATGAATACTAACCACCTTCAATTTGAATAATGAAACATCCTCAAACAAAAACAAATATAAGAAACAACACTGACCTGAGTCCCTGCCATGAAATATACTGTATGTGGAAATTCTGTTCGAACCAAGCCCAGAGAGTCATGTAGAATATCAAAGCTGTCAAAAGTCCCAAAACATAAGTAGAAGATTACTTACTGATGACAACCAAAAATAGAAGATTACCGATACTAATCAGAAAGTAAAGCAAATGCCCAAGTAAAGTTGGCCAAGATTCTCAATTGAATTGCAATGTCAACTCGAAAGGAACTTATGGTTTCATTATTATCAAAAACAACAATACAAGAAAAAGACAAACAAGTTAGTTTATCAAAAGAAGCTCAATGTTTTTCTCACTTCTGATTCAAACAGAAAAACAAAAACACAAATGACTGAACAGAAATAAGAGCCAGGAAAAAGACCTCAAACAGGGCCATCCAATGTGAAAAGCATGAAGAGAATTGTAAGCAGAAGGGTCACACTGAAGCTCTTCATCTTCCTCTAACTTATCCACCCCAGGTTGCCACACCTTCACAGGAATTTGTGGTGCCAAAGATGAAGAAGACCCACCCTCTTTCTTAGAGCCCTGATTTTTTCCATAAATTTAAACAAAAATAAAGAGAAACAATGAAAATTGTCCTCAAAAGCCAATAATGAAGCAAGTAAAAATAATAATAATAATAAAAGTAATAATAATAAGCTTTGAATAGGGAAGGAGATTTAACCTTGTTTTTGCTCTTGGCTTTCTTCCTATGTTTTATACCGCGAGTCATATTCGATTAGTTGGAACTGAGAAGACAAAAGAAGATGAAGAAGTCAACAAAGAAATTGCAAAACTACATACTAAGCTAAATTCTACAATAATAATCCACGAAGCACTCAACAATTGTTAATCACTAAACAAAGATAATAACAATAATAATCAAAGTTTTTTACTGAGGACACGAAAATCAGAGTAGAGAATAGAGTAGGCTTATGGTGAAGACTAACCGGAAGGTAAAAGGGGGTCAAAATACACACACTAACAAAAGAACTTGTATGACCATGTATTTTTTAAACATCATGAAAGCATGAATTTGATGTTCACAACTTTTATTTGAAATTAGTAGCATGGATAATGAAGAATCAGAGGATTTGAGTGTCACTAGATAAAAAGGTGAAAGCTTCTCCAGAAATCAGAAAAATCATCCAATTCTTTAGAAATCAGAAAAATCAGCTAACTTCTTTTTAGATCAGCTTCTGGCTAAAGAAATACACAGAGCATAGATGTAACCCAAAAGACATTAACTGTCCATGCCATCATAAATTAGCACGTAGATTAATTTCTCTAAAAGGAAATCATGGATACATTACAATAAAAGCCTTGTCCAATGTAAGCATTTGTGGTATAAGATTGTAGCAACCTAAATCGCATGATGGGACAACAAACTCGAAAAAATAGTATTTTAAAATAAAAATGAAATTTAGGAGTCGGCCCATAATTTATTTTGGAAAAACTATGGAAAACCTGTAACAAATCATGTCAAAAACGTGATTACGAGTCTACGATCTTCGTCCCCCACTCCAATCTCACTTCACTTAAAACTCGCGATCTTCACAGATCGTGTGGGATCACTGTTGTAAATCGCAAGTCGTATGGGAGCGACAATTCTCATGAGACAGTCCCTCGCAGTTGCAATGGTGCTTCTCTTAGAGTTAAATATTTGAAGGAGGAAGTTCAAAATACATGCCTTGCTTTACAAGCACATACGGATGAATGAAAAAAAAAACAGGATGTACTATTATGACTAGAAGAAGGACAACAATAAACTTCTTTGTCAACAGCCCAAAGGGAATTGTGTTTTTGAAGTCCATAGATGCATCTGCAATATTTAAGACAGCTAAGAAAGTTTTTGAGATGATGAATAACATTGTTGAAGAGGTGGGAGAAGAAAATGTCATTCAAGTTGTCACAGACATGGTTATCAAACTCGCGAGTTAACTCGTTAACTCGGACGAGTTTGCGTGAGTGGTCATGCTCAGCGAGTTAACTCGCAAGCAAACTCGGTTTTGAAGCAGAATCGGTGGACTCGTGAATGAACTCGCCGGAATCGTTCAAACTCGCGAGTTTTCAGCGAGTTCGCGAGTTCAAAAGGGGAAAAAATTGGAAATCGAAACGGGGTCGAGTGGTTGTCGCGAGTCGTTCTGTGGCCATCGCAACCCCTTTCATGGCCGTCGCGACCTGTTCCGTGGCCATCGCGACCTGTCCTATGGCCATCGCGAGCACTTCTGCAGCCATCAACAACCGTCGAGCAGTTCTGTAGCCTTCGTCCTTGCTCGTGAGTAGTTTTGCGGCCTTCGCACTCCCCATCGACCACTCTCCTACCGTCATCCTTGCTCGCTTTGCCGTCGCGGTGGGTGGCCGTCGACAACCATCCCGCTGTTACGTGTTCTCAATAGAGCGAGGTTCACGAGTGTGGTTCCTAGGTTTGGGTGTTCTATTGGCAGATGTTATTCACTTATTCCCAGCTGCAGTGCACTGTTTAAGTGTTTGAATTTATTTCAGCTTTGGGTCGAACACAGTCACACTTACACTGCACCATTGAATGATATTTTTTTATTCGTTAATTTTGTAGTGAAAATTTAGACCATTATGTCTGAAAATGCACATGTTTTATCAAGAAGGTGATGAAGATGATGATATCATTAGAGGATTAGACAGATATTTGAATCTATGATTTACGGTATTTGTATGAATTTATTTATTTTAAATACTTTTAAGCTATATAATTTTATGGACCTATTTGAATTAAGATATTATTTATATAATTTTTTTTTCATGTGAAGTAAACTCTTACGAGTTTACGATTCGAGTTTACTGGACTCTCACGAGTTTACGTAAACTCTCGAGTTTGACAACCTTGGTCACAGATAATGCAGCCAACTAGTCAAATGTTGATGACAAAGAGATGCAGGCTATATTGGACAATGTTGTTACACATTGTGTTGACTTGATGTTCGAGGACTATGAGCGAAGATCCCCATTAATGAGAAGACAATTCCAAAAGGTAAAAAAATTACTACCTTTATCTATTTGAGATCTTCTCTAATTTTTCTACTATAATATTTCACGAAAGGAAGAGATTTAGTGAGGTCGGGTATTACTCATTTCGCTACATCGTACCTGACTTTAGGATGATTAGAATGTCTACTAGCAATAAGTGGATGTCTACCAAGTTTTCTAAAACCATTTATGGTAAAATTGTTGAAGATGTTGTTTTAGAAAAGGAATTTAGGAAAAATATAATAACTTGTTTGAAGGGTGGATTGCCTTAAATTGAAGTGGAAGTCTACAAAGTTTTCTAAAACCACTGATGGTAAAATTGTTGAAGATGTTGTTTTAGAAAAGGAATTTTGGAAGAATATAATAACTTGTTTGAAGGGTGCATTGCCTTAAATTGAAGTGCTTTGGTTGGTTGATTCGGATCAAAAGTTAGCCATGGGACTCATTTATGAAGCAAGGGACCAAGCAAAGGAGAAGATTCAAAAGGCTTTCAATGCTGTCAAAAAAAAGGTATTAGTCATCTAACTATCTATATTCTTTTGTTAATGGAAAACAAAAAACTAACTCAATGCAATGTATTTTGGTTAGTTATTTGCCTTTATGGAACATCATTGATGAAAGGTGGGACAAGCAACTCCATAGGCCCCTGCATGCTGCTAGCTATTTTTTTAACCCTCAAATGCATTATCGTCCCAGATTTAAAGCAGATTTGGAAGTGAAACATGGTTTGATGGAATGTATAACTAGGATGGTGGAGGATGAGGATGAACAAACTCTCATTGATGTTTAAATTGATGATTTCATAAAACAAGCAAAATGTTTTGGTTGTCCCTTGGCTACTAGGTCAATTAATTTAAAGACTCAAGCAGATTGGTAGGAGTCTTATGGTGATGAGTATCCTAAACTCCAAAAATTTGCCATTCATGTATTGAGCTTGACATGTAGCTCCTCTGGATATGAGCGTAATTGGAGTTCCTTTGAGACGGTAAGTTGATGTTAGAATATATCTATAATAAATTCCTAGTCTAGTGCTTGCTTGCTTATCATATTTGACTTTGCATTTTTTTAGGTCCATACAAAGAAAAGAAATAGGCTAAAGCAAAGCACAATGATTGATGTTGTTTTTGTTATGGCCAATTCAAAATTAGTAAAGAAGAAACAAACAAGAAAACCAGCTCAAATTAACATTGATGATTGTTCATCTGATGAAGAGTGGATTATGGAAGATGAGCATGAGCAAAATGAAGCATTGGATTTGGATGAAAACTTGATTCCACTTGAAGAGGATGAAACTTTACATAGTCAAGACTTAGATATGGATGATTTGAGTGGTCTAGGAGATGGAAATGATGGAGTTGAAGGTCTCTCTGAAATATTAATTTAACTTAGAAGAATATGAATTTAACTTAGAAGATTATTTAGTTTAGATGAATTATTATGTTGTTACTCCTATATAGCTAGGATGTTGTGTTTGCACCTAATGATGTACTCTTTTATTTCATCTATTATGAAGTTTAGTTATGAATTTTGAGTGATAATGAAATTTGTAGAATCTTATGATCCGAGTTACGATCTTCCGATTTACGAAATCCATATTGAGTCTAAGGGTCTATTAGACGTAGGGAAGGTATTAACACCTCACGCACCCACCCGAATGTGATATCTTTAATTAAAAAAGCAAAAATGATGTGGATTTCAAAATGCTTAAATTTCCCTAAAAATAATAAGAAAGTAACCCTCTAAAGAAACCAAAATAGTTTTTAGGTTTTAGGGGGGTCCAACAAGGATAATTCTCGCTCCTATATATCTCTATTGTATAGGGTTACATAGTTCTTTTTTCATGTAATTCTTTTTTTCGTAAAAGTTTGAGTGAAAATGTTGATATTTAATGTTTGAAAATAGTATATACTTTTTAAAGTTTTTAAGAGAAGAAAAAAGGTATGAATACTAGGATGAAGCGAACTGTCACACAAATACTCATATCTTTATTGTGGGCATGTCAAGAGCAGACCGCCATACAAACACCCAAAAGGGCTCATCTTTAGACATTTTGGTAAAAGAGTCAAATACCACACGATGCGGATGACCATACAAATATTTAGACCTTAATTGATAGGATGTCAGATGACAGACGACCAAACAAACATCCTTAAAAAATTGTCTTTACAAATTTTGATAGAAGAGTCTAATACCAAATGATGCAGACGACCTTAAAGGTATCCAAAACATTTTAAAAAGTATAAGTATGAAATTAAAAAATATAAATAAATAAATGAGAAAAGAAATGTTGGACTTAATATACTAGTAAATTTATAGACAAACCTCAAACCATATAGAATAAGGAAATTAACAAAACTAGAGCCTAGTGAATGTTTGTCACTATGGCCCAGTTCTGCGGATCCCAATTGTTGGATTTAACAAATTTTCAACCACAAACCCATCATTAAATTATCAAAGGAAAAAAAAAACACGAGCTCACCCCTAATATAATCAAATTCATTGCTCCATACAAGCATCAATTATGAGTACCAATCTTAATCACAAAGCCACACACCCCTACTTCAATTTATTATATGAGTACCTTGCCAATTTTACATACACTCAACAATGAGTTCAAAATTCAGAAACAATACCCATAAAACTCAAGAAAATTCAGGACAAACAATGAATTTATATCCCAATATCTTATGACACTTAAATATTTCTACAATTAAGCATTTTAAACGAAATTTAAACTACCACGAATCAAAATTTAACTCATTATTCACTTGCTCATAATCTTCATTAGATTTCATAAACATAATCAAATACTGCATAAACTCAGATTCAAACCAAAATTGTAAACTAAAAACCCCAAAATTGCCATCCTTAAACTATGAATTCAATTACCTTTAGATCCAAATAAGTCAGAAATGATAAAATAGTTATAGACTCAAATTAAAATATAGGTACCGCCAGCCACTGTAAAAACATACCCTTATTCATTATTGGTATACAAATTTGGAACCTAAATGGAGTGCATCCTAATACAAAATACCTACTCAAATTTGGAATGAATTCATGTTCAATATTGCAAATTAAAAGTCCAAAGGATAGAGTGAAGCCAAACAAATTAAATATCAAATGTTAAAACAGATTGTAAACTTCACATACACAAGAAACTCAAACTAATCCGACTCAAACCATGGATAAGTTCTCTAAACAGAAACAGCATCAGGTGCCTTACTCTCTGCCTAATCAAAATGTTGAACCAGTCATTATACACTGCAGCATTGACTCCAACATTACAATTATATTGAACATCCACAAATAGTTCCTTCGAAACATACGAAGGAACCAAAGAAACTAGCAGCCAATACATCATCAACACCTCATCTAATCATACACCAATTTCGTGGCACAAAAGAGATTGCATCAAAAACTCAAACCAGAATCGCATTGAAACAAAACCAATAACCATCAGAAAACTCATGCCGAAACACGAACCAAAACACCAATCCAGCACATCTAAACCCCAAACAGAATCAATTTTAAACTCAAAATCATAAAGGGCACACATAGGTTATACGATTTTCAACAAAAAATGCCCACTCCAAGCTAATCAGTAACCTTAGCCTCACAAATTGGCCTCAACAGCTCATAATAATATTCAACCAAACCGTTATCAATTTCAGAATGAAACCCCAAATTCAAGCAATGAATCCAAAAGCATAACGAAACAGGGAACGACGGGAAGAGAGTGAAAAGAAAAAACCTCAGCGGCGCCAACTACGGGAGATTAGGACGCAAGTTGGAGACGATTCCAGGGATGCGCCGCGACGACGACTCCAATGGCTATCGTGATGACAAAAAGCGGCGCTGAAGGTTTTCCAACTATGATCACGAACTGGCGGCGAGTGCGACTCTGCCCCGTTTCAACGAGAACGCAAGCACTCTCGTTGGTAGCGTCTCCTCTCCTTCGTAGTGTGTATCGATGTGTGTGTTCGTTCCAGTGTTGGAAGATGACGGCCGTTGTGCGTGCTGGTTATAAGAGTGAGGATGAAGATTGGTAGTGAAATTTTCTGTGTGTGGGTTCGAGAGGAAGAAAATTGTTGTGGGTTCGAGAGGAAGAAAATTGTTGTGGGTTTTTTTCGCTCAGCACCCTCTGTATCGTGGGAGTAGTGCGTTAGGGTTGAGTGAATGGTCTCCTGTTTTTGGGTCCAGTGTGTAAAAAACGCGAGTCAAATTCCCCCATCCCCGTCTGCGCGAGAGTCTGTTAGGGTTTAAGATGAAAGCAGATGTTATGCGGCGCTGAGGGTTTTGGAGGGTGGAAAGTAGAAAATTAGGGGTGACATTTAGCAAAGTTGAGGATTGTGCCTTTGGAAAGAAGAAAATGGGTTGTAAGAATAGAAAAAATAGGTGTGCTAATGTAAACATGGGTTAATATCATTTTTTAACAAAAGTTTGAACAAAAAATAAGTTTAAAATGATTTTTTTCTATAATTTTAATTAATTTTTTTCACATTTTTTAATTTTTCGTTTCAAAAACTTTATTTCATCCATCTTTATTTATCTATTATTTATTTATTACTTTTTTGAATTTTGAAAATAAATTTTATTCAACTCGACAAGATCATGTGTTCATAGTTGTCCATCTTTTACTTAATTTTGTTAGATAATATGAAATTGTGGCTTTCCATATTATAATATTAAAAGATAGTTAAAGATAAAGACATTAATTTTGTTCGGATTTTAAAGATAAAGAGGAAAAACAATTCAAGCATATACGATAATTTTACGAAGAGATCGAGAAAGGAAAAAACAAATTTAACCATTACCTAGGATAGGGTTTTATCAAAAGAGAAAGAAGAAAATCAATGATCATTTTGAAAGATGGACTACACCAATCTTGAGGAGTAGGTCTAAATCTAAAAAGAACCGGTCAAAAACTTTTCTTTTTTTGAAATTCTAAAAACTTTGAAATATGGATTAGACCAATCTTGAGGAGAGAGTCTATATCAATAGGATTCAGCGACTATTACCATGTAGAGAGACTTGATATGAAGACTTTATCTTTTTGAAATTTTGATTTTCTGATAAACGGATTAGATCAATCTCGAGAATAAGATATATATCCAAAAGATTCGGCGATCATTACCAAATAAAGGGTCCCGATCTGGAATCTTTATCTTTTTGAAAATTTGATTTTTTGAAAAATGGATTAGGCCAATCCTGAGGAGAGGATTTATATCCATAGGATTCAGTGACCAATACATGTAAAGGGTCTCGATCTGAAAACTTTATCTTTTTGAAATTTTAATTTTCTGAAAAATAGATTAGACAAATCCTGAGGAGACAATGATAACCATTACCAAGTAATCCAAAACTTTATTTTTTTTTAAATTTGATTTTCTGAATAACGAATTATACCAATCTTAAGGAGAGTGTCTACATCCAAAATGCTTCGACGACCATTACCAAATAGTGGATCTCGCTCATAAACTTATCTTTCTACGAAAATTTGAAAATGTGATGAGTATCAAATCAAGTCATTGTATAAACTATACACAAATAATATAAAATAACAATAAAATGTATATGTGATTTTCTTTTATCCAAGTTCACTAAATAAAATAATATTTATTTTTACTTTATTTTTATATTTTTTGAATTATAAAATAATGATAAAATAAGAATCAAAGCAATAATTTTAAAGAATTAAATATATATGGATTAGAATGTTATAAACACATTAATAAAATAAATTATAGATTAATATAAGAACTTGTGCAAAACTGGAGATAAATGAAATGAAATGAATAAATAGGAACAATACGTAACTGAAGATAAATTACTAAAATAAATAAACAGGACCAATGCATAATTGGAGATAAACATGACTAATGCATAACTTGAGATCGATTAAATAAAATAAATAAATAAATAGGACTGGTGCATAACTGGAGATCAATTAAATGAAATAATTAAACAAGAACAGTGCGTAACTAGAGATAAATTAAAAGAAATAAGTGAACAGGATCAATGCATAACTTGAGATAAAATTAAATGAAATAAATAAACAAGATCATTACATAATTGGAGATAAAATTAAATGAAATAAATAAACAAGACGAGTGCATAACTGAGGATAAAATTAAATGAAATAAATAAACAGGACCAATACATAAATATTAATAATGTACTGGAAAACAAATGAAAATAAGTTAAATAGAGGTAAATATATAAATAAATAAAAGATTAATATAACATACATGAGTTTATCAATATTAACATAGAAAAGGCTTAACCTCACTCCCCCCTTACCTTTAATTTTTGAAGGGGCACATTAGCAATATTTTAAGAGGACTAGAATCTCTTCGAATCTTTTGTTCCAAACTTTCTCACTCTTTCTCTCTCTATATTTTCTCCGTTTCTCTCCCTTATTTCTTTCTTTCTTTCTTTGTCACCTTTCTCACGTAACTTTTATCTTTTTTCCACATTCTCCCCCATTTCACCTATATTTATGATGGAGACGAGACAATGAGCAAGGGCAAGGATCCACTTGAAAAATTGGAGGACTTATACAAGGGCTAGAGCAAGGAAAGCAAAAGAAGCTCTACAGCAAGTGTTGTCCATATTATTTGAATACAAACCCAAGTTTCAAGGAGAAAAGACCAAAGCTATGAATTGCATCATAGCCTAAGTGGAGAAAGATTAATATACCAATTTGTTGCAATTTATTTTATTTAAATAAGGGCCCAATGCTTTGTAAAATTGGTTGACCAAATTATGTTTTGGCTTAACCAATTAATGAGCTTTAGTTTTGCTTTATTTTCAAGTTGTAATAGGGCATATTTGCCAACTTAAGAATCAACCTTTGGGAGACTAATAGGATGAATAGTTAAATGCTTTTGGGGTGACTTTTGGGCTGCCAAATTTGTAGTTACAAGCAGCCATTAAGTAGTTGAATCATTAATAGCTTAAGTGAGATGTAATTGCAATTTATGGGTCTTTTGTAATTCCAGTGGTTAAAGCTTCTATATAAGCTAAACCATTCTATTAATGAAAACAAGTTTAGTATTATTCAGAAAATTAAAGTTTATCTCTTTTATTTTAGTAAGAGTGATTCTCCTAAGTTCTTGAGTGATTCAAAAACCTTTGGCTATATCAAAGGACTTTTACCTCCTTTGTGTGTTGCTTCCCTTGGAAAGAATGATTCTATCCTTCCACCTTTCATATTTACATCTTCTTTCACCCGGAATCAAAAACTCACTTTTGTCCAGATTTATCTTCTAGTCATAACTATCATAACCTCGTTTTGGAATCACGTCAATTAGAGTTCTATCACCCATGATATTGACGATTTGACAATACTGGCCAAATTGGAACTTCCACCTCTTTCTAATCCACCTTTTCACTAACATTCCAAGTTTCCAACAAGGTTCTAATCCTAAAGATCCTAAGTCAGTCCATGTGCAAATGAGGAACACTTCATTTGGTATCATGGAGAAGATCATAACATGAGCGACATATTTGGATTCCTATATACCCACTTGTGTGGTACTTCATTGTGAGATATATATATATATATATATATATATATATATATATGATCCATTTGTATAGATATCATCATCTACATCCAAAAAGTTGTATGCTTTGTAAGAAGCTTAAGAGCCAGGTTAAGCCAAAGTGCAAGGATTCATACATGATTGCATGATCACATTTGCCTTAAATGCACATTATTCCTTTTTATCTCCTTATCTTCTTTCTTTTTCTCTTTCACTCCATTCTTTTATAAGCAAACCATGTGCACACTTATGATAATGATTGAGGCATGCTTTAGGATCGTCATGTGGATTTTAGAGCAATTGATAGAATTATGCTTAGGACCTTCAAAGAGATCTCTCGGATGTAGAATATGAACTCCTTTTATAATTTTTGTAATGTCTTTGTTTGGGCTTTATCGAATCTTTAGTTGTGTTGGACTTTTTGGTGTTTTGGCCTATAGTATATAAGCCCTTATGAAACACTTTGTATTCAGATTTGAGTGTTTTATGAAGCAATGAGTTTTCTCTCAAGTCTCGAGGTTCTCTTTAGAACTACCGGTCTTTATCTTTGACTCTATGATTCAATGGAGAATCTTTCTCACTTATCTTGGAACCTCCTCCAAGTGACATGATTCCCTCCCGTTCCGCAAAACCCCCAATCGAAGTCCTTCATTTACCCATCTTCGTTCAAGACGAAATTCACCCCAAAATCCAACAACCTCCTTCCCTCGCTTAAGCGACATAGCATTTGATGTGGTGAGATTTGGCCTTGAATTAAAGAATCCAATAACATTTTGATGGTTGAAGCGGTGGACATGTGGAGACTTGCATATGATGCAATCAGCAACACCTAGTGAATTGTGGAAACCAATTTGTGTAGTAGAAATACGTTAGGCAACAGCTGAACAGGAACGTGTTTGGTTTGAATTCATCAAAAGGCTGCAGAATTGATGCTTCATGCTTTATAGCAATGTGCCTTAGTCATTTTGGTGTAGAAATTTCACTTGAGTATCTAGTTTAAGCGGTATTTTTTTGATTGGCTCCTTTTCGGTGCAAATTGGTAGTGGTTCTGACATAGTCTGATCCATTCGGTGGCAGTCTTTTTAAGCAATTTGGTGCAGTAGTTTGCGGTAGAATAGGTGGCGTTTGGAAACTTTATGGTGTAGGTTTATGAAATTAAGGTCTAGTGAGAGTTTTGCATGCGGCTATGGGCCTTGGATGCATTCTTACCCGTTTCCTTAGCATGACATGATTTAGAAATTGGATGGAAAGAGCTTGGTTTTGTGTAGCTTGTTCTTTAAGAAGCTAGTTCATCCAATAGGCTAGTTGTTCATTTCCTAAGCTACAATTTTGGAACGTGTTAGTGTAGCCACAAGTCTGTTTTGACTGACAGCGCATTTGTTGATTCAGTGGAAGTTGGAGACGTGTTAGTGCAGATTGCTTGAACAACTTGAATAACAACCAAATATTTCCATCTGCGATCATTAGATTCAATTGACAACAACCATATTTGATTTAAGCATTTTGGCGGTAGCTGGCCCGCTTTTGGCAGCAACCAAACCTTTTTTCAGTGTGTTGTTATGGTGATATTTTGCTACTATTTTTATTCATGTTGATCATAGTTGTTTGGACTACTATTTTAAGTGCTAATTGGTGTTGTCTTAGGTGATAATAGAGGTGTTTTTCAACTACTGTTTTGGGGCGTGTTTTGGCTGGTTTTGACAACACATGTGAGACGGTCTTTGTTGATGTTTTACTACTAATAGAGGTGTCTTGAGGGCTGTTGTTGATGCTACTATGATTGCTCTCCATGGTGCATATGGTACTTATTCTTGTCAATATAAGTCATTTTCTTGAATTCCTAACTTTGTTTGAGTCTTTTGTCGATCATTTCTCTTTGAGTTGATTTTCCCTTGGATTGTTGTGTTGTGGGACATTGTACCTTTTTTGGAAGTATTGCTTGTGGAAGTTTGAATTAATCATCATAGTTTAGCTTGAGTAATTTGTTTCACATTTCTAGTAGTAATTCTAAATACACTGTTTAGACTACTCGTGTCTTTTAAAGTGCTTTTCTCGTTGTCAGGGTCTTAGTTTGTAACATATTTACTCCCTTTGGTTTATCCATTTCTTAAGTTGATGCTTTTTAGTTTGTCTTCAAATTTCCTTGGTTTTGTCTTAGAGTTTTCCTTTCCTTGGCCTCATGAGTTGAGCTTAGATTCGTTACATATTTCACTTTGATGTTGATTTCTTGATGGGTTGATTGGAGATTCTTTGAAGAACTAAACAGGAACTTGAGAGCGAGTGAATACATTGTGAGAGTGAAACACAAGTGGAATTGAGTGTAAACACGCAAGTGGTGATGCCCATTTGATAATTTTATCTACATTACTTATGCTAACCACATATTGTGTGTTTTTGCTAGTTCTTGTTTCCTCTCTTTCATTGTAGGAATTAACATTTTTTAGCACTCCACATTGTTCCATACATGTTCGACCTTGATAGAGGATATCAACTTCATTGTGTCCAAAATTATTAGGCTAAATAACAAACTTGGGGAACTTAGAAGGGAGCACAAACATGATAGAAGATCATTGCCAAGTGACAAAACAAGTGTTATTAGGTGCACCAAGTATGAAGGATATGGACACAAAAATTATAAATGTCCTAATTGGAACGCTAAGTACATCACTCTTCATGAACTCCAAGATTACATTGTATACTTGAAAGAGGTGAAAAGAAGTGTTAGACAAAAGCTCGAAGTTTAACAAGAGCAACAAGCACAAAGGGAGAGAGAAAATACGAAAAGAGCATTAAAGGAAATGTGGGAAAAAGCAACACAAGAGAGAGAAAATGTGGAAAGAGCATTAAAAGAAATGTAGGAAAATTCAAGACAAGAGAGAGAACTAAACGAGAGAAAAGAGCAATAGCTAAGAGATAGAAAAGAGCAAGAGCTAAGAGAACAAAAGAAGAAAAAATAAATAGAAAGAAAAGAGACATAATGAGAGAAAGAGAACAAAAGATGAAAGAACTCAAATAAAAAAAAGGGAGAGAAAGAGTAAAAGAGCGAGAAAAGAACATTGTGTAAACATGTGCTCTTTTACTAGTAACTAGTGAAAGCATATGCGGTATGTATGTGCATGAATGTTTCCTTTTTTTAAATTTTTATATAAATGGTTTTTTAAATTTATTATAAATATTTTTTATTTATTTTGTAGATAACTTTTTTTTATTAAAAATACTTATTTTAGTATAAAAATTAATAATTTAAAATAAAAAAATAAATGAATGAAACAATTAAATCTTCAAAAATTTACTTAAAAGGTAAAAATAGTTAAATAATTATTTTAATTAGAAAACATATTATTTTTTGAAGGGTAAAACTTAGAATATAAATATTGGTACCAAAATGTGGTATCCTTTTATATATAGGTATATATTTATTTATTTCGTAGATAATTTTTTTTTATTAAAGACTAATGAAAACATAGACATTGTTGTAACATCCCTACTTTTAATAAACTGTATTATTTATTTTAAATAAAATAGTTAAAAAATTTTCTATTTTTACTAATGTTTCGTATTTTATTATGATGTAGTTTAAACATTAAAAATATATTTTATCATTATTGTAGTTTTTACTTATTGAAAATAATAATAAGAAGAAAACAAAACTAATAAAATATGTATATATATATAGATATTAAAAAAAATTAGGTTAAAATATATTAATTAAAATATTATTAAATAGGTGTGTGTATTAAAAAAATGAAGAATCTTCTAAAGATATAAGAAGATAAGAAGAAGAAAAAAATAAAAAAAAAAAAAGAAAACGGAAAAAAAGGAAGATAAGCTAAAGAAATAAACATTATCTCTTCATTAATGGAAGGAATGATGATTTGGAAAAAATGAGCACATGCATGGCTTATATATATAGATATGAAATGAGGGAAAAAGTTATCTAAGGAAGTGAGAAAGAAAGGAGAGAGAGAAAGAAAAGGAGAGAAAGAAAGAAAAGAGAGAGAAAGTTTAGAACAAAATATTCAAAGAGATCCTAGTCCACTTCAAATATTTTTAGTGTGTCATTCAATAAACAAGGTAAGAGGAAGTGAGATTAAACTTTTTTTTTATATTAATCTTGATAAACTCATTTAACTTATTTTCATTTATTATCCTATTATATTCATTTAATTTGTCTCTAGCTTTATTTTATTTAATTTATCTTCAGTTACGTACCAGTCTTGTTTATTTATTTGATTTTATTTATATCTAGTTATGTACTCGTCCTGTTTATTTAATTTATTTAATTTATCTCTAATTATGTACTGGTTTTGTTTATTTATTTTATTTAATTTATCTCCAATTATATACTACTTTTGGTTATTTATTTTATTTAAGTTATCTCTAGTTATATATTGATCCTATTTATTTATTTAATTTCATTTATCTCCAGTTATGCTCTCGTCCTACTTATTTATTTAAGGGTTAATTATGTTTTTCGTCTCTCTACTATTATCATTTTTTGGAAATGGTCCCTCCCGCAAACGTTAAACCATTTTGGTCCTTATGATTTTGAAAGTAATGATTTTAGTCCCTAATTTGTGAACGACGTTAAGTCTGTGACTTCGTGGCAAACGACGTTCCAACTAGGTTCGTCATTTGCAAACACAGGGTTATTAAGATGAAGACACGTGTTAAATGAAATAAATTTTTTCTTTATTTAATTAATTAATTTATATAATATTATATAATATATTAGAAAGAAGTTTTTAACGTGTGTTTTTCATTTTAGAGGGTGCAAACGTAAGCTTTGTGAATGCATCGAAGAGAAAGAGTTTCGAAGAGAGATCAGGAGGTTCATTTGAGGTTCATTTGAAGCTTTGTGCTAAAAATTTGTTCATTAACATAAGGTAGGTTCATTTGAGTATTTGGGAATTTTTTGTGTTTTAGGGTTTATAAATGAGGAGGAGTACTGGGTCGAATGGTGGTCTGTTGTCATCGTCTTTTTCTGCGCAAGTGGGATCTTCTCAATTTAGAAGAAAAGTTTGTTGTTGTGGCGACTAATTACTGCTTCTTAAAGCAACTACTACAAAGAATAATGCCAGATTTTTCTTCAGGTGTCGAAATTGGGCAGTACGTATATTTTTTTTATGGTGTTTAGATTCGTTAATTTGTTTGTGGGGATGTCTTAATTTTGTTAAATTTGTTACTTTGTATTGTAGTATGAATCTCATTATAACTATTTTCGATGGGCTGATGCGGTGGAACCTGAAGTAGAAGGAAAGCCTGAAGGAAGAAGGAGAGAATGAAAATTTAAGTGGCAGTGAGACAATGATACTTCAGTTGGTGCAGAAGAATGCCAAACTAAAGAAGAAGTCTTAATTTTACTGTCATACTTTGTGTTTTATTTCTATTAAAGGCAAATTGTAAGGAGTAAGGTTGTTAGCAATTGGTCATTTGGCAGGAAGTTAGGAATTTTTCATTTCACTGTTATGAACTGCAGAATCTGGAATTGTGAATTTAAGTTTGTTAAGCAAATTTAAGTTTTTTCCCTACTCCCTTCTTTAAGTTGAACTTTAAGCAAGTTAAGTTTCTGGTATTGTGTACTTAAATCATGAATCAAGTATAGTTGATGGCATTTGGACTAATATCGAAATTATACTTGAACACTGAAACGTAATCTGAGTGTGATCTATAAATAGCAATACCTAATAAACGAATAGTGTAAATATATGCACTATGAAAATTTGTAATTTTTCTCCTGTTGTGCAAAGCTGTTTTAACATAGACTACTGAAAAAGCAAGGCCAAGTATTGTTCCAAAAGTTTATCAAACATCAATTTATAACCTGGCCATGAATGATAAAGTTGTATTCTATCCCAAGTGTAATCAAGCATCATGAAGCAAAAAATACATTTTAATAGCGCATGAAATAAGTAGCATCACATATAATATTCAAAATAGTGATCCAAGTGGTCCAAGTGGTCTGTTTCGGTCTCCTAAAGCTAAAACAACAACAACTGGAAAGTTTATCACAGTTAACAACAAAAAATACATTTAAATCAAAATATCCATGTGACAACCACTACATAACACAACTCCCAATATTGTTCACATGGGTTGTCCAGTTAGTGGGTTGCTTGAACTTGCTTGTGAACCTAAAGTAGGTGCGCCGCTTGGGGGCTTGGATGACCTTCCTCCCTTCTTATTAGTTGTCCTTCTTGTGGTGGTAGCAGATCTTAGGTTCGTCTTCCTCCCGGATGCATTGGCAATGGTAGTGGTAGTTGCAGTTGTTGCAGACTTCTTCTTTTTCTGTTTTCCCTGTTAAGAACATGCACTCATTAGCTCCAACTTTGTAATTATATCAGATATGATTTCATTATGATAAACAATATTTACCTTGTTGGTTTTCCCTGCTTGTAACTTCTGATGTTGTGATCAAATTGTCAACAGTTACTACACTTCATTCTAAGATGCTTCTTCCTCAACCTAGAGTGACTGACATCCTCATCAGGTTCTCTCCTTCTTAATTTTCGTGGCCTTCCAAGAGGAGTCTTAAATGTTGGGGGTAGGATTTGTAGTGCATTACTTTTAGGCCATAATTGTTGGCTATTAATGGGTGAAATTTGTGACCCATAACAAGCTTCATAAGCCTCCCTTTTATAATATGCATGCACAAAATCAGAGGGTTGTTATACTCTATAATTGATTGCAACCACGACATGTCTACATGGTATGCCAACTAAGTCCCAAAAGTAACAGGTGCAAGTGTGGTTTGTGAGGTTCACTATGAATTTATCCATTGTGAATCCTTGTGTAACTTCAAACTTACCATCTCTAGTCCAAACAATAAACCAATTTCCACTTTTCTCTATTTTCCTATCTAGCCTTTTGTTTGGTTTAGGCATGAGAACACTCGTATATGCACTTAATTTTTCTTGCAAATGTGCAAACCTACTCATCAAGTAAATCCTAATCCACCCCATCATTGTTATAATTGGTTTATCCCTAGCTAATATAATGCTATTAAATGACTATGATAAGTTGTTCATGAGGACATCACACCTGGAATATGCACTAAATGCATGCTTACACCAAGACTTACGTGGAATTGCATGTAACCATTCAACAACTTCTTGATTGACCTTTTTTAGCTTTTCCATATTTGCCTCCCAACCATGATAGTATGTGGCTTTAGCAGTTGCCATCATGAGATTCCTAATGACTATACCACCACCAAATCTCTTCTTGCAATTGCTGTATAAATACCTTAGACAAAAACGATACTCGACTCCATGCAATAGTTCATCAAATACTTGCATCAGACCTTGTAAAATGTACACATATAATAACTCAATAATATATATTATTTAATTGTTCACAATTAAGTACACGAATGTTATTTTACCTTTTGCTGATATGAAATAGATACCCATCGATTGGTTTGAATATCTCCAATGTCCTCCAACAATAATGTTAGGAACCATCTCCAAGTCTCCTTACACTCATTCTCCACAACAACAAATGCTAGTGGAAAATACTGGTTATTTGGATCCCTTGCTACAACAACTAATAGTTGGCCTCCATAGCTAGTCTTAAGGTGACATCCATCTACATCTATAAATGGTCTACAACCATTGACAAACCCTTTCTTGCACCCATCCAGACACAAATAGAAGGACCCAAACCGTGGCTACAATGTGGGTTGAGGTTGATTAATTTTAATCTTCATTGTTGTTTCAATAAACACTCTCCTCAGCTTTGCAGCATAATCATATATCAAACTGTATTGCTTTTGCCCATCTTCTTCAAGAATGTCCATTGCAATCTCTTTTGCTCTACAAGCCCTCTAGGGGGTTATTCCAATGATGTATGATCTTCGGACATCATCAATAATTTCATTCGCTGTCATTCTCCCAACATTTCTAAACTTATCAGCTACAATTTTGGAAACCCATTCCTTGTTTGCATTCTTGTTAACAAAAACTCTGCCACAATTATGGGTATCAAACAAGGTCTTGACTGAAAAGTCTGACTTCCTCCAACTTTGTTGCATAAAATTAGAAATCCACACTTCCTCTTGCAAATGGCCCTCACTCGGACATCATCATTCTTGGTAAATTTAACCTCTCTGTCATTCAACACAGAATGCTCCATCAGAGCTTGTTTAAACTATTTCAAGGAACAAAACTCCATCCCAAGTATGAATTTGAATTCCTTGCACATCTCTTTGCCCCTGAATATTGGGTATTTCCTCCCACCCTCCCCATCAACAATATCCATATCACTATCTAGCTCATCAGTGTTGTAGTTGGCATCTATTTCATGGTTATCAATTCTTTGTTGTGTGCTAGAAGTACCCAGACCTTCACTTTGGTTTGCCTCAACAGTACCCATACCTTCCTTTCTTGACTTCTTCCTATTTTTCCAGTCTTGTTTGAATTTTTCCACCTGTCTAAAACTTGAGAGAAATTCCCGCATGAAGTATTTTGCATCCCAAAACAATCATCATCATCTCTGTGTCTTTCATCCTCACTTTCATCCAATTCATCAGGTTCATCATCCCCTGAAAGAACACCAAATTCATCACCAGATTCAGCATCACCATTAGCAATGTCTTCTGTATTTTGCACCTCCTGAAAAACATCACCACCCCCTCTACTTCATTTGTCACACTGAAATTAGCACCAACATTTGCCTATTCTTCATTTACCCTACCACCATTAACAATCGCGTTTGCCTCTTCTTCATTTACCACACCACCATTAAAAGCAACATTTGCCTCTTCATCATTTACCCCACCACCATTGACAACAACATTTGCCTCTTCTTCATTTATCACACCACCATTAACAACAACAATTCCTTCTTCTTCATTTACCCCAACACCATTAACAACAACATTTGAATCTTCTTCTTTTACCCCACCACCATTCATTCCTTCAACAAGTTCAATGACTTAAGCAGAACTAACCAAATGATCCACATAAATCTCAACCTCCTCATTTATGTTTTCTGCGTATTTGGCCAACTCCAAAGCATGCTTATCTTCACATAATGGCCTTAGATCTCTATCCATTCTCCCTTTCTTAGGCTTCCACCACATATAAAGTTCTCCATCATACTTAAAATCCTTCTTTAGAATACCCAATGCTTCGAAGTAGGACCACATATCTAGATCTAGTCCACGCACTACATGCTCCCCTCCACCTTCGTAATGCAACATCCTTCCCCTAAATCTTTCAAACTTCCCCATGTGATGGAACACGACTAAAAAACCCATTTGTGCAATAACCAAAACAGAACCCTAAACCCATCAAAATCAACAAGAAATCAAAACTACACTAAAACACTCACTGGAAACTGGAAACACCCAATAAATTTCCCCCCCAAATCAAACGCAGCAAAACCCTAAATCAAAATAAAAAAGGAAAGAAAACACTTACCTCTATTTCCAGCCAATGTTGGTCTTGCAACCTCGTCGAGAAACTCAATCACGCACCACGCGAACAACTTCCACACTTACTCACACACCTTGTGTATTCCAATTTCACCACGCAATCGAAGGGTTTCGCTGACCAAATCTTTCTCCGACAACACTTTCACCACTCTCACTTAACACTTACGAACCAACATGTTGCTGCTGGTGCAAAATAAAAAGCACATGTTAAAATTTCTTTTTAATATATTATATAATATTATATAAATGAATTAATTAAATAAAGAAAATTTTTATTTCATTTAACACGTGTCTGCATCTTAATAACAATGTGTCTGCACATGACGAGCCTAGCTGGAACACCATTGCCACGAAGTCACAAACTTAACGTTGTTCACAAATTAGGGACTAAAATCATTACTTTCAAATCATGAGGACCAAAATGGTTTAATGTTTGCGGGATGGACCATTTCCAAAAAATGATAATAGTAGAGGGACAAAAAACATAATTAACCCTTTATTTAATTTAGTTTATCTCCAATTATGCAATAATCTTGTTTATTTATTTAATTTAATTTATCTCATGTTAGACATTGGTCCTGTTTATTTATTTTATTTAATTTATTTCCAGTTATCCATTGATCTTGTTTAATTTATATTTTTGTTATTATATTTATTTATAACATTTTAATCCTTATCTAGATATTTATTTAAAGTTCTTGCTTTGATTCTTATTTTATCATTATTTTATAATTAAAAAAAGTAAAAGTAAATATTATTTTATTCAGTGAGTTTGCTTAAAAGAAGATTACATGTACATTTTATTGTTATTTTATATTCTTTGTGTATAGTTTATACGATGACATGATTTGATAGTCATCACATTTCATGACCTTTGAAAATATCAAAGAGTATGTTAGTTAAATCTGGTTTCAATAAGTTGAGATCAAACCATTGTCAGAGTGTTTGTATTTTGGAAGTCATAGTTTGGTATACTGCGGGATGAAAGGCAAGAATCATGGTGGGGTCTAAGGAAGTTTACCAAGTAGGTGAATAACTAGATAGTTTAGAATAATGTGTTGGACTAGGATATTCATAGGCCAAACTTGGGACTATATGATACCTACTCAGCGTCGCCAATGTTAGGTAGTGAATATATATCTCTTTTATGGGCCGATAAATGGCTAATATTTTCGAGAAAGAAATAATTATGATTGTACCAATGTTCTATGAGAAATACTACACTACCTAATCACTTTCCAAAGTAACTTTTGATGTTCATAATGGATCATCAGAGGTGGAATAGGGATCCATATGTCTAGTATAACGATATTTAGTTTTGTGGTTGTAGGTCCAATTCTAGGCCCCAATGTTTGTATTGTTTGTTGAGTTTATTAAGATTGATATTCAAGGCTTATAAAAAACTCACTCGTTTCATATTTTTCTGTCATATGTACATGTTGCGTCAGTAGAAGGGGAACTTGCTCGATGAGAGTTGTTCGAAATATTATTGGTGGATCTTCTGAAGATTGACTCGTGGATAATTTATATTAATATCTAATGAGATATTAAAAATATAGATAATCTTCTATTATGATGTAAAACTCTTAATATTATACAAATACATATTTTTGTAATATGTCATGAACCATTACAGAGATATATATATATTATATATATATATATATATATATATATATATATATATATATAGACATATATATATGTTATTGTTAGTGTCCTCTCAAGGAAAATCTTATTGTAAAAAAAATTAATTCCATCTTTTTATCAAGTAATAATTATTTAATATAGTAATCGGGGCATCACAGTTGTCGCGTTTGTGTGTTCGCAAGTTTTAATTTTTGTAGAAATTTTAGTTAAGATCAATAATATTTATTTTTGAAATATATAATTAATTTTTAAAATAGTTGTCAAATAAAATAACTGTTAAAAACAAAAGAGATTTCTAAAATAACGGTTAAAAGTAAATTATTTATAAAATAATTAATTTGTAAAATAATAAGTAGAATTTAAAAAATAAAATATGTACACAAAAAAGATTTTTAAAATAACTGTTATATAATTTGAAGACAAATCACATTTACTTAACATTTAAAAATTAATTATATATTCTTCAAAATTAGACAAAAAAGTTAAAAAAAAAACTATTAAAAGACAAGAGAGATTTTTAAAATAAAAGAGAATATTCTAAATTATAGACTATAAATATATTGTCATAAATACTTACTTTTAGCTTAAAAATAATTAATTTAAAAGTAATATTAAATGAACCAAACAGTTATATAAAAAGACGGTTTAGAAATGGTAAAACAATTATTTTAAATTAAAAAACAATTATTTATTAAAAGATAAAATTAAAAATAGAGTTATAAACACCAACATAAAATATCTTTATTCATAAGTATAGAAATATATATATAAATTATGTATAAAATATCAATTGATTTTTAGAAACAACTTTCAGTTATGGTAACAAAGTTTTTGACTAATATGGTATTCTCGAGTATGTGTGAATGATTTTTTAAATATACGTGATATTATATTAATAGGTAATGATAATGTAATTTTATTAAGTTGATATATAAAATAAAATAATATTTATTAAAAATAAAGTGAAATATATAATAAAAGATGAAAGAATAACTATTGATAAATAAAGAAAATAAGAAGAGCAAAAATAGACGATTTTATAATTTTCTTTTAAAAGTAATATTTAATTTTTAAAAATTTAATAAATAATTATATTTTAAAGGATAAATTTGATATTTTAAAATGTGGACACAAAACGGAATCTCTGTATGTATTATTATAGATATTGTTACTGATAAGAATAAATAATGTTGAATTAAATACATAACTACACAATTTGAATTATGAATTACTTGTTGATGGTAAAATACAAATTGAATTAACTAAATAAAGCATTTCCATTTAAAAAAAGTGTTTTTTTAATTTTTTAATTCAAGTAATATTTAATTAAATATATTTTTTGTTCTCAAATTAAAATATTATTTTTAATTCTTAAAATAAATTATAAAATATTGAATCTTGAATTTTATAAAAGATAATATTAAGTATTATTTCCAACAAAGGAGTTCAATGATAAATAAAATTTTATAATGAATCAAAATAATGTTTAACATTAACTTCTACAGAATATAAGACTAAATATTATATATTATTTAATTGATATACGAAATATAATTTTTTAAAATAATTTAAAACGAAAAATGGATTTAACTGACTAGCGATGGTTTAGTTTTACAAGAAACAACCAAAATTGTGTCAATAAAGTTCCTAAAGAAGTTTAATAACAAATGAATTTGGCATTTGTTATATCCTTCAAAATTTAAATTGCAAAATTATAAGAACAATCATTCTAAAAGAACATTAAAAATCATTATACTTTTAAAAAATCTTTTATATTTAAAATATTTTTATTTTGAATATAAAATTTTATTGTTAGATGAGATATAGGAAGCGGCAGTTTTGTTAGCATCCATTTTGTTGTACCGAGAAAGCAAAGCAAAGCAGAGAGTCATCTTAAGTGCTTATTGGTCAAAATATAAATAGTTTTTGTTGATAATCGTTCTTGCATTGCTTTGTATCAATGGAGGGGGTTTCTCTCAAGTGCGGTGACTGCGGTGCTCTGTTGAGAACGGTAGAAGAAGCTCAAGAACACGCCGAACTCACTTCCCATTCCAACTTCTCCGAATCCACCGAACCGGTTCTCAACCTCGTTTGCACGGCTTGCTCCAAACCCTGCAGATCCAAAACCGTTAGTCCCATCCTCAATTACCGATTCTCATTCTAGGGTTCAACGATTTTTTCTTCCTTTTATATAATATGTGTGTTATTAACTGAATCTGTTACTATTACTGTTGTTTGGATCACGTACACAGGAGAGTGATTTGCACACTAAAAGAACAGGCCACGCCGAGTTTGTTGACAAGACTTCCGAGACCGTGAAACCGATTAGTTTGGAGGCACCGAAGGTGGATGCAATCGCTTCCTTGGAAAACCCTTCCAGCACCGCATCAACTGATCAAAATGAAGGTACTTTTTAATTTAAACCGAGTTGATTAATTGGGGTATTCCTAGTCTAAAATTGTAGAGTTATGAAGTAAAGGCTTAATTACCTGTAGCATTTTTTTATCCGTTTTAGTCTCCATAATTTAGACTAAAACGGAATAAAAAGTGTGTTGGTAAAGGACTAAATAGTAAAGATTGTGAAGGGATAGTGATCTGATTAGTAACTATATCTAAACAATATTTCACCATTATTCTTTTAGGTAATGAATCATGGAATCCGATATTTTAGTTAATGAATGATTGTGAAGATGGTGTATGGGGATGTGGTTTTAGATTGTACTTTTTGTTGATTGTGACGTATGTTGAGAAATGCAGAAATGGTTGTTCCTGAAGTGGACAAAAATCTGCTTGAAGAACTCGAATCAATGGGGTTTCCAACGGCACGGGCTACACGGGCGCTTCATTACTCTGGTGAAGTTACTTGCGGTCTTGTTCTATTGATATTGAGCATAGTTATGTAGTGTACAACTGGTTTTTTTGCTGTCTCATGTGAGAAGACCAATAAAGGCTTGTGTAGTTTAAGTGGATGAAATGGGGGATCATCTGAGTTAAAGAAATAGAGGAAGACCAATTATGTTTAACTTGTATGGGACTGCTTTTATTGAAAACGTGATTTGCAATAGAGCCTAGTAACATTGATTGATCCTGAAGCTAATCTTACCTAGTGTGATGCAGCTTGATTACTATTGTAGATTTTTAATTTTTTCTGCCTGCCTTGATAATTATATTATTTTGATGGGATAGTTTGTGAATATTACTGCATCATTGCACATTTCTGGAGTATGTTAGCTGTTTATGTATCTTTAAGTGAGTACAATTGATTATAATAGTGCTTTTTGTCATAGGACAGTTTTTGACGTTTGTGAAATGTTTTAGTCATATTTTCAAAAGTATTTGCAATACATTGTTAATAGTATATATATCTAAACATTGATAGTTATCGACATCTAGATATTATTAAACTTGGTTTCTCCCTTCGACAGGTAATGCTGGTCTTGAGGCGGCTGTAAACTGGATAGTAGAGCATGAGAATGATCATGACATAGATCAGATGCCCTTGGTACACTATTATATAATTGTTATCTGTCTTTGTCACTGTGTGCTTAACTGCTGATTGCTGCATAAGTAGCAAATTGGTGTTGCAAACTTAAACAAAATTAAGTCTAGTTCAAGTAATGAGTAAGTGCCAAATTTTATTTAGTGTGATTAAGTTGCATCTCTAGTTTGTAACCTGCTGAAGAATGATTATCTCAGGTACCTGCCAACACCAAAATTGAGGCTCCTAAACCTTCTCTTACCCCTGAAGAACTGAAAGCCAAACAACAAGAACTAAGGTATAAAACTAAATTCCGATAACATTCATACTAAAGGGCGTATTAATGAAGCTATTTTAGAGTTTTAATATTGTTATGGATAAAGGACTAGAGAATAATTTTAGAAATGTATTGATTCACTCAAGGTAATCCCCAATTCAGATAACATTAATATTGTTAGAATATGTATTAAATATAGATAGATAGTTGTTAGAATATGTATTTAATGTAAGTAGTTAACAATTGTATTGGAAAGCTGCTATATGTTGTACCCATGAGGCATTGACATTAATTACCTGATATTTCTTATGTAATTTTCTTCTATAAATAACAAAGAACAACTTAGAAATTATCAATCACTTAGGTTCTTTTTCTCATATTTCAGGCTTAAGTTGGTATCAAAGCATGTCGATCCTACTATGCTAGTTTTGTTGTTGTCCACCGCTTTAAACACCATTATCCTCCCTCGTCTAGCGTCTCCTACTCATGGTAGTAAGTATCGTACGATTCATGATATGAATCTTACGATACGAAACGATTCAATAACTCCACGATAGAATCGCTTGATGAATCGTTTTTGTTCCCGTGTCATGTTTGTATTGTATGATTCAGACTCCAAATTGTATGAATCAATCCAAATTGTAGCATCCATGGGCACATATATCACTCACTATGGCACCTCTCACGATGACGATTCTTGCTGCAGTGACTTTCACACTGGCGCCTCTTGTCGTGGTGCTTCTCGCTGCCTCGTGGAGTGATGAGAGAGAAGTCAACATCTCTCGCATGTTGGTAACTCATGGCAGCAACTCGCATGACATCAACGTACCTGACAGTGGCATGGCCTTGAAGCTAGTCTTTGTGCATATGAAACACAAAAAACCCTAGGGTTTTTAGTGGGTTGGAATTGTGCCGGTTTTAACCTAAATTTTAGCCCATTTGTTTAAAACGTTTTAAGACCCAATAAGTAGATGGTAACTTCCACTAAAGTTACTGTACCCCAAAAAAGAGTGACTAAAGTTACTACTCCACCCAAAAAGGGTGACTCTAGAAATTGACATTGTATCTAAAAAATTAAAAAAGATGCTTTCAAAATGTTTATGAATCGTACAATTCGCAATACGAAATGATTCACGATATGATAAATCAGCTCTCTGATACATGATATGATTCACGATTCAACTACCATGCTCTTGCAAGTCGTTGGCCACTATAGTTTACTGTTGGCCACTTCAATTGACCATTGTTGTCGGTCCTTTAGCCACTCGTCAACTGCCTTTTTGTCACCAGAATAAATCCTCGTCTTCTCCATAGGGCTCATTAGCATCCCTATATTTGTTTTGACTCTTGTTTCTTTGGTTTTAGCTTTGGTTAAAAGGCTCTTCCTCTCTTTCTTATACTCTTCCTCCACAATTGTTTATTGTCTCTTATACTTGGCATTGACTGTGGAGTATAGATTGTTGTAATTTTGATTGGTAGTGAATTGTTCGTTCAATATGTCTTCCTTTTCTTAGAGTGGATACAAACGTCATCAATGTTCCTTTTGTAAGAGAGTTGGCAACACTTAAAATAAATGCTTCTCTTTACATGGTTTTCCTAGTAAGACACAAAACATGTTCCAATTTAAGAAGGTTGAACCACATTTTTCTGATGAAGAATATCAAGAATATCTCAGTTTGAAGTTTAGCAGCCATTGTCCTTCCATGTTACGTCTCTTGATAATGAAGATTCCTGTTGGCCTATTGCCATTCGGAAAAGTACTTGCACTAATTGCAATTCTCATCCCATTTACAGTTTTCTAAGCCATCATTGTGTTCTTCCCTTCTTATTATTCGAAAAAAGTACTCGCTCTATACACAACTCTCATCCCATCTACAATTTTCTAAGCCATCATTGTTTTCTTCTCTTATTCTTTTATATCCTTTGTATCATTCACCACCATTCTTAAAGATGTGAAAGTGGCATTTGATCATCGTGGATGGCAACAAGCCATGATTGATAAAATACAAGCTCTTGAACGTAATGGTACATGGGACTTAGTTCCTCTTCCACCTAGAGAAAAGGTTGTTGGGTGTTGGGTTTACACCATTGAAGTTGGGCCAAATGGTGAAGATGAGTGCCTCAAAGCTAGATTGGTGGCCAAAGGATATACTCAGATATATTGCCTTGATTATGGTGATACGTTTTATGTTGCAACCAAAATGACTACTTTGTGTCTCTTCTTTGCCCTACCAACTAGACGTCATTGGCGTCTCCATCAATTAGATATAAAAAAATGCTTTCCTTCATGGTGGTCTAAACGAGGAGATTTATATTACTCAAACTTTTGTAATGAAATGCAATGAGGTTGATCATTTAGTTTTTTATTGTCATACCTTGCCTGGAAAATGTGTTTACTGAATTGTGTATGTTGATGTCATAAATATAGGAAATGATGCTACTATAATCTTCCAGTTGAAGGAACCCTAAGCATAGATCTCGAAAGTTTCAAATACTTTTTAGACATTGAAATGGCTTAAAGGAAGACATTGTAGTTCCTCAAAAGAAATACACCTTAGATGTCTTGGAAGAAACAAATATGACTGAATGTAGACCAATAGATAGGCCAATGGATCCAAATAAAAAAAACAATGGCATATCAAGGTGAACATCACTTTGATCTAGAGAGATATAAAAGACTCGTGGGATACTTATTGATCTTACTATTACTAGGCATGATCTATCTTTTGTAGTGGGTTGTTAGTTAGTTTACGCAACATTCTTGTATTGAAATTAGAATGTTATCATCCATGTCTTAAGATACCTCAAAAGGGCTCCAAGACAAGGTCTCATGTATGAAGATAGATATAATACCCAGATTTTGGGGTATTGTGATGCTCATATGCATGATTTCATATGGATACATGCTCCACTATAGGGTATTGTGTTTTCATTCGAGCAAACATTATTTCTTGGAAATCAAGAAACAAAATGTGATTGCCTGATCTAGTACTAGAGCTGAATACAGGGCAATAGCATCTCTCACTTGTGAACTTGCATGGATGAAAAATTCATTCTTGTATGGATGAAATAATTCATTCGAGGACTAAATTTCTTTGAGATCCAACAAATGTTGATGTAATGTGATAACCAAGCTAGTCTCCACATTCCTTGTAATTAGTGTTCCATGAGAGAACTAAACACATAGAACTTGATTGTCATTTTATTTGAGAAAGTTGTCCAAGGAAATTTGTACCAAGTTTGTTGGATCAAGTGATCACCTTGCACATGTGTTAACAAAATCCTTAAGAGGACTACAAATTGAATTTATTTGTTTCAAGCTTGGTACATGCAATTTGTATGCTTTAACTTGAGAGAAGTGTTAGGATATGTATTAGCATGTGGATCAGCAGCAGTTCGAAAGGTTGATCTATATTGGGAATCTCCGGATCTACTCTCATTTTCAACTCCCCGAAGCATTTCGTTGCTTACTATGCCCTTCCTCGTCTTTGGGTGCCTAGGTATCCACCATAATTGGTAGTTGTTAAAATAGGTATTGAATGTAAGTAGTTAGCAATTCTATTGGAAAATTGCTATATGTTGTACCTATGAGAGATGTTAGTGTTGATTACCTAGATATTTCTTATGTAATTTTCTTCTATAAATAACGAAGATCATCTGAGAGATGATCAGTCTCTAAAGTTCTTTTCCTCACATTTTCAGTCATAAGTAATACTAAAGGGCAAGATATTTTAGAGTTTTAATATTTTTATGGAGAAAGGGCTAGAGAATATTTTAGAAATGTATTGATTCACTTGATGAAAGAAATGTTTGATGATGACCCAAGGTAATCCCTAAGTTCCTTTCACTTGATCAGTAAATGACAGATGATGCATTTCGAAATTCCGAAGTGGCGTAGGATGATCAAGTGAACACCTAATGCAAATATGTACTGGACCTGAGTCCCTGATTTAAAATTTTAGGTAGTCTTGAAGTTGTTAAATATTAGAAATTAGAAAATGTGTCTGCTTTTGTCTCCTTTATCATTTCATGTCAGTTGTATACAATGCCATTAATACACAACAATATTGATGTTATTGAAATTTGTGTCGATGTATTGAGTTTTGGCCTTTCGTTCAGTTGATATTGTCATAACATAATGGTCTTTTGTTCTGGCCATTAATACACAAACATATTGATGTTTGATATTATGGGGTTTAGCACATGCTCACATGTGTCTAGAGTTAGTGTAGACGGAGTTACATTTTTAAGCCTATTTATTATTGCTTATATATCTTTAGATTGTGTAATTCATTTATTTCAAAACTATAATCTCAAGGGAGAGAGCTCGCAAGAAGAAAGAAGAGGAAGAGAAGAGAACAGAGAGAGAAAAAGAAAAGGTATTTTGTGGATTCATCCATTTGCTTCTCACTTATTTCTGTTGACTTTCTTTACTCAAATACACTTGTTTGAAATTTTTAAGTATGTAGACTTTGTTCGAGATATAAAACCAACCATATGGTTCTCCATGTAACATGTTTTGGCTTTTTTTATAAAACTCATGTTAATTTTCTGGCTTTTGGTATTGGGAGAGAAGGTCCTTGACATGATGTATGACTCTGTCCCATTGGTCAAGGAAGGGTTGAATATTAGAACAAGATAGTGAGCTAGTCAATGACATTTCAATTCCAAATGATTGTGGGGTGCACTTTGAGCTCCCACTTTTTTTTTTTTTTGATTACTGATTTAATTATATTGAAGACAATACAGTAAATGGACTGTTGTATTCTCTATGTTGGTAAAGTAGGTTGGTTAAAAGTAAAGATGACCTATATAGTATAGTCTTGGATTTGAGGTTCACATTATTCAATGTAAAAAAAGTTATTTCGATGCTGTTTAATAGGTTTTTTGGGATTGCTTTTTTCTTACTTTGCATCCAAGGTGGTTTGTTGGTGTTGCTAGTAGTTTAATGACCCCTCTATTTTAGATTTTGGGAAAGAAAAAAATGCGTCCATGCTCAGAAAATGAGATACTTTTGGAAGTTGTCCAATTTTAGCACATTACTCCTGTATTGTTGAATAACTAATTTTCTTCTGCTCTTGCGGTGTTACCCATTGGTGTGTCCTTGAAGGTATGATGAATACATTGGTTTTGGCACCCAGGGTTATGTAGTCAAAGACAAATGACTAGAGTTGCATTCTTAAAAGGTTGGCGAAGTATTGATTAATTTGCTGTGATCGGAGTCCTGAAGTATATCCATAGGTTATTGTGAAATTTAACTAATTGAATCAATTGAAGTCAAGACAAGAAATAGAAGAGACAATTAGCTGAAGCCAGTCAAGGTTTCATAAAAATGTGTTAAAATGGGAAAAAAGAAGCTTAAATGGCTATATGTTAAACTTCTAGTTAGTGTGTTTTTTGGGCACCTTTTGTACCATCTTTTCTGCTGTATACAAGTCTAGTTGTTCCCATGCATGGATACTTATGTTGGACCAGTTTATAATATTGTAATATAGTATTTTCTAAATACCTTTGTCCATATTTGTTAATTACTTTGGATTGTTATTTTCTTTGTTTTTTATGAAGGAGAGAATTCGCATTGGCAAGGAGTTGCTGGAAGCAAAGAGGATAGAAGAAGAAAATGAGAGGAAACGGTCTGGCTTAGCTAATAAATTTACTGTTGCACACTTGTGTTTTGTTTTGAGTGCAGTTGGCTACAAGAAAATTTTGTTCCTCTTGCAGGGTGTTGGCCTTGAGAAAAGCAGAGAAAGAGGAAGAGAAAAGGGCTAGGGAGAAAATCAAGCAAAAGTTGGAAGAAGACAAGGTTTCAACATTTCCTAACCGTTTTGTTCTCTCTCGTTCTTTTATTGAGACAGTTTTTATCTGCCTTTAATTAGAATATGGAAGTAAAATATGAGTCCAAATTCAGTCATAAATCTGTGTTCTTACGTCCATTTGATTTTGTTTTACCTTATGCATTAAATCCTGATCGTTTGTCATGTGGCTGTTGTTGAATACTGATAATACATTTTGGTATTTGAATTTATTTTCCCTCAAGATATTTTCCTTTCAAGGCGTGATTAGTTAACTTTTTGTCTCTGTTAAAAAGATCACAAAAACATAGAAGTCTAGATATCTAAGATAAATCACCGTTGTCCATAAATGATTGTCAAAAATGAATAAAAGTTGTAGTTTAGGGATAAAAGGTTATTTAGATCTCAGATTTATATTCTTTTGAATTATACAATATATACAATATTGTTTACATTTTGGAGTTGCTTTGGCATTTAGGTTATCCAATTATAGGTTAGATAAAAATGGTTGAGTTATGCTCCAACCCACAAATCAAGTGTTCTGCAATATGCATAGGAATTCTGTTTCAGATAAGTTTGCTGAAAAGCTAATTTCTGTTTTTCCAGTTTTATTGTTTTAATTAAAGAATTGAATGATTTGAGCTATGCACATAAATAGGAGCATTAAGTGCAGAGTTGTTTGAGGGTTAATTGAAGATACAGTGACTATTTGTGTTCAATGAAAGTTTCCGAAAGCCCATTTCCATATAAGCTATACCCGAAACACCCATTCAGAAAATGATAGTCTACTTTTTGTTATTGCTGATCAAATTAGTAAGGAGGGAGGGAGCTTATGCATTTTGAACAAAACTATTGGTAACGAAAAACTTGTAGTTCTCTACTGCTGCATTTATGACTGCAGGAGCTTTAATGGACTAATGTCCAAGGCTTTTAGAAAAACCCGAGGAGTACGATAAGCCTTTTTCTTCCAAAAGATAGCACAGGAAATCAAATATCTTTTATCGGGGGATTTAAATCAAGTGACCTTGTTTATCTATTATGACAGGCAGAAAGAAGGCGGAGACTTGGATTGCCTCCAGACGAACCATCAGCAGCCAAATCTTCAGCTGCACCTGTTGTGGAGGAGAAAAAGGTACGAGCTTGGCCAAAATCAATTATGGGAAAATTGTTTGTTAGTTTATTTGAAATTTGTGCATGCAGAGTTTTGTGCCTGTTAGGCCTGCCACAAAAGCTGAGCAAATGAGAGAGTGCCTCCGTTCTCTCAAGCAGAACCACAAGGTACATTACTGGGAACACCTCTGTAGTTGACAGTATTAATAACTGTTTGATCGTTGATGAACTGGAGTCAATCTAACGGTGAATAGCATTAGAAATAGCATAGAAATACGTATTTTAGTGCAAATTGTACATATAACTTTACATCCTAAAATACTTTGCCTCCTGAATCTTCCAATTTAGGTTCTTACTGCAGTAGCCTTTGTGTTCATGAAGGATAAATTTTTCTTACGACATGTCCTTTTGGTTCTAATAATTTTAATAATTTTTCATGGCAAAAGGCAAAAGTGGTAAAATTGTGTTTTCCAAAATAAAGATGTACTGTTGCTTAAAATCGAGAGTAGAACATTCATTTTGGTCTTTGAAAATACAGAAAGATATATTTAGTTGATCCTGAAATGTGAAAAAAAGGGGCCTTTTTTAGTACGCAGTAGTGGTAATGTTAGCCGCATTTTACATTAAGCTAAAGGAATTTGATTGCTTACATCACAACATTATTTCTCAAATGTTGTATGTTAGAAAGTGTCTTCTGCTTAAACATTGTGAGATCTTTATCCCTTTTACATATTAACTTATTTTTGGAGCAGGAGAATGACGCCAGAGTAAAGAAAGCATTCCAAACTCTTCTAACTTATGTAGGGAATGTTGCCAGAAATCCTGATGAGGAAAAATTCAGAAAGATACGTCTTAGTAACCAATCTTTTCAGGTATCAAACTCTCTTAGATATTGCTCCATTTTCTGATTTTTCTTTTCAATATTAATTTTGCACTAGATATTTTTACGGTAAGGTTGTGTTGATGTTGGGTGTGTTTTACAGGACAGAGTTGGTTCATTGAAAGGGGGCATTGAATTTCTAGAAATTTGCGGGTTTGAGAAGATAGATGGTGGCGAGTTCTTGTTTTTGCCTAGGGACAAAGTTGAGATGGCGATCCTGAACACAGCTGGATCTGAACTAGACTCTGCAATTAAGAATCCCTTTTTTGGAGTTCTTTAGATAAGATGGTGCAAGTGTTATAATCAGATACTTGACTTGATATTTATGGTTTCATATTTCCTAGTCCACTGTTACCGATGGTTCATTAAACAGACTGTTATTTCTTTACCTGAAGTTTATGAGGTTTATAAATATCTACAGATATATTTGGCCTTCATATAAGTTTGAGGTTTATACAGATTTGTTGACTTGATCATATATCTAATGTGATGCATGCCTTTTACGTATGTGAAGGACTTTATGCAAGACACAGAATGTAAAACTGAAATAAAAGCTTTCTATTCCACAGATTCCTTTTAAGGGTATTTCATAATTTTCAGGGAAATTATATATATTAAATTTATTTATTTTATTTTATGTCTTTTCAAATTTTTTATTTGAATAAAATAGTTCTAATGGATTGAATTTTAAATTTGTTTCGTACAAAATAATTGAATTTTTTATTTCGTACAAAAATTATTTTAATATTGAATTTTATTTTAGTTAGTAATGTTTTTGGTTGTATTAGCTCTGATAAAGGTCTTTATTGATTAACAAATATTTAGTTAATATTGATCAAATTTGTTTTTGTCAGTTAGAATTTTTTAATTAATTTTCTTCATTGGTTAACATGGGTTGAAATTTTTTTTTGTTGATGCTAAGAGACAATTTTCAGCAATTTTGAAAAAAAAAAGGTAATGACATCAATTGAGAAAAGAATGCCTTGCAAATATTCACACAAATAATTCGTGAAAGGTTTAATTATGTTAAGAAGGTACGGAGGAGTTGATGCATGCCTAGTTGGAAAGAAGAAGTGACTTGGCACCTAGGTGGAGGAGAGAGTAAAACATAAAACAAAAAAAATCTAAAGTAGTATGTATAATGTACCATTTAGTCTCTTTTGTTTTTAAGTATATTTTGGCCATTTTTTGGAGATATAAGACAATTTTTGGTCTCCTTTAAAGCTTGGATGAAATTCGTATAGGACACATTGTAGTTAGTCTTTTGTCTAATTTGACCTAGTTTCTAGAAGTTAGAGTTAGAATTTTGTAGAGACATCCTTATTATCTTTTAATTGCTTAGAGGCCCATAAACTCTTCTATATAAGAGGTGCTCCTAGACTTGTAGAATGGTTGAGCATTTTGAAGAATAAACACTCTTGTTGATCAACCTTGTGAGAGTCTCTTCCTTTGGGAGTAAAACTTCTAAGCCATATTTTGAACTAAACTCAACGACACAACACCACTCATCTCCAAGGATTGGTGGCCTTTGGCCCTCCTTGTAGTGGTGTGTTTCATCTCACCATTATCATCTTCTATTGCTTCCATTTTGTTGTTATTTTCTTCTATTTCAATTTGGGTTTGATGTTATCATGTCCATTTTGTTTTGTTTCTTGGTTCAAATCATCTCTCTCCTTCTCTAGAACCTCTAGAAGTGAACCTTCACATCTAGATAACTTTGCTATCTTATTTCATAAAAGCTTAAATGAACCTACATAAGGTCTTAAGACATCAATAAGAGTGGAAGAGAATCATGAAAAAGCAAAGAAGATAGAGGGTCACAAAAAGGGGAATGATGAGTAATGTGGCAAGAGAGTACTTATCTATTCAAGGTATGAACAAACATTCTCTTAGGGGGTATGTAGAGGGCATCAAGAAGTAGCAAAAATTTATTCAAAATATCAAGAGTAGCTATGAGGCCAAAGGCTAGTAGAGTAGATCCCATCGATTGAAGGTTAAGCCTTGTGTTGCTCGCTCGATTGAAAGTTAAGTCTTATGAGAATAATGAGAAACGAAGGGGCCCTAACACATAATATTTTACAAGGATGATGTAAGTGAATGACATCATAAGACGAGTCTGCAACTCGTTAGAAGCAGGTTATTTACCCTTAAAAAACTTTAGTGGATATCAATTGCTCAAGCCATGTAGACTCCAAAACTGGCAAGGGTAATTTTTAAGGAATTATAGATTTAACATGTAACTTGTTCAAAATTTAAATTCAAATATTATAACTATCCAAGGGGTTAGAAAATATGAATAGGTTTATTTTGTATTTTACAAGGATGAAAATTTTTGGAACAATACATACATTCTGAGAAGTGCCACGAACAAGAAAAATGGCCAATCCAGTGTTGGTTTTTATTATTTGGGTCACCGTTTTCATTGATTTATGTTACAAGTTCCTTTATTTTCCTTGGTAATTTACTTTCTTTGGTAATATACTTTTTGCAATTTACTTTAGTGTTCTTGTTATTTTATTGTAACTCACTCACCAGAATACTTTGTATAGGTCTAAATTTTTGACAATTTTCACAAGATTTGGCATATTCCATGCAATCACTTGCAATCGTTGACAAATAATATTATTTTCTATGCAACATCCAATCACTCGCAATTGTTGGCCAATAATATCATTTTCTATGCAACATCCATTTCATTTTTTAACCATTGGAGTGAGATCCACAAATTCAATTATGGATTTCTGTCATAGCCAAATAGGCTTCGTCCTTGCCTAAACACTTAAGCAATATTCCCTAATTTTTTATATATAATTAATTATGATGTAACTATTCACTCGATACTTTAGTGTTTTGTTGTTTGTGTTTCCACAATTCCTCAAATATTCTACTATTAGTTTTCGCCAATCATTATCTTCTAACGTTTCAATATGGACAAAATCAAATTCTCTAGGTAAATTTTGTCTTATTGGAATAAAAATTTCTAGCCTTTGTTTCAAAACCCTATATCTTAAAGCCATTAGGCCAAATCATTTGCTTCGTGGTTATGAATGTGAAATATATGAGTGAATACAATGGCCATACTCATTTCTTTGAATTGAAGTCTGTAGTAGTTTTGAACGTGAAGGGTTTTGCTATGGCCATACTCCACAATGCTTTATCAACCGGATCAACTAATGCATGTAATTATGCTAATCTCCCAACTATGTCCTTTATCTTCGATATGCTCTCCAAACTGTAAGCATACTCTACTTGAGAGATCAAAATTACTTCGAGATTGAAACCTTGGTGATTTGAGTTCGTGCAACCAGCCTGAGTAATCAATGTCTCTACATGACTGAATACAAATGCGAGGTACATACTCATTCATTCATTCATTCATCACAAGACCATAAACAATGTTAAACTTTGGCTCCACATAACCCATCTGATCCTGAAATGGGTTAGTTTCCACTCTCATCGGTTTCTCTTTGAATTTCAATCAACCTTGTTCAATTGTATCATGTAAAGTATCCTTGAAAAGTAAACAATTTTTAGTCATATGTCCATAGAAATTATGAAACTTACAATATATTTTTCTTTTTCTTTCTTCAAAAGAGGGCAATTTATGACCATCATTCAATTTGATTTGTTTATCTTTCAATAAAACATCAAATATCTAGTTGGACTTTGTTACATCAAACGTATAGGTTCATTTTCCATTTTATCATCTATTCCTTTTTGTAATGGCTTACATACATAACGAGGTCCCACTTCAACTTCGCTAAGTGAACACCCTCACTTTCATTTTCTTCACTCAAGCTCTCTATTGAACAATCCACATAAGATAGTGCTCTTTTCTTGTTGATTTATCAAACTTTCAATATTTTTCTTTTTCATAATTAATTTACTGGATCCTCTTTACTCTATCTGCTAATTGATTCAGGTCTTTCAAAGGTATATTCACTAATTTCCCCTTATCGAGAATTATAAACCATATGTACCCACTCGTATTAACTCATATTCTGGTATCTAAGTGTCACATCTCAATTTCATTTGTTGAATCAGTTAAAATAATGGTTGATAGCCTCATTTTTATACCTTTTCACATTCATTAGATCGATTAAATTCTTTGTGTTTCCCTTTAAAGAATTGTTCATGAAAATTTCTCTCCAACCGATACCAATTGTAAATTGAATTTGAGGGTAAAGTTGTAAATTAAGTACACACATTTTTCATTAGAGAAGTGGGAAAGTACTAAGTTTTCAAATTCTCGATCATAGTTATGTCATCACACTCAGTCTGGTATCTAACGACATGTTCCACAGTCGATTAGCCTAACTCTCTGGCAAATTTTGAGAATTTTTGTATTTTGTATCCCCTAGGCAACTTAGTTCCAAGGATAAAGTTTCGAAACGAGGATATAAAATATTGTTGATTGTACATTCCAAGGTCCATTCCTTAATTGAATTCAGGGTGACCATATTAGTTCCCAGCATTCGTGCGATGACCATTGTACATTCCTTGATTGAATTCAGGGTGACCATACTGCTTCCCAACATTCTTGCAATTATCATTGTATCCAAAATCATCCCTTATGCAATCGCCATTATTAAATCTTATGTTATTCAATAAATGGTTAGAGTTTTGACCTCACCTTAATATTTGAAATTCCCTGTCTAGGTGTTGTTGGACATTATGTTGGTTAATCTCACCAATATGGTTGTCTAATTATTGTACCCTTTGATTAGTAGCCTTTTGTCGATAATTTTGGTGAACATTTTGATTTCCAGTATTGTTTCCTCATGGGAATGCCAAGTCATCCCTTATTCGAGCCATCTTATCGGCCAACCTTTGAAAATTATCGACTATTATTTGGACTAACAAATTTAAGAATATTATCATTTGACTCGATAGTACATTGACCAATTCATAATTGCTATAATCTATTTACTGCCTTAATAACTCCAACGAGGCATTAGATATTCTTGTTCCCATATAATCAAAATCATTATTTCTGCCCTTATTAAGCATCCTAGTGGATACCTTTCATTAGGTATGCTTATGGATCCTCATGTGCCATTATAATTAAAATTGCCCATTGTTAAAAGGTCTCCTCTTATGCTCATATATGGCCTAGTAAAAGTGGTTATAGGACTACTTCACGTTGGCATTGTCAATGCATACTAAGTGAACATACTTGGGCCAACAGTTATTTGATTGACTATACCGTCGATAACTAACATTTCAGAAACTAAACTGACATTAACCAACGAATGCCCTAAAGTGGATAACATAAAGGAACTCTATGTGTTTTGAGACATCACTCTTCGTCCATTTCTTAACTGCATACACCTATGGTATGGAACTAACCCTATTGTAAATCACAAGTTGTTCCTTGGGGGTGCCAATTTGTTTCTCAAGGATTTAGGTCGACTGATTTCTATTGTAATTTTGACTACTAAATCTCTCTGATGCGAGTTCTTCTTAATAGGACTAACAAACACTTGATTTTTCAATCTTAACTTAGGTGTTTTTCACGTCTCGTATCGATGCACAACACAATTTAAGAAGCAAATTGTTGATTTGATGCACTAAGTTTACTCACATGCTTAAGAAATTTGATTGTTTACTCATGTGAACTTCCACAAGGATCTCAAACATAACGATAAATATTTTGTTTATTTTTTGAATTTTTGGCGACAACAAAAGAAGCGTAATAATAAATGGATGAGGTGGAAAATAAATGTGGTTAAATACAAACATGAGACACAATGGTTGATGGAGATGTGACAGAATAACAAGAAATCAAAGTAACTTGCGTAGAAAAGTAAATTACCAAGGAAAGTAAAGAAACTTGTAACAAAAAAAAAATCAAATCGACTACCCAAATTGAAACCATCGACATTGGTCTAGCCATTTTTCCTATTCACAACGTTTCAGAATGTATGATTTGTTCCACAATTTGTCACCCTTGCAAATAAAAATTAAACATATTTATACTTTCTAAACCTTCCCAAACGGTTACAATATTTGTATTCAAATTCTAACTTAACCCTAAATCACTACCCTGGTACTACCCTCGACGATTTTAAGGTCCATATCAGTTGGGCAGTTACCTTCAACAATCTCCAATTCAATTGTTGCTTTGTTTGCTTTGACTTGCCTCCTTTTATTCATTGATGCCTTTTATCTTTATGTTCCCTCGATCATCTTGACGAAAAACAACTATTGTGGCTTCCTAAGATTTACATGCTCGTTGTATGGTATCCATCTCATAAAGAAGCAATTGGTCGAACGACTCACTGGAATATAGTTCTCTCTAGTTTACGGCCAGTGAAACTTAAGAGTTATGGGGCGATATTAAATTGACTTTGGAAAGCAATGTTGTCCTACAATAACACCATCCATGTGCTTCTATATGTTATGAGCTTTCGATCCTTGATCCTCGTAATGTTTAACTTTTAATTGATGGACAATCTTAAAGTTTGACCATCGATTATCCACAAGTAATTTATCTTAGGCTTAATATCTAATTTGGTCCTCTAATATTATTTGAATTTTAAAAAAGACCCTTAGTTTTTTATTTTTTCAATTTAGTCCTCAGTTGTTTAAAAAAGCTCTATTTGGTCCTTTTCGTTAGACTAATGTTAACACCGTGTTCGTACATACCACATGTTAAATGGTGAAATTTTCAATTTATATATATATATATATATATATATTTAATTTTTAAAGAAAAAATAAAAACTACCACATGTCGGGTCATGCGAGCCACGTGGTAGTGACAATGCCACGAGTCATTTCACTATCACATGATAATGCTTGTTTTCAATTTAGTTCCCATATTTATAATTTTAATTCAATTTAGTCTATTTTTTTTTTGATTAAATTATACTTTTAGTCCCCATTTTCGTAGCAAAATTTGAATTTGGTCCCTCAATTAAATTTTATCTCAATCTGGTCCCTATTTTGGGAAATTTGACTCAATCAAGTCCTTTCCGTTAGTGGTGAAGTAACGGTGTTAAATGGGTGCCACGTGTCAGCTTTTGGATTTTTTGAATTTTTTTTATTTTTTATTAATTTTTTAAAATTTTTTAAAAAAATTAAATTTTTGCCACGTGTCAAGCTAACATAGTGCCACGTGGCAGTGACAGTGCCACGTGTCACTATTTGGGAGGTGTCATTTTCTCATTCTCAATTTGGTCCCTGTATTTTATCTTTTGTCTCAATTTAGTCCTAATTTTTGTAAAAATTATGCAATTTCGTCCCCCTCCAAATTGAAACAAAAATTATAAAATGTTATACAAATATTTTTATTAAATTTGATTTTTTTATTCAAAGTGATATTTTTATTATATATTTTCAATAAAACCAAGTTTCTTTAAATTTGTTTCACATTAAATTTTACTTAAAATTGTTTTCAAATTTTAAATTTATTTGTTTTTTATTGTTACATAAACTAGTTAAT
>Ga0214545_1001116_pt1 | contig 48665 bp, 19 predicted proteins | sample CNSS4metaG_FD_160064 | JGI IMG/M metagenome (GOLD analysis project Ga0214545, IMG submission 160064) | Root nodule microbial communities from cowpea collected in UCLA plant growth center, Los Angeles, California, USA - CNSS4 | ecosystem: Host-associated > Plants > Roots > Nodule | place: USA... | reverse complement strand
ATATTCTCTCGCTATAGCTTTCGCTGTAAGTACACATACACTCCATGTATATGGAAAAACTATCCATAAGTTTCTTCTTGCAGCCGTATATAAGAAATTTCTCATTTTATTTTTTTGGATTACATAATTTAAAAACTAAATAGTTATCGGATTGTATATTTTGAAAGTTATTTTTTCAAAAATTACTTTTGAATTATGTAATCTGACTTTTTAAGGAAAAAATTATTTTTAAATTTAATTTATAAATTACACAATTCAAAAAACTTTTCAATTTGCATAATTTAAAAATCAATTTTTATTTCGAGACTGAGCAATTCCAAAAATGTAAAACAGGATCTTTTCTATATGGGCTGCAGAAAAAAACTTGAGGTCCGTAAAAAATTTCGAAAACCAATCTCACTCTAGGCCCAACGATTTCTGCTCCTTCTATCTTTATTAAATAAAATATAATAAATAATTTATTGTGGGAAAAATAATTAACTGTCATATAATTTTCAAAAAAGTATGTCATTATGCCAGTGTTCTAAAGCCATTAATCAACAATACGCACAAAAAATATAACGTAATGGGCTTTTTTATTTTATTTGTCTAAGGGAAAATTTGGAAACATTATTAAGTTATGACGTCTAATCTCACGGACTGCGTGAGAGTACCAAACAAATTTAAGAATGAAATTTTTTATTTAAAATTTATTTTTTTGAGTTTATTTTATATAAATTTTTTTATTAAATTATTAAAATTAATTTCATTTAATATTTCTATTTCAATAGATAATAAAATTAATTTGTTTAATCTTTTCACATATTTTTAATTGTTATCATGAGTTTGAAAATCAGACTTATTCTCGTCACTACCTATTTTTCATCTTTATTCTTACTTTTACCTATATTTATATTGTTATTATCTTGTCTATTGAAAGACTCACTTGTCTTTTCTAATTCATTTTTCTTATATATTTTTATAACTTTATTTATAACTCTTTTTTGCCATAACTTTTTTTTTTCTTCTAGATTTTTGAATAGTGTGATTCAAATTTTTTATTTTATCTATATATATATATATATATATATATATATATATGGGTGCGTGCGTACGTGTATGTGGGTCAGTGGCGAAACTTGACCTAAAATTTTAGGGGATATTTGTTATATATAAATTATTATTTTTAATTGAAAAAAAATTAATTTCTTTACATAATTTTTTTATTCAAAATAAGCACTCATGACAATAGAATCCAAACAATATAACAATATTATATATGAAAGAGTAACATAAAGTTTATCATCAACAATAATATATAAAAAAAAACAAAAGTTACCTTTAGTCAGAGTGCTCCTCCAACTTTTAAAACCTATAAAAAACCATTCAAAAAGTTAAAACATGTTGATGACAATCAACTTATTGCCAATTAGAATTCAATGAAAATAAACTCAATTACCTGTAACAATGAAAACATCCGAGTCAGGTCGTCCGCTTGGTTTTTTACTAAAAAGATAGCACGGTAAGCAATATGCAACATCTTTTAATGGCGAATACTCTAACCATGAAGGAAAGAAGCTAAACCATGTGTACTAAAATCTTCTTGGATGATCATCTTTACCAGACAACGAATAATTTTCTAGATGCATTTGATATTACACATTTAAGATAAGCCCTTCATACCTCATCAATTTGATTTGGTGGCTATTGCCAAATTTGAAGATGTTTCCCTAGATGGATCACGTTCTAAAGTGTTTTCAAATTCATTTTATGTAACTTTAGGAACCTTAGAGAGTTGTTTTCCGTTTTCTTCAATATTTGGATTCTCATGAAGTTTCTGAATTTTAGATGACGTAGATGCATTTTTTTCATCTTCATCACAAGCCTTCCTCTTAAAAAAAGAATCAATTCTTTTACTCTTTATCATGATTTTTCTAATATAAATTTGTCACCTCTCACCTATTTACAAAAAAATAAAATTATGAATACCCCAAATTAAATCTTAAAAGCAAAACTCAATATTTTAAAAAAACTAATAACTTCTAAATGATTAGCTTTCCTTACCTTAGAGTAGATTCCTAATCTTGCTCTTTTCATACACAACTTCAAAGCTTAAAATAACTCTATCTACACAAAGAAGAGTTTGATCAATAATTAAAGCATGATTTTATGATCTCTAACAGATAGAGATATGCCTAGAGCGTAGAAAAGCCACATACAAGAGGGAAACAAAGTGCTTCAAAAAAAAAAAAAAGAAGGAAAAAATGAACTTACTCTAAAGAAGAAATTCTTCGGTCTAAAATGTTCATTAACTTTTCAATTTTGTCGTAGTGCAATTTGATTTTGAAAATAATAAGGAATTAATGGTAAAAATTGAGATGAAAATAAAATGAGAGAAAAAGATGGAGGCACGGAAGAGAAAAACCAAATAAAAAAGTATAAAAATTATAATAGAGAAAAAACATCATTTTTAAATTTTAAAAAAGATTTTCCAAACTAAATTAATATAAATAAAGTAATAATATATAAATATATTTTTTAAAATACATAGAAAATAAAATAAAATAAAAATCAATTAATATAAATAAAGTAATAATATATAAATATTATTTTTTAAATAAATATAAAATAAAGTAAAAAAAATGGTTGGGGAGCCATCACTCCCTTCTATCACAACCATCTTCCGCCATTGATGTGGGTGCGTGCATTAGTGGGTGCGTATGTGTATGTGTGAAATAAAAAATTATTATATATAAAAAATGAGTTAAAATAATTAAACATAGTTCTGGTTGTCAAAAAAGTAAACTCAATCGTAGTGTGTGTGTGTGTGTGAAATAAAAAATTATAATATATAAAACACTACTAAAAATAAGTATATAAAAAAATGAGTTAAAACAATTAAACATAGTTCTGGTTGTTAAAAAAGTAAACTTGATCGTAGTGTGTGTGTGTGTGAAATAAAAAATTATAATATATAAAACACTACTAAAAATAAGTATATAAAAAATGAGTTAAAACAATTAAACATAGTTCTGGTTGTCAAAAAAGTAAACTCGATCGTAGACTTGTAGTATGTTAAAGTCTCAAGTCTCTTTCTTTTTCTCAAGCCTAAACTTTTTCATAAACCTACAAAGTTTATTTTGAGATTAATTTATCAATAAACACAACTATAAAAATTATTTTTCTTCTCAACTAGAACCTATGATACTTTGACACGATGTTTGGAGCACGCTTCCTGCTCTCGAAGCAAACATGGACGCGGAGATGTGGCAGACACCTGCACGATGCGGTGTCGGGAGCTTTCCCATGGGTCAGATGCGGCCTAGTTGTGCGACACGTGCAGGAGGACACCTCTGTCTATTTGTACACGGGAATCTGATATGCAATTTGGAAAAATTTTTGCGAATCCAAAATTTTAGAGGGAAAATGTTCGCGAATCTAAAATTTCCACGTCTGTTCACATTTTGGATACTCATTAGATACACATTAATTGGTATTTCTCAGAGAATAAAGGGAAATCCAAAAAAATTAAAATAAAAAAGGAAATCAAAGGATTAAAAAATCATCTTCCATATCTTCTATTAAAATAAAATATAATCAAGATCAGGAACAAAAATAAAATCAATAAGAGCAAATTATTTTATAAATTACAGTAACATGAGATGCTATAATCACAAGTAAAAAAAAACAAAAGAAAGAATCAGGATTGGGAGCTCTTCAGTTGAGAGAAAATACAATTGGGAAACTTGTTAGCAATTGCAGAACGAAGGAAGTTGTTGCTTTGTAGTTGCAGAACAAAGGGGAGCTGTTGTTTTGTAGTTGTAGAATGAAGGGAAGGAGAAAAAGGTATGGAAAAGTGGAGAAAAGATTATGAAAAGGTAACTTTATAAACTTTATTTTTTATAATTTAAATAAAAATCCTTCATAATTTTTTTTTAAAAAAAAAACCTTACTGTAGTTTTTCTTATATATTCTTGCATCTGTGAATATTTTTTTTATTAATGTTGTTAATATTTAATGTTTTATTGTATTTCATAATTTATTTATTATATTAAATTTAAAATTATGTATTTAATTGTATAACTGCACCTTAAATGAAACAATATATCTATTGTTAAAATTTTATCAAATCAAATTAACTAGAAGAAAAATAACATTGTTTATGTTTTCAAGTTTTTTATCGGTATTTTTTTTTATTTAAAACACCTTTATATAATAATGTTAAGATATAAATTCAAATGAAAAAAACAAGTTTAAAGTAAAACCGAAACAAAACTACATAGAGTGAATATTTTTTTTTTTATATTTAAATTTAAATTTTTTATTTGAATTATATCTTTTTTTTTAATATTTATCCCATTTAAATTAAAATAAAATATTAGTTTTTTATAATAATATAATTATTATTATTACATCCTTTTATTGAATTATATAATTTCTTTTTAATATGTGATATTATTATTTTTCTTATATCCAAATAAATTAATCTAATAGAAAAATTTATTTTATTATAGAAAATTAAGATGAGTATACCTAGTCAAGCCATTGAAAAAGAAAATGAAACAAAACTTTTGTGGAGATATGTTACAAGGTTAAGAAAAACTCCTGATGGTGGAAATAATATGACTAAATGTAGTTTGTGTGATTTATCATTCAATGGATCTTACACTCGAGTAAGATCTCATTTGCTAAATATCACGGGAGTAGGAGTTAGAATTTGTCCAAACGTGACTACGTCAAAAACTTGTTGAGTTTAGAAGATTAGACAATAAAGCAGCATTGAAAATAGAAAATTCAAAGAAGAAAAAGGTCTCTCTACCATCTATATCTAATGAAGGAAAGCAAACAAATAACAATGTTAATCCAAAACACCAAGGTCCTTTAGAAGCTTCTTTCAATATTCAAGCTAGAGATACTCTTGATTGTGAAATGACAAGGATCTTTTATTCTTCAAGATTACCATTTCATCTAGAAAAAAAAATCCTCACTACAGGAATGCATTTTCTTATGCTGCCAATACTTCTTATCTCAATGGATATGTACCACCAACATATAATAAATTGAGAGGTCCTTTACTTTCAAAAGAAAGAAGTCACGTAGAAAATCTTTTGCAACCCATAAGAGATTCATGGAATGATAAAGGTGTGACAATAGTTAGTGATGGGTGGACTGATCCTCAAAGAAGGCTACTTATAAATTTTATGGTTGTCAATGAGAGTGGTCCAATGTTTTTAAGGTCAATAGATGGATTCGGTGAGATAAAGGACAAAGATTTTATTGCTAAACACATGAGAGATGTAATTATTGAGGTTGTGGTACAAATTATAACTGATAATGCAGTTGTATCTAAGGCAGCATGTATGCTTATAAAAGCATAATTTCCTTCAATCTACTAGATTCCTTGTGTAGTGCATACATTGAATCTTGCATTGAAAAATATTTGTGTAGCAAATTTTTTTGAAATAAATAGTGATACTTATAAAGAATCTTCTTGGATCACACAAATTGTTGATAATGCTACATTTATTAAAAACTTTATTGTGGGGCACTCTATGAGATTGTCAATGTTCAATACCTTCAACTCATTAAAGTTGCTGTTTGTTGCTTCAACAAGATTTGCTTCAACCATTATTATGCTTAAAAGGTTTCAATGTTTGAAGAAAGGACTCCAAAAGATGGTTATTAGTGATGACTGGTCTTCTTATAAAGAGGACAATGTGAACAATGCACAGTTTGTGAAAGAAACTTTATTGAATGATAATTGATGGATGAAGGTTGACTATATACTTGCTTTTACTGCTCCTATTTATGATGTTCTTAGAAAAATAGATACAGATATGGATACTCTTCACTTAGTATATGAAATGTGGGACTCAATGATTGAAAATGTTAGAAAGATCATATACCAACATGAAAGTAAGTCAGAAATTGAACATTCATCCTTTTTTGAGGTAGTGAATTCAATATTGATTGATCGTTGGACTAAGAGTAGCACATCTCGTCATTGCCTTGTTAATTCTTTAAATCCAAGGTAATTATGTAGTCAAATTACTTTATGACTATATTTTATTAAAATTTATAATATTATGTTAATATATCTTTATATATTTTTAATATTGTTGATATTATAGTCCTGAATGGTTAAGTGAAGAATCACAAAGACGTGCCCCACATAAATATTTGGAACTTACTTAAGAAAGGAAAAAATGTTTTAAGAGGTACTTTGATGATGTTGATGTGAGGAGAGAAGTGAATCTAGAGTTTGCAAACTTTTCAGGTAGATTGGGAGATTTTGTAGATGAGGGTTCTTTAAGGGATAAAGGCCAAATGGATGCAAAGTCATGGTTGATTATTCATGGATCTTATGCACCGATACTTCAAAATATAACTCTTAAGCTACTTGGACAATCATATTCTTCTTCTTGCTGTGAAAGAAATTGGAGCACCTACTTTTTTATACATTCTTTAAAAAGAAATAAGATGACACCTATAAGGGCGAAAGATTTAGTATTTGTCCACACTAATCTTCGTCTTCTTTTAAGAAACTCCTCAAAATACAAGGAAAAGGAAACTAGCTTGTGAGATATTACTGGGGATGATTTTTCATTGGATGACAATGGAATTCTTGATATTGCTAGCTTATCTCTCAATTAACCAAAATTAGAAGTTGTATTTTTTGATGAAGATTAACATATATAAGACTCAAACATTATGATATTTTAAATGTTTCTTTTATTTTTTTTATTATGAAATATAATTATTAGATTTTAATGGAGCTGTTAAAATATGTTGGAACCCGCGAGCCAACCCGGCTCACCACGGGTTCGGGCCGGGTTGGGTTGAAATTTTTTTACAAATTTCAATACGGGTTGCTTTTTGACCCGACTCATCTAGAACCCGGCTCATTCGGGTTGAACCCGTGGTGAGTCGGGTTGGCTCACTAACCCGCAGATAAAAGGGTCACACAAGTGTTTTTTATTTTTTTTATTGTTGGGCTTTACATTTGGGTCATGATAGGTTGTTTTTTTATCCAACAAATAAATAATTTGTATTTTTTTTTTATTTTGGTTTGTATTTGGATTGTATTAAAGTTTATTTAGATTTTAATTAGAATTAGAATTTAGTTTTGACTGAAAGAAGATAAAAAATTATATTTTTCTTAATTAAGTAAACCCGTGAGCCAACCCGTTTAACCCGCCAACCCGTGGTGGGCTTGGCCGGGTTTGAATTTTTTTGGCTCGCTAAAAAGTGAGCTGGGTTTGATTGGCTCACTAAATCATCAATCCGTGATGGGTCAAGCCGGGTCGGGTCGGGTACTCGCTTTGACAACTCTAGATTTAATAATATATTGCCATGTTCGTATCTTATACTTTTTCAATTTTGTCGTTTCTCTGTATCTATGTTAGTGTCGTGTCTGTATCCATATCCGTGTCTGGGCATCATAGACTAGAACCCTAAACCCTAATCGCTAAACAAAACTAGGCAAAAGAAAACAACATCGACAGAAATAAAAAAAAAACATACTAAACATGAATGAGAATAAAATGATTGGTACATACGAGCAATATGAGATTCAAGGAATGAAATTAGTTAAAACTCTCAAAAGAATAACTTTATAATAGAAGAAAACAAGGAGAGACAAGGAGTGGAATCAATACATATTGAACAACTCATACTCTTGTATCAAGGCATGATTCCTTGCTCTCTTCACATCATTCGCCCCGTCATGTGTGACTTCAAGTACATCCCACATATCCTTTGCACTCTTGCATTGGGAGACCCTAAAAAACTCATCGATGTTCAAAGATGATATGAGTATATTCTTTACATTGCAATCATATTGAGCTCTTCTCCTCTCTTCCATTGTCCATTCAGTCCAAGGCTGGTCTAACTGCTTCTTTTCAACAACACATTTAGGAGTGTAAGTTTCATTCACAATTGCATCCCAAATACCATGGTCAATTGATTTAATCAAGATTTTCATTCTAATTTTCCAAAATTGATAGCTTATACCAAAAGGGAGCTTATTTTTAGCAATTTCAAAAGAATTTTGATCAAACTTGAATAACTTTCAAGAATCTTGCTCTAGACACCAATTGTTAGTTTGAAATGGTGATTTAAGCCAAGAAGGGGAGGGGGTTGAATTGGCTATTTAAAAGTTTTTCAAAAGCTTAAAACCCCTTTTGATTGAATCCAATAGACACAAGATTCGAATGCAAAAGCTACAGAATAGTACACTTTCAATTGGTCAAAGAATAAAACAACAAACTAATTTGTTCTTGAGCCTATGAATCAGTTGATTAAAATTTCAAATTAGTCGGCTAAAATCCTGGGAAATTATGCAGAATGCAGAATTCACATATTTAACTCAAACAACAAACTTTTACACACAAGACATGTTCCAATCAATATTTCTAACAAGTATGCAACATCATATTACATAGAAACTTATTAAACCTCAACAAAGAATGAATTACTTGATTTTTTTAAAGTAAATTAAAGTGAGTGAGATGAAGGGAAGAGAATGGCACAATTGTTTTTATACTGGTTCACTCAATCACAAAGCTACATCTAGTTTACCAGGACAACCTAAGCCCGATTTCCATTATATTCAAAAGTTTTACATATCACACACCAAGATTACACTTTTGAATAAAGAAGCACACAAGATTTTTGACTCATACCAAAATCTAGCCCAACACCCTACAAGATTCACACTCACAAACTTGAAATCACACCAGGTAAAAACCAAGAGGCACAAGAACTAGAAAACCTAATGGTGACTCTCCCTAGGCAATCGTAAACAAGTTCTTCAAGCTAATCCCAAGTCAAAATGCCTCCAATATCAACCAAGATCTTTAATCAACATGTTGCAGCTATGTAATGCAGAGAGAGAGTTTTCCAGTGATGAATGATAAGTTTTCGCGCTCAAAAACTCAAAATCGTACCTCTGATCTCGAAAACACAACTTATATAGTCTAGTTTATGTGAAATCAGTTGGTTAAATTTTCCGTACAATCTATTCATTTAACTTGACTTAAGTGAAATCAGTCGATTGAAAAATAATTCAACTGATTGAATACATTCATACCAGAAACTATATACAACAGGCCTTTTAAGCTGTTAAAACCCATTTTAATAGATTAAAAAGGACACACTAAGACTAACAAGACATCTAACCTATGTCATATAGCCTACCAACATTATATAACAAGTAATAATTACATCTAACACATCAATTACAGATTTAATACACTAGAAACATAATCTTCAAGTGGATCTTCATCAATCTTCATCAAACGCATGTGATCTTCATGCACTTGGCTTTATCGAATCCTTGCTTCAAGCTTGCTTATGCCAACACTTCATGTTTTCTTTATTTAAGTGTTTTATAGTACTTTGTTTATTCAATTATTGTTTTCTCTCTTTTAGTTTGTATAATCAAGTATTACTTTATTCATTGTTTCAAATTAATTCTTCTTCTTCCAGCTTAGATTTTAGAATTTCATTTCTTGTTCATGTGATTCTTCATTTTACCACCTTATTAAACTCAATTATGGAATCATGTTGAGTTCTAGTGAATCCAAAAGTGATCATCTACATTCTAAGGAACTCGAAATGAACTTTAGCGAGTAGAATTGATAATCAAATGAATTAGAACTTTGATTTTATATTTTCTGGTTTAGAATCAAACACCTTTACAAGTTTTATGCTAATGTTGCTTTAGTTTGTGAAATTTTGATTTGTTAGTTATTTGTCATTTAATCCATGTTTCTTTACTTTTCTTTATTATTACAAAGATGCTCCAATGGTTAAATTTCAATTCTCGTGCATATTTATGGTTTTCATAGTCTATGTAGTTAATTATGCTATTTTAATGTTATAGGCTAGGTAGAATTAGGATTTTCATTTCTAGTATTATCCTTGTTAATTTCTTTGTTCCATTAGTTAATTAGGATCATTCTAAACATGCTTTAATTTTCATTTGGTCAAATCAAGCAGTTTTGCATAGGAAAATAGAAATTATATATGTTGTCACGTTAAAGTTATTCTCTAGTCTTGTTATTTCTAAATTAGTGTGTAAAATTGTGATTTGTGATTTGTTTAGTGTTTTTGCACATCTCTTATGCATCATCTTTGTGATTCTAATAGGTTTCCTGCATTCATACTTTATATAATTCAAAATTGTATGTAGAACCATAATCTGCATAATTTGTGATGATGATGAACAACGCCTCGTTGCCAAATATGCCAAATTGGTTCTAGAGTGTGATTTTGAGTGTTTTATGAGTTATGCATCTATATCATGGGTAGTTTAGGGTACAAAAACTTGTTCCAAACCTTAGTTTTGCGTAAATCGCATTTTTAGTTTATTTAAGCATTTTATCAAACACTAATTGCATATTATGGTTTCATCTAGGCATTTCATCAAATAGATTATGTTTTCATGTCCTTACATTGTTTTGGGTAGTTTTAAAATTTAGAATAGGTTCCATATCATTTGTTAACACATTCCATGCATTCATATCTCATTTCCATGCATTCGAAGTCATTGTAGATATCAAAACTATAGATTTCGTAGTTATCAAAAGATACATTTTTGTCCAATTTTGGTAGTTACTTTATATGCAATTCATGCATAATTTCATTAGCATTTTAAAACCATTTTAGTGGTTTTTACAGTATTATATTGTATCCCCATTACTATGTACACAATTGGGACTTATTCTTAGGCAACAAAGGGTTTAACATGTACCAAGCTCTAGGAGCTTATATAAGGCCATATAAAGCTTTAATGAGTTTTAAAATGTGGCTTAACTCACAGGTTGATTAACAAAAGCTTATTCTTCTACAAAAGCATTTAGAAATGTGCTTGAACATCCATTTGGTAACCGTTTATATTTTTATAATTAGTGAAGGGTAATAGAATCCTTATTGCCCCAAGATGAAGAACTCGAACAAAGGTTTTGGTGAAGTCAATCCCTTATTGGTAAATGATGGCATACCCTCATTGCTAAGCACACTCAAGAAGAGCTGGAGTCATTTATGGAAAGAGGGCACAAGCTCTTATCATCATGGGCCATCAGTGAATTTTTAATAGAGTATGTTTATTTTAGGCATTGTATTATGGACCTAGTAGTATAGTATTTTCCTTTTAGGCCTTATATAATGGGTCTATTAGTCAAGGTTTTCTTTTAGTCCTAGGATTGTAGTGTAGGGTTTGGGCCCTAGAAGAGATGGGCCTCAAGGAGACATATAGGTATAGGGTAAAAGCCCTAACATGGAGCACAAATGTTGTGGACCCAATTAAAGGTGCAACTTTTCTAGCAATTGAATTTGGTCTATTGTATCATAACAAGGTCGTATCCACAAGGATTTGATAGTTAAATTAGTGATCTATAATCTAACTTGAGTTTGGCAATGCAACAGTAACAAAGGTATGGTTGTGGTTAATTAACATAAAAGAGATTAAAACTAATATTGAGAGAGGTGATGTTGATTAAGGTGTTGGGATTGAACTTGACTTCTTAACTTCACTACATTGTCTTTAATTATCTATAAATTATGTTATTTATTTCTAGTGTTCATGGAAGTACGCTTCACTTATATATCTAACCTCATGTTTGAGAGTTAGAACCTAAGGGTGTTAGATGCAGGATGTCACAATCTAGGTGGAGGAACCCTTGCTTTGAGAACAAGACTCTTTAAACTCACTAAACCCGTATATCCATGTCTAGTATATGCCAAGGATTAGGAGACTTGATTAGATTTAAGCACCAGACCAAATGTCTTTATATCTAGTGCTGATGAGGTATGATGATTGGCCAAATCACCTTGAAGCGCAAAATAAATCAAGTAACCAACTCGTAGAAACAGAACATAATAGATATATAATCAAGTACAATATAGAGAGAGTTTAGACGTTTAGCCATGGAGGTTTCCTTCATGAGTGGGTTTCTTCCCAAGCTTAAGCATCCATCTTTTAGAGATCACCAATGGAGGTTTCCCTACCATGGAGGTTTTCCTTTGATCATCAGCTTCAAATTTGGAGCTTTATATTTCCTTGTAGTGAAGGTTTCTTAAAATATGGCTCAACGCCAAATTTCGCTACTTAGTTGCAGGCTTAAAGTTTACTTTTCTCAGTTCATCTTTCTTGCTTGACCTGCAACTTTTAGGGCTTAGCACCAACATTGTAATCTCCTTCATTTTACATGCAAAAAACAACACAAATGTATTAAATTCCACTTTTTATAATTTCTCATCACCACTTTTGTATTTATATGTAATTAGGGCATTTCTAATGATGTTTACATTGATTTAATGCAAGATAAGTGTCTAAATGATATGCAATATAACTAATAATAGATACTATCAACAAACCTTCTAGAAGTTTGTGGGTCCTTGGCTAGAGTGGTCTCCAAGATGCTCTCTTTTGTGAGACACATGCTATTGACATGTGGCATGCTCCTAATGGAGAGTATTTATCCTTAGTATTAGCCATGTGTTATGTTCCTAATGGAGAGGATTTCTCCTTAGTAGTGACCATGTGTAATGCTCCTAATGGAGAGGATTTTTCCTTTGGTCTTCAAGTTAGAGTATTAGGGTTTTTCTTCTACAATTTGGAGACACCTTTTGGGTTACCTAAGTTTATTAATACAGGTGTCTCCCCTGTGTAATTCACCTTTGAATTTGAGTAAAGTTATGCTACCAATTTTGTGCCATACTACTCATCTTAGGTCACCAAGGGTGGAGCACCATTTCTAGGTTTCCTCTAGCTACCTTCCTTGAGAGTTGACCCAACCTCTCTTTAGAGAACTCAAACACAACCATAGCCTCTCCCCTTGCTTGATCATACAACTTAGAGGAGGAGCCATAATTTTATCACATCAAAACCACCATTTACACACCATATTTCCACCACCATCAAGCTTTTATAAACTAATAACGCTGTCGTTGATGCGATCAAATTAATACTACTGAATTATAACAACTTCAGTATTGCTAAGATAATAGTTAAGGAAATAGAAAGGGTAAAGTTAACCTTAAGTCGTCTCCCAACGAACATAGAATTGATTTTTAACAAGTTAGTTCTTATAAAATCTATACAAAACGGTTAGTTAAATAAAATAATAAAAATATGAGAGATAAAGATAAAAAGATAAAATAAGATAGAAACAATAGTAAAGAAAAATAGGTCGATTCCACTTCTTTTTCAAAATAGGATTCATCATTGGTTTCCTAAAGATTATTGTTATTGATTTCTTGTTTAAAACTTCAATTTAATCAATGTAACTTCTCAATTAATTTGTTGGCGTCCTTAATTTCAACCAAAGTAACTTCTCAATCAAAAGCTAGAACTTTGTAGATTAATCTTAGTAAATTTAACCAAAGTAACTTCTCAATTAAATATTACTAATCCTAACCATGTCCATTCTTTTACCTCTTATATCTAGTAAAAAGCTAATTAACCAAAGTAACTTCTTGATTAATTCTAATCTAAGTTTTCACCTCTAATCAAAGTAACTTCTCAATTAAAATTTAAAAACCCTTGGACTTATACGATTGTTATGTTATGTAGATTTAACATTGTGCTAACTTGCTACAATGTAAAAATCATTACTTTTATTAAATTAAGAACCAAAAGACATAGATGAAAATAAATCACAACAAGATTCAAAAGAACAAACGAATTAATTGATCTAACGTCATAATCCAATTAAGAAATTACAATGGAATCAACCCAAGAAGTTTAGCCTTCCATGGAATGCAAAATAAAAATAGTAGACGAATGGAGAGAGAAAAAGGAAATGAAATTAGGCCCCCCTAAGGGTTCCAAAATTTCGAAGTCCCGAGCTTTTTCTTTTTTGCCTCCCCTTGGTCTCTTTATATAGGACTTGGACTGGGCTTTTCAGTTGCTAAAACCTCTCAAATATAGTTTAAGATAAAGATAAAGATAAATATTTAAAAATATTGGGAGAGATATAGACTATTTGACAAATATAGTTGGTTGATAATATCAATATCTAACATAATCAAATAAAATAATTACTTAAAGATATATGATAAATTATCACCAACTAATATTTGTATTAATTTTCCAAATCAGTCTTTATGAAATTTGATAGTCCAAATTTGTAGAGACATCCAAATATCAATATTTGCAGTTAAACCCCTCTTGTTTGACCAACTTTGACTAGTTTTTGCCTAGAGTTGACTGTTTGACCAGATTTGACCAGTTGACCTAATAACTATGCAATCGCAGATTGACATGTGGCATTCCCTTCTCTCTCCCAAAATTAGGGTTTTCGCTTGCATCTATCCTTGTTGTTGCCGTAGGTGCAATGACGACTTGGGCGGTAGCTGTGCTCTCCGTGCAGGTGGTGTTTGAGGAGAAGAAGATCAGATGACGTGGCAACATATTATTGGGTCAAATTCTTTAGTGGAGATTAAGCCCACGTGGGTTGTGCTGGTTGGCCAATTTTAAAAGTTGAGGATGGCCACATGACAACATCTGAGTGCATCTAGTTTATTAGAGAAAATAGGGGGTGAAAATAGACAAAGGCAGGGGTATAGAAGTAGGTTTTCTGTAGCCCATTTGGAAATAGGGGAGTGTATATGTAATGTATGGGGTGCAAAAGTGATTTTTCCAAAACTTGCTGATTTTAGCCTTATTTAAAGGTGGTTTGTAACTTCAATCAATTTATTTTTCCACCTTGAATGAGCTTAATCTTAACTTCAGCTGCATCAACAAACATTAAAATATCCAAGAAATAATTTATGAAACTAAAAATCACTTTTTAAGACGTTTTTATCACATAAGCTCAAATAGCTTAATTATCAAAATTATCAATTAAATCACTCTTTAAGCACACACATTCAATTAAATACCCATAATTAAACATTAAATGAGGGCAAAAATACACACTCATCATAAACCACCACTCATTTACGAGTCTCCACCTTGCTTGACTCATCTAATAAGTGTTTCAATTTAAGCTTCATGAGTTGACTTTGACTCGTCTAATGGATACTCGTCTAAAGTCGTTGTATGCTATGGTTGACTCTTTTAACATTGCATTGACTAGTTGAATATTTATTATTCTTGTGTCATGTTTATGCCTTTTGCATTGACACATCTACACTACAAGAAAATTTAATTATAATAGGGGTTTATTAATGGAGGTTATAAAACCTCCACTAATTTATAAACATAAAGGAGGTTTTTTAAACCTCTGGCAAATATCAAGGGATTTTTAACGAACCCCAGAAAACCTCTAACATATTTTCAGACACTCCCTTTACATTTCACAAACCTTTTTTCATTATCTTTCGTAAATCCAAAAAGCAATATTCTTTTTGTCGCATAGCCTAGGATCTCTCTTCAAATCTTCCTCTTCATTTTCCTTTGCCCTCTCTCAATTGGTACTTGCGATTTCTCTTTTGTGTCCCACACTCGATTTCTCTTCTGTGTCCTTTTCAAATCTTCATTTTCCATTGGTCTCGGTGGATTGTAACTTCAAATAGGTAATAATTTTCCTTTGTTTTCTTTAGGTTTCAAAATTTGTTATTCACTTTGTCGTTAATTTTTCACTTTGTCCACTTTTATGGTTGTTTCTGTGAAGAGATTCAAGATGTGTTTTTGTTTTCTCAAATCTGTGGTGTGTATAAAACTGGTTGCTTTGTTGTTGAGTGGCTCTACTATCTGCGTTGCGGGTTTGGTTATTCGCGATTGCTTCATAATGTTCGTGTGTTTGTAGTTGCTGCAACGTTTATGGTGCACGCATTGAGGCTATTCCAAGAGTAACCGCACAAGTGAATTTCTTTGATTTCACGATACTGAGTATTGCTTTGAATATTATTTGAGGATTCTATATCTCCCTTAGCCATTCTTGAATGTGAGTTTAAAATTTTTAAATCCAAATAAGAAAATGTGTGTCACTGAAAAACTGAAACAGTTGGAACCTCACGTTGTTCATGCATCACATTTGACAATTATAGAACTTGGATGCCATTATATTTTTCTTTCAAGAGCCATGATCATGGGATATGGTTTGTTCATGCATCACATTTGATAGTTATACAACTTGGATGCTATTCCAGTCAAAACCTTGATTCACGTGCATTTCAAAACAATGATTGTTTAATGCCAAACATCATACTGTAATTTAATTAAACCATTGAACAACTTTTTATTAATTGTTCTCACTCCATATATCAAATTAGGTATGGAACCTATACGGTGTTACTATCATATACTTAAGAAAATTAGTTTTGAATTAATTATTATAAAGCTTGAGATGTTGTAATTGTGGTAGATAGTTATTTAAGTCAGAATTTGAAGACTTGTTATAAAGTTAATGAAGATATGTGTAGGCGTCTAATTATAATTAAAAATCATATGCCTAAGCTAGCCCCACATGGAACACTTATGGTTCATGTAGGTTGTAATTGACAATGACATTGTGAGAGGGTTTTAATTCAAATAAGCTGGTGAGGAAACTGGGAAGTGTTAATGCAAGTTTGTTTGAAAATGTATATGCAAGAGTAAGACTGAGTTTGGTTTTTATTTTTTGAATAATTTCAAAGTTCTAGAAAAGGAAAGAGAGCAAAAAGCAATGTGATAAAAGAGGACAAAGAAAAGGGGGTGTTTACTGAGAGCATTCCAGTCGCCAAGGATGTACCAATTAGTTTAAATATTGCCATTAAGCTTTATATCTTACTTAAAGATACCATAGACTATGCATGATACACCACAAGGTGAGTTCCTATTACTCAGGACATGGTTCTTTCAAAAAAATTCCCTTATTTATTATCCCATGCATAAGATTTCACCCTTTTATATATTTAATGCAATGTGGAATTGGGTTAGGAAGACTTGCCAAAGAAGAATGACATATCCACCGTTCTTGGTATTTTGACTAATGATCATTTTCCATATAAGAGGAAGTTGATTGATTCCAATGTATTTGGATTTATTCATGAGGGGCGTTGATATTTGGCTAATTAATTGTCTTAATGGTTTTAAGGAACAAATCATGTACACATGAAGAGAAAGGTTTTGAATTCCACAAAACTTGTTTTGTTCTCCCCTATTAAGTTCACCACTTGTTTGTTTCAATGTCATCATATTCTTGTATCCCCTTTAATATATACAGGACAGTGGTGCATACATGGAGCACAAGTATGTTGGACCAAAGTCTATACTTATACTTGGTCTTACCTCTGGAAAAATTGGTCTAAGTGCTAATGGTTGGAGCACTTCTATTCTATATACATGTTATTTTCCATATGCATATTCAGTTGTAACTTCAAATGTTATCCTTTAGCATATTACGATGATTTTGGTCTTCTAAATATCCTATAGCAAAATTATAACTCAACTTAAATTTCCTATTTTGCGATAAAGAGAATCAGCTTATCCCAATCATATGATATTATTGAAGTATCTTTCTTGTTTCTAAAATTAAAATATCTTCCAAATTGCAGCCTACAGATTGGGAAGAAAGAGATTACATTGAAGACCTTGATGATTTCAAACCTGAGGTATCCAAAAGCTCTAACCTTTCCCTAACGATAATAGAACAAAAAGTTGGTGGTTATTGCTATTGCAGGGATATGATTCAATCGCAAGAGAAATTCCTAACCCAAATTCTAAAGAGGTTAGCGTTAAAGAGGCAAACATTTTGTGTGGATAAGCATATGATGTAAAATGATAAGAGCTAAAGAGGGATGGAAAAACATTCATGGCAAATAAAAAGGTGTAATTTTCTTTTCACTTATGTTTCCTTTGCAGATCTTTTGAGGACATTTTTGGAAAATTAATAACTATTGACTATAACTTTTATTTGAAATCCTTCAATGAGTACTATGCTTTAAAGACACAAATTTAATAAGAGTTTTTTTGATGATTTTGAGAACAACAAATCCTTACCCCGCTATTCTAAGAAGAGGTCAGCAAAATATTTTCTTGACATTCCCGAGTCAGAGAGCTACAATCAACACTGAAAGAGAGTTTAAAGAAATACTACCAAAATATTATTGTTGTTTCATTGAACATGTTTGATTGAATAATATATGATTACTAAATCTTGATAGATTCCACAGGCATATAAGTGAGTACTCGATAAACCTGTTACTGAAATTTGTGAAGTAGGAATCTACATGTGGAAAAATCCATTGACATTGTTTGTAGGTGAGTGCATATCATTGAAGATTAATTCTGAATGATAAAGTTAACCTTTGCATATGTAGTTAGAGGCATAAGTAATTATTATCTCCTTAGATGTTCATAACCTAAGGAACATATAAGTTATACAGTTCATGACAAAAAGAAAGCTCTAGTTTTAGCAGAGATTTTGAAAATTTGACTGTAATCAGCTAGCTGTTAATAAGAATAATTTTTCTTTCATATGAGGGTTATGAATCTTAATCATATATGAATATTAGTGATCAGAGAAGGAACCACATCAATGTTTGATTACCAAAATCAAGATGAGAACATAAAACACTATGGACAACCCACTCCTCCAGCATACATGATAAGAATTCCAAATGAGCTTCCTCTCTTCCTGAGTTATGGAGGTGCTGATGCTCTTTCTGATGTTAAGATGTGCAACGTCTGTTAGAAATTCTTAAAGATCATCACCCAGATAAGCTTGTAGTGCAGTACAAAAATGATTATGCACATGCAACTTATGTTATGGATGAAAATGCTTATCGAGATGTCTATAAACCTCCTATATCTTTCTTTAGGCTACAGTGATATCTAATGAATAATACATCCTATAAAATTTTATCAGTACTTGTCTCTACATCATAGAATTGAATAACTTAGAAATATCACCATGTAATTTTACGAAATATGATATGATTAAAGGAAATTCCTATAATCCTACTTAAGTATGTTATAAAAAAGATGGTTTTATATATATAATCATGATTTTACAGTATTTCTTATGATGCATATTCTCTCTTGGTATTTTCCTATGAAACAATTTTATATAGCTTAATGTACAACTAGACTATATATAGCCTTAAGGCTAACTCGTCTTCATTGAATTTTAATTGAATCATGAAAGGAAGCATCTTTGAGAATGAATTTATTCTATGCTATAACTACTAGCACAATTTAGTTTAAGATCACATTTTGTGTTATTAAAAACTTATGACTTTTTCTTGAATGATCATAAATAAAAAGATTCAGGAATGAAATTTAGGTGCATTAAAAAAAAAGCAACGAATGCAATTAATGAGGATTTGAAACCTAAAAAGCACTAAAAATTAACGGGGGTTATAACCTCTGGGAAGTACCGAGGGTTTTAACCTCTGAGAAGTACTAGGGGTTTGAAACCCCTGGTAACTACTGGGGGTTTCCAAACCGCAGGGAAGTTATGTTTTTCCATGAGTTACTCAAAATTGTCGGTAATCTGTTAGCGACGCTGGTTTTACTCGAGAAAATTCAAATCGGGAGTAACGTACTTAGTGGGGGTTAAAACCCCCGAAAATGCCAAATAAAACCCCCGCTAAAACCAATTTGTATTCTAGTGCTAATTCATTGTATTGACTTGTTTCAATACTTTAGTACTTCTCTAGATTGACTTGTCTCGTCAACATAGTTGTCTGATGCTTCATTTTGCTCTTGCATTATTTGAGTTGTTTGGTTCTTATATTCTGACATGTTGTCTTGAGTCGCCTAACATGTTCAACTTTACATAAGTCATCTAACACTTGTGTAAAGCCTGAGTCATCTAATGGCATGTGATAATTTGCATTATCATGTTTTTATTTTATTTTATTTTTGGATTTTATTTAATATTTTAGGTTTTCTTAAATAATAGTGGAAAACATTAATGTATGGATTATATTATGCAAATAAAGGAAATCTCGAAGATTTGGGAAGATTATCAACAGATTGAGTGGAATATTGAATAGTCAAAGATTACCAACAATATGAGATATCCACAAAGTTGGTTACTAAAACTACAAGTCAGAATAATTGAAGAATAATTCAAAGATATGAAATCTCTAAATATTAAAATACACACACACACACACACACACACACATATATATATATATATATATATATATATATATATATATATATATATAAGGATATTTCTGTGAATTAAAGTTTAGCGAGTACGAGTATCCACGAGTGTGGATACTATGATACCCATATTTGTTCTATTAACATGCGGGTATAAAAAATACTAGTATCCGCGGATAGCGAGTATCCATTTTTAATATCCATTTTTTATCCGTTGTGGATTTTATCCACAAATACCCGTAGGTACGAATTTTTTTTACATCCCTAATTTAAAGCCAGATAACATCAAACTCTGGTGCAATCTTTATAGAAATGTGGAAATTAAAATAAGTTAAATTCATTAAACAACTAAGGATACATCTTAAGCTTCCTGTAAGAGAACAATAATTTTATTTCAAGGATAATTTTACAAGTTACAGGATTACATATTTTTATTATGCTAACTTCACTTCTTTTATTTCAAAACGTTTTTTCTAATTTTCTATTCAAAATGTGTCAGACAAATAAAACGTGATTGGGTTAAGCCTTTTGATCTTTGTGGCCCCTTTGCGAAATTTGTTTATAAATAAGAAGTTTTATAGACTTAGAGACCACACTCTACTTTGTAAGCTTTGCGGCATAATCTCCCATAACCATAAGATTAAATTTTCTCTCTTTGTTAAGATTTATAAATCTTTTGCTAGATTTATAATTTTTTCTTTCTTCACACACTTCTCACTTTCACATCTAAATTCTTTCGCAATACCTTTTAAGTGGAGGAAGCACACACATCACTAGTTCTTCACCAACTTTTGTTGACAAAAGTAAGAATGTCTTTTTCTTCGGATTTTATTGATTTTGTTGGACGAGAATACTAAATCTTTTCTATAGAATGATTCCACGAAAAAAAAAAAGTCAATTATTTGCTTTTGTCAGCATGTATGCATAAAATTTATGTTATTGTGCCATAGAAATATTTCTGGACTCATTTTCTAGTATTCTTGTTTGTAGGGTCAAGATCTGCACATCTGTTTCAAAGGGAAAATTCTTAACCGAGGTAACTTTTTTCCTTTGTTATAGACACGCAGCCAATTTCATGATACTTTTATTAGGAAAAGCAAAAGCAATGTTGTTTGAAAAAATCCCATGAATTAGATCTATTTGTCTCTTTATTGGTATATTTTGTGTGGAATGTGCTTTTCGAATTTGTAAAACTGATTTTGAGGATAGTATATGTTTAGAATGACGGTGTATTTAAAATATGTTGTTTTCTTAAAATCAATCAAAACAACAGACATTTTGGTTAAAATTGATTTTGAAACAAAGTGATTATGTTATGATTTTTTTCCCTCCAAAGTAAGTTTGTTGTAAATTGTGTGCATCCATATACTTATGCAAAATTGATTTAGATAAAATAGATTTTTAAACGAACCCTTATTTACCTTTAGATGTTCTTATGTATCCTAAAAGCAAATATATAAAATTGAGTTTAGATCGTTCAGTTCATTGTGAAAACTGTTTATTGTCACTTCAAATCAAATTGAGATATTTAAGTAAAATCAATGTGCATTGTGGGTTATCTTGTTGTTAATATTAATAATTTTTCTTGTTTAACAAAAGATTTTCAAATGGAGACAAACTCAGTCTTACTCTAATTTCATAATCTAAGGTAGAAACTAATTTTTTTTTTATATAACTTTTAGTTAAATTGAGATTTGAGGATAAAATAAATTTTGGCTGAAATTAGCTATACACAACTGTCTAAAGTAAAAAGAAAAATTTCAAACTACACTCAACATACCCACCAATGCAAAAGTTATGAACATCATTGGTTTGAATTGGATTTTAATTACCAACAATAATCAATTTTTGTTTGTTTTCAAAATAGATGAACCTCTCAACTAGATTTTTTCTTGTTCAGCTGTATTTTTTTATCAACAAAGAAAGTAATAACATTAAAATGTTGCTAGTGATTCATTAGGGGTTAGGAATGTCTTGTTTTAAATTAGGGAATGTGTAATTACTTAAGTACAATGCATTCAAGGTATGAATATAATTGGTTTTATATGGACTAGGATTTACATCTTAGTACAATGTATTAAATCGAGAAGTTATGAGTATAATGAATTAGAAATATATCATATTTAATTTTAAAAAAAATATATAGATACTGGAAAATTCTGTGTACAAATTTTGTTTGTGATGATATTAAAACAGATGGAAAAAGTTGAATTATTTTTTGAATATGATTTAAAAGAACACTTTAATTCACTTGTATATGGGTATTTTTTTTTTTCATAGTACAGTATTTATGACATATGCACATAAAGGTACATAAATATAAGATAGTTATTTTTTGCACTGTGTCTTTGTATAATAAAAGAGTCATCTTTGTATGATTAAATATGTTTCTTTTATTATTATTATTGAAAAAAAATAACACATCACCTTGGTTGATTTCAAGTTGATTGTTAAAGAAATTACTCTGACATTTATTTCTTTTCAAAAATACTACAACATATTTAGGATGGGATTAAATTAGATGGTTATTCATGATTAATCAAAATGACATGTAATAAATAAATTCTTTATTAGTTCAAGGGTAATGAAATCATTATAATCCTGTGATACTGAGCATCCTTGTTTAGGGAAACAAATTGGAAGAGTAAATATTTTTATTAATGTATTTATTTGTCTATTTTTCCTTTCTAATTTTTTTTTTTTTTATAAACATAGAGATTGACATGGAGGATCTAGATATGGAACTTGATTGGGCACAGGTGGATATTCTGACCAATACCAGTCCTTCATTGTTCAACAACTTCACCTATCCTCCCCAGCAACTCAATTTACCCACGGTAAAAACTATCACTTTCCTCTCTTTTATTCCATTTTTTAACATGTTAATTAAACATAGTAATGTAAAAGTAATTTTTCAATAGATGTAATAATAATGCATATTTATTATTATATTTTATAGTCAATGTTAATATTTATTAAGTATATGATATTTTTAGTGTTAATAACAAATTTTGAATATTTACATTTTTTATATATAAGTGATTTTTACTATTCACATCCAACTGAATATATTTATTCGTTCATGTAAAATAGTCATATTTGTTTTTTTAAAATATCAAACTACTTTTTAAAATACAATATTAAAAGTACTTCTACTCTTCTCCATCTGTATCTATTATTGTTACATAACTTTTTAAAGTTTAGTGATGTCAACCTGACTCAGAGATGGTTAATTTACTCTCATTAAGGTAAAAATAAACTAGAAATTTACAAATATAATACTCAAATTTGTACATTGTTACCATTTACTTCTTCTATTTACTCCTATACATTATTAACTTTGTGGATGTACCTAGCTAAAATAAAGGTAGAACTATATGTCAAATTATTGTTCATAATGCAGTGTACTATAAACTCATTTTAAATATTGGTTAAGGTCTTTAAATACAAACTTCATTAAGTTTGTAATTTATCAAATTAGTGAGAAAAAAATAATATTAATCGTTGAATATTATCCTAAATAATGAAATACAGTAATTAAGTTACCATTCTTTTTATAAAAATAATTTTAAACTTAATACCCTCTCACTCTTGTCATATATATATAATCTAAAAAAAATTAAAAAATATTGGGAGCCAAAGCTCCCGCTTCACCCAAGTTCCACGATTAATTCTATATTGTGTTTCAGGACTCCTCCGGAACTATAGTGACAACATCAAATCAGACAACACAGAATCAGGCACAGAATATTGATCATACTTTCAACTTCTCTGAGGAAACAAACTCTGGAAACCTTCCGCAACTTCCTGTGGATGATAGTTATCAGTTACCACCAAACTCTTCTTTAGCTCCATTACCGGATGAAATCCAATCAACCTATTATATACCATCCATGGTAATTTCATGATTAATTCACTAATAATATATATATATATATATATATATATATATATATATTTTTTAAAATTGCTGACATTCGATTTGATTAGGTGGGATTGGTGAACGAAGGAGCAGGTTCATCTGTTCAAAACCAAGATATGATTCCAATGAATTACAACAATCAATTCTCTCTCACTCAGAACAACAATTTACCTCTGTAGGTTTCGTGGATACCTATATTAGGGATTGTGCAATCATTATATGTTCTCCTTCGTTATAACTTATATTGTATCTTTGGTCTACATTGCTGTGTTGTAGGATGCATGATCTTTGTCAACAAAACACAAATAATGAGATGTTGGGAAAAAATATCTTAACAAACCAAAATTTCAGTGAAATCAATCAGCAGTCATCCCCTTATCCAGGCTTTTTTCAGCAAAATTCAGTGAGTTTAAGCTCATTTAAAAACTTGTTCCAATACTGTACATGCTCTTCATCGACCATCTTTTATATACCAAGTTGATATTATTAATGTTGTCTGTCATAACTCATGAGCAGATGGAGACACTGGGAGCAGGGAATGAGTTAACAAATAGTCATTTCATGACTAACCAAATATCTTCTGTGTTTGCTCAGAACAATCATGCTATTAATTCTCATAATGCCTGGAATTCCCAAAGGTAAATTACTTGTACTCATAGCTGTGCTATTTGAATAAATCTTAAACTATTATGTATTTTATTTGTATAAGAATGATTAATCTATGTCATTTTGTATCATTTATTTGTTTTACCATATTTTTTAAAAGATTTGAAAAGTCATTCTAGCTTAAATTTTTGAATGAAAAAAATGTTCTGTTTTTTGTTCTATACCTTGTTATCATTCACTCAATCAATACATGTTATCTAACTCTTTAATTGTTTTATTTTTATTCTCTTAAAATAAATACTTCACAAACTTTTATATATGTTGTAAGTTTGTCTTGACTTTTGCTTGAGTTGTTTGTCTATTTGTAATATATATGGTTTACATATAATATTGCATAGCATTTATAAAATATATTTAAAATAACTTCTATTGTATTGGTTTGTAAAATTATAATTCCCCGTTTATAACCTGGGATCAATAACTTGGTTGGGTTGTTGTATATATATCTTAAAATTCCTTTTGCATTGTTTCTTAGGAGTGGAATTATTTTAGACGGTCTCTTTTTTGTTACAAACCAATAGTGGAAATATATTTTAAGACTAAATAAAAAACAGTTCAAACAAATTTTATTTATTTAAAAAATTCTAGAGTCAAATTTTACTTATGATGGCATAATTTTTTAAAGTCTAACTTTGACTATTTTTAATGATTGATTTGACTTGTTAATTTATTCAATATTCATATTAAAGATTTTATAATGTATTGGCCAGCTCTAGAATAATTTAATTGGCTACAGACTATCTGAAAGGAAATGAAAAGAAGAAACACTCTATGAACCTAAAACTATTAAACATTATTATTTGAGTTGTACAGTAATTTCTTAATAATTCATTCATTTTTAATTTTGAAAGGTCCCTTTGGATGCAAGATCAAGGAAACCAGTACAATCCATTGTTGCAGAACACTGGTTTTATGCAGCATAACAGCTCCTCATTGAATGGACCTACATCTTTGTCCTCAAGCTTCGCATCTCCTTCAGCACTGAACTCTGCCACTATGGGGTTTTCTGGTACTAGGCCCACTGAAGGACCAAGCTCACAAAATTTTAACACCCCAATGTCTCATATTTCAAGTCTTTTAAGGTATCATATTTTTATTCAAACATGCTTCATATTTTTGTAATCGTCTATAATGTTAACATTTTTCACCATTACTAGACCTGAAAGAGCACAGGGGACGCAACTGCAGCATCTACCCCCTTTTTCTGTGAACACAATCACTTCACAGCGTGCTGACAATGGACTTTCTATACCTTCATCTTTTAGGTATATACGAGATTTTTAAACAATTTATGTAGTGGGTAAAAATTCAAATAAATATAGAACATGTTCATAATTCTTTTGATCTGCTTTAATATATTTGAAGCAACAAAAGAACATGCAAAATCCTTACATATTTGAAGTTCTCATTATATTGTTAAACGTGCAGGACGCAAACTTCAGTACCAAGTCTAAACATGCTGAATCAAAGTGACAGATCGCTGGTTTCTTATGGTCCTTACACTAGTCTGCAGCAAAGTCCAAGTCTAAATTTACAATATCCAAGGGTGAGAATTAATTTCTTAATACTTTTTTTGTCTTTTTAATAATGTGATATTTGTAGGATATATTTGAACGTATATATATAGAGTTAAACTAAATGTGGTAAATTGAACATGAGCAGCAGGGACAGCGAGAACCCCCACGTCGTGGTCGTCCCAGGAAACATTTTGAACCAGGCGAGGCATCTTCACCTTATAAACGTCGAAAGGTAACCATTTTTATTGGCCATGCATGCATGAAGATGTTTTTGTGTTGTAATGGAACCATAATGAGTTTTTTGGTTAACTTTGGCTTGTTGCAGAGGGGTTCATCCACAAGAGAAAATGTTGGGAGATCATCTTTATCCCAAGGAAACCAAACTGCTGCTCGTGTAGTGGTAGAAGATCAGAACCCAACAAACACTTCCTCTGCTGCTGAAACTGCAAGGTTCTTCGCTGCATTTTCCATTTTTTTCTTTTCACTTTTTCAGTACCGATACATAAATACCTACATACACCATATATCAACATATTTCATTCTCTTCGTCTTGTTACTTATGATATCTTCATTTTTCTCTCTAGATTTCTAGAAGAATTATAGTGTCCATCCATAATTTTCCTTCACTTTTATTATCGAGTATAAAAAAAAAAATTAAACACTTTCATTATCTTAAATTTCAGTCCCTTTGTGAATGCTATGTATGATCCTGCATTTGAGAGAGCTGGCGTTCCCATTGACCCCCTTCTCCGGTTATTCAACGCATCAATGTCTGGTAATTACTTCAAATATAAACCATTCAACTTGTTGGAGTACTAATAGATTTGTTTTGATAATTTTCTTCTCAAGTATTATAAATTAAATAACTCTTACTTAAAATAAAATTAATTTATATAGAAGTTAAAAAATGTATATTTTTAACAGCTATACAATAGTTTTTACAAATATATTAATTAATTTTATTTTATAGAAAAAATTTCTCCTGTAACTGTTTATGAAAAACCTATCTCTGATTAGTTATCATAGCATCATTATTCATCATAGAAACTTTTTCTTTTATTGAGATTATCATATTACAAGTCAAATTTACGTTTTGACCTTAAAAAACTTCCAAATATGTGTATCTGATAGGAATGATGTTGTTGTTCACGCAGAGAATTCGAAACCTGCAGGGCCCCAACAATGAACTGAAGTCAAATCCGGAATCGCATTTGAAATGAATATTAATGTCCAGAATTCTTAACAAAGACATGAGATTTTATTTTTCATTACTTTGAAATTTGAAATTTGTAACATTGGTGATCAACTTCTGTACAAGGTGTAGATGTAATTTAGAATTTGATGGCAGATTATTGTTATTCGTTACCCTCCTTAGGTTTTTCTTTTCAGATTTGAAGTTATTGATCTTTAGCTTTAGAAACATTGAATTTTGCGACAATTTGGTCTGAAAGTTTAGCAAATATGTCAAATACTATTACTTTTATCTAATTTATGTTTTTACTGTGATGAATGAATCTATAATTTTTAGAGAACTATTTATATTATATATATTTTGTTGGACAAGTTTTCTCAATAAAAACTTACTTTGGAAAACGTGTAACTGGATGCTCACAAACAATAAGTTTAGGCTTTAGTGTCATTTTTGAATAAGTTTATTCGGAAGAATTTTTACGAAAAAAAATATAAACAAAGTGAAAATAAAATTTTCAGAAATTGAAAATAATTTATATTAAAATAAGAACGGAAAAATGTTATACAAAATTTCTACACATGAATTGATATCTATTACCACGAAACTAAGAATCACCATGGCAAACAAAAAAAAGGAAAACTTTTGACTTCGGTATGGAACTGAAACAAAAATTTCCATATTAGCTTTAAGTTTTGGAAGAAATCACAACATAAAACAATTAAGAAATAATGGAAATGACTTCGGTTTTGTTAAGCAGCCTTTCTGATTTTAAAAAATAATTTAAATTAAGAGAATAATAGATTTTGGTTCTTTAAATAACCATAGCTTAATTTTCTTAAGTTTAATTTTTTTTCTTCTAAATTTAGAAATGGATTAGACCTCACTTCTTTTATGTTTCGATTATTACCAGAATCATAACATAAAGAGGGTAATAAACTTCAATTTTAGTAATAACTGAAGTTTAATGTAAACTTTTTTTTAATATTTTTTTTTGTTTTTTTTCTTGTCTGAAACATGCTTACACCAAATGATGTAGTATGATCAAGCAGTGGAAACAAAACCAAATTAGGATTAGGATTAAATGTAAAATTGTATTACGATTTTATAATAACTTTTAATATTACTTATTTTATGTTTAGATTTTTCAATTGTTCGACACTTTAAAATTGTTCCACAAAATTTCTTCTTTTGTTCATTTTTATTTGTATACTAGAATTTTTTTAGAGTTTTATAATTTTTTTTATAATTTAGTTTGTCATTATTAAAGAACAAATACTTAATTATAAAATTATAAATATAGATGGATAATAATAATAAAATATTATTAAATAATGAAATTATAAATATAGGTAGATAATAATAATAATAAAATATTATTCAATTATGGAATTATAAATATAGTGGATAATAATAAATAATAAAATATTTTATTAAAAAATATTTATAATTTATAATAATGACATTTATACATGTCAAAATATAATGTAAATTATGTTATTTTTAAGTGTCATTATTTTCATTGGATTTTCTTTCCAGAAAGTAAATAACATCATTCTTAACCATACTTATTTAGCTATTCAAAACACCACTTTATAAAATATATAAAGTGGTGCTTGAAAACGTCATATTATATTTTATGACGGCAGAAATTACGACGTTTTCAAAAACCGTCACGCGCTTAAATAATAACATTTGAAAACGTTGTAATATACAAAATAATGAAACAATTTACACAAAATGAAAGTAATAATCGACCACAATCAAATATGCACACGAAGATCAATGCAAAAATATTCATGAATTTTAAGACCTATATATTAAAATATAATGCACTAATAAACTATGAAAAAATGATTAATCTTCTTAAATTGTTCAATTGAACAACTGAAGATTTAATACATATAAATTATTAGTATTGTCTCCTCTTATATTAATTTTTAAAAATTACAATTTCATCAAAAAATTTGGAGACAGTAAATAATATTCGTATTGAATATCAAACGGGAAACTAAGGCTAACTCAATGCAACAACAATCTCAAAGAAACAAAATTTAAACATATAATTAACCAATCCTAAATTCATAAACAATTCAACATATCAAATATACAAAAATATTACATATTTAAAGAAATATAAACATTAAGGCAAGGAAACACAAGGAACCACAACACTGGAGCGTGTTTTGGAAGCAAGGAAACACGACCTACACAATGCCACCAGAATGTAGTATCCTGAACACGAATTGCGCGAAAAAATGTGTTCTTTAAGAAGACATTAACAGAATGAACCTTACGATGGTGGAAATATAGAGGGGATGGAGAAGGAAGAGTACAATGACAACGAAAATGGGGACGTCTTCGTAGTAAGGGAAATGGAAGAACAAGAGTGTTGGTAGGAAGGAGTTAACAGCGATAGAAATTGAAGAACATAAACGTTGACTTTGCAAATGGCGCTATAGCGAAGAGAGAGTGTACGAGTGGAGCTACAATTGTGGAAATGGAGCAACAATAGTAAAGAGTGGCGGAGGAAGAGAAGAACGCAAGTCAAAATAGGGTAGAACACAACTTCTCTACAGTGAGACAATGCAACAAGGAGTTGGCACAAGTGAAAAACTTCATAATGTTTAACCCTAAGCAGAGGTTTAAGCTTCGATTGTTTGTAAAACCGAAGCCTATTGTAAAACTGAAGCCTGAACATGAATAGGCTTCAATTTTAGACAATCTATCTGACCATTCTAAATTTTATTAATTTGTGGAGTTTTTTTATAACCTCCTTAAAATAACCTCTACATAATAATTTTTTTTTTTTTAGTAAAAAAGATGGTGCTTGAGCCATGCGAGGAAAACTTCACTATGAAGAAACTTGAAGCACCAAGATCTAGAGCTCAACTATGGAGGAAACCCAACAAGAATAAAGTATAAGCTTGAAGGAAACCCTCCATGGAAGAAAGGCTCAAAAGATTAACTACCTTATTTGGAGCTGCAACAAATTCTCAATTTCTATAAATTAAGAGGTAGACCCCCTGTTTTGACATCCATAAATCTACATTTAGATCTTAATCTCTCTCCAAAGTCTCTCTCTCACTTCACTTGTAATATCTCTTAGATTAGAGGAGACATGAGGATTGGACAACAACTCCTAGGATTAACATGAGTTGTTGAACTTCTAGGTGTTGGGATTGGATGTAGCTTTTTGAACTTATCTACTAGTACTATTTTACTGTTTTATTTGTTAAGTGATTCAATTCACAATTCATGTGTTATGAATTGGTCAATCATCCATTGCATACATAACTAGAGTTAGGCGAAAGCTAATTAGTCTTATAGATCTGAGTGAGTCATCTAATGTTATTGGGTGACAAACATGCACCTATATGCTTTAAGTGGTGATAGAGTCTCGTTCAACTTAATACAAAGTATTCATTCATCAAGAGTAGAGAAATCACATTGAGTTTAAATTTCTTTAGGTCCCATGTTGCAAACATGAGTCTAGGATTACATTAGTGGAACAATGAATGAACCTTATTAATCCAATACAACAATAATCATGCATAATAGAAAAGTAGTGAAAATATAATCCCAACACACTTTCTTATTGAGTTATACATTTTTAACTTTGAAGTTCTGGATCATCATCATATTTTAGAATCAAACTGTTTTAATTATAAATCCAAAATAGCATCACAAGTTTTGATAAAAATTGATCAAATCCACGTACAAAACGTGGATACAAAACTTGATACTACAATTGAATCAGTGCATTTGCTGGTATGATTGTTCCTGAACCAAGAATCATGAACCGAGGATCATCAATGTGTAAATTAGTTTCTAATTAAAAATTAAAGAATAATTTAGAATCAATAATAAAAAGTCTAAAATGTTATTGGTAGTTAATGTTGAGACCTATTTATACACTAATTCATAAATTAATTTTAATTTTTTTATTTATAATAAAAATTATTTTAGATAGTAATAATTTTTAGTTTATAAAATTATATGTAATTTAATTGATGACTAATTAATTTTTTTTTCTTTAAAATTAATTGTTATTTAATAATTTTTTTTTGTAATGATTTCTATTAAAATAATTTTTTATACAAAATTATTTTTTTCTTTTCGAATCAATTTAATCTTTTTGCTTTCGATTGATACAAATGTTATTAAGAAGGTTAGATGTTGAAAGTATGTTATTAATGCTTTGCACCATTTTATTAATAACATTTTCGTCAAATTGACCGAATAAATTAAGCAACTATCTCTTAAAAGAAAAGAAAATTTAATTCAAATGGAACGAAATAGACTATTACATATTTTTTATTACAGTTTCTAGAACATATATATAATATGTTCCAGTTTTTTTAATAATCTCAATCAGCTATGTAACACCTTATTCTAATACCGTCTTATTATTAATCTAATTATATTTTAAGAGATACTTATTTCTTTTTATCAAATTTTGACTGTTTATAATCTGTAAATTATACTTCTATATTATTTTTTTAAACCTTATACGCATATTTTCTTATTCTTTTTAGAAAAATGAGAGTTTTACTTATTTACATTCATTTTTTTTTCTTTATACTATTATTTCTTTTACATTGTTGATGGTTAATCAGTTGATATGGATGTTGGGATACATATAAAAAGTGATTATTATTGATCGTTTTAGAAGAATCAAGGTTCTAGGTGATAAACAAATGATAAAATTGACCATTAAATTTTATTTAAAAGTGAGTGACTGAATTGGCAATGATTTTGTAGTCCAACTCAATTTTGAAAAGACAGTTGTGATAACCACCGAGAATGAGTATAAAAAATTTGGGATTCCATAGTTGATATTTTCACTTTTGTCAAAGAGACAAAATACAAAAAAATGAAAACAAATTTAATGTAGAATAATTTAATATTTAAAATAAAATATTAATGAATTTCATTTTATTTATATTAAAAATATTTGTTGGAATAAATGAGTTGTTATGATTAATATTTTATGCAAATCTCACATAAATTAGAAATAAAGTATGTAAGTAATATATAAGTGGAAACAAACATCACCTTACACATCAGTTTGTTAAAATTGAATTAGACTTAAAGTGTACGTCTTAAAATGGTATCTGAGTCATCTAAAATCTATCCTAAGGATAAATTTGTTATTTGTTGAATTTATTGTACATCCGCTATTGAATCATAATGACTAATCTAACGCTCCATATGTATATCTTAGTATGAAAAAGGTATATTAGAGATCTCACATTAAATAGAGATAATACGAATTTATAGTATATAAGTACGTATAAAACCCCACCATACAAGCCGATTTTATAAACTTGATAAGTTAAACTTAAAGTTCACAAAATAAAAAATACCACAAAATTATTTCATTGAATAATATATATAGTCATTTGAATCCTTAAGATAAAGCCAATAACTAATTTAATATTACTACTTTATATATAGAAATACAAAGTTAAGAAAATGAAAAAAAAAATTTATCTACTACAATAAAAAAAGAAAATAAATATTAACATTAAGAAAATGTTAAATATGATGGGTTAGAGACAATCATCAATTAATAATTATTATTAATAAAATTTCATAATGTTAGAGACACTTGAGTAAATATAACCGTAAAATAAATAAAATGAGGATAAAGATTCTTAAGTTGATGACAAATAAACTCGTCTTCGTTAGTATTATCCAAATTCATCCTCGTTTTAACAAGGAATTCTCACATTGATTAAGTATGGGTATTAGTATGAGGAATACCCGACTTTTTCAATTTAGTATAGGGATGAGAATGTGGATGTACATATTGTTGCGGGTTGCACAATTGTCTTGTGATGGAGGTCAAGTGGACCGAGTCACAATCCAAGTGTGAGATTCTTTGGGAGACAATTGTTCAGGGGGAGCAAGTGGCGCTTTGGCTATTACGCTCTTAAGTAAAAAGAGTTGCACCCTGATTAAGGGTTATAGCTTTTGGCCTAGTGGTAAACGCTCGATCCTAACACATATTAACCTTGTCCACGTTTCTATATATACCCACCATAATACTCATCCCGCCATATCCTCATCTCCATTTAAATTATTAAAATACTCATAGTCTATTATGTAATCTTATATATATATATATATATATATATATATATATATATATATATATATATATATACACACACACACACACACATATATATATATACACACACACTACACACTTTCTATTTTTTTTTATTTCGTCTTATTGTGTGGTTTGTCATGAAATTTATTCACATCTCCAATATATTTCTCGTCTTATCCCAATTTTTATGCAATTATGTCAAATGATGTATATCAATTAAATATTTTTAATGTCTCACATTTGAATATTTTTACTCTTTTTTAATATTTTTATTTATTGTATATTTTCTTTTCACATGATAATGTTTAACACTATCAATTTAAGCGTTAAATAATATAAACATTTCATTTACTAGGTAATATACAAAATTTCTTTATTCTATTATTATTAATTTTTGTTTCATTTGAAGATCTTTTTTATTTCGCTAAAACAATTTTCGTTATCTATCAATCATGAACTAAGTTGATATTTGAAAAGTTTTCTTAGATCTCTAAGGTATTTTTCAACATATCATATCTTTAATTATATATTTGTTTTTCTTTGTGCGATTTAATTCAACGGTCTCTTAGGTATTTTTCATCTTACACACATTTGATAATTTTTTCAATATTTTTATTTATTTTTATTTATTTTTATATTGTAGAGTGTTATTTTGATACTTTTATATAATTATTTTTAGGTTAAATAATTCCTTTGGTCCCCATTTTCGTAGCAAAATATCAATTTGATCCCTCAATTTTTTTTATCTCAATTTGATCCCTATTTTGAGAAATTTGATGCAATCAAGTCTTTTCCGTTAATGGTGTAGTAACAGTGTTAAATGGGTGCCACGTGTCAGTTTCTAGATTTTTTGAATGATTTTTATTTTTTTTTATTTTTTTATTTTGAATTTTTTTTTTAATTTTTAAAAAAATAAAAAATATGCCACGTGTCAAGCTGACATTGTGCCACGTGGCCGTGATAGTGTCACATGTCACAATTATGCTAGGTGTAGTTTTCTCATTCTCAATTTGATCCATGTATTTTAATTTTTGTCTCAATTTAATCCCAATTTTTGTAAAAATTGTGCAATTTCGTCCCCCTCAAATTGAAACAAAAATTAACTTTTATATAGATGTTATACAAATATTTTTATTAAATTTGATTTTTTTATTCAAATTGATATTTTTATTATATATTTTCAAAAAATCTAAATTTATTTAAATTTGTTTCACATTCAATTTTACTTAAAATTATTTTCAAATTTTAAAATTATTTTTCTTTTATTGTTACATAAACTAGTTAATTTTTTTAAAATTTACATAATTATTCTTTTTACACAAACTAAATAATTTGTATAAAAATTATTGAATTTTACACATTTTAAAAATATGCAATTATTTAAAATATAAATTCAAATAAAAAACAATATTAAAGTATGAATAAAATATCAATATAATTTATGATTTTTTTGTTATTAGCATTATTTTCTATTAACAACTTTAAAGAAATTTTAAATAATTTTAATGTAAAATATAAATTAAAATAAACTTAATCTTGTTAAAAATATTTACTTGAAATATCAATTTTGATAGAAATATTTGTGCACATTTGTATAGAAATTAAACTTGAAGAGGGACAAAATTGCACAATTTTTACAAAAATTGGAATTAAATTAAGACAAAATTAAAATACTGGAACCAAATTGAGAATAAAGAAATGACAACTGGTATAATAGTGACATGTGACACTATCACTGCCACGTGACACGATGTCAGCTTGACACGTGGCAAAATTTTAATATTTTTAAAAATTTTTAAAAAAATTAAAAAAAAATTAAAAGTAAATAAATAAAAATTCAAAAAATCCATAAACTGACACGTGACACTCCATTTAACACCGTTACTACACTACTAACGAAAGGGACTTGATTGCATCAAATTTTCCAAAATATGGACCAAATTGAGATAAAAAAAATTAAGGGACCAAATTGATATTTTGTTATGAAAGTGGGGACCAAAGGAATAATTTAACCTTATTTTTATTTTATAACTCATTATCATACGTGTAATTTCATCACTATAATTGTATAAATAAATTTTATTTACTATAATACAATGATTTAATGTAATCATCATGAATCTTTTTTATCACCATCCAATATATATATGAAGTTCAAAAGATGATAGATTTAAGTTAAAATTTTAATACTATTAGTTTAATCTTTGTTCGTTGGATGATTTTATAATGTAATATAGTTTTTATTAGTGTATAAAAAATATATTTAATTAGAATTTAAAAAATTGAAGTAAATATACATTTAAAATAATTTTTAATTTGAATATTTATTTTTTTATTATATTTTTTTTTAAAAATATTTTTAATTTTTATCAACTAGGTTTCATTAATGTTTGCAAATTTCATAAATATTTTGGTTCTCATGAAATTTTATTTGGTATTCTAATTTAAAATGTATTAATTATAATTTAATTTATTTTTAAATATTTGATATCGAAGAAAAAACACTCTTTTTAATATTGAATATTTAATAATATTGTGTTTTCTTTAGTGTAATTTTTTATTATTTTATGAAAATTAATTAATTGATATTGAAACTCTAATTAAGAAAGCGAGTAGGAATACGAGTATATACTCATTATCCAATAAAAATAAAAATGAGACAAAAATTTAATATCCATCGAATTTTTTAACGAGGATAAATTTTTTGTTTGAGAATAGTTATGAAATATTGAAACATGTCCCTGCCCTCCCCATCCATATTCTTAGGTGAACAAATAATCAAAAAATTAATAAATAAATAAAATAAATGAGATTAATATCAATTCACTAAATAAATATAAATAAATAACTAAATAAGATCATAATTGTTTTTCTAAATTAAAGTTAAGATAAAATAATTTAAGAAAATTATTTTTTAAATATTATTTACGTGTCAAGTTTCAATCAATAATTATTATAATCTAGTCATTTTATATGTAAAAGTCATGTTCAATTAGAGATATTATTAATTAATTAAAATTTTAAAAATATTTATATAATAAACATATTTTTAACACACACACACACACACATATATATATATATATATATATATATATATATATATATATATATATATATATATATAAATATAAAAAAAAAAACTATAAAATTAGAAAAGAAGAAAAAACAAACTAGTTTTATTGATCATATAAAAAATTGACTATTTAAATTGTAAACGACATTTTCCAATCCAGAATATTATGGTTTTAGGTTTAAAATATTTATCTTATAAAATATTTTTATGAAAGTTGAAAGATCTGAATTAAATAAAAAGGAATCATGGAAATAAAAATGATATCTTTTATTTTAAAAACTCATATTTATATTGAAGTGTAAACAAAATATTTAAAAATAAAAACTATTACAAATTATTTATTAAAATAAAAATCGTAAAAGTATGTTAAAAACAATGAGATAGGTTTACTCAAAAATATAATTTACTTTGTTATAAAATTAAAGGATTGAAAATAATACTAATTAAATAATATTAATGTGCATATTAATATTTTTGGACCAATAACAAAGCATGCAGTCAGATTTCAAAACCTGCATTCAAATGAGTTATAACAAAGCATTCAGATTTCTATGTTAGAATATATTTTTTTAAGAAACAATTAAATAAAGTATTAATTAAATTATGTTTTTTTGTAGTTATGTCAATAAAATATAAAAAATATTAAAAATGATTTGAAGCCGTTTATGTGAAAGTCAACATAACTCATTTGAATGCAGGTTTTGAAATCCTGACTGCATGCTTTGTTATTGGTCCAAAAATATTAATATGCACATTGTCCCACAAATATTCTTTAATTAGTATTAAACACAAGACATTCAGTTTCTACAGTTACATTGTTTCTGTCAAACTTAACTCATTTGAATGCAGTTTTGAAATACTGACTGCATGCTTTGTTATTGGTCCAAAAATATTAATATTCACATTGTCCCACAAATATTATTTAACTAGTATTAAATACAAGAAATTCAGTTTCTACAGTTATATTGTTTCTGTCAAATAAAACAACTATATTTAATAATATATTAGTCTAGTTATTTATTACTATCTTTCAAATAATGGTAAAAGAATTTGTAGCAATCAATATTTTCTTAAAAGGTATCACAAAATATATTAATAGCACATTCAATTTATGTTTATATATTAAATATATATGTTTAAGTGTCATTAAAGGCTCTCTTAGAGTTATTTATGAAATACAATTAATTAAACAAATAAAAACATTTAAAAGTATAAATAAACAAATATTTAATATTGTCTTGAATGTTAAAAATAAAAGTTATATAAAATATAAAAAAAAGGAACGGAGCTACAATATTTTTACTCTTAGTAATAAAACTGATCACACACATTTATCAAATAAAAAAACATGTAGAATTTATATTAGTATAATATCTCAGCTATTTCTGTACCTAAATTTGCACATTTTCTTATATCTTTATAAAAAGTTAAAAATAAAGGTTTTCACATCTCTTTACAACATATTTCAGACATATTTTCTTTCGGTAAATTAAAAATAAGATATGAATTAACTTTAACAAATAGGATTAAATATATTTTTTATCTCTCCACGGTGAAATTGAAATTAGTTCTTTTATTTGAAACTTTTTTTAATTTAATCTTCTACTCATATAATTGTGTGAATTTAGTTATTTTAATCATATTTTGTTAAGTTTATAACGTTTCAAACGCATTTCATAATAACATTTTTATTTTAATTTTAGCTAATAAACTATCATGGAACATATTTGAAATGTTAAGTAAACTTAACAAAATTTTGTTAAAAAAAATTAAATTTACCTAATTCTAAAATTTGAAAAACTGAAGTGAATCATAATTTAAAATAAAATAAAAAAACTAATTTCAATTTTTACTATAAATTTATATTAATGAGGTGTTTAACTCTTCAAAATATTAAACTTTAAAGTTTATATTTTTTTTCATTTAAGTCAGACGCGTCATATATTAAATTAGCTAGTTAAAGAATGTGTAAGACAGATGGTGTAATATATTTGGATTGATAAAGTCTAAGAAACTAGCCGAACTGATTATACAAGTGTGCCGTGATATAATATGAAATTAATTGCATTGAATGAAAAAACTATTTGAATTAATATAGGCTTAATTAAATTATAATTGATTTTTTATTAAATGTTTTTAGTGTATTTTTAGTGTATTAAATATATAAATCTTTTATATTTTTTTTAACTGAGTTCGGAGGGTTTCATTTGTTTGCTAATAGGTGAGATAACTATTGTCTTATTTAGTCATCTTAAATCTTATCTACTTGTCTATATGTATTAGAAATACGACATATCGTTAGTATAAAATGATATTATAATTAATATAAAATAATAATTATTTTTTATTATTTTTATTAAAATTGTGGTAATAAGAATGATTTCATCAAGTGTGGAGAATGGATGATTTTGATGTTGTGGGTGGAACTTATCAATGGTGGAACCCATCAAAATAATTTTGATAAGAGTAATAAAAGTAATTCCTCATTCTACATTAACCCTAATATTATTTTTACATTAAACGCATGTACTATGCGCATGTGTATTATTTTTCAATGTTAATAAAAAATAATAAAATTATTATTATTATTATTATTATTATTATTATTTATTATTGTTATTAGAGTTAAATATATTTTGTCCTTGAATTTTAAAGTAAAATAAAAATTCTCTCATGTTAGAAACTTTGATATTTTTATTCTCCAAACTTAAAAAAATAATGAATATAGTCTATTTAATCTAATTACTTTAATTTTTTTTACATGTCTAACACATTTCATGTTAGGATTGAGTTGTTTACACTATTTGACACGTTTCATTTTCAATGTCAGTTGAGAAACATGTTCGATACGTACAAAAAAAAAAGAATTAATGAAATTAAATTAAAAAGACTATATTTATACGTTTTAAAGTTTGATGACCAAAATGTATCAAAATTTTGAATATGAATGAATTCCAATTTTGTGTCAAAGTTGAAGGACTAAAAACATATTTAATTTTTATTATTATTATAATTATATGAAACTAAATCATTTTTATAACTTTATTGTAATTTTTTTATTTAAAGGAAAATATATTAAATTAAAAGAAATAATCATTACTTAAAGAGTAAAATTGATAAAATAATTATTTTGATTTTCAAATTTTTCTATTTAAAGTATAAAATTAAAAAAATGTACATAAAAAAATTTCTTTGTATATAACTATAGATTACAAAAGCTTACATTTCTTCACACATAGACAAATAAATAAGATAATAAAAAAATAAATATCACTTCACATAATTTATAGAAAAATTAGATAACAAAAACACAATTAAAAATATAAAAATTTTGTAACATTTGACAACAAGAAATAGAAATATTCGTTAATTTAGATAGTTATTTTATTGTTTTATACCAGTGACTATTCAATAAATAAAACATTTAATAAAAGTACAATTAAAAATATTGTTGGAAACTTCGCTCTATAAATCGAGTTTTATTTTGTAAGGTTAAATTAAATTTAAAGTTCATTTTTTAATATGATATTAGAATTATGAGTTAGAATCTATTTTAACAAAATTTAATATTTGTTGGATCCACCGTTGCATCCAATATTGGATCATCTATTAATATCATCTCATCTTATAAGTTTGTTTTGTGATATTGAGTTACGTTTAAATTTCAAGTTTTAACAAATAAAATTTTTGAAACTTAATTTAGCTATTAATATTAATAGTTAATGGTCTAATTTTTTTATTACAATATGTTTTATTTCCTTGTTATAACTATGTGATTGAAGTTACGAAATTCTCCCCGCTCTAAGTTCATCCTAATGTCAATGTTGTCAAAATATTTTGCCAACGAAGCATGGTCTGTATTCTCTCCTGTGAGTGGCCCTTGTCTTCCAATTTTCTTATTGCAAAAAAAAAAAAGTTTGCTATTTATAGAGTGCTTGCCTGCATCTCTTTCTCACTCTTTTCATTCACAAATGAATGGTGTACAGAACATGGAAGGGGAGTTTCAACCAACTACCCTCCATATCTTCATTGATCGGAACCATGACACCTTTCAACCAACATTTTTCCACTCCCACACTGCTTTTCAAACTATTCAACACACAATAACTGAGTTGGCTGCTGTTTTTACCCCTTTCGTAAGCACTCTCGTACCAAAACGAGGAAGGAATTTATGTTGCACATGTTTTTATTTCCTCCCATAAATCTTTCTTGTTCCAAACGATGTATTATTATCACCTGTTGTTTTTGGACGTTGTAAATGTGTTAATTTATACGAATTATGCAGCTTGCCGAGTTCGATGGTTGAAATGATGGACCCTACGCCATGGTCTTACCAGGGTTCATCAATGGCAGCGCCTCTCACCTTCGTCCCAACCCGCTGCCCCGGTTTCCACCGAACTCCCCGGTTCTTAATGAAACACAACCAAACCACGGGGTAAATTAAGAATCCAATTCTTGTGTTAAAATGGTTGAGGTACTTACTCCATAGGCTTTGCTTTCTGTGAACCTAAATATCTGGATCTGTATGTAGGTACATGCAAGGACTGGGAATAGTGAAAGGGCACTCTCGTGGGAACCATAGGTACTCTTTCACTTTTCTACTTCTCAATCACTTTGGAATACGAAAATTGTATGTGTAACATCTGGATCTGTCTCTGACAGGGACAGTGTGAGACTCACAATTTTGTATCTTCCCCGATAATATGTAAAACTTAGAATTAAATACGTTTGGATGCTTCCATGTATTCATAATGACGTTCATTTCAATATGAATTTTTAACCGTAGGGTTCTTGGTCATTCAAGTCCCAGGACAACTGAAGGACCAAGTTCACAAAATTGGGAGGGTGAGAGTGCGCCCGTTTCAAGGTATTTATTAATTAGATTGTCTTTTTCATTTGAGCTTTTTCTTTTGTCTCCATTTCAAACATCATGATTACGTTCCTCTGAATAACTCCATGTATTAATGTTATTGATGTGTCGATATAAGAAAATCTTATTCACATAGTAGTTTACTCACTGTACAAATGTGAATATGTTGTTTTTCAATTTTTTCAAGTAATAGAGAATAACCCAAAAATGAGATTATGAGGTTGTTCTGGTTGGTTTGTTTTGAGTAGTGGTGGAAGGTTTCTTCGGAAACTGCAAGACGTGGATCGACTACATCACAAAGACCAGAAAGAGCACAAAGGACTACCAACGGTGTGGTGATAAGAGATCCCAACGTTGTACTTCCGAAACCCCACCACCAGGTAATAAGTTACTGAGTTTACAGCATCGAGAAAATTAATTACATTTTTACATCCTGAGCTATAAAAAAGCTTCCCATTTATGACAGATGGTGATTTTGTTTATGCAGGGAACTAATATTGCCAGGCTGCTGTAACACTACTCGAAATTTGCATACTCAAATTGCTTTTGACAATTCTCACTACTAGAAATTGGACCTATGTTAAAGATCATGACACTCCATGGTAAAGGCGCTTTGAAAGGACGAATACAGAGTGCAGCAAAACCACAAACACATGGAAGGCAGATCGAAGAAAAAGCCAGAAGAAAAGAAGAAGAAAGAGATTTTATTGATAAACGGTGTCAGAAAACTTAGTTTACAGGAAATGTATTAATATAAACAATCTTATTAGTTGGGGGATGCATATATACATATGAAGCCCCAATACTTAGTAATACCATAGGAATATGGAAATGTTATACCTGATTACAAGTTATAGAATATTCTACATAGATGTAAAATATTCATAAATAGAGATTAATTTATTTTATTTTATAATTATGGTGATTATAATTTATACAAGTACATTTGTAAGCATCATAAAAAATAAAATATATTTTGTGAATATCATAACTAGTGTTGACTATCTGTATTATTAAAGGCATCAAAAAACATTAATTGTATATAATAAAGTTCACAATAAGATGTAATGCTACATTTTTATCTAATATTTATTATTTCCTTCACTACAATCATCTAAGCAAATATAATTTTTAAATTTAATTCATTAAGAGACAACTTTACATTAAGTTAAGTTTATTTGGTTGAGAGACAACTTAAGTCTAACATTATCATTACGTGTTTCTTAATTTTCCTTAATCTTGTTTCTATTATTTTCAACACCTTTAATCTTTTCATGGCCCCCTCAATTTTTAATTTTGTTTATATTATATATATATATATATATATATTAATTATTTTTAATTTTTTAAATTATGAGTAATATATAGTGAAAATTATTAGAAGTTTAATTAGATATTTTCTATTTATTTTAAGCATGATATTTAATGTTAATAAATAATAAAAAATAAAATCAAATGTAATAAAGAATAAAAATATTTATTATCTTTTTTATTGTAAATTTAACTTTTTCACAACTTATTATAATCTCACACTCTCACATATTTTGTTTTCATTTCTCATTTATTTTATTTTTCTCATTCGTGAAGAAAAAAAAAAGTAAATTTCTGATATCACTTGATAATGAAATATTTATTGAATAATTAATATTATTTTTTACTATATGAGTCTTATATTCATTTTTTTTATTATTATGAGAGAAAAAAAAGGATTATACTATGTGTTTTTTCATAACTATCTTTTATTTGGAACTTGATTATCATTGATTTTTTCTTATAGTGACTCTTAATTTTTTTATTTTTTAATTAAATTTAGGCTTAAATACCTTTTTCGTCCTCATTTTCGTAGTGTTTGTTGCAGATGGTCCTCATTTTGACAGAATATTTAAAATGGTCATCATTTTTACCGAATGTTTATTTGGTCATTTACTGTGACGTTGTTTAAATCAGTAACGGAGTACTGTACAAGTGACATTGTTTGTATTACGTTGCATTGGGGTGTGTTACGTGTACTATACAAGTGTGTGGTAATTTAAAAACCATGCAGAACATCACAACAATCCAAACACAAACAAACCTCAAAATAGAATTACGAAAATCCTAACCCACGAGCAAACACAACCCAAAAAAGACCAAATAAAACACGAATTGCGAAAATGAGGACGGAAAAGGTATTTAAGCCTTAAATTTATGATAAATTATTTTTTAATCTTAAACTTAAAAAAGAAATAGATGTATTTATGAAGAATAAAAGAATGAATTTATTTTTTAAAAGTGATAAAAAGAAATTCAAATTCAATATCTTATCTTAAAGAATCATGAATCATGTTATAAATAATCATATTGTTCAATTAAAGGAACATGTTTTATATTAATTCTTTGGAACGTGTTTATATTTACATTAAAAAATAAATAGTTGAAAATTTTAGTTTTAATTCAATTATTGACGAGTTCAAAGATCAGCAATAACGAAGAATCCTTTGTATATATGTGATTTCTTTTCTAGGTGCAATTATACTACATTAATATTTTTAAATTTTTATTTTTGTTGTATTAGTGACAATAATTAAATATATTAATTTTAATTTTTGAATATTTTATTTTGACTCCCCAAAATTATTGGTTAAGATCCGCCATTGTTTATATTTATCTACTTTAATTTTGTTCAGAGATTAATAAATTCAAATTCCTCTCATCAACCATGAAGAATATGATTGCTTAAAAAACTTTAAAGCAAAGCAAACTTCCGAATAGGGATGGCAACAGGGCGGGACGGGGACGAGTTTCGCTATCCCATACTCATCTCCGTAAAAAAAATTCATCCTCATCCCCATATCCATACCCAACGGGTATCAAACTTTTGTCTCATCCACATCCCCACCGGGTAACGAGTATAAACTCGTACCCATACCCGTACCCATTTTCTAACTACTTCAATATTAATTTTTATAAAAAAAAGATTACAGTAAAGGAAATATAATATTATCAAATATTCAATATTAGGAGGATGAGTGTTTCTTCCATATCAAATAATTTGAAATAAATTACAATTATTTACATTTTACATTAGAATACCAAATAAAATTTCATGAGAACCAAAACATTTATTAAATTTGTAAACTACAAACATTAATGAAACTTAGTTGATAAAATTAAAATATATATATATATATATATATAAAATATAAAAGGAAAACAAATATTCAAATTAAAATATATTTTAAATGTTTGTTTACTTCAATTTTTTAAATTCTAATGAATCAATTTTTTATACAATAATAAAAGTTATAATACATCACTCGATCAGAATGACACAAAGAACAAATAATAAAAATAATAATAAAATTTTGACATAGATTTTGTATCTTTTGAACTCAAATATATGTTGGATAGTGACAAAAAAATATTCATGACAATTACATTAAATTTTTACATTGTAGTAAATAAAAAATTATAGTATGATTGATAATGAGTTAGAAAATAAAAAATAATTAGATAGAATATATTGAAATATGATTCTACATGATGAAAATAAACAAAAAATAAAAATATTAAAAAGTTAACAATGTGTGTCTTATAAATAATTTGAGAGACTAGTGAAAGAAATCACACAAAGAAAATCAAATGTATAATTAAGGGTATAATAAGATGAAAAATACCTTAGAGATCTTAGAAATTTTTTCAAATATCAACATACCTACCCAATGATTGAAAAAAAAACGAAAATTATTTTAACGAAACAAAAAAGTTCTTTAAATTAAACAAAAATTAATAATAATAAGTAAAGAATTTTTTTTATATTACCTTAAATTGAGAGTATTAAACATTCTCATGTGAAATGAAAATATATAATAAATAAAAATAGTAAAAATAATAGAAATATTCAAATGTGAGACATAAATTTTTTTAATTGACATACATCATTCTAACATAATTACATAAAGATTATGATAAGATGAAAAATATATTGGAAATGCGCATGAGTTTTCATGACAAACCAAATAATTAGAAGAAATAAGAAATAGAAAAAAAAAAAAAATATATATATTTATATATATATATATATATTAATTATTATTTATTTAATTTTAAATTTTTTAAAATTTTAAAAGGGGACGAAGATATGGCCGGGACGAGTATTATGGCGGGGATATGTACATCCCATATCCATCTCCATATCCAATTGAAAAAGTCGGAGATTCCCCATACCCATACCCATACCCAGTCCCAGTCAATGCAGGGATTCCCGTCAAAACGAAGACGGGTTCAGACAATATCTACGGGAGCGGGTTTATTTTCCATCTCAACTTCCAAATACTATTAAAAAATATAAGCATATCCTTAAAAAGAAAAAGATAAAAAAATAAATAATAATTATTTTTCAGATAAGCATTGTTCATCTCGTGTTCTTAGAAGATTTTGTAATATAGGAACTCAAATAAAATAAAAGAAGATGTTAGTTTTAGAAACTAATATTATGTTTGAAAACAACATAAAAAAGTAGTAAATAAAATAAACATAATATAATTATGGTATATGCGCACACAAACAAAATATTTTATATAATAAAAATACATAACCATAATGTTTAGTTACTTTTACGAAGGTTCTCACTAAAAAAAGATAATATTTACAAGGATTAAAATTATAAATTGTGATAAATCCAAGAATTAAAATAACTGTTATGACAAATATATTTTAATTAGTAGTATTTTTGTTAGAAAAAAAAAGGTAAAATTTTAAAACAATTTAAAATCGCTACAAAAAACATTTTATCATTGTTTATTATATTTAGACAATTAAAATTATATTTCATTATCATTTCACATCTTAGAAAATTTGATGAATTGTAAAATATTTCAAAATACATTTTTTTAATAATTTTATTTATTTTTTCACAATGCCAAAATTTATTTATTAATTACTTTTGAATTTTATTATACTTCTAAGCAAATCAAAAAAATATTGTGTTTTTATACCTAATGAAAAAACACTTCTGCATCTAACCTAAGTCAGAAAAATTATTACAATTTTTTTTTTCAAATTCTAAGAAATGATTACACATATCCTTTTTTAATTTTAAAAACATTAAAACATACAACTTTCAAACTTCTTTAAGAACCATTCCAGCATTTATCACCATCATAATACATACTATTTTGTATGATCCTCAAATTTATTCCCTGTAACAAAATAAGGAAATTGAATTATTAGTTATTTTTAAAGGAATGAACAGAACTTTCTTTTCACCAATGATGCTTACTCGTATTTTGAACTAATAGTATGTAGCAAAAATTATCAACAATTTACTAAAATCTTATTCAAACAGGAAAAACTTTGTAAATGTGGTTGAACCAAAATTTTCATGTCTAGAAAGTGTGATGAACAAGACTATATATCTAGATTGCAGATTCAGAAAAGAAAACTCAATAAATTTTTATGATTCTTCTTTTGTTCTTAGTGAAATGCTATCCATTCTTGTATTTAACAATGAGTGATAATTTAACAAGTATTCAAGTAGGGTAGACAAATATATAAATTTCTTCCAAAATAATCAACTTTCTAAAATATGGTAAGAATATGGTATATTCAATTAAGTAACAATACATGGCAGACATAGTACATGCTAACTTTTCATTAAGTAAACCTTAAAAGGTATATTCAATTTATATAAGACATTAAGGAAGCAACTTTGAAAATATGTACTCAAAAACCTACTAAATCTTATTGTTACATGCAAAATAAATATTGGAAATTTACAAATAAGGTATATCATTAATTCAAATATGTTTTCCTTGAAATAATTCTGAACTACAAGGTCAAGCACACAATGCGCAAAGTGTATATGGATCAAATTCTATCTCAATTCATGACAATGAGAATAATACCTCCATAGCAAAATGGGAGACACAGAATACATTTTAAGTTTTTATCGATTCCTTAAGTCAGGGTAAAATGGTTATTAACAACCATATAGGGGTGAAAGAAAAAAACAGAGTGGTGCAAGAAGCAATTTCTCATTTTTTTTGTGCTATTGATTTAGCCCATAATTCAAACTGGGCTTTGCAGGTGTAACTCCTAGGTTTTTGGGCTAACTCAGTTTTTAATGTGATAATTATATTTACTTTTATTTTAAATAATACTATTTTATTAAAACATATATCATAATTTGTATAACGAATTAATATATTCAAAAATTAAAATTAATTTCATGTAAATAAATTTAAAACATGCATATTTTAGTTTTGAACTTTTGGATTTTTTTTTTAATTTTTAAAATGAACAAAATGACTCCTTCACTTTACATAAAACTGGACTAACCTAAAAACATATTGGATATTTAAAATACACCTAAAATTGACAGTTAATTTGAAATATGGATTGGTCCAAATTACAAAAAAGAGATTATAATTACGGTATAAATTATTGGTTCACTCCACACACATTTTTTTAATGTATGCCCTTTGAGTCAATTATGAGAATTTATAGGTATGAGATTAAGTAGAAAATAACGCCCTCTTATGATTGTATTTCAAGGAATAGAAAAAGGTTTTTATGTGAGTTGCTTTATTTAAATCAGAAGACCAATTGACAAGTGCCCTTAAAAAGGTAATATGTTATAAACATTTCTATAACTCACTTAACAAGTTATCCATTAAAAAGAAAACATTTGATTAAAGATTCAATGTAACTTTTTAGGACAATTATTTATATAATCATATCATTTCTATAAAATTATAATACAAAATACATTATCCTTACTATAACTTAATGATAAAATTGTGATCATTGTCCTTTTTTGACAAGAATAAACTATCATAAACAAATAAAAAACAATAATAATTAATCTAAATCTGTTGTAAAAAAATATACTATTTTAAAATTAAATTAATAATAAAATTGTTACTATCACTTTTTTATAGTAATTGATTTATAACTGTTTAAAAATATCATTTCAATATTAAATTAATTTTTAACATGTACGTTGCCTTCACATTTTTTTAATGAAAATTCCCTTTTACGATATATAATTATCTTTTTTCTACTTTCACAGTTTTGAAAATTATAAAAAAAAAAAGTCATCAATGAAAATTTACATAACAAATTCAAATTTTAAAAAATGTCCCCGCACCGATTTAAAATACTATTACTAAATATATAGTTTGAAAAACATATTATATATATATATATATATATATATATATATATATATATATATATATATATATATATATATATATATATATATATATATATATATATATATAAATATTTATT
>Ga0214545_1001115_pt1 | contig 48669 bp, 25 predicted proteins | sample CNSS4metaG_FD_160064 | JGI IMG/M metagenome (GOLD analysis project Ga0214545, IMG submission 160064) | Root nodule microbial communities from cowpea collected in UCLA plant growth center, Los Angeles, California, USA - CNSS4 | ecosystem: Host-associated > Plants > Roots > Nodule | place: USA... | reverse complement strand
ATATATATATATATATATATATATACGGGTTAAATATATTTTTGGTCTCTTAACTTTCGGTGGAAATTGGAAATAGTTCTTTCTCGAAATTTTAGACTAATTTAGTTCCTCAACTTTAGAAATACGTGTATTTAGTCATTTTAATCAATTTTTTTAAGTTTATTTGATGTTTTAAACGTATTTCATGATAATATTTGAGTTGTGTACATTGTTTAACTCATTTTAGTTTCAATGTTTACTTCAAAACGCGTTTAAAACGTCAAATAAACTTAACAAATTTTTGTTAAAAAGACTAAATTTACTCATTTATTAAAGATGATAGACTAAATTGGTCTAAAATTTTGACAAATGACTAATTCCAATTTTCATTAAAAAGTTAAATGACTAAAAATATATTTAACCATATATATATATATATATATATTCACTGTGAAGAAAAAGGTGACTGAAAGTTTTGGTGGGGAAGGGAACAAATAAAAGGTAGCGATAGATAGGTTTATAGGTAAAAAGATGAATAATCTATCTTTTAGGTAAGGTAGCAAAAATCGCAAGATTACAAAATTTTGTAGTAATGAACTATATTTAAAATAAGGAGGAATTTTTTATTTTTTTTTGCTTTACTTGTAATAAATTGATTTTTTTTTTTCGTGAAGCAATTCTAACTTAAGTCTTACATTTTAAGTGAAGATAACGTCTTGGATTATAATTTTTATAAATGTATTTTTTTCTTCTTGGTTCCGTGTCAAATATGCTTAAATATGTTATTGTTGGATGAGAAGCGGGTGTATTATAATAATTGAACATGAACGTAACAAAAAAATATTGAGAAATGTTTTGAACTAAAATGTGGATTAATGAGATAAGTGTCTTATATGATTTGATTGAGAAATGATAGATATTTGGGATGATAATTTAGCTTAGTTTATGATTGTGGCATTAAGTATTGAAAATCATTATTGAAAAAAGATTTTTTAATTTATAGTAATTGTGAACCTCTCTCCGTTCAATTTTTTTTTTTTCTCTTTATCTCTCTCAACAAATCTCTTTTTCCTTTTCTATAATTTTCTTTCTCTACACTTCACTTTTTTTCAAAATATGATTACATCTGGTCATATAGTAAGGACGGATCAATTCTACCTAATAAAAGTTTCAAAGAGAGCAAGTTTTTGTTATTTTAAAGATTTGTTGTTCTTTTCTTCTTCTTTTTATAATTTTGTTATTAATTTTGATTGGTCAATCGAAAAAAAAAGTATTTTTCTTGACTTAGTTAAGTTCTTATTGAGATTTGATTACATTTAAATATTTTTGTTTAAGTCTTTAGATTTTTAGAATAATCTTGTTGCTTTGAGTAAAAAATATTACACAAACTACCTTCACACTTATTTCAAACTCTATAATCAATGTTATTTTGGAGAATTCCGACTTAATTTGGTCATATATAAAAAATTATTTTGTTTAATTTTATATAGTACAAGTTGTTCTGTACAATTTTATTACTTTTATAATAATAATAATTGCGACATCCCATTTAAATAAAATAATCTACTCAATAAAATATTATATGATTATAATAATAAGAAGCAATCAGATGAACATAGAATATAAGAAAGGTACTATTACAGTCATCCAAAAGTGTACTGTGAAAGTGAACTTAGGCATACCACCATGCCATGAACAAACATAAAAGGAGTTTAACAGTTTGCAGAAAGGTCGCTCCTAGAGCAAGGAAATACAAAACAAGAAGGGCATTACAACCATAAAAACTGCTTTGCTACATATAACTAGTCCCCGACTACACAGCCCCGCTACCACCAACAGATCCACCTCCAGAATTCTTCTCATCTGCTCCCACCATAAGGTGATCATTGCAAAAGGAGAAGAATCAAGGCAAGAACACACACGAAAATGAAAGGGTAAGCTAGTGTAATTTAGAGTTAATACGGTATAACAGACAAGTATTTAAACAATTCAAGCATGTAACACAGTGAGCACAAGAATCATGATATAGCAGACAAGCATGACACTATGACTCAATTATCCGGATACATATACTAAGATCGGATTCACTGGACGCTTGCACTTGTGGTGGCCTCTACTGCTCTGCAGAGTCATTGCCAATGGGTTTCACCCTACCACACACAAGGTTAACCTTCAAGCATCTAAGGCCATTATCCTGCCAAAGACTAAGGCCTCCCACCACTCTCACCACTTGGGTCAGTATGCTCTACCTAAGACTCATTGACCCATCAGAGTTTCGAGATGCGGTCCTTACTTGAATCCATATCTTAATATATACACTACGCGCCACCATGAGACCTCCCCATGAGACTCATGGAATTACGCCTATCACATACAAATTTCATGATCCTCATACCATAACCACCACTTGTTATCTCAACATTGAATTCTTATGCACGTTCTCAACCAACCAAACAAAATCCCTTGTGTTACTCATACTAACATACAAATTCAGTGCATACAACTCATACCACTCATGCAATCACACCATAATCATGCGCGTTCGAGATAAATAGCCACACGCAAGGTAAATAGAGATAAAAAAAAACACAAATCTGCACTATTCTCGCCTAGGCTAGAAGTCCTCGCCTAAGCTACAACAACTGTCTCGCTTAGGCTAGGCATTCTCGCCTAGGCGAGGCCTGTAACAGTGGCACTCTGCTAGCTCTCGCTTGGGCGAGACCAGCTCGCCTGGGCGAGATCGCCATTCGCCCAAAAATAAAACCCCTCGCCTGGACGAGGATGCGAGCAGAGCACACCATGTTTTTTTTCGAGAACTCGCTTGGGCGAGTCACTCTCGCCTGAGCGAGACAACGCGTCGCTCAAAGACAAGGGCCCTTCGTCTGAGCCAGTTGCTCGAGCAGAACCTGAACGAGTCTTAAACACTCTCGCCTAGGCGAGATGATCTCGCTTAGGTGAGATTGACAGTACTCACCACTGTTTCACGCATGCAGCAGGAACGCACACACAAGGGAACATACCAGACGCAAACAAGACAAGTCTCATACCACAAAAAACCTCATTCATCATTCCAAAAGCATTCAACAACCCAAAAACAACAGGAGAAATATTTTAAACGGTAAAAAAACAAATACTAGCTTCCCTTACCTCTGTTTTGAGTACCAAAAGCAAACAAATCCTAACTAAGGGGGTACCACAGCTCCAAGAACTCGAGTAATGAGCTGAAACGTGAAAACCAGGACAAAACGAGGTAAATACTTGGAACCCTACCTAACCAAATGCTCAAACAGCGAAATGAGGAGGGAATAGACCAGAGAACTCTGAAGTTCAACTTACCAGAAGGTGCTAAATGGGTTTCGTTAGCTCGAATGTGGATGAAGATCGTGCCCTAGCAGAGCTCCTAGCAGAAGACAAGAGAGGAGAGGAAACTATTTTCTGAAAAAGGAGACAAGAGCATACTGAGTGAGCTGAAAGGGGTATTGGGGGTCCTACAGTTGGGCTGGCCTTGGGCCTACGAAAAGGCCAGGCCCAACCCTTTTTGGGACAGAAAAAGGGGCTTATAATAATTATTATTATTAAAAACAAATATTTTTATTTTTATTTATAAAGTTCTTTATAATTTTATTAAGGCAAAAGTACAAAATAATATGTATGCAATTCTAGTTTTTTATCTACAATATTTTTAAATGAATTTAAATCTAACATATTTTCATGGTGGAGCAACCTTTCTTTTTTATTTAATAGGATGTGCTGAATAAAGAAAGGTGAATAAGTATATGGAATGTTGTACAAGGTCCAATTAATTTTTGTAGCATTATCTTTAACTTATTGCAATGTAAACTCTTCCTACTCTAAAACCATGTCAACAAAGATAACATTTGAAAATTGTTGGAAAAATAATATACTATTAATGAAGAACATTGTCGTCTTTATCCTAGACAATCATCCTACTAATAGATAAATAAGATTAACAACACAAGGATACACAAGAGATAACACGAAAGCTTCAAAACTAGAGAAAACCCATGATCGTTGTCTAAAGACAACCAAAGAATAACATTATGTGAAAATTTGTACAACAGACAAACCAATCTATCATGCCCTTTGACCCGAAGTACACACTCTCCAAAGCAAGAATTGAACCTAGACCTCACAGCACTCTAATACAAGATTATAAAAAAAGTCAAATACAAACTTAAAGTGTTTTTTACTAAGATGAGAAATATCATAGACTTATAGTTCATTATATATCTACTATTATTCACTCCCTTACTTATCCTATGTGAGATGAGACTTTCCAAAATGTATTATTTTCATTAACCCAACAATCTCCACTCTGATTAAAATACACACATCTTCATTGCTCATAACAACAATCATGTTCTACCATAAAGAGTACACTCATTTTAAATTAAACCATCTCAAGAATTTTGTTTCACTCCACACATGCATCAAAACTAATCAATGCTTGTGTATAATCACCACACACCCTACACTAATAGTAGCCACACTGATATTAGTCAATGTCCTTGAACAATTACCATATGTCATGCATCAAAATTAATTCATTTTTGTGTATAATTAATAAATATCAAGAATAAGTAAATTTTTAATATAAAATTGACACTTATTATATATACTAACACATAACACCTTCTAAACTAAATTATTGCCAATTTAATAAAGGACCAAATTAGATCTATATAATAAACATTTAAACTCAATTGAGTTAAAAAGAACGTAGAAATCAAAATAAATCATAAATTTAAATATGAAAACTAAATTAGATTAAAAGGATGATAAGTTGTTAAATTCAACATAGAAGTATGAAGTTGACTCTTCGCTTAAATAATGAATTTTTTAAAAACCTCAACATGTCACTGTAAATAAATAAGCTAAGCCTAACTATAGAAATCTGATAGCTTGCTGGTCTATTACTACCTATAATGAAAGCAAAAATCAGAAAATGTAAATGGTAATAGGAAACAATTACATATTTAAGTTCTTTATTAATTTATAAATTACATACAGTAAGTACACCATTAGCATAATTCAATAACATTAAATGTAAAATATAAACTGTGATAATGTATAATGAATATCCACACATGCACTTATTAAATTAAATATTTATAACAATTGAATGATTTTTTCTCATTTCAATTAATTAAATTTAATAATTTGTCAGTTTTTGGATAAACTAGTAATGACAAACCAAACATTGTGTGTGTTCGGCTGGAATCAAATTTACATGTGAGTGGAATCCACACACTTCAACACCATTACAAAACATTACCGGCATCCATGCCAAGGCAAATGCCACTTTGTCGCACCTCCACTTTCCACCAGACCACAACCTTCTCCTCCTTCTAATCATGATCACTTCCCCTTTCCTCTCCCTTTCTCGACACCCCTTTTCCCACACTTCCCATCATTTCCCAACAGGGGCTGCTTCTCAAAGTTCAATCTTTCTGCCAAAGTTTCAATCTTTTGCTTTTGGAAACCATGCAGGGAGTGAATTTCCATCTGGGTCTTGCTCCAATGCTCTCAGAAGAAAAAGGGTCTCCGTGGTGTGCTCAAAGTCAACTCTGACTGTGGAAGAAGTGGCAGAGAGGGGAGTGAAGGGTAAGGGTGAAGAGTTTGATGCAATTGTTATAGGGTCTGGAATTGGAGGATTGGTTGCGGGAACACAGTTGGCAGTGAAGGGTGCCAGAGTTTTGGTTTTGGAGAAGTATGTGATTCCTGGTGGAAGCTCTGGATTTTACCAGAGGGATGGCTATACTTTTGATGTGGGTTCTTCTGTCATGTTTGGTTTCAGTGATAAGGTCAGTTATTTATTTATTTAATTGGGTGCATGCCATTTTTTGTGTGTAATCATTTACTTTAATTTCATTAGTGATGTGGTGAAATGTGGATGGTATAGAAACTTAGGGGTGAGCTCAAGAGCTGAATGTTACACTGAAGGAATATGGATGCTTTGTTTGTGAGAGGGACTTTCTGTTTCTCTCTGGTTGTAATGCATTCGTTTTTTTTTTTTTTGGAGACATATTCATTTGTAAAACAACACTCTATTTCGTGTTGCGATCAGTGTTATTGTGCTTAGCTGGTGCCTGGTGTTCATGAACAAAATGATTCCGTCTAGTTTGCTCTTTTGGTTAGTTTAATATTAAGAAAGATTTGGTTCATTATGTGAAGCTTGATTTTTTATCAATTAAGCTCCAAATAGGTGTAATTTGCTCATCTTCTGATAATACATTAGCCAATAGTAGATTCGAGCACTTGTAATTGTTCTTTATGTTGAATGGTATGCTTCCCAGGATCATGAAAACCATGTACCTTAAATTTGTGTAGGGTAATCTCAATTTGATAACACAAGCTTTGGAGGCAGTTGGTTGTCAGATGCAAGTGGTACCTGATCCAACAACCGTTCACTTCCATCTACCAAATAACCTTTCTGTTCGAGTGCACAAAGAATATGATAAATTCATTGATGAACTGACCAGTTACTTTCCCCATGAAAAGGAGGGTATTCTTAAATTCTACAGTGAATGCTGGAAGGTTTGTCTTAATTGAGGTGATTGCAGCCCCCTTAAGGCATTTTTGCCTCTCCTTGAAGTTTACCTTTTAAGATTTTATATGTGTTATGGCTAGATTTTCAATGCACTGAACTCCTTGGAACTGAAGTCACTGGAAGAGCCACTCTACCTTTTTGGACAGTTTTTTCAGAAGCCCCAGGAATGCTTGACACTAGGTATTTTCATCTTGTTTATTTTAAACTGCAAGGCTTCAAATTTGAACTCTTAACTTTAATTATAAGGTTAATATTGTTTTTTAGTTCCACTTGGTTTATCTTTTCGGTGTTTTGATTGATTGGAGGAGTTATGTTTTAACTTTGAGTTAAAAGAATTGTTGAAGGAAGCAAAGGGTGAAAAAGTGAACAAATACATCACTCAACTATATGTTATCTGTAGTTTGTTGCTTAATGCTACTGCATATAACTAGTTGACTCAACAAATTTTACCCTAACCATGAAGATCAGAGCAAGGTTTGAGTAAGACATGCTTATGCAATTCAATTAGTTTTTTATCTTTCAAGTAGTGAAACCCTAGACCTAGAGAATCACATCTCATGTACGTAGTCTAGTTCTTTTTTCTGGGTGGAGAATTTGGACTCAACAAACATTTTAGAAAACCTATATTGGTCTCCTAATTCCCAAGGGGGGTCTCAGCATTTCTGATTAATTTGCTCAAATCTTTGAAATGCATCAATTATTGCAATACCAAGTTGTGATGGTTTATATATGAAAAATTCTATATGAAGATTTCAATCAATGTGAGCATCTGATTAACTTTTGCTATGTCAAGAGGAACAGAGCAAAGAATGTGATCAACCCTAATCATTCTTGATGTGTGTGTATTACAACCTTCTTGTGGTAGACTATCTCTAATAACCAATAAGCGTTACATGCCTATTTCCTAATAACAGTATATAGTACATATTGATAGGGGTCATTATTGAAGATCCATTTGCAGCTCCCTCCATATTTGGGCTTTTTATCAGCCTTTTCATATGTTTTCAGCATTAACCTTTTTGACATATCTTTTGACAGCCTATTATTTGCCTCAAAATGCTGGAGCCATAGCTCGGAAGTACATTAAAGATCCAAACTTGCTGTCTTTCATAGATGCAGAGGTAGGTGTGATAACTTTTTGATTCAGCTTGAAGTTTCATGAATTTATTAAGGAAAATGTGTCTTGAATAGTTACTCGGTGCAATGTGTTAAGAGTGACAACAGGTAACTAAATAAGTGTGGAATCCATTCTAGTGGATCTCATAGAAGAGGTTGAGGACAATTGTTGTTGGTCTCATCATAGAATTTGAGTCGTAATATGCCACATGTTTGTATCTTTCTGTAACCTATTTTCAAGTGAGATAGCAGTCATATTACTACTCATTTACACTTTGATTAATTATTCAATTGTTGGTACGTGATTGGTAATTTGTATCCATGTTGTTGCAGTGTTTTATAGTGAGCACAGTCAACGGTATACAGACACCAATGATCAATGCTAGCATGGTAACCTTTTTTCATTCTTTCAGTTCATTAAATTTTGTATTACATTACTAAATTGTCTAGGAGAGGAGGTTTCATGCTTGCATTCATAGCTTCTGCTTCAAATGAATAGAGAATTAGATTGCAAAAAATAAAACTAGCTGGAATTTGACCCAACATTGACTGCTTTTAGTCCTAACAATGTACACATATTTTAGTATCTTTTTTATTTGAAATGTTAAGCATGTAAATTTTAAAATGTAAAGGTCATCCTTACATTCATATGAAGTATCTGTCATGTTTGTTAGACCTGTTATTTTTCTACCTCATAACTGACTATAAAAAGATGAAAGGGTTAAATATGTTTTAGTGTTTGAGTTAGACATTCATGTTATACCATTCAAAACAGTGAAAAGTAAAAGCACTTATGGTGGCCAGTACTATATAGCTCACCTTGGCCTCACATGCTCTACATTTCCTGCATGGCCTGACTCTTTTTTTCCCTCCAGGTTCTATGTGACAGACACTTTGGTGGGATCAACTACCCTCTTGGGGGTGTTGGTGGGATTGCAAAGTCCTTAGCAAAAGGTCTTATTGATCAGGGTAGTGAGATAGTTTACAAAGCAAATGTCACTGGTATTATAATTGAGCAGGGCAAAGCTGTAAGTGAGACTTCAGAATAGAAACAAGATGACATTTTGGAAAGAAGCATTTTTTCTTCAAGAACTGACTATGCTCTTTGCAGGTAGGTGTGAGGCTTGCTGATGGAAGAGAGTTCTTTGCCAAAACCATAATATCAAATGCTACCAGATGGGATACATTTGGTTGGTTTCAAATTCAAATGAGAACTTCTATAAGATTTTTTGTGTGAATATTTTACTGATGATCTCCGCGATGTTTCTCTGCCTTCATTAGTTCTTAGTTAGTTAAATCACATAATGTTACACTGCAGGAAAGTTGCTGAAGGGTGTTCCACTCCCAAAAGAAGAAGAGAACTTCCAGAAAGTTTATGTTAAAGCTCCATCTTTTCTTTCAATTCACATGGGGGTTAAAGCAGAGATTTTACCACCAGATACAGACTGTCACCATTTTGTACTTGAGGTAGTTGGAACTTTGCTCAACTTGAAATTTCTTAATAGTCCTTGTGCCTTAAAATGAATAATTAGCTAAATGCATTTCATCGGCACTTCTCTAGAACAACTGGTCCAAATTGGAGGTGCCATATGGAAGTATCTTTTTAAGTATACCAACTGTTCTTGATTCATCATTGGCTCCCGAAGGTCGACATATCCTTCATATATTCACAACTTCTTCCATGGAGGACTGGGAGGTAGGCAATACTGATAAACAAAGTTCAAAACTTTCACATTGCATGCTTCTATGACTTCAGAATCTGTTTTTGTCTTTAAAATTTCTGGTGTCACTGTTTTCTGTACTAGGGTCTCTCAAGAGTAGACTATGAGGCAAAGAAGCAGCTTGTAGCAGATGAAATCATAAACAGATTAGAGAATAAATTGTTTCCAGGTCTTAGATCATCCATCGATTTTATCGAGGTATTGGCTATAACCTCAGACCTCATAATACTGAATGGTATTAGCTTTTGATTCTTGTGCTTTTTTATCATGAGTATGCTTTCTGAAATCTTAAGCTTTCCAATAGGTAGGGACACCAAAGACACACCGGCGATACCTAGCTCGTGACAAAGGGACATACGGTCCAATGCCACGTGGAACACCGAAGGGGTTATTGGGAATGCCATTCAATACCACTGTAGGTCTACTTCCTTAAACGAATAACTGGTTCAGTTATAGAAAATATTCTGCTATGCTTTTATAATGCTCTGCTTAAAGCAAGTCACAAACATATAAAACTTGCAGGGCATAGATGGTCTTTACTGTGTTGGTGACAGCTGCTTCCCTGGACAAGGTGTTATTGCTGTAGCTTTCTCCGGAGTTATGTGTGCTCACAGAGTAGCTGCAGATATTGGTAAGATAAAGCATTCCTTTAAATAATAGCAAACAGTCCTCCAAATTCTGGCAAACCCTTACATAATGCTTCATGTGCAAAAAGTTTAAGCATTCCGAAATTGTGGCCAACCCACAGATAGTGTGAAGGAATGCTATTGTGTTGTTCCTCAAAATGGTAATAGCAGACATTTGTAAGCATTCCTTTAAATGCATAGAGTTGTTGTTTCTACAAGAAGCCGTATTAGTATTGTTTTGTAATTGTTAAGAAGTAAACTTCAAGCTTAAACTGTAGATTGACCTTATCTTTAGTTTGTATGCTAGACTCTAATCCATGACTCTGATGCATGTTAAAAAATGAATTTTAAGTTTAACTCATCTCCGCAAAACCAACTTGTAAAGTATGGTTTTATTTATATATTGTAAATTAATCTTATCTCTAGTTGATATGAAATTTTCAACGCTGATCATATCTAGAGTCAGTGTAATAAGTTGCATAATGAAGGATTCTATTAAATATCAATGCATATTACTTAGGTGAAATTTTGATTCTAGTACCAATGGTATTGAACATGTGCTTGTCTCATAGTATATAACAGTGAACTGCTCTTGCTGAGAATGGTGGACATAATTTCATTTAATCTTTCTTACCCTTATGTTATTTTGCTGTTCTTTGAAATAGGGCTGGAGAAGAAGTCACCTGTGTTGGATGCCATGCTGCTTCGGTTGCTTGGTTGGATAAGAACAATGGCATGAGATTTAATACATAGCACCATTTGTTTGATCACACCATTGTTTCACTGCAGATTTCCTCCTCAATGTTCAAGACTCAGCAATTTGCCACAGAAGATAGGTGGTATCAGTTGCAACTCAATCCATGCAGTGCCATGGCTTGGAAAAAAAAGTAATTTGGAGGGTGCAAAATAAATAAGCTTAGAATGTATAAATCAAATCTGGCGGTTTTGACAATAATTTATTGATTTAAATTCTCAATTGGTCGTTATTTTTGTTCGAAAATCTCAATTGGATACTTAGATTTTAAGTGTTTCAAGTAACTATTCGTAATATTTAATACTGATTATTTTTTGAAGTAATAGTCTTTTATGATATACAAATATATTTTTTTACTTTATTAGTAGTAATACTCCTTACAACTTTACCACTTTATTTGCCACGAAATAAATGTTAATGTAGAACTTATCTACACTTTTTATTTATTAGTTTTTCTTAAGAGACCTCAATTTTTTTTTTATATAAAAAGCGAAATATGTATGAAAATATGCAAAAAGTAAAAAGTAATGATTTTTTCCAATGAATTTAAGAAAATAATCAAAATTTTATCAGAGTTGGAACAATTTGTGCATAATTTCAGGAACACACTCATAGGCTTGCAACGAAAACCTATAATTTCAAGTTATATTTTGTAGGTTTTCTCATAAAAAAATACTTTGGAAATGAATTATTTTATTATATAGAAACTCGTCTATATCTTGACAAATGCAAGTATCCAAGCATATGAGGACTAAATTTTTTTTAAGTGAAGTCTGCCATGTGACGATTTAACATTTCGTATATCCTTTAGTTTAAAATCTTAATTTATTTGTATAAAGTACAAAATGTATACTTCAATTTAAATATTTATCATAACTAATTTTATTATTGTTCATTTTTCAATAAACAAAAACTCAATTTAGCCTGATTTACACAAATTTTATTCAAAATTTATTATCTAAAAAAATTAAATCTCAAAAATATAAACACCTAACGTATATTTTGAAAAATATAATTTTAACTATAAAATTTAATTCTTAAATTTAAATTAAAAGAATTATTAACGATAAAAAACTCACTTAATTTAAGTTGACGAGTCATATACATGGGAATTTTTGTTTAAAAAAAATTCATCTTACACATGATGACTTTTCTATAGTGAATGACCGTAATTTATTTTAAAAATTATCTAAATTTGTAAATTCTAAAAGAAAGTTGACCATTTCAATTGAATATATATATATATATATATATATATATATATATATATATATATATATATTATTTGGTGCTTATTGATCATTGCAATACAAAACTCTTTTGAACATGTATATTTTCTTAAATAGTTTCACATATATTTCAGATTAGTGGTTGATCTTAATTAATAATTTTAGAAGATAAAATAATTTTTATAAATTAAAGTATAATTTCAATGTCTCATGTTTATAAAAATTTATCAGAATTTATTCTACTCATATTGTAAGGTGGCTTGAGCGAAGTTTCTTCCTCTCACATGTGTAGTGCACTTCTCATTATTTATTAACAAAAGTTTCAAACAAATTGTATTACTTTTAATCATTAACAACACTTTTTTTTTCTATTGAATGAAGAAATAAAAAAATACTACTAAAAATTCTCATATTATATGAAAATTTTCTTGTAAATTTGTTAAAAAAATTTACAAAAAAATTTTTTATGCTATTTTCTTTTAAGGATCTTAATTAGTAGGTAATTTTTTCGTAGATAATTATTTTTTTAAAAATTATAAAATCTGTAAGTATTTTCTACAAAATTTGATTTGAAAAAATGTTTTATAAAAAATATTTTAAAAAAAAATTGACAGCAATTTTCTGTAATTTTTTTTTCATAATAAAATTTATAAATATTTTGTATAAAAAAATTTCAAAACAAAATTGATAAAAAATATAAATTTTTTTAGCTTTGAAAACTATGAATTCATACTAGGTACATTCCTATTAGAATTCTACTTCAAAGTAGTGATAAAATACAAAATCTGTTTCATCTTACATGTTTTTCAATTATTTTTATATAGACAGGAATAATCGAATGAATTATATCAAGTCAAACGATTAGGACAAATATGTCAAAATCATAAATACTTTATTTTTGGTAGTATCCTTTATTATATACTTTATTATATATGCTTAGTTTTGAATGGCTAATATCTGCATTGAACTTGTATCTGAGATTGTACATAACTATCACATTGTACCCTCGTTATGTTTTTCTTCTTATGCTGTGATATATTTTGATGCACATTATACTATTAGCATCTTTAAGCCCTCAATATAGTAACTTAAGTTACCTCCTTAATCTTCCCAAAAATCATTTCTACTTATCACATTTTTATTAAGTCTAAAGGGGTTTCTAATAGTTATATATCCATCATTTGCATACATCATTTGCCTTTTCTCTTTCTTCCTTTTCCAAAGCCTGATCAAGCCTGCAACATGATAAACCATGAAATATGATATTTATTGCAAAATTTGATGTCTATTCTAAAGTTGATTACATTAAAATTGACAATGAATTTCCTACCACAATACACAGTAGGTTTAATGCAAGTTGTAACTTTTGTTGATGTCAAGTTATGTCTTTCTGGAGAATTGTGATTTCAGAAAGGCTTAAGCAACTTAACTACGCTAGATTCGTAGCAAATGGATAAACTTGAGTCAATTAAACATTGCTGCAGAGTTAAGAATCTCTCCAAAACAAATATCTGAATTCTCCAGATAAAACTGTGCCTATGATCATAACATGTGGTTGCTTGCACTATTAATGTGTTTCACCATGCTAATGCTAAGTGAAATACAATATTCACAAGACTAAATCAAAAAAGCCAGAAGCTCTAGCTACCTAGGTGCACCATTTGGTGTTTGAGTCTTCTTCATTCATGCAATGCAAAGAGTGAAGTTTAAGTTAAGCCCCTGATTGAAGTTTCATTCTCCTGAGAGAAAGATATGCCAAGAAACGGTAGCCAAAAACCATGACTATTAGAGCAGCTACCTCTGTTGCACCACTATCAATTCTGATACCATTTATGATTGGTGAAATGTGTTCATATTGCACCTTCAGCAGAAGTTTGTAGGTGTGGTAGTTGAAAGACATGTACCGGATCCATGAAAAAAATATGGGGACTCTCTGCCAAAGTTAATTTAGTATCACAAGTTAAACATTCTTCTGAACAATAAAATCAGTAACTAGTACAAACAAATTGAATTTGACATTTAAAATTGTGTCAATTTTCTTTAGTTCAAGCTCTATTGTACTAGTCAAAACACCTTGGTTGGTTTGATGTTTTATATGAAAAATAAGGACTGGAATGTTTGTTTACCTGTACAAAAAATCCTCCAGCCAGCATGAAAGTCATCACAGTAACTGAAGCTAAAGTTGTTGCTCTTTTCAAGTCCATTAATGTGGCTCCAATAGCAAGTCCAAGTCCCTGATTCACATAAGTCATGTGTTAAGAAGTGAACCTTTAGCTTAACTCAACCTTACAAACCCAAATTGTTAGGTGAGTTTCAATTCACTTATATATTATAAATTGATCTTATCTCTAGTCAATGTGAGACTCTTAAAGTAAGAACTGAAAACTGTATTTAGAGTCAATTTGGTGTGAAACACTGATTTTTTATAAGCAATTCCTTATTTTGATTTTACTTCTTTTATTCAAAGGCATGAAAAATAGTCAGAACATTTCTTGTTTGTTTTCAAATGTTTGAAAATAATATGGATACTATGGAAGTTTTTTGCATTGTCATTCATGTTTGTTGTGTTTCCTAATTGATTGGAAACTAAATGAATACCTGAGCAGCCACTATGCAGAGGAAGACAGTGAGAATGGTGAGGAAAAATGGTGCAACACTGAGTCTGAGACCGGCCATGAAATAAACAACAAGTAGAAAAAGCACTGGTAAAATGAGGTCAAGTGGAAGGTCACTGGTGGTTCTAGCCAAGAAGTATGCACTTAGTCTGTACATATCTGCTGCTCTCTCCTTACTCAACATGGCTCTTTCTTGAGGAAATGTGAATATTGCAGTGAAAACAGGAAAAAATCCCCAGAAAACGGCAATGAAGAATAGCAATCCTGCCTGCAATCCACAAAGATCAGTATCTTACAATGTTCATGCTTGTAATAGCATGTCTGATAAAGAAAAATACAAGCTAACACATTCTATGGTACATTTTTTCTAAGGTGTTATCATTGACTAAAATTTCTTAAGACTCACAAATGTCTTTAAATATAAGTTTCAATGAATTCTAATTAATAATAGAGAATATGTCAGAAAAGGGATGTTTCCAATATTCTAGATGTGTATTTGTACTTTCTTTCTTTTCCTTTGTTTTTATGACTTTTGTCACCATTTTAGGACTAGCAGAAATAGCTTACCTGATCTTGCAGATCTTTTGGGTTCTTAGTGTCTGATTGCCACCAGAGTAATCCTAAAATGACAGCAGTAGATAAAACTTGAGTGATTCTTAACCAGCTAAAATAATCATGTCTACGTTCTTTGATTCCTCTCCAAAATAATATGGAATATTGCTCATCCCAACTTGCTCCCCATTGTCTCTTATGAGAACACACTTTAGACTTCACTGCTTCATCAAGAGGTATAGGAACCATTAGTCTTTTCTTTTCTGTTTCTGCAACTCGAGTTTCATATGCCTCCACCAGATACTGTTAAAATTCATCTTTGATGAGATCAATGTTTTCTCATCTTGAGATTCTTTATACTTGAATGATGTTAAAACTCAAGACTAAACTACTTAAAATTTGCTTCTGTCATGAAAACCTACATACTAATGTAAAGAATTTTTGTACAGTATCATTTAATCAAGAATTGGCATGCATGATAAGTTTGATAACTTCTACAGTAACACTTTAAATCTCATATCTACCATGACCAATTTCTAATTTTAGAGTGCCTGTTCTTTACAAATGATATACTGCAAAGAGCTGTGACGGTTACCTCGTGTACAACTGCTGGTGATGGTTTCCCATTTGGTGTTTCTGCTTCTGCATTTTCCATGTGTACTCTATCTTCCAACTCTGAGGGTAGGGAAACATCATTTATGTTTCCATTGGCAAGGTCTAGCAAAAACTCTGCTGGGTTCATGGAAATAAGTGGTGAGCATCCAATAGACTGGAAGTAAGTCATTGCTTCTGATGCTTTTCCAAAGTAAAGCAAGCTCCCTTTTCCAAGAAGGATCAACTTGTCAAATTTGTGAAAGAGTCTGCTTGATGGTTGGTGAATTGTCGTCACCACTGTTTTACCAGCCTACAATTGCAATTAACAAGCTAGTGATAAAGGTTTAGTCATGGCTAAGATATCTTGCAGGTTCATCACCAAAGCATAAACTTAATGGTTCATGCATGTAAATAAATAAATACACTCAAAAGATCTTAAACTAAAGAGGGTCTGCCAGTATTTCTCATGAGATATTAGGTGTGGTCTAAAATCTTAGGATATGATATATATAACAAATACCTCTGCTATGTCTTGTAGCATCTGAACGATCCTCAAGGCTGTTGTGGAATCCAAACCAGATGTTGGTTCATCAAGAAAAAGAAGAGAAGGGTTGATTATGATCTCATTTCCAATACAAACTCTCTTCCTCTCACCACCAGATACTCCACGCACAAAGGAACCTCCAATCATAGTGTCTTGGCACCTTTTTCATACATAAAATATAAACTATTGGCTTCCATATTTAAGTACCAATAACATGTAAAATGGTTATACTACTCTACTCTTCAGTCCTTGCCATGACTTTCTCTATCAATGTGACTTTGTGCTCATAATAATTTAGACATTCATTGTTAAGGATGGAATGGAACCATTTACCTCTCCAAGCCAAGCTCATAGATTACATCCAAAGCTCGTTTTTCCTTCTGCTCCTTTGTGAATGTCTTTGGAAGCCTTAGCCTGGCTGCGTATGTCAAAGTCTCTTTCACAGTTAAGTGAGGAAACAGAACATCATCTTGTGTCACAAATCCTATCCTGCCACATGTTATATATGATAAGTTGGTTAACTCTTAGAATAATTACCTTAAAGATAATTTCTTTAGTTTAATTTTAAGTACCCTATTAATTTTCACTTTTGAACATGTTTGTTGCAGATGCACTTAGTAAGATGGTGGTCTCCACCATATAAGAGTAAATCTGGCTATTATAGTTCTATGTTTTACCTGCTCTTAAGGAACTTAGAGTATGGTTGATCATTGTAAGTGATAGATCCACCACTTATAGGATGGCATAACCTGCCTCCAAGAAGGTTTAAAAGGGTTGTTTTTCCACTTCCTGAGGGACCCATCAATGCCAAAACTTCCCCTGGATTTACAGAACCAGTTATCCCATTCAAGATATCCTTCTCCTCAGTTGTTGTCATGCCTTTGATCACTACCTTGTAGCTCACATCTGTGAACTGCACATTCCACAGTAAGAACAAAACTCATTATATGTGTGTGTTCCCTGACTAACACATCATCACAACTATGCTCAATGCACCACAATATATACATAGCCGTGTTATAAAGCTCAAGATATAGTTAAGTAAGTAGTACTGCTAATTTATTTGTCTGGTTAACTTGAAGAAGGGGTAGCACTGTGCATTGATGCTGCATGAAATGAAACTTAGTACAAGACTGAACCTGATGATCATGCTATATAAGCCATGTTCTATTGGTTAAGTTGATTGTTAAAGGAAGCTTGATTCATGCCTGGTGAAATACACAGGACCAGATCAAAGTCATGTTCTATTATTAATGAATAGAAACTTAGTTTGAAGCTTTGAATCCTGGCAGAGGTTGGTGTAGAGATGGAAACATTTATACAAGTAATAAATGTGCATTACCTTGAGAAATATGGGTAGAGTAGGTTCCGTTTGAAACTTTGTCCTAGGTCCAGCTTCGATATCTTCAGCTGCAACACACATAGTTAACAACCCTTTTTAAAAAGAAGCTCCTTCAGTCAGAAGGCAACACCAGGCATGCAACTGTTACAGTTTCACCTCTAAAGAAATGAATAAAAATGGTTGTTCTTGATCTTGACCAAGTGTGTGGTGGTGGTGTTATCATGAGAGGGTAAATATCTTTAAAGTGATTCGGAATATAAACTATGCATGGATGCTTCTCATGTCAGCATGTCAGTGACACTACATGATCCATTAAAAGGGTGCAACATTTGCTGGTGATGAAAACTCATGTGGGGTAGCATGGACCATGATTAGGCACTGACATGAACCAGTGAAGTTGCATCCTCATGGTGGTGAAAGTGAAAAAGTCAACCTGAATTTAATCGAGGGACCCAAACATGAGGCAATTTGCTCTCCCAGAAAAAAGGAAGAAGGGGAAAAAAACACAGAAAGAGACAGATTCACTTGTGTGTGGAGCCACAGGTACGACATAATTAACAGCTAAATTGTCTTTCAAAGACATTAGTCAACAAAATGTGTCATGTTCCCCGCATAATAGTACCTCAAGAAAAAAAATGTTTGAAACTTTATATGAGAGGATGTAACATGGAAAAAGAAACCAAAAACTTGAGTTTGAAGTTTCTCCAATAAAATGAAAAGCCACCCCATGAATCACATCAGAAAACTGTGCATGCATGAATATATGACAAGATAATTAGTACAATATATAACTGAACTTACTTTGTACTTTCATCTTCCATAAATATGCTTCTAATAATCTCATAACAATAATTAAGCTTACTTTGTACCTTTGTCCATCTTTAATAACCCATTTTATTGATAAAAAAATATTATTTATTACGATCACAAAAGTTTAGATACTAATTTACAAAATAAAAAAATATATTATTTATTAAAATAGTTATTGTAATGAATAAAAAAATTATAATTGATTAATAATTAATTAAAAACTACCTTTTTATAGCTAAAATCATTATAGTTAATATTTAGCGACCAATTTATAAATTTATTTTTGTGATAGTCAAAATCTTGATAATTAAACTTTAGTTGTTAATTTAAAAATCAATTATAATTCTTTATTTATAATAATAATTATTTTAATAATTAATAATTTTATTTTATAAATTAGTATCTAAATTAATTATTATATAATTATTAATTTTTAGTCAATAAAATTGGTTACTAATAACAAAGGCGTATTTAGGTGATAAAATTATCAAGTTTAATTTTTCTCGTACACTTGTATAAACTTATTTTACTGTCACCGTCAATTTATATATAAGTTTTTACTCTTGCACTTTTTATAGGGTTTTGTTAGCATGAGTTTGACCAATATTAAACAATTTTGTTTTTTTAAATTACGTATATCAAATTTCACGTAATTAATATTTTATTTAGCCACTTTTATTTATACTCAATATATTGTACACAAAAAAAAAGCAGACCAATGAAATACCAATTGGTTTTTCTTTTCACAAAATTGATCCATTATACAGAAAATCCAATTCAATGATTGAATTGGTTTGTTTATCTAAAAAAAAGTCATCAAACGACATAATTAGTGTAAATGGATGATGTTAATCAATGTTTAATATAAGTATAAAGGTTAGCAATGTGACAAGAAAAAAAGAAATATTGATATGTGTCTGAAAATGATGATGAAATTATTAATGAGAAGAAGTATGATTGGTGTAATGAAAGAGACAGTTATGTGGGGCCCACTAGAGTGCGTTGGGTTTGTTTGGATCGTGAATCACGGGCTTTGTGGTTAGAAGTGGTTGCTTAGATTGGACCCATCTTTCAGATCTACCACAACCTATTTCATGGTAAATCTATCCAATTTTATTTTTATTATTACATGCTTTTTAATTCATAAGTTTTTATAAGAAAAATACGAAAAATAAATTGATTTTTTTTTTCAAAATTATACATCGTTCAAGATAGTATCGTTATGAGAAAAGGACAATTTAACAATATAGAATCACATCTCTTAATAATAGTATGCTTTTTGAGGATATAAAAAATAAATTAAAATAAACACAAACAATACGATAAACGACACCAGAAACTCATGCAATAAAAATATTATATTTAGATAATTCAAATTTATTTCTAAAAAAATTACGATTAATACAAATAGACATATTTTTATACCAAAAATAATAATTTTAATTTAAAAATATTAATTCTCTTTTTAAAAGTGCTCACAAAATTTGTTTTCTAATCTCATCATATTTAATCATAATAATTAAAGAAAGTTCATACTGATAATAATTAAAGAAAGTTTCATATTAAAAATTTAAATATTTTTTTTCTATAAACTAAAATCAAATTATATATATATATATATATATATTAAAAAAAATTATAGAAAACATCCAAAAATAATTTATATATTAACAACACAAATTAATTTTAGCTTGTAAAAGATCTTTTTTTTTCCTTTATTTATTTCTACTTAAAGATGAGTGTTTTCAAATAAACCCTATTGTGTAAACTTTAATTGTATTATATTTTTAAGTATGATATTGTTTCACTCGCTTTTTATTTTAAGAGAATCAACTTTTATATATATATATATATATATATATATATATATATATATATCTTATACATTTTTGACACCATTTTTAATTTTAAAACTTTAAGACACCATTTTTAATTTTAAAACTTTAAGATAATGATGTTATGAATTTTTATTTTATATAATATTTAATTTTATCTATTCTATATCTAATATAAAACTTTTTGATTCACATATTAACTATTTTCGAGAAATGTGATTTTACTGTAAAAAAGGTCGGTTATTGGAAGCATAGGTATGAGTGGTGCTTAGCCACATGGTGTGGATTACGGAAAGGTACCAATAGGGATTGTACTTGTTTGGATAATATAGCAGTTAACAGGAAAGTGATGAGATTTTGAGATTTTAACTTTTCACATGTACTTCACTTTCTGTTCTCTTTGCCCTACCCAAAAGGTCGTTCTGATAAATGCAGATGCTTCTGCATTATTATTTATCACAAAAAGGAAATCTACTCTCAGATCTCTAAATTCAATCTGCATCACACAACACACCATCTATGTTCTGTGGTTACTATAGCTGCACGACACAAACCTAAACCAGAGGTATATAATATAAAATTGTTCTTTCAATTTAACTTTATGCAGACATGTTCTTAATTTTACAAATGGAAAATGATTTGAATTGTTATTGTAATTATTTATTTATTTATCCATTGAATATAAAAAATAAAAAGTGACATCATTTTCAACTACCTAAGAGTTCAGCATCATTGAATGATTGACTCCAGAAGGATCAACCTAGACAACAAAAAAAGCTGAATTCATTTCATTTGGTTTTTATTTATTATATACTTTACATAAATAAGTATTAAATTAAGAAAAAAGATGTTCTTAGATTACCCTTTATTAAAACATGATATAAAACATAAGATAAAATAAAAATGTAACTTGAATCATGGTTTTGAAAGAACATTGGAGTATGAAAATGCATGATGCAGAAAGATGATTATGATCGAAACTTACGAATATCATCATCGCTGAAGGGTTTGGAGTCAGCGATTTCTTCAGGAGGCATGGTGAAGCCAGTGAAGGAGAAAGAGAGTCCCAAGCTAGCACTTGAGGCTCTGCTAAGTGCTGCACCACTGCTCAGATCATCAAAATCCAACTTCATTTGGCTTATTTGAGCACTTCTAGACTTTCTTATGTGAGTGTTCTTCCCTCCGCCGCCGCGTCCCGGTGACGCGCCGGTCAGCCGCCGGCTCGACTTCCTCGACAGGGTGCCGCCACCTTCCACCACCCCGTTCGCAGAGTGGTCGCTCGACGGCGGCGACTTCATCGCCGCCACCATAGACTCCACTAACTGATCAGATTTTGTTCTCACTAATGATGTGTTGTTTGCTTTCTCCATGTTCTCAGTCACCACTGTTTGCCAACAAAAAATTGTGTTTTTAAACAGACAATATTTTAAGAGAAATTTGTTTGGTATAACCTATGTCTGATGTTTTTTAACCGCAGCACAGTTTTCAGATTTCTCATAAACAACAAAGTTTTACACAGATATCCCCATTTGCCCTAACACAAGAGTTTTTAATATATCTTCTTAGAAATTAATTATATCTTCTTTCTCTGTATTGATTCAAGTTGATCAAATAAAACCCTTAGATTTCTCTGGTAGCAAAGCAAATACAGTTTATTTATCAGTATATAAATGAAATTTTATAATATATATATATATATATATAGTTCATGAAAACTATATATGTTAACAGTGGAGAGGCATAGTATATAACAGAAATATTGGTATGTTTTTTTGTTTTGAAAGCTGAAAATTTTGGAGGGGAATCGGGTAATAGTAGCAAAGTAGTCAAAGAGTAGAAGGAGTAATAATTGAAGACAAGAAAACATGTTATATAGTACAGGAATAGGTATAATTTTATTTTTGTTGTTTAAGAAGTGAAAGCAGAAAAAAATACCTGAAAGCAGAATAAAGAGTTGTTTTTAGTGGTGATGATGATCCCAAAATGGAAAAGGAGACCAAAACTCAACTCAGAAAAACAACACAATCGATGAATTAACACATCCAATCATGCAGAGGACTCACACTCTTATAAAGGGCAATTAAGACCCTAACGATGAAGTTACGAAACTACCCTTTCCCTTCACTGCAAATATCAATGTGTTTTGTTTTCCATCTTTTTAGATAAGAACTAGACCTCAAGATATGATTGCACGTTATGGAGCTTCCATGCACGCTAGGTAAGGCCATGATTGCCCTGCACGCGTCAAACATGTAATGCTAATACAACTCTATTAAAAATTTAAGTGTGAGTTTAAGTTCTACATTATTTAGAAATGAAAAAACAGAGTATTATATATAAAGATCCATAAATCCATTGTCTTAAGATTTTGGATTAAAAGTAGTGTCGATGTCTTATATAGTTGGACTCAGGTCTTATTAATGTTGTATCTTCCCAATGAAATTTTCTCTGTAACCCTAACAAACCCTTTTATTTTATTTTATTATTTTTCTGATTATGATTATTGTTCATGCAAATTCCTCAGAGTTTGGAGGGTTGTGTCAACTAGTTGGGTGGAGGTTGAAAATGGTGTCAAAGGTCAGGGTTTTGGTATTAATGAAGCTGTTTAGCCATATTTGTTGTGATGAAAGGAGTGAGGGTGGCAACTCATGGCTCATGTGCCGGCTAATTAAGTGCTTCTAATGAGGACAAAACTTTCATTATATGATAATAGCATAATCATGTAATCATGTATGTATTTTGTAGGGTTCTGTCTACAATTCATTTTACAGATATAATAATCATAGTTTATTCTAAGTAAGAGTCACTCTTCATACAAGTTCAGTAATACAAGCTCTTTCAACATCTGATGCAGTCACGTTCGACAGTGGATCCATAAAGTTAAAATGAAACATGAATGTCTATAAAAAGTGAAATAGAACAACGGTACGGTGATTCAATATTTCTACTTTATTTAGATTATTTTAGATCATTCGGACTTCCAACACACCCCCTCACGCCGAGGTATATTCATCTTGTGCGTGGAACAAAATGTCCAAGAAAGACTCTAACTTGACTCTGATACCATGTTAGAAGTGAGCTTTAAATCTATCTCAACCCCACAAAACCGACTTTTAAGGTGAGAATTGAACTCACTTATGTATTGTGAATTGGCCTTATCTCTAGTCGTCGATATGAGACTTTCAACAATAATAGATAAATAAGTGCAAATTTCACTTTATAAGTTGATTATGTAGAGATGAGCTAGATTTAAAAGTTTATTTCTTAATATGGTATATCAGAATCATGAATTAAAGTCTATTTTAGTAAAAAAATTTATCTGTTAAATCTAAGATTAATTCACGATATACGAGTGAGTGCAAATTTTACTTTACAAACTGAGTCTGAGTCTGAGTCTGTGAGACTGAGTTAAGTTTAAAAATTTACGTGCTAAAGTTGCAATTAGTTATAATGAGTTTGTAACGGTAACAGTAGTGTGATAGGTAGGAATTGCAGTTGAGGATGGCAATTTAAATTGAAAGCATGATGTTTAGTAAAAAAGTGGTGTTTGCTGGGTTAGAGAGGGACCTGTAGCTAACTATTTGAGATCTTGCTTTCATGAGAGATTACCTGCAGAAGAGGGAAGTGTAGGGTTTTTGGAGTTTTCTATGCTGGAAAGATATCATGTCTAGTACCTTTTCATTCTGAAATTCAACCATGTTGATGCAGACTACATCTACATATATATATTTATTTAAATACTACTTTTGTCTTTTTCCCAATCTCTAAATATATCAAATTTTCAACCCTGCAAATATTTTATTACCATCTTTTTAATTTCTTTTTTGCCATATTTATAAATATATATATATATAAGTGTGTGTGAATTTACCTTTTTTGTTTTACAAATACCAGAAGTTATAAACGCTCAAATATAAGAAAAAAAAAATTATACAAATTTTCACATATATAATTCTTGTTCATCTGTTTTTTACCTTGTTTATGATACGTCTGATTGATAGAAAGAATAGAGCAAAAGAAGCGAAAACCCTAACTTGTTTTTAGTGAGCGAAAAAGTAAGTGTATTAAGGACAAATTATTATCATTATGGATCAGTTTCACTTGTACTCTGTGTTTTATGAAGTTTCTACGAAGCTTCCTTCGAATATATTGGTGGCATGTACTTTGTCAAAAATTAAATTTTCATTGTCATTACACTCTTGTACCTTCAACAAATTTCATTGTCGTTCTCGTACCTTCAAGAATTGCAGTACAAATCTCCACGGGTTACCGCAAAAAACTTTCTGATATTGAAACTTGTGGGAAAAAAGAAAGAACATTTTCATGAAAAAAGTTATAGAATAGGTTTATGTATAGACATAGACTTACAATATGCCAAAATTTCTTTACGTTTATAAATTGATTTCTTATGTTGTATTTTTAAAAATCTTACATCGACTAGAGATAAGATTAATTCACAATATATAAGTGTAGTGTAAACCTTATCTTACAAACCGATTTTGTAAAATTGAGTTAAATTTAAAGTACACTCTCTCTAACATGTATATACATGGTTGCCCTTAAATAAAATAAGTTATTAAGTACAAAATTCTAAAATATTGAACTGGGTCACTCACTTGCTTAGGTATAGTAGGTTATTATTCATGAAAATCATACAATACAAATCACTCAATAATAGTAGAAAATTTAAGCGTAAAGACAAAAATATATTTAATGCATAAAGTTGTAAAACGTGTCTGCAAATCACGTGATGTGTATCCCAATTAGAAATGGATTGACAATGAACTTTATTATCATATTATTCATTTGAATGTGTTATATAATCTATAGTGTACTATTTTTTTAGGTTTGTAAGTATTTTTTTAGTATGTTGAAACTCTATATATGGGGTTAGGACATTTATATTATTTATTTTATTCTTTTTCGTCAACAAAAAATGTCATCAAACATAATTTTAATATGGATTTCTCAAGTAATTATCAAAATTTCATATCAAATATAAAGAAGGAAAAATTAGAAAATTATTATAATAGTTAGGAGTTGATTTAAGTGTTGTTATTACAAAATAAGCCTATACTAGGTGTATGAGAGATTTTGAAAGTTGTGTTATAAGATGAGGGTTTTCAATTTTTACCATAGAAGTTGTATAAGAGGATTTGTAATTTTTTTCAAAAAAGTTGCAAAGAAATAAAGGTATGCATTTTTTGTCACAAAAATACATTTTAATGGATATAAGTCTTGAAGTACCAAATTATGTTACATTTTTTGTCACAAAAACTTAGATATTTTTTCTTAACTTAGAATTTTCTTTAATTCTCTCCTTTTTTTTTTCATAAATAGGTTTGGGAATCCATTAACATAACTAAGATATTCATTATATAAAGTACATTTACAACACAAATATTGAAACATAATATTAGAGATGTAATGATTAAATTGTGAATGATGAACACAATAATTTGATCATATTGTGTGAACTTGTTGTAGAAGGAGGATAAGGTTGGTAACAAAAAAAGAGAAAGAAAATGAAGAAAAAATGATGGGTATAGAAGTAATTTGAGTAGAGAGAAAAGGGTAAAAGAGAAAATTTCGAAGTTTGTGGTTCGTGGAGAAGAAGAAGAGTGAGCCAAAAAGGAGTTGTTTGGATTGGTGGATGATGACGATTTACAAACTGTCTTTATGTTTGGCATTGTTCGATCAACGACACATCGCCACGTAATACCCCAATTCTCCATTTCAACCCTTACACTTGTTCCAATCCTAATTTTTCTATTTTCTCTTTCTTTTATATTTTATATCTTCTTTTTTTTAAAATCACTTTCAACTTCAATTATCAAACACTAATATCTCTCGGTTTGAAAGACTTGAAAAATATAAGAGAGACTATAGGTTTAATTCCTTTTGCTAACGTAATATTAACCACTAATATTCGACGATAACAAAATATTTTTGTATAATTGAATTTCAGTGAGTTGAATTTTGTATTGGATAAAAGTTGACAAAAAAAATTAAAAATATATATCTATTAATTTATTGTTTCAAGATTTTAGATGATATGGTAATATTTTAGATACATTTTTCTACAAATATTTAATATTGAATTATTATGATATCTCCGTCATGAAAGTTAGTTATTGTAGTAACTAATTTGGATAAATACATCACTCTGATAATCATGTATGGTTAAAATCACATCACATTTAATTGGTTTATATATACTAACAAAAACATACATTTGTGTGTTCGTATTTTTTATTTTCATGTCAAGATTAATAAAAAGTATATAATTAATTATTAAAATAATTGTTAAATGTAAAATTAGAAAAATAGAATATGTATAAAAAAAAATTTAAAATAATGATTAAAAAAAGAGATTTTTAAAATAATGGTTAAAAATAAAATATTTATAAAATAATTAATTTTTAAAATAATAATTAAAAATAAAACTGAGATAACAAATGTGTATACAAAAAAATATATCTTTATATATTCTTATAGATATAGATATAAAGAGAAATGATATTTTGACAATAAAATAATATTACACAATAAGTTGACATTCATTATTTATGTCATTTTTTCTATCTTTTCTTTATAATTATAAATGATATTTTAACATTCAAGCAATCACTTAACAACTTATTTAACTTATTCTTAAGGGCATTATAGTCATTAATTTACTTTTTTTTTTACAATTATAAAGAAAAGAAAGAAAAAGTGACACCATAATCGAGACTAATTAGTTATATAATTTTATTAGATTGTGAAAATATTATTTGTTTTATAGAGAAAAGACAAAAATATTATAAAAGTAATGAATATCAATTGATTGTACGATTTTATTGGACTTAAAGACTATTAGTCTAGAATGTTTTTTTTTGATACAGCGGCTCACATTCAATTTGATTAAGTGAGATTTATTTAAGGTTTTAATATGCAAATATGAAGCATAATAGAAATGGAAAAAAGAAAATCAAATAAGAAACAAAATCTAAAAGGTTTAACATTTTTAGTTGATTATCATAAAAGTGTGTTTATCGATTATTTGTTTTTTCTATCCTAAACTTCTCTGTGTGTAATTCTATTGTTTGAAACTTCATTTTAGACTTTTTTTTTAAAGAAATCGAACACTTCAAATGTTCTCGATTAATATACTTTTTTAATATTAATAAAAAAAATATAAGTGTAAAAAATGTAGCCATAAACTAACTGATATTTTTTTTCTTTTTTCGTCAATGAGAATCTTAATTATATGTACCTATACATTAAACTATGATTTGAAGCTAAGTTGAATGTCTAATCAAATAATGGTATTATATTATTTTAATGTGAAAAAAGGAATAATTAAGAATCACAAGTTATTGGAGTTAATAATGCACTATGAGGATAAGGTATGCATAGTCATTAGTATCATAATATAAATTATTAAAAGTAGTGTCTGATATTTCCGTGGTACCAGGGTAGAAGTACAATTATTTATTTCTAGAGCTTCTTCAGGTGTCCTAGTTGTATTAATATAATATTAATCAAGCTTAATTTTTCACTTGTAATTAATGAGAATTACTTATAAGACTTAAATATGTTTTAATCTTTAATTTTTACTGGAAATTAGAATTATTTTCTTTTGAAACTTTAGACCAATTTAGTCTCTCATTTTTTAATAAATGGATGAATTTAATCCTTTTAACCAAATCTTGTTAAATTTATTTGACGTTAATTTCCAAGTAAATATTGAAGTAAAAATGAGTTAAACGATATAAACAATTTAACTATTATCATGAAATACGTTTAAAATGTTAAATAAACTTAAAAAAATTGGGTTAAAAAAATTAAATACACGCATTTCCAATATTAAAGAATTAAATTAGTCTAACATTTCGATGAGAGACTATTTTCGATTTTCACAAAAAATTAAGAGAAAAAAATATGTTTAACCTTATAAATAATTACTCAAATTATATTTAGTAGGTGTAATAATACAAATCTCAAGATCCTAGTCCAATTCTTAGAGATAATTGTCATTACTCTCAAGTCTGAATTAGTTATCCAAGGATTCAACTATTTCAACATCATGATTAACGAAAAGATTCCAACTTAAATGTCAAAAGTCAAAATCCATACTATTTCACTACAAAATGATTGTTTCATAGTTTAAAAATGTACAAGTAGATAAGTTTAATAATGAAAATTTTAGATAGTTTCTATAAAGTTTTAAATTTAAATCTTAGTATTTATAATATTATATATAAAATATAATAAATCTTTAAATACTTTGAATATCTTTATATATTAATATGTATATATGTTTTGATAAATTAAAACTGTATTTATTATAAATTTGTGTTAGAAATTTAGGTGTCGCTCTAACTCCTACACAGGGATGGAGCATTATAGGAGCAAGGAGGAACCTAGGCCCCCCAATATTTTTGATTTGTTTCAAAATTATATATCCATTTCTTTAATTTTTAAAAATTTTGAAAATTTTTAAATTTTAAATAGTATATTTTAAAAATTGATGATAATTAAATTGTGTCTCTTTATTTCTTTTATAAAATACAACATTTAATGTTAATAAATAATAAAACATAAAATCCAAAATAATAAAAAAAAATTAGGTTTAATTAGTCTTCTAGTATCTATTTTCGTCTAAAAATATCAAATTGCCACTAAATTGAAACTAAAAGAACTGGAAGATCAATTTACATTTTTTGAAACAATAATCAAAAGAGTAATTAAACCAAACATTTATTAAAATATTTTTTATTTTCTTCTGTCATTGCCTTTTTAAATTTTGACAAAATTGTACTCATCTCTCACTATCATATTTTTTTTTTTGAAGAAAAATAAAGTTAGACACATACTCATTATGTTTGCTCTCATTTCTCACCTGTTTCCTTCATTTTTTGAAGAAAAAAAATGTACTCTCTCTTGTCTTACTTGATGATGAAATATTACTTTAATAGTTATTAAAATTATTTTTTATCTCATGAGCCTTTTGTATACTTACTTTTTATGATTATAGAAGAAAAAAAATAATATATTATGTGTTTTTTTATAACCGATTTTTAATTGTGACTTGATTATAATATATTTTTCTTCTAATACTTATGTCTCTCAATATTTTATTAGATTATGATAAATTATTTTTTAATATATTTAAAAAAAACATATTGATGAAGAATAGAATAATGAATTTATTTTGTAGAAGTAGTAAAAGGGAAGAAGCTACACGTAAAGATGAAAACAAGTTAAATTATATTTCTTCACATCTTTTAAAGTATTTAAAACATTATACTAATAATCTAATCTAACGATCCAATTGTTTTATAGAAGAGTCATTTTTTAAAGTGTTATACTAATGGTTCAATCAAATGATCAAAAAATTATATTATTCTGGCCCCTCCAAAACTTTTGGTCAAGATTCACCACTGCTCATACATTGATAAAAAAATATGAAAGTTGAACATCATATCAAAATGAAGATCCATAAATCCATTACTTTAAAGTTTTGAGTCAAAAATAATGTCAATCAATTTTGTGTGAGTGTGAATTGAACTGATATCTTATTGATCTTATTTTTTGAATGATCCTACCACATGAGTTATATTGATGTCTTATTTAATATTCTTTTAAATTAATTTAAAATATTAACTACATAAATTCAATCATTTTTCATTATTTTCCTCTTAGATTATATATATATATATACCAAAAAAAGGGAATGATATTTCCTATTTTTTCATCTTTTGTCTTCTATTTACTCTAACTTCTACTTCAATTATTTCCTGCTCTAACTAATATACCGAAGAGAAAAACCATAAAAGTATAACATAGGCATTGTTTGAAAAGGTGAAATTATTCTGAAAATAGTACAAAAAGGTATTAATGTGAGTTATCTGAAATCTCATAAATGGCAAGAGTGGTGGTTTATAGAAAAATAATAAAAAAATAATAATAATAAGAACAATGAAATGAAAAGTTGAAAGGGGCGGTGCCCTAAGTAAGAGGGAAAGTGATGGAAGATGAAGATGAAGATGATGTTGACTCATAAAAGGTCTCATGCTCAGACTCATAATCACTCCATTCTTGTCCACTCCATTTAAATACCAAACTATATTTTATTCTAATTTATATATAATGCAAATTTATATTTCTTTCATACAAATTACTTGCTCAAGCTTATTCATAACATCATCTCTAATACAATATTCTAAAATTTAAATTTAAGACTTTCATTATGTTATATGAGCATGTTTATGTTAAATTTTTTATATATAAAATTTGGATTTTGTTTTTGGTTTTAAGAATAAATAAATAAACTTTTCAGAATTATGCTATCATAAAGACTAATTTGTAAAAGTTTTCTCATATATGCAACATGTCTAAAATAATTTTGATTTAAGTTGAGTACAAAAGAATATATTTTATTTTATTTTTCTTATTTTGTCTATAGTAAAAGTTTTTACATGACAATTTATTCAAATACATTCGTATTTTCTATTTCGGGTTTGTAATTTTATTGTATTTATTCTAAATAAAGGTATTTAATTTTTTGTGTTCAAATTGTAAAGAAAATAGTTATTTCATTTTCAATTAATTAAATTTGGAACCCGGATACTCATTTAATATGTAGGAAAAATTTGGGATTTGACCAAAATTATGAATTCTATGAAATAGGTGACTAAATGTCTTTATTATTTAAAATTATAATCAAAATCGCTCGAACCGAATAAAATAGAGAAATCAAAATTGTATGACATAGAACTAATTAGGTTTTACTATAATAAATATAAAAACTTCAAGTAATATTTATTATAATAAAGTCAACAATATTCAGAACAGTCGATTAATTATGGAGAAGTATTTATTAATTTTTTTTATAACTTCCACCAAATGATTACTTTCGTGATATTTTAGTGAACCGAATAAAATATTTTATTTAAAGCATGTGGGTATCATTATTTATTTATTTTTAATAATATTATTATTATTAATGGCCAAAATATGAAGTTATAAGTGTTTTAAAAAATGTTATAAGTTTAAAGAAAATGTGTGGACAACTTAAGTTGTCATTAAATAATGCAGAAGCCACCACCTTAAAATCTGACACATGGCACAACAGTTTTCCATTTTTGCTTCCACGTGTTACCTCTTATTAATATAACTTGCTTTTTAGGTTTTAGCCTCTCTTATTTTTATTACTACCCTATAGATATAAAAATGGCCTTCCTACATTAAAGTTAAAAAACACAAATATTATATTAGATCAAAAAAATTAACCTAAATTGAATCGGATTAATTTTAGTTGTATATGTTTAATTTCAATGTAAATAATTTTGAGTTATGTTCTATAAAATAATTATTAAAAAAAAATAAAATAACATTACTTCTGCTCATTCGAATACAATAAACTCAAATAATGTAGATTAGGTTAAACTTCTCTAATACTATTCTAAAAAACACCTTAATAGTATATTAAAGTAACAAATTTTAAATTTAATTAAATCTTGCATAATTTCAACTTTGCAAGGTAATTTAAACTTATCTATATATTATAATTTATTCATATGTATAGACGATGAATGCGAATACTCTATTGTTTAAATCAAATTAATTTTAAAACTTACATTTCATTTAGATTAATTTTACAAAACTTGTCTAGAAGCTTAACATGAGAAAAGTCTTTTCAAAAGTTGGAAATAATACCAACAACATCAGAGAAAAATTCAACGAATTTGACTAAATGTGGTAGCATGTAGAAATTTGTTGGAATTTTTTTTTATCAGTTGGACTTATATTTAATACTACAATCTTTTCACAATATAAATGAAGAGGTCATAATTCTTAAAGCATGAAGGACCGTGATAGTTTCACACTTAATCGCGAAAGCGATGTTTGTATGATTATCAAGAAAAAATATTTATTGATCAGAAAATAATTACAAATGAGAAGCAAAAGATAAAGCTTTGACATAGTGACATACACACGTATTAAAAAAGATATGTCTTGTGAGAGTGTTCTGCTGTGTATTTCTAGTATTCAACTTCCATCTATAGCATTTATGTGGATAATTACAAAACTTTTATACATTATTTTTTTTATTTATTTTGAGTTGTAACATAGTTAGGCTAACTTAGCTTGTGTTCGCATAAGAAGAAATTACTAAGGCATAAATTACAAAAGATAAATTTACAAGTTGATAACTTTCTAATTCTATCTATTTTTACAATTTATTTTATCAATCATATCAATCAAATCTTTCACTAACTTTCATAAAACTTATTTCCAAATTCACTCACTTTACCCTCTAAGTCTACTAAAAAAGCACAAAAATTCATTCACTCAGATTTACACAAATTCATCTTCACACTCTTCCCATATCCACCCCCAAAGGAACACATCCTTAATGTGGAAGTTAGTTATTTAATATTTAGATTAGAAGAGAAAAGAAAAAGAGAAATAAGCCTATAGACTAAACAAATTGAACCCTCAATATACAAGATTGATTTGGTTTAGCTTGACATATTATATTAGGTGTCTTGATAGAAAATACTTTGAAAATATAAAACCATGCTCTTAGAACTAAAATCCAAATGATAAGATAAGAAAGGATAGCACTAAAGTACTTATAATTGTAGTGCTTATTAAAATTCTTACAATTAATCTATTACATTAATAGAGTTCTTATTGACTTAATTAAAAGTGTTTATAGCCTTCAATCTACTACACACACTTAGGACAAAGCAACATTTACTTCAAGAGTAGGACTATATCACCAACTCATGTCTCAATTCTTACAAAAAGTGTAGTAAAACAGGATTAAGAAATGTTCTATTGTGTGGTTCGCAATGTGCGACACAAACGATGAAAGAACATTGATTCAAACCTCGTTAAACTTTGTAGATTAAGATCACGTACATAAAATTAGAGATAAAAAATTAAGGATATAATTGGGAAATTTTATGTATAAACATTTTTAAAAAGAAATAAAAAAAATGAAATACACTTTTTCACAAATTAAAATTAGTTTATGTATAGGTCAAAAAAATTAAAGAAACTGTGTAAGAAAAATCTCACAAATAATTAATACAAAATAGTTTAAGTTAGTGGAAAAACAAATTTCAAATTGTTATTCCTATTCTCCCTGTATCGTCTCGCTGCGACCGTTTTGGTCCAATTCGTCTTTGACTCAAAAAAATCGAGCCGAACCGGGTTAGTCCATCACACCCATCACCAGAACCGGGCTAGTCCGTCACAAAAACAGGTCAAAAATTACGATCCATCCTCTTACGATGAGCCGGCGGGCTGGGTAAACCTTAATTTTTCATATTTAGACTCCTCTGGCACCCAAATGCTTCCTCCATGCAGAAGAAATCATTGAATCCAATGATTTAAACAACCAACTTTTCCTCATCCATTTCAGGGATTACAACATCTTCCCTCATCATACCTGCATAATTCTTTCCAACTGGTGCACCAGCCTGAGCAAATAGCTCAACCACTGCAGGCAGCATACCGTAGTACCTTTTCAACTCATTTACCAAAGGTTTCTTTGCTTGCTGATCTCGAATGTGATAGACACACACTGGAGGTGCCAGATCATTAATTGTTGCCTTCTGCCATGCATGTTGTCCATCCCTCATCTGGTGTTTGAAAGCTTGACAATTTCGAACTCTATGGCCTTTGGGCCCCACTTGTACCTCTGGACAATATCCACAAGTTTGGACACCATACTTCTCCATAAGTTTTGAAGCTCCTGTGCACATTTTTTCCCAGGCTTTCATGCCTAAAACAGCAATAGCTGCACAGAAGCAGGCACATAGTCAATATAGTTAACAAAGGACATAACGTGAGTAATGTCTGAGAGAAGAAAAAAGTATTTGTTTCCAACAACCTTGGATATCATCAGAATGCATCACCATGGAATTTGTGTCTTTATTGAACTTTTTTTTCTTACACCAAAATCCATGTGCTTCTATATCTTCCCCGAGAGAAATTTCTTTCGGAAATCTTTTCTCAAAATCTATAATCCTACCAGCAACAGAGTAAACAGGGAAGGTCCTTCTCCTGGTAGGGTACTCTGGTATGTCAAAACCTGCCTGGACACACAATTCCACAATAGCTGGAATTCGGTCAACTTCAAGCATTTCATTATGTGAAACAGCCCTCCCCATTCTATCATACAGATGAAATGATTCTACAAGAGGCATAACATGTTCAACACCACCTTTGACCCAACTATGTTCTTTGCTTGATGGGCTTCCTCTGACATCACATGTTCTAATTTTATGTGGCGGGTGACCAACATGAACTTCTCCACATAAGCTGCAAAGCATCTAACATTAAAGCAACAATAATGCACATTTAAACCAAGTGATAAGACATTTTAACACTATTCATGTTATAAATCTTGTTCACATTATGAACTCTTCTAAAACCCATAATGCATTGAAAAATGGTATAATATCACTTAGTTGACAAGTTCAAAATGCAAGTCAATTCCAAAAATACCACAAAAAAAAAAAAAAAAACTCTGATTGGAACTGTATCGTACTTGAATGGAAGTTCTGTAGGCAAAATGCTGAATGCTTAAACAACAATAATGAAAAATACCAGAGTTACAGTATTACCTGCACACATAAATAGCAGTATAGTTGACAAGTCTTGAAACACAGGATAATAGTTCACGTCTGGCAGCAAAAACTTCATGAGCAACAGGAATCAGATTCTTAACCAGCAAGCCATTTTCAGGAGGTTGTAATACAATCTCATGCACCTTTTGTCTCTCCTTTTTCTTCAGTCTAGCTTCTCGCTTAAGCTCGTTAAAACTTGTCACTAGCGGTTTCCGCTCAAACTTGTTGAGCTTTTTCGGCATCTCATTGCACGTCGACAAAGTCGAGTACCAAAGACAAAAATGTCCATGTATACCTCTGAGTGTTGAAAAATGAACTAGTTTAACTCTCTCTAGGAGATTACCAAGAGTTTGAGCATGTCTTGGAAGCATCACTGCTCATTAGAAGAGGATACCCACACTGTTTGCAACATTTTCATGGACAAATTTAGATATATTGTATGCAAACTGAAAATTTGTGGTAATTATTTATGTTATGTTTTTATGAGCATAATCCAATTCGTTGGAAAAAAAATGCATTATGATTTAACGTTTTCATGTTGGTTTTCCAACAAAACAGAAGGTTGTTAAATCCAATCTTTACGGCTGAAGTTACACATGGAACATACTCATGACTGCACTCGAAAAAACACCCACAACACCCACACAAATATGAATTTGAGCAGTTAACTTCATACATATAACCTACTTAGTTCAGTTTCTCATAAAAATTGTAAACTCAATCAACAAGCAATTATTATTCACATGCTTGGATCGAAACCATTTACTCACGCGGCTTTTGTGGCACCAACATTCTCTTATTTCTAGGTCACTATTTATGCAAAACGCACCTAGGTAACAATTGCGTGGCTCACTGGTTCACTCTTGCAAGTTTCTGTCGTTTTGGTGCTGATGTTGCGTTCTCCAATTGCACAACATTGATGCCCTGTGAGCCCAATCAAATTAAAAATGGTGAGAGAAAAACAAAAGGGAAAGCGTGAGTGACTATGGAAGGCAAGAGGCAGCGTGAAATCCTCACGTGGGAGAAAGAAGCATGTGGCGCCGGCGTCGATCCTGTTAGTGCGTTGCGGCGGCACCGGCGCTGGCGAGGTCGGGGGCGGCATCAACCGGCAACGCGGCGGAAGGAGCGGTGTCCCTGGACCTGTACAGGGGAGAAAAGAAGAAGAAACCTCCTGATGGAGGAGAAAACACGTTGAGAAGATGAAGATAGGGTTTGGGCCAGCCCAACCCAATTTATGGCTCCTTGCACCACCTGGTTTCATCCCACACCTCCCGTCTATTTTTATTTTACTTTATTCACTTCCATAATTGTTAACCCCACATCCCTTATGTATTTGATTTTGTTGCTGGCAATGCGCCATTTTTATAACTACAACATATGTTTTAATATTTCCTGGTTTTAAAGAACCTTTCACATTTGAAACTGATCAGATAATGGTAATTCTGAGACTATAAGCTCAAAATTCACATATTGAAGATGATATTTTTGAAAAAAAATAAAAAAAAATACATTAATGAAAAAAAGACAAATATAAATATAAAAGAAAAATTATATCAACAAATAAATGTATTGGTGTCAATAGAAAAAATTAATTAACAGTGTCAAGTAAAAAATTGTGTTTAACATTATTTGTAAACACACTTTTCGTGTTAACAAAATAACTTTAAGTAACAACCACTCAAAAATAACACTAAACTATATTGACAAGCAACGACAATTGGAAAAAAAAAATCAACTTTAACATAAAAAGAACTTTAATCAATATCAATCTTAAAAAATTAATTGACCTAAATTGCTCAAATATAAGAAAAAAAACGTGAAAAAGGAAAATAAATATAAAAAATCAAATATTATAAAAAATTTGGATTCTTATATTTTATTAAAAAATTAAAATTACCTAATTTTAAATACTCTTTAAATTTATTGAATTTTAATTTGTAATATTCTCTATTCAAACTATATATTTTATGATAAAAGATTTCAAAAACTCTCAAAAAATATCAATACTATCTAAAAATTCTTCATCCAAATATTTAAAAGTTTTACTTTCATGAAAAGGATTCATTCACGAACTATTATAAGTCCGCATTTAATACATTAAAAATATATTTTGTTATGCTTTATATTACGCTTAAATATATTATCCACAATAAACTATTGTACTATTAAAAAAAATTATTACATTATTAAAATACTCTTAAGTGTTAACTAAAAAACTTTAACTAAGTATGAATACAAAAAATATTAATTAACATCAAATGATTCTTCTGAGAAAAAAAAAATCTATGAACAAAAAAAAATGAATATATTAAAAAAAGAGAAATTATGAACATTTCAATTTTTTTTTTTTGACAAAATTTAGGTATATTCAATTTAATTGGTCAAAATAATCCATAAATTTATTGAACTTCAGTTCATAAATTCCTTATTCAAATTAAATATATTTTATGGTAAAATATTTTAAATCCTCTTTAAAAAATCAATACTATTTAAAAAATCTTTATCGAAATACATAAAAATTTTACATAACAAGAAGGATTAATTGAGGTGCTATATTCGGTTCCCATTTATTAAAATATAAAACATATATTATGATACCCGTTGTTATATCATACTTAAATTTACCTACAACAAATAATTTTATTATTAAAGAAAAAATTTGGCTTGCACTATTAAAATGATTATTTTACACTTGAAACAAAAGAAAGAAAAGGAAAAACTCAAAAGCAAGCATGCATTGTTGATTATTACATGCATGCATGCATGCGATCTGGTTTTTCTCTTCATTCTCACCAAGGTACGTGATGACCACGTTCCGATTTGAATTCTCCTTTTTCTGAATTCCAATCTCTGAACAACAACAACAATAACATCACAATCTCACGGCCATTTTCATCTTCGACTCATCACTAAACAAACATCATTCTCGCCATTCTGAATTCCGATTCAACAAATTAACCTCACCATTCGCATTTGGTATATTCGATCCACGCGCCAACGGCGATCTCGAATGTGGAAATCCGAAATTGGAAAATCTTCAACCTCGAGGATCGTTTCCGTGGGAGATAGATCTTGGAGTTTGAATAGAGCAGAAGTTAGGGTTTCGCATTAGCTAGGAGATAGATCTCGGAGTTTGAATACAAAACGCTATGGTTTCCCTCGCGATTGCAACATCGCTGATGGCGTCGTCGGGGCGAGAGTGGAATCTCGCGCGTTGGTGAAAGAACTCTTTACTCCGATGGGCAACAACTGCGTGGGACCGAACGTCGGTAACGGCTTCCTCCAGTCCGTTACGGCGGCGGTGTGGAAAACGCGCCCGCCGGAGTCCCGCCTTCCACCGCCTTCCGCCGATTCCAAAACCTCGACTCCGGTAGCAAACGCCCAGAAAGCCTCGGAACCCGCGCCTTCAAAACCGTCGGATCCCCCGAACCGGGTGCAGAACACGCCGCCCGAGCCGGTCAAAATGCCCGAGCCCCTGGACCACGAGAAGCCGGCGTCAAGCCACCCGGAGTCGACCCCTGACAAGGCTAAGAAACCCACGCACGTGAAACGGAATTCCAGTATGGGACTACAAGTGGATTCGGTGCTGGGTCGAAAAACAGAGAATATGAAAGAGTTCTTCAGCTTGGGGAGGAAGCTAGGGCAGGGGCAATTCGGGACGACGTTTATGTGCGTGCAAAAGGGGACGAACAAGGAGTTCGCCTGCAAGTCCATCGCGAAGCGGAAGTTGACGACGCAAGAGGATGTGGAGGATGTGAGGAGGGAGATTCAGATCATGCACCACTTGGCGGGGCACCCCAACGTGGTTCAGATCGTTGGGGCATACGAGGACGCCGTTGCGGTTCACCTCGTGATGGAGCTCTGCGCAGGAGGGGAGCTCTTTGACAGGATCATACAGAGGGGGCATTACACCGAGAGGAAGGCCGCGGATCTTGCTAGGTTGATTGTTAGTGTGGTGGAGGCTTGTCACTCTCTTGGGGTCATGCACAGGGACTTGAAGCCCGAGAATTTTTTGTTCATGAATCAGCAGGAAGAATCTCCCCTTAAGACCATTGATTTTGGACTCTCCGTGTTCTTTAGACCAGGTATTCCCCCCCTTTTTCTAAGTGGATCCTTGGTGTTAAGAATCACAGTTTTAGGGACAAAACTTACATCTAGGAAGTGTGTTTATTTTATTAAATTTAGTTTCATGTTGGTATAATGAAGGTCTAACTTAAATGTTAACATAGATGAAAAAAATTATGATTTGTTAGATCCTGTTTTACATGCTCAGTCAAATTTTCTAGTAGATATTAGTAACTGATATATCTAGTGGATTATTCGCATCAAATCATGATAATTTACGAAGGTTATTGAAACTCCAATCTTTATCAGAGATCAATACTAAAAATATCTAAGTTTTGTCCTTAAGCGGAAATAGTTAAACTAAAGTCCGTAAGAACTTATTATGTAATAGCTTCAGTTTAGTTTTGGATAAATTCCTCAATAAATAGTTATTAAAGAAATAAGTAAAATATATTAAACTTTTTGTATGAGCTAAGATCAACTTATGAACCTTGACTTTGAAGAGAAGTACAATAATCCTAAAGCATTTAACAAAGTTCAAGTCTGTAAGTTGATTTTTTTTGGGTAATTCTGTTAATGATATGATGTATCAACTGGTTTTGAAAATGACTAATCTCTAAGGGAGAACTCGACTCACCATTTTTAGCAGAGTCTCCCTGCTCAACTATGTTTATTCTATCGAAACATTAATAGGAAGGCGAATCCATATCACTTATACCAACAATAGTCGATATGCAAGCACATTTTAATTTATGAAGAAATCTTGATTTATTTATCTTTTTATTATTTTTCTTCTGTAAATACTTATTTATTGAGAAATTCATTTAAGCTGACCTTATTCACAAGCTTAGTAACGTAAGAAAAACTTTTTACTATGTCATAAGTTTAAATAAGTTCTGTAGAAGCTATTACCACCGTCATCTTAATAGTATTGAAGTTTATAATGATCATGAAGGGCTGGGAGAGACATCTAACGATCTATTAATTGTACTTGCTCAAATATGTACTATGCTACCTGAATAAATGAATTTGAAATGATAGAAAACAAACGGTTTTGATCTAAGAGAGTTATCCATGTGATTGGAGTGGGATACATGTTTCTAGTGTCATAAATGAGCAAATTTATCAGTTACATTTGTGCATCGTTTTTGTTTAGGGTGGTCTGTGGTTTCCGGTTCTGTCTGCTATTGAATCTGGAAATCGATTATTTTCTGTTTGCACAGGTAATTTTGTTAATTTGGAATTGCGAACACGTTTGCTTTCTCCTCTTTGTTGTCCACTACGAATATAGAGTAAAGACATGGCTCTTTCTTGTCTCCTCTTGTGGTCATTTGTTTTCATGAACATTTTCCTCTTGATGCTTTAATACTGTCAATTCAAGGCAGAAATTTGATGTTTTGACTCATGTTTTTTCTACACTCTATTCCTAGTTACATTGACTTTTATTTCCAAAATTAATGCTTTAGATAAAGTAATTATTCTTGTGAACTACTGCTAAGTCAGTTAGTAACTTTCTTTAGCTTATGTCAGGACATTACTATGGCTACTTTATGTTAATTAAAGGAAAGAGAATCTGTTTGTCTTCCCTTAAACTGATCGAGACTCGAGGAGGAAAGCCAATTTCAAATTTGCTAGTTTAGATATACAGAGGGAAGACTGATCTGCTAATGCATAGATTTGTATTTTACAAAATCAACTCAACAGGTTGCTTACTAAGAAATTAAAGAATCATACAAGCGAGCAGCAATAAAAATAAGTTATACAAGCAAAAACGAAAGAATCTGTTTAACAGTTGTGCACGTCGGGTAATAGGGCCTATATTTATGGAATTCTATAGTGGAGAAAGATGGTGGATGATTTGCTGACCATGTTAGCTAAATACTGAATTAGTGTGCGAGTGTACTGCAGGGGTTGGTATGGCGGGTGCATTTTAGATGTTTAAGTCATTTCATGCATGTAGGATATCCTGTTATAGTGCTACTTCATCAAAGATATGTTCTCTTAACTTACTAGGAGGGACTCCATTTCGTTTAACTATGCCACTCTTTTGCTTTCGCCTTTTATTTGGGATTTGACCTTTCCAAATTCAGATTAAGAAAATGTTCATAACTTCAGGTGAAACATTCACTGATGTGGTTGGGAGCCCATACTATGTGGCCCCTGAAGTTTTGCGGAAGCACTATGGTCCAGAATGTGATGTTTGGAGTGCTGGGGTGATCATCTATATTTTACTCAGTGGAGTTCCCCCATTTTGGGATGGTGAGAGTGCTATACCATTTAATTTCATCATGCTATACTTGCTCATAAATACCTGATATGTTTGGTGTATGGATCAGAAACGGAACAGGGAATATTTGAGCAAGTTTTGAAAGGAGAGCTTGACTTTGTTTCTGAACCCTGGCCAAGCATATCTGAAAGCGCAAAGGATCTTGTTCGAAGGATGCTTATAAGGGACCCTAAAAAGCGGCTGACAGCACATGAAGTTCTTTGTGAGTATGCATGTCTCGTTGATGCTACTGGGCCTGATTTATTTTGGAAAAGTTTTCTCACCCTTTTGTTCTCAGAGATCAATTTCAAATCATTTTATAGATTGTCTAGTTCTTAGGATTTTCTTTTTTAACAATTTGCATTCATGTGGACGGACTATCTGATCAAGAACTACTTACTATAAACTAACAGCTATTATGATGATAAACTGTCTCCTTTCCTATAATAAAACAAAAAAGCTTGACCTGTCCGCTTTTGCCTCCCCTCCCTTTTCGGAATGAGAAATATTCGGGCCATGAATTTCAAACGGCTCCTACCGAATAGACATTACCACAATATTCAGAAGTTAAACCAAAATTTTGAAGTTTGCCTTGTCAGTGGAGATTTTCTGATTTTGATTTTTCAGATGAAATAGTATCCTACTTCACATATGGTGCTTTCTTTTGGAATGCCTCTGTTTTATTTCTCACATTATTACATGGAAACTCTGTACCGCATAAATATAATTTTGAAATTAGAAATATATTAAAGATATTTATGATTGAATCACTACATTTTTTTCTCCCAAAAATGATATTAAAACTGCTTGACAATATTATTATAATAAAATAATATAACTTTCAAACTTCATGTGTTGTGAAAAAATTATGGAAATAACCAATATATCAAGTATATCAGCAAAGAAAAAAGGTTTCAAGAACGTATAATTTTATGCTGAGGCACTGATAATGGTTTCTCGAAGTGACACAAAGTGAAGCATCATGATCTATTTATTCGATTCACTTTCTGGACACAATAATCATTCATCTGATTATTTTCAATACGAACCGTAATTTATTTTGTTTCAAAATTGAAGCATATCCATCTTCATTTTTAAATATACAAATACAGAAGCTAAGGTTGATGATATGCAGGCCATCCATGGGTGCAAGTCGGAGGCGTTGCTCCTGATAAGCCACTTGATTCTGCTGTCTTGTGTCGTTTGAAGCAGTTCTCTGCAATGAATAAGCTAAAAAAAATAGCCATTCGAGTGAGTATCCACTATTTATTTAAGAATAGAAATACATTGCAGGTGCCCAAGAACCAGCTTATTTTATTAGTTTTCAATATAACGTTATCATTCACTATATATTGACAAAAATAGTCTAGCTGATTAAGCCTCGGACATTTGAATATTGTCGACAATATTGAACATTTTGCCAGTTGAAGATAATTGCTCCATTCAAGCAGTGGTTTGACTTGCTGTATTATCCCTTGTCAGGTAATTGCTGAAAGTTTGTCTGAGGAAGAAATTGCAGGACTGAGAGAAATGTTCAAGATGATAGACACAGATAATAGCGGACAGATCACTCTTGAGGAACTGAAAAATGGTTTGGAGAGAGTGGGTTCTGTTCTTAAGGATTCTGAAATTGCTTGGTTAATGCAAGCGGTAAGTGCTTGCCTGAAATCCAAATTGGTCGTTCTATGTGCTACTGTTTCTTGTACTAAAGGACATGTGACTGGTTGTAGTTTGATTACTTGGAATACAATTGGACTATTTATGAACTAATGCGCTCGATTCAATGATTGATTTCATTAAGTAATTCATCAAATCAATCTTTTTGCTTTCTTATTTATATAATGCAGGCAGACGTTGATAACAGTGGTACCATAGACTACGGTGAATTCATAGCAGCTATGGTACACCTAAACAAGATCCAGAAGGAAGATCATCTATATGCAGCATTCACATACTTTGACAAAGATGGGAGTGGATACATTACACCCGATGAGCTCCAACTAGCCTGCGAACAGTTTGGCTTGCAGGATTTTCACCTGGATGAGATAATACGTGAAATTGACCAGGATAATGTAATATATTGCATTCCAGTGGTTTAGTTTTTTGTTTTCTTTATTTGACATGTATTCTGCACTGTTTTCAGGATGGACGCATTGATTACAATGAGTTTGTTGCCATGATGCAAGATACTGGATTTGGCAAAAAGTGATTTTAGACATCATGAGTAAAATGTATGGACCCCTTCAAGCATTTGTGATCTATTGATCTTGCCAAATGAGAACTTGATAAACAGTCTCACTCTCACAGCTAGCATAATCTCTTGCAGACGGCAGGTTATGTAAGTACATGCATGCACTTAGAAAAATTGTTTGAGCTTCAAGGAGAGGAAGCTTGAATGGCATGATAAACAGTGTGTATGTATTTACAAATCATTTTTTTGTTGAATATATAACCTAGAGCAACAGATCACAGTTTTTCCCGTTGAATCTGTAACCCTTTTGTGGGGTAAATGGATGGTAGAACGATTTTTCAGCATGTGCTCTAATGATGTTAGAGTGCTGGTTCGCACTCTACATCAAATTGGTGACAAATTTCGGAAACCAATGTTGAAGGGCATGCATTTACGAGAGATATGAATGTTCTTCCAGCTGAGAAGTTCCTGAGTCTTTAAAGCCATGCTATGCCATCCCATCTTTCAGTCACTCTCAAACCATGTGCTCGTGCTGAATATCATGTTGTATCAACTCATGTACCCTGTTTGCATTCGTGTATAGAGCCAACTTATCTGTACCTTTGGTTTAAGGATTCTTCACTTTAAGTGTATACACATTTTTGTTCTTTTGTAACTTCCTATTTTTGACCAATGATACTAGTGGATGAATTTGATGAGAATCAAGAGATGAATTTGGAGCATTGCAAAAGCTGTACACCAACCTTTACTTTCTTTCATTTGGTTTAGCTTTTAACTTTTAACTTTTAAGTCCTTAGTGTGCTGGATCATCCAATTAACTGACTTGACTGAAGCAGGTTTCCTTCCACCATTGATTCAATCTTTCAACATCATAACATCAAGCAAAAGGAAATACATGAAAATACAATAATATTTTAGACGAACTACTTTCTTAACTACTTGGTCTTTTAGCTGGGCAAACTTCACATTTTTAGTTCTATGTTTTAACATTTACTCATTTAGTCCTTTTCTAAGTTCTGCTAATTACTTTATTTTAGTTCTCATCTGAATTTAAACTCCAGGAAATAGAGGAGACTTAAAATTATATGTAGGAATTACAAATAGTTAGAATGGGATTTGTAAGAATTAAAATAAGTAATTTTGAACTATAAGGCCTAAATGTGTAATATCATTGTTTTAGTCAAGTTCGTGTTTTTCATAATATCGTTTGACCTAAGAAATTTTTTTGGTTATAGTACATGAAATTAAATATCGTTTGAATCTTGCAGATGAAAAATATATATTCTTGAATGGCATGAAAATAGAATAGTTTTTATGCGAAATAGTTTTTTTTTTTTTATTGTATCAATCTATTTCATTAGCTCAATAATTTTTTTCGAAAAATTAAAATTTAATTTAACCATATATTCATAAACATTAAAATCTTGTTTTATCCAAAATTCATTTTCAATTATATTAGGAATTAAAATTCGCAAGAAGGAGACAAGACAAGTAAGATTTGAATTTTCTATTTAATAGAAAAATTAAAACAAAGAGGGACAATTCGGACTGAAAAGAAAATGGTTTCACATATAAATTTCCTATCTATTATGTTATTTTGGTATCAGGAACACAGAGCTAGGGATTGATTTCCGCTAACTCCTCACAATGTCTCTCTTCTTCTGTTCTCACTCATTTCCCTAAGAACATAAAACTGAAGAATTTTCTTTTGAGTTGTAAAAAACGCGACATCTCTTTGCTTATCCACGTATTTGCACAACCTCTGATTTGTATTGTTGTTTTTGTTTTCGCAGGAAGCAAAAAGTGTCTTTTGAATTCAACAAGAAAAATGTCAGGGTATGCTCAATTTTTCCGTAGCGATCTTCTTAGCTGGTTTATGGATGCAACTCTCTGTCCCTTTATTTTTTATCCAATATTTAGTAGAAATACCTATCATGTTATTGTTGCCTGACAATGGTTCCTTCAGAGTGGTAAGTTTGGTAGTGAGGATATACATACTAATTACAATGTCTGTTCTTAGGTTGGATTTGGTAGTTTCGATTTTCGATTTTAACGCATTGATGGTTATAACTGGAATGGTTTAAACACTTCATGTTGTTTAAATTATTTAATTGGAATTGGGTTTTGATGTTGAAGCTGGATGGAGTATTTGTTCCAATTTCCATTGTGATTCACTCTTAACATGATTCTTTGTGTAACACAGTTGCAGTCCAAATAAGAGGTTTTTTGATTGAGAGGGGAGAAAATGCGTCGTTTGATTTTGATTTCATCACGTTCAAATCTGCTTCCACCTTTTCAATTTCAAACCCTATCCACAACCACCGTCACAGAGAGGCCATTTCCTCCTCCTCCGCCTCCCGATGAGGCCACCGTCCGCCAAACGCTGCTCTCCTTCAACAATGATTGGAAGCGAGCCCTGGAGTTCTTCGACTGGGTGGAGGAAGCTCACTCCCACTGCAACTTTCGCCACTCCACCGACACCTTCAACCTCGTACTCGACATCCTGGCCAAGTTCTTCGAGTTCGATCTCTGTTGGCACCTCATTCGCCGCATGCACTCCCGCCCCTCCTCTCCCCCCAACCACACCACATTCCGTGTCATCTTTAAGCGCTATGTTTCCGCGCATCTTGTCCAAGACGCCATCGACACCTTCCACCGCCTCGAAGAGTTCAACCTCAAGGATCACACCTCCTTCTCCCACCTCATAGACGCCCTCTGCGAGTACAAGCACGTCGTCGAGGCACAAGACCTTGTCTTCTCTAAAGACATGCCCGTCGACGTAATTGGAAACACCAAGATCCACAACATGGTTCTCCGTGGGTGGTTCAAATTGGGGTGGTGGAGCAAATGCAACGAGTTCTGGGAGGAGATGGATAGAAAAGGGGTTCAAAAGGATTTGCACTCGTACTCAATTTACATGGATATCCTGTGCAAAGCGGGAAAACCTTGGAAAGCTGTCAAATTGTTCAAAGAGGTTAAGAGGAAGGGTTTCCAATTAGATGTTGTGGTTTATAACATTCTCATTCGAGCCATTGGTCTTTCCCAAGGGGTTGATTTCTCGATCAGGGTTTTCCGTGAAATGAAGGAGTTGGGTATTAACCCCACTGTTGTCACTTACAACACTTTGATTAGGCTTTTGTGTGACTGCTACAGACACAAGGAGGCACTTGCCTTGCTTCGAACCATGGCTCGGGATGCTTGCCACCCCACTGCCATTTCTTACCATTGTTTCTTTGCCTCTATGGAGAAGCCTAAACAGATACTTGCCATGTTTGATGACATGATAGAGAGTGGGGTTAGGCCTAGCATGGACACCTATGTCATGCTCCTCAACAAGTTTGGTAGGTGGGGGTTTCTTCGCCCGGTTTTTATGATATGGAATAGAATGGAACAACTTGGGTGTAGTCCTGATGCAGCAGCTTACAATGCCTTGATAGATGCCCTTGTAGACAAGGGGTTGATAGATATGGCTAGGAAGTACGATGAGGAGATGTTAACGAAAGGACTTTCTCCTAAGCCAAGAAAAGAGTTGGGGACAAAGCTTTTAGGAGGAGAATCTGCTGATTTATTGGACGGGTATTCTCAAAGTACCATACAGACACAAAACGTTCCACTAGTCTAGACAATGTACTTCAGTGGCTTAAGGTCTGGTTTCTCAAAGATTCTATACTATTTTGTGTTTTTGAATCTAGCACACTTTTGCAAATTGGACTAATGCTAGTCTTGGTTTTACTGAGCGCAGATGAACTGGAAAGTTTTGTGGTCTATAATAGAAAGTCTGAAATGTACTTGATACAAAAACTTTATACTCGTATATTTGACCAGACATCCGGAGGAGAAGGGCACATTCCGAAGTTGAAGATATTGAGGAAAGGTAAAAGCCATCCATTTTTGTGTGTTTGATAACAGCTTTATTTTGACAAATAAGACTGAAGTTGAAATTAACAAAATGATTACCTTTTTATTTGGTGACAAGTGAAATTAGAAAAGTTTGAAAAATTCTGTTTGCACTTCAGTAGGAGTGGAGAGTCCAACCAAAATACTAGCTCGTTAGTTGGGAGAGATCCACTACTTAAGTACCACTTCAAGTAGGTCATCCTATAATGTTGGACTCCTAACGTTAACACTTTCTTTTAGGGCCTATGATTAGGTTTCATTCTATAGGCACTAATCCGGTAGTAGCCATTTTTTCTTTAGATGGCTTCAATCATATAGGCAGCTATTTCCATTGTATAGTGAGGTAAATATTTGAACATGTGCAGGTGTTCCGATGAAAAGAATCCCAAGGGCATAACCCTACACCTTTTCAAACCAGAAGCTGAAAGATTTGGGATTGGAATTCACTCCAGTGAGTCAGTGTCTGTATGAAACAGTTAAGAGTCTGCAGGAGAAGGGCATCTTCCTCTTTCAACTACAGTGAAACCATAAACAAGGTTGCCCCTTTTGTTTAATTTGTCAACACCAGTTTAATTCAGGACAAGAAGCTGCAGCTTTTAACAATCTGGGCTAGCTCATGTTATGTTATAAGAGAGTCCTACAACAGTAAACTGTATTTGGATTTTGTAAAAAAGACATCAACCATATTGTTGCCATTTATGGACTTAATGATATTTTTAATTTTGTTTATAAATAACACTGTCACCAGCAAAAATCTCCGTCTTCTTGATGGGGAGAAGAATGTTAGCTAAACACTGAATTCAAAAGAGAGTCCTTCTCTATTACAAGGAAATAGAGTGAAAAGGAAAGAATTCAAAAGGAAGAGATCCCTCATTTGTCCGTGGGAAATAGAGTGAGAAGGAAGAATTTCATAAAAAAAAAAGATATATTTGACTAAAGAAAAGATAAGAAAACAAATAAAGAATTTCAAACTTTAAAATCATTGTTTTTAATTTTAATTTTTACTTATTTCCTTTTTTAAACCAAACACTTGATTGCTATTTCTATTTACAGTATTTAATCAATCTCTCTTCTCTCTTCACGCTTGTTGGTGTTCATTGCGTTCCATTTCTTGCTCAAAAGGTCAGTTAGATTTAGATGATTTGTTTATGATTGGTTAACTACTCGTTAAAGATTATGCCATTTAAAATGTTTAAACTCAGTCAAAAGGTCATATAACACTTGACACATCCAATACGTTCATATATATATATATATATATATATATATATATATATATATATATATATATATATATATATATATATATATATATATATATATATATAT